>Ga0268280_1000868_pt1 | contig 22382 bp, 18 predicted proteins | sample saktaG_9_FD_190139 | JGI IMG/M metagenome (GOLD analysis project Ga0268280, IMG submission 190139) | Saline water microbial communities from Sakinaw Lake, British Columbia, Canada - sak_2011_5_24_40m | ecosystem: Environmental > Aquatic > Non-marine Saline and Alkaline > Saline ... | reverse complement strand
GTAAATGATCAGCTCGGCTATCAGCTTGACAATGGCCTGGGCGATCCTGGTTTCGGCCACGGCGCCGGCCTGCATGTTTGCGTCTTCGTCTTTTTTCAGCAGCAGGGTTTGGGCGGCCCGCTTTTCCAGTTTTTGCGAAAAATCCGCCGGGATAACCAGCATGCGGAAATATTCCTTGGGTTCGGTCTTCGTAACCGCAAGTTCGATGCCCGGGGATTTCAATTTTTCGCTGAAATAAGCGCCCCATTTGCCTTTGTCCTGGTTCAAAACTATGAGCGAGGCCTTGGTGTCGGTTTTGCTCCCTCTGAACAGGTTGCCGAAAATGAGGATGAATACCAGGGGGAAGACCAACACCCAAAAAAAGAAAGCCTTGTCCTTGACCATCAGTTTCAGGTCCAGGTAACCGATATGCCATATTTTCTTCATGATCTTTCCTTATGGATTCATGCGGGATTTCAGGTGCTGAGCCGCCGCTGCAGAGCGATCATGGCCACGACTGCGAAAAACAGGCCGGAAACCGACAACACGATAAGTGAACCGTGCGGGATGCCTCCCGCCATGATTTCCTGGCTGCCGGTGATGAACCAGTTGTTGACGGTGAATTTGGCCAGCCAGCGCATGCCCTGGGGGATCTGCTCCAGGGGCAGCATGCTGCCGCCGAAAGCGGCAAATACCAGGATGATGGGAGCGGCAAAGGCTCCGGCCTGGTTCTTGTTTTTGAAAAAAGCGTTGAGCATGGCGAAAAAAGCGGCGCACCAGAAACAACTGACCACGACCAGGATGAACACCAGCAGGCTGTTGCCCCAGTCGATCGAAAAAATCAGCGTGCCCACGGCCATGGCTGTCAGGCAGATCAGTACGCCCAGCAGCCAGCCGCTGAAGATGCGGGCCGCGATCAGCTCACGGGTGGTGAGCGGGGAGAACATCATGCGCCGGATCTTGCCGTCGGCGCGTTCGTTCTGGATGTCGCGCATGAACGCTTCAATGATGAAGAGCAGGAACATGATCAGCATGCCCGGCATGATATAAGCAAAAATATTGAAGCCCTTGGGCTTGGCGGTTTTCCCGGGCTTGGTCGTCGTGGCAGTTTTGAGCTGAAGCAACAGCGGCGACAGGTAGGAGTTGAGGGCGATGATCTTGATCCTGGCCATTTCCAGAAACGGCGTCAGCTCGGCAATGGTGATGGCTTCGAGTTTCAATTTGCTGGCGCTTTTGATGATCTTCAGCTCGTCGGCGAACACCTGGGCAATGGCCGAGAAGCCGACGGCCATGGTGTTGGCGAACTCCTCGGCCACGCCGGGCAGGAATTCCTCTGCTGGATTTTTAACGACCTCCAGGGTGCTGATTTTCTGTTCGGCCAGATCATCACTGAAATGTTCGGGGATGACCAGCATGGCCGATGCCTTGCCCTTCTTCATCAGCTTTTCGCCTGCCACCTCATCGATCAGCGTCACCTGGAACATGTCTTTTATCTCTTTCTGATCGAAGGCGCCGATCAGGAACTTTGCCGCCAGGCCCTTGTCCTTGTCGACCAGCAGCAATTTGATCGCCGGCAGCTTGGTTTCGCCGCCTGAACCGGGATCGAAGATCATGCCGATCAGTGCGGTCATGGCCAGGGGGATGATCAGGAACAGGATCGTGGCCATGGGCGCTTTCAGCCGGCGCTTGATGTCGTTGCCGATGATCAGCGTGGTGCGGCTCAATCGCGTAGGCTCCTGCCGGTCATTTTAAGGAATACGGCCTCCAGGTTGGGCGATTTTATCTTCAGGTCGGAAATGTGCAGGTGGTGCTTGAACAGGTGCTGCATCATGGCCGGGATGCGCTCGGAATTGCTGAAGGCCAGCAGGGCCTGGTTGTCGGCCACCGACAGGATCTCGATGCCGTCTCCGTCCGCGAGCTTGATGATCTGGGAAAAAGAATCGGCCGTGAATTCACCGCTGACATCGACGATCTCTTTTTCACCGACGATGCGGATCAACTCGGCCAGCGTGCCTTCAGCAAGGACTGACCCCTTGTCCATGATGGCGATGCGCGAGCAGATCTGCTCCACTTCGGAGAGTTGGTGGGTGGTGAAGACGACGGACGTCCCCTGTTGGCCGATATTGCGGATGATGTCAAGGATGTTGACCTTGGCCTGGACATCGATGCCCACCGTAGGTTCGTCCAACAGCAGCAGCTCGGGCTGGTGGACCAGGCCGATGGCGATGTTCAGCCGACGCTTCATGCCGCCCGAGAATTTCTTTATCGGCTCCTTGGCCCGGGCGCTTAATTCCACCACGGCCAGCAATTCCAGCGCCCGCTTCTTCAATTCCTTTTTCGGGATATCGTAAAGCCCGCCCCAGAACATCAGGTTTTCCAACGCCCCCAGGTCTTCATAAAAGGCCATCTCCTGAGGGACGATGCCGATCAGGTTTTTCAAACGGCGATCGCTGAACAGGTCCTGGCCTTTGAAGCTGGCGCTGCCGCTGAAATCGCGCAGGGTACCGGAAAGGATAGAGATCAGAGTCGTCTTGCCGGCGCCGTTGGGGCCAAGCAGTCCCAGCACTTCGCCCTTGCCGAGGCTCAGGCTGAAATTGGCCAAAGCCGTGGTTTCGCCATAGCTTTTGCTCAGGTTTTTTATTTCCAGGATTTTTTGCTGCATGGGGCGATTTTACCACGATTCGTTCCCTTTGCGCTAGAATTTGTTATGATCAGGCGGTTGCAGGACACATGGGTGAATTATGGTTTAAGAGAGTTCACTATTCAGGTCTAGTATCCTGGGGAACAATAATTTTATCGAGTCCATTTATTTCAAGGAGTTGAACAATACCTTTTTTCTGACCCTCGAAAAATCCCTTAATCTCAGGCCATTGCACAGGTGTCTTCATGTCAGGCATGATCTCTTTTTCTGCGTCATCAAAAAAGGTCATACTTTTAAGGGCATGAATCGGATTTGGCTTAAAATCTTTGTATTTTTCAAAATATTGCAGCATGACATCGGTGATGCTCATTTCAAGCTTTTTCATAATGAAATAAAGATCGATGAAGTCCCGCTTTGCTCCACGCTGCGAAATTGCCGAAATCTTCATGGCCATCAAGTCTTTTAGTGAAGCAATAGTAACTCCTGCAAATTGCTGTGGGGCTTCTGTCATTCCAGGCTTGAAGTACATGAAGCTGAGTTTGGTGCCATTGAAACTGCCGATCGTGTTATTGTCACGCGAAACATCATCTTCATAATTTCCCAATTCAGAGATTCTACTTTTGAGCAAAACACCATCGAATTGTTTAGCGCTGAAAAAGTCGAGATCACGCGACAAGCGATGTCCCAAGTGCAGGGCAACAGCCGTCCCGCCGGCGAGATAAAAATCGTTCAAAAGGTTGCCATTTTCCCCATTTTTAAGGATCATTAAATTGTCTTTGCTTTTAGGTTCAATTGCTTCAGGGTGCATGTTCAGGCTCCAAGAATTAATCTCCAAAATGAAAAACTCATTTTAGAAAGCCCTCTGCGCGTATAAAGGGCTTTTTTAATTGTTTCCATAGAATAGCGATCAAACATCCAATTGATTTCCTGGATTTTGCCGAAATCAAGAATTCGTTCAATTATGTATAAATCGTAACGGTCAATATCGACGGTTGAAACGTCGACATCCCAAAAAATTCTTTTGAACTTATCCAGACTCTCAATTCGATTTTCCACTGTCATTATTATATAATAAATGTTGCAAAATGTCATGACCGAGTGTCTGCTCAGTTCTCCAAATCCAGTGGCCTTGTATTTAAAAGGTCTTTAAATATGGAATGTTTGCAAATGTTTACGATCTACAACTTAAAACATAGTGTTGTAGATGAAAACCGTCCTACATAAAATAGCCAGCACTAATTCAGCTCGCTCCTAGGCGAGCTCTCAAAGGCAATGGAACAATTATTATGTTTGAAAAATTTAAAGTTGGATCATATATTTGTGGATTATACGGAGAATAAATGTCAATAAAAAAATATGTCAGTCTTGAGGATTATTTAATATCAACCAGCTTAACCGTTGATGGCCAACTCGAAGATGGATGGGGATCTCAGTTTCCAGTTAAGGGTCGTGAGATTGATGCTACAATACTTTTTTGTGATATTACTAACTTCTCTGGTAGAACACAAAATTTAAATCCTACAGAAACACTCATTTTTGAAAATACTTTCTTCACTTGGTTCACGGCCGAGGCTCTCTTAAAAAGCACTGGAATAATAGACAAGTACATTGGGGATGAAATGATGGTTATATTTTCTAGAGAGTTCGGCTCAAAAGAACCATTTATTGATGCTGTGCAAACTGCGCGCCGAATGTGTGAAAATGATTGTTGGAGTTTTATACCTCACATTGGTATTGCGAGTGGCCGAGTTATCGTTGGTTATGCAGGATCTCAATTAAAATACAATTGCTCAGTGTTTGGGTTGCCTGTTGCCATTGCTGCTCGATGTGCATCAATCAAATATCCAGAACAAGACAAATATGTTTCCTCATTTATTGTTTTCCCAGATACCGAGTGGGGTGATCGACAAGTTGATGCTGTATTACCACTTCGACAAATCAAAGAGCCTGACGGATCTCCCTATTATTACCCTCAATCATGGAAAATTCTTGAGCCAAAGTTAATTTCGATGAAGAATCTACCAGATATGTATGTTCGATATTTAATTAACGAAGTGAATGACTTTCCTTCACAAAGCATTGAAGAACGGGTGAAAGAATGTTTTCGTTTTCTTAAAAACTCAAAACGCTGCTGGCCGTCCGTTTAAACTCTGCTACTTGCCGGCGGCCGATGAAATCCTGCAGCTGAGTCTTGGGAGAAATGAAAATTCTGATTTCAAAGGAAATTAAAAAAATAATATAAAGAGGCAAACTGGATGCTTTCTCTTACATCATTGCGATTAGATCAACTGTCCGTTTAATACATGTCTGGTGATTAAAAATTTTACTTAAATCAGCCTTATATTCTTCTCTAAATGATAAAACTCTTTTGTCTTTAATGAACTCTTTCAAAAAGTTCTGTCCATTTTCTGTTTTCAATAGGTTTTCAAAAATCTTGTCTATTGTCCACGACTTTTTGATTTCAAAGCCAGCTTTTTCTGCGGCTTCCTTTAATTCTCCCTTACTTGTAATGTCAGGAACAGCATTGATGTCGTTAACTATTTTGAAAATCTCTAAAGTTGAAATCTTATCTATGCTTTCACTTTCATTAATTCCATAGCTTCTTGTTTTGTAGGAGCTGCTGCCATTCCAGAATTTTTTATAAGAGTGAATTGTAGAAAAGTCAAAAAAGTGAAGTCTTTCTCCTGGTGTAAGTTGTTTTAATTTCGAAAGCAAGTCCGTTGTTGTTTCAATTTTGTTTTCGGTTTTGAGTTCTTCAATTTTATAATTTTTGTAGTCTTTCCAAAAGTCAACGTCTTTTCTCATCTCCAATAAAAAATTATTAGCTTTGTTAATAAGTGGTTCAAATGAAGTGGGATTTAGTGAAAAGGAATAAACGCTTAATATTTTACATAGCATTTCGGCTTCTTTGTCTTCTGCTATCCAAATCTCCCTTTGGAAATCAGCAATGCCCCGTTTGAGAATGAAAAACGCTTGTATTTCATAAATAGCTTGTTCATTAATGTTTAGCAAGGATTTGAAATCTTTGGTTAGAAACTTTTCAAAGTTCAGTTTCAATTCTTGTTCGCCTGAATTGTCTCTACCAAGATAAAATTCTTTAAGAAAAGCATATAAAGAGTTGTAATCTTTTTGTTTAAGTTGTTCTATAACCCAGCCTGAAAAATCACTGTAAGGTATTCCAGAGTTTACAGCATATTCTTTTCGCAATAGAGGATATTCAGGATGTCCTTTGGACGCTATTTCTTTTATTAGGGAATTTAATTTTGTGTTATTGCTTATGACTTTTTGTATTGGAATATTGCTTGTGTTAGTTGGCGATTGACTTTTTTGTCTTTGTGAAGGTGGTGAAAATTGGTGAGGATAATCAAGTCCATATATTTTAAGAAATTGCTCATATTCTTCTCTTATGATTTGCAAAGTATCTTCAAGGTTGCCTTGCTCATTTACATTTTGTTGTCGGATACTCTCAATAAGTTTTGCGTATGAAAGGTTTGCAAGATTTAAATCTCCGGTTGCAAGTCCTTTGTTAATTGCCTTGATGTGCCAAACGATGGTATCTACTCTGGTTGGAAAAGGAATTTCTGAAATTTTTGATTGAAATTTTTGTCTAGTTGGAACTGTCATTCTGGGTCGTCCTTTAAAATTGGTGCTAACTGCAATTTGTTAAAAAAACTACTTATTAGAAAAACCAATTTTCTCCATAATGGGATATTAAAGGAAATATTTTGAAATTGCAAATAACTCAGCAATTCCGGTTGAGTTAGACTAAAAAATATCTCTCTAGGATTGATTTATGGGCACGCTCTAAACCTAAGCTGATAATATATCCAGGCAATTTTCAAATAAGTTCCCTGTCTTTCAAAATCGATTTAGCTTCCCGGCCGAAAAAATGCAAGTAAACTGCCGTTGTGTTTGTAGCATAGTCAGTCAACCGTTCTCAAGTATTGGTATAAGGTCTCGCGGCTGATGCCAAGCTCGCGGGCAAGGGCGGCTTTTTGATCACCGGCAGCAGCCCGCTGGCGAAACTCAACTACCTAGGTTTTTTTGGGGATTGAAATATATCCCCAATCCATCTACAATTCATGCGAGCAATCAGACGCAAGGTGTTCCGGTTTGGGTTGTCTAAATAAGATCAGGAAAGCATACTTGCGAATTGCGTAATCTGGCTTGTAATGGAGCAAAAATAATGGCCGCGGAAAAGTCCGACCAGGAACTGCTTGACCTGACTGTAGACGGCGACCAGGCAGCTTTCGCGATGTTGGTGCGGCGCCATCAAAGCCGGGTACTCAACCTGGCCTACCGCTTCAGCCGTGACCGCCAGGACGCCGAAGAACTGGCCCAGGAGGTTTTTTTCAAGGTCTGGCGCCATGCCCGGTCTTTCAAGGGACAAGCCGCTTTCAGTACCTGGCTCTACCGCCTGGCGGTCAACACCTGTCTGAATTACCGCCAGCGCAAAAAAACACGGCCCGATCCCTTGACGTTGACTAAGGACATCGAGTCAACGGCCGAAACCGCTGCGGATGGACTGGAATCCCGACAGCGGCAAGACCTGCTTGACCAGGCCATGACCGCCCTGCCAGCCCGCCAGAAAATGGCCCTGATCCTGGCCGGTTTCGAGGGCAAGTCCTACGAAGAGATCGCGGCCGTCATGGAGATATCCGTAACCGCAGTCGAATCGCTGCTGTTCCGGGCCCGGAAAAATTTGGCCGCAATCCTGCGGCCGCTGAAAAAAAAAGGTGCCCTTTGAGCGCAAGTATTTTGCGCCGGGGCGGTCTAAAGGAGTGGATATGAAAATGCGTTGCAAAAAGGCAAGAAAGAACATTTCGCTGGCCATGGATGAACGGCTGACAGCGGCGGCGCTGGAAAAGCTGGACGCGCATATGCGCGGCTGCCCTTCCTGCCAAAACTGGAACCGGGAGCAGATCTGGCTGCGCAACCAGATCAACACTGCGGAAATGATCCAGCCGTCGCCGGGGTTTTACGCTCAACTGCAAAATAAAATCAACCTAGCCTCAGTCCGGCCGCGCTTGTTCTCTTTCGCTACGGTGGCATGGCGGCCGGCTTTGCTGCGGGCGGCCATGCTCATGGTATTGATTTTTTCAGCCCTGCTGGGATTTTTCCTGGGCAGTCGCATAGATGCTCCGGCAGCTGAAACCGCTGCCGCGGTTTTCGATCAAACCATGAACCTGAATGCCTATGCTGACATGCCCGCCAATTCGTTCGGAGCCGTGTACGACCGCCTGCTGCAGGGAGAACTGCAATGAAAAACCGGCTCATGATTGTTTTGCTGGTTGTATCCCTGGGTATCAACATCGGTTTCCTGCTGCATTGGTTCTGGCCGAAGATCGTCCCGGGAGCAACGGCCCGCGCCACGTCCGGCTGGCATGCCGGGCCCATGAAGCACCACCTCGGTCTGAGCTCGCAACAGGCGCGGCTCATGGAAAACGAGCGCCGGCAGGTCCTAGCCCAGGCCAAGCCGCTGCAGGAGGCGCTGCGCCAAAAACGCCGCGAGTTGTTCGTGCTGTTGAAGGGCAAGGATGTCCGTGACGCTGACCTTGACGCAATTTTGCATGAGATCTCGCGTCTGCAGGCCGGGATCGAAAAAGTGTTCATTCTCCATTCCTTGAAGGCCAGGAGCGTTTTTTCCCCGGCCCAACTGCGCAAGTATGAGGGATTCCTGGAGCGGGGGCTCTGCCCGGGCCTGATGTCCGAAGCTGCCTGTCCGCCGGGACAAATGGCCGTCAAGAGGAAGCTTGGTAACGGCTGCGCGGGAATGAAAGATGAAAAAAAGTAAATTCAAAATGGTAAACTTATAAAGGAGGTTTTACCCGATGAAAAACAAAAAGATTTTTAAAGTACTTGCTCTGGCCGCGTTCGCGGCCATGGTCGTGATCGCGCCGCTTCAGGCCGCCCAGGGCTGCCAGAAAAAGGGCGATCCTGAAAAAATGATGGGCAAAGGCTGCATGATGGGCCAGGGCTGCATGATGCTCAAGCACATTCCCAACCTCAGCGACGAGCAGAAGGGAAAACTGGAAAAGCTGCACGCCGACCATCAGAAAATGATGGCCGCGGCCATGGCCGACATGGAAAAGCAGGCGCTGGAAATGAAGGCCCTGATGAAGGATCCCGTTGATATGAACAAGATCGAGGCCAAGATCGACGAGATGGCCAAGATGAAAGCCGCCATGCAGAAAAAATGCCTGGCCCACCGTTTTGCTGTCAAGGCATTGCTCAGCGACGAGCAGAAAGCCAAGTTCGATGCCATGGCTGGCGGCATGATGCACGGCCATGGTTGCATGATGGGCGGCTGCATGATGAAAGCCAAGGATGGCAAAGGCGGCATGAAAGGGCATGGCATGAAGATGGACCACAGCAAGTGCCAGAAGGCCGAGGAACAGAAAAAGGAAGAAAAAAAGTAATCCATTCTTCTATTTGAGCTTGAAAGGGCGGCGGTAACGCCGCCCTTTTTTTTATAAAAACCTCGACAGTATGCGGCAATGCTGGTATAATCAATTTCCGAGATATCTCAGCCCAAAATCGGTTTGAGCTTGAAACATAAGAGTTTCCCGGGCATGGGAGGTGGCGTATGGTGAGACGCTATGAGCTGGCCAACGGCAAGATCGTGGAAAGCCAGAACGAACTGAGTCCGATCCTGGTATATGTCAATCCCAGCGACATCGAAAAAAAATACCTGACCGAAGAATTGAAACTGGACGAGCACACCTTGAACTCCTCCCTCGACCCTGACGAACTTTCGCGCCTGGAATTCGAGCCGGAGCATGTCGCCCTGATCTTCAAGCGACCCAAGAATTATGCCGCCTGCGACAATTTCCTGTTCCGGGTTTCTTCGCTCGGCCTGTTTCTGTTCAAGGAGCGGCTGATCGTCCTGCTGGCCGAGGACATCCCGCTTTTCGAAGGCAAGCCGTTCATGCGCGGACCGTCCCTGCCAAAGATCATGCTGAGCTTGATATACCGCTCGATCTTTCATTTCATAGAGCACCTGAAGGTTATCAACATGCTGTCTGACTCCCTGGAAGCGAAGATCAACGCCTCGATGGAGAACAAGTACCTGCTCAACCTGTTCATCCTGGAAAAGAGCCTGGTCTATTACCTCAACGCCATAAACTCCAACACCATGGTCATCGAGAAGATCAAGAACAATACCGCCAAGATCGGCATCGACGGCGACACCCAGGAGTTCCTCGACGACATCTTCATCGAGAACAATCAATGCTACAAGCAGGCCGAGATCTATTCCAACATCCTGTCGGGGCTGATGGACGCCCGGGCCGGGATCGTGGGCAACAATCTGAACGTGCTGATGAAGACGCTGAACATCATCACCATCACCATCATGATGCCGACGCTGGTGGTCAGCATCTTTTCCATGAATGTTTCCTTTCCCCTTCAGCACCACCCATTGGCATTCATCTTCGTCATGGCCCTGGCCGTGCTGGCCGGCATTGGCTTTCTCTTTTTCTGGAAGCGCAAGAAGTGGTAAGCGCTGACGGGAAAAGCGGCGGCGGACGCCGGTAAGGAGAGAACATGTGCGGTGTCGTCGGTATAGTCTATGCCAAAAACAATCCCCGGCTGGGCCGGGTCGGTTCATTCCTGTTGAAGAAACTCGAGTACCGGGGCTATGATTCCACCGGCGGCGCTTTTTTCAAAAATAATGGAACCGTCACTTTAAAAAAAAAAGTGGGGTCGCCCAGCAAGGTCATCCATGAACTGGATCTGGAAAAACTGAGCGGCTACAAGTTTATCGGCCAGGTGCGCTGGGCCACCTACGGCTCGGTGACCGATGAAAATGCCCAGCCCCACGAGGTGAATTGCCGAACGCGCCTGCTGGGAGCCCATAACGGCAATATTTCCAACACCGACAGCCTGAAGGAGTTTCTCAGCGAAGCCCGTCACCGTATCATTTCGGATAATGACGGGGAGATGCTGGTGCATCTGGTTGAACATTATTACCAAGAGCAGCTGGCCCTGCGTAAAAATCCGGATCGGCAAACCCTGGTCACTGACCTGCTGCAAGCCATTCTCCGCGCCAACCAGAAGGCGGTGGGGTCCTATGCCGCCTGCTTCGCCTCAGCGGAATTCGACGGCATCTTCGCCGTCAAGGCCGGTTCGTCGCTGTACGCCGGCAAGGGCACCGACGAAGACGGCGATTTCATCGTCGTATCTTCCGACTTGACATCGGTCCTGGCCAAGACTCGTTTCCTCATCCCCCTGGTCGAGGGGCAGGGTATTTATTTCACTGCCGACAGCTATTTCGTTTTTTCGCTTGCCGATGGACAGCGTTGCCTGCCCGGGCTTAAGCGCTCGAAACTGAACATCGCCGATATCACCCTGCAGCCCAAGTATCATTTTTTTATGGAGCAGGAAATTGCTTCCACGATGGAAAATCTGGACATGATGCTGAAATACTATTTTTCCTTGAACTGGGAAAAACCGTATTTTTCGGTCTTTGAACGCCACGACCGTGATTGCAAGGAGATCGTTTTCGAACTACTCAAGCTCTACACCATATTCGAACGGGACAAGCTAAAGGATGCTTTTTTAAATATCATCGGCAGCCCGCGCTTTGCAGCCATAGCCAGGGAAATCAATGATCTCCAATCCCCGGATCGGCCCAACGATGCGCCGGCATTTTTTTCTTCCGACGAAGCCCAGCTACTGCGCGAACTGCGTGAATTCGGCGAGGAATATTACCAGGCTCTTTTCACCCTGGATCTGATCATCATCTGGAAAAAAAAGCGCAAAGTCATCCATTTCAAGGATAAAACCGTGGCCATGTTCCAGCAGAGCTTCGCCGCCGGCGGCAGAGTATTCTTTGTCGGCGCCGGCACATCCTACCATGCCGCTCTGACGGCGGGTTTTTTCTTCAACAATCTGACCTCCCTGGGCATCGTCCCCTGCAATCCGGATCTGTTCCGCTCCGTTTACGTCAACAGCCTGCGTGCAGGCGACGTGTTGGTTGCCATTACCCAGTCGGGGGAAACCAAGGACCTGGTTGATATCCTGAACCAGGTGTGGGAAAAATTCGGAAAACTGATTCGCATTATCGCTGTTGTCAACAATGAAAATTCCACTATTCCCCAGGAAAAAGCCGAATTTTTTCTGCCACTTTTGTGCGGACCGGAAATCGCCGTGGCTGCCACAAAATCTTTTAGCGCCCAGCTGGCCCTTTTTTACCTGCTCGCCGCCAGCATGAAAAAGGAAGCGTCGCAGCCGCAGGCGAATCTCGAAAAGGTCACGCATCTTATTGGCTACACGCTGAAGACTTGTGAAGAGGACATCACAGAGGTTATGCTCAAATTCTTTCTCAAACCCTCGATCCATATTCTGGGAACCTCGTTGATCGGGCTGGCCCGTGAAGGGGCGCTGAAGATCAGGGAGGTGGTGCTGAACCATGCCGAAGGCTACGATGCGGCTGAATTCAAGCACGGACCCAATACCATCCTGGGTAAAAGTACCCTGTATTCGTTCATTGATCTGGAAAACGTCCTCTCCGACATGGCCGATTTCAGCCGTACGTTGTTTCACAACCAGGCTATCCCGGAGGTCGACCGGCAGAAAGTCGCCGATCGTTTTTTCAATTGGATCCATGATTTCAAATTCAGTGATTTCAGTACCGAGATCGAAAACGATCCGCTTTTGGGCTCCGGAAAAATAAACTGCTGCCAGGATCTTTACCGTCAATTCCGGGAACAGGTCAACGCCGAAAAATATTTTTCCAACTATCCCCTGATCTTTGTATGCCCGCCTCAAGAGCGCGATATCCGCATCACCATTTCGCAGATCCATACCCACAAGATCCGTGGCGCCGATGTGGTGCTGATCGCCGAGGAAAATGAAGAGCTGAAGAAGGCGCTGGAGGGCAGACCGGCTGCAATGGATGGCTATTTTTTCAAATATATAAAGATCCCGCGCAGCGGTGACAGCAATATTTTCATTTTCCAGGCAGCCGTGGTACTGCAGCTGCTGGCCTTGAAAATGTCGGTGGCCAAAATGAAGTACCTCAACCGCGCCCATATCGAGAACCACGGCGTCCATCCCGACGTCCCCAAGAACGTCTCCAAGTCGATCACCGTGGATTGACCGGGTAATCTGCCCCCGGTCGCCCCTTTGGCCTTGGCGGCAGAAGGGGATTGACCGGGACCGGGTTCAACAGGGACCTTTCCGCCATCTCGTCGATGACGATGAACGGCTTTTCTTTTGCGATGACATCGGGAAAGAAATGCAGGTCCCAGTCCCAGATGTAGACGATGCGGGCGAACGTTTCCGAAAGGAACGGAATCAGCTGGTGGCCGAACGAATCGCGGACCATCACGGCGGCGGCGATGGGGGCGCCGGGGCACTCGGTGGCGTCCAGGTGGATCCAAGTGTTCACGGGGGCGAATCCTGGGGTCGAAGCGGCCGGGCGTGCCTGGAAAGGCACTTTCGGCTCGATGGTACTAAGGATCTCGCGCCAGCGGTCGCTGCGCAGCGCCAGCATGCTGGCCAGATCCCCCTCGGGGCCTGAAACCCGGCCGACAACGAAATCGCCGAGCTGCATGGGGCGGACGCCCGGGAAATATTCCCCCAGGCGCCGCATCATTTCCCGATAGACGAAGTACCCGCCCAGGTCGTTCCAGTGGGAATCGGTCTTGTGGTATATCCTCGCGCTCTGCTTTTCCTTGAGCAAGGCCGGGCGCAGGTCGAGGATCCTCAGGTCGGAGTGCCGGGCCAAATAATCGACGAGCTGGTCCATGCGGCTTCGGGGATGCACCTTGTTGAGGTAAGCGGGCATGAATTCTGGGTAGATGGTGCTCTTGTTGGGGGCGAGCATGAACAGGTAGCGGATGCCGCGCTCTGCGAGCCAATCGCGACGTTCCTCGAGGACCTTCTTGAAAGCAGCCAGCTCCCCGAGGGAAAAGGGCTTGATGGCCCGGTAATAATCGACCTCGTTGGTGAAGTCGGCCATGCGGCTCAGAAAAAGCCAGCCCTGGCGCCCGATGATCACCTTCTCCGTCGCTGAAACGCGGAATAAACCGTAGACAAGGCGGTTGTGGGCCAGCAGCAACCGGGTGCGAAAACCGAAATGGTCGTTGAAATAAGCCTCATAGTTTTTGAGGAAACCCCACGGCTGGCGGAGAGTGAACCGCGGCTTGGCCGCCAGTTTCCTGTTCTCCCGGATGGGAACAGGTCGGCCGATCCTGAAGATCATGTCGGCCAGGGGCAGGAAGATCAGCAGCAGAAATAGCAGGGGCAAGCCGGCGTGCTGTTTGAGGGCGCCCAATGGATTCGGCATCGGGCCGGCCGGCGGTTTTTTCGTATCTGCGGCGTGCGGCATTATCAAAACCTGAAATAAATGAACGGGTTAAAAGTAACGGCAGCCATGGTCATGGCGCTGGCCAGCAGCACGACGGCCAGGAAAACTGCGGTCAGCAGCCGGCCGCCGGCCTGCAGCCAGCCGCACCGGGCGTGGGCGGAAAGCTTCTCCCAACCGGCGCGCAGGGAGGGAAAAACGGGGAAGGCGGCCAGTAGGCCGACCGCCAGGACAAAGACCAGGCGGCGGTCCAGGACCAATGCCGCATGGAACTCCCGACCGTCGCCGGCGGCGGCTCCCAACATGGATCTCCAGAACGCGCCAGCCTGGGCGAAGTCGCGGGCGCGGAACAGTACCCAGCCGAAGCCGGCGACCGACAGGGCGTAGGCGACCTGCAGGGGCGGCCATAGCCGCTTCAGGAATTTATTCAGGACCAGGCGCTCCAGCATGATGAAGAACCCGAGGTAGACGCCCCAGGCGATGAAGGTCCAGGCGGCGCCGTGCCAGAGGCCGCACAGGAACATGGTGACGAACATGGCCGGGTAGTAGCTCCAGGATTCCGCCCGGATGCCCAACCAGCGGTCGGCTTTGACGCGGCGCGATATGGAATAGGCAAGCGGCAGGAACATGAAATCGCGCAGCCAGGTCGACAGCGAGATGTGCCAGCGACTCCAGAATTCGCTGATCGACCGGGAAACATAGGGGTAATTGAAGTTTTCCATGAAGCTGAAGCCGAACATGCGGCCCAGGCCGATGGCCATGTCGCTGTAGCCGGAAAAATCGAAGTAGATCTGCAGTAGGTAGCATAGCGCGCCCAGCCAGGCCAGGGATGCCGTGAGGCCGGAATTGGGGATGGCGAAAATCCGGTCGGCGGCCAGGGCCAGCGTGTCGGCCAGCAGGACCTTTTTCCCCAGTCCGATGATGAAGCGGCCGATGCCCGCGTTCAGCGCTTCCGGGGTGGTCCGGCGCTCCGCCATCTGCCGCCTGAGGCGGGAGTAGCGGTTGATGGGGCCGGCCAGTACGGTTGGGAAAAATGAGATGAACAAGGCCGTGTTCAGGAATTCCTTTTCGGCCGGGATCGAGCCGTTGTAGACCTCGACCTGGTAGGCCATGGCCATGAAGGTAAAGAAGGAAATACCCAGGGGCAGGTGCAAGGGGGAGCCCATGCCGGCCGTGATGTCCATGGTTTTCAGCAGCGATGCCAGGTTCAGGGTAATGAAGTGGGCGTACTTGAACACGAGCAGCGGCGCCAGGTTGACGCCCAGGGCCGAGATCAGCGCGGCTTTTTTTCTTCGCGGTGAGCGGATTTTTTCGATGGCCAAACCGGCGCAGTGGTTAAACAGCGCCGAGGCCGTGAGCAGCAGTACGAACCAGCCTTCGCCCCAGGCATAGAACACCAGGCTGGCTGTGAGCAGGAAAACGTTTTGGGCCCGGGTGCGCAAAAAAAGACCGGCCAGGAGCACTGGGGGCAGGAACAGGAATAGAAAGGCCGGGGTGCTGAAGATCACGGGCAGCTCCTCGCCGCAATCGGAGGATCGGGAGCGCGCCGTGTCCGGTTGCGGCCGGGCATTTGCAGGCTCATCGCAGGGTGAGCTCCAGGAGCCAGTCAGGCTTAGTGCCAGCCGGTCCGGTGGGCCCTCGCCAGGTGAACTGGTAGTAATGGCGGGCCTTGATCTTCTTGTAGCGGGGACGGATCAGTGTGAGCCGGTTCAAGGAACCTGCCGGCAGATGCAGGCGGCCGCTTGGGGCATCGAACAGGTCGAGGTCGAGGTCCAGCGGAGCCAGGGCGGAGCGGTTGCGAATGCCAAGCTCGATGGCCTTGAGCGGGACCAAGGTCTCGATTAGCATGCGGCCGCGACGCCGGCCGGAAAACACCCAGCTCGCTTCCGCGCCGCCTGAGGACGGTTCCGGGCTGAAATACACGTGACAGGGGAGGGCGCGAGGTCCGGGCAGACGCCGGGGGGAGGACAGATCGAGCCTGGGAAAAAGGCTGCACAAGGAGAAGATGCCTGCGAAAACCAGCACCGAGGCCAGGCCGCCATGCCCGCGCCGGCCTGGAGAATGCCCGGGGCGCAGGGAGAAAATGACCAGCAGCAGAAAGATCAGCAAGAGCAAAGCATTGGGCAGATAGCCGTGGTTATCGGTCTTGATGAAGGATGGAAGCATGGCGGGCAGGGCAATCCGGGTGTTGCTCCAATTCTGGAACATCAGGCCCGCCCGCTGCAGAGAATCGTGGGTAGTGGCCTGGTAGAGGGTAAAGGGCTCCAGCACCTGATAGACAGTGACGAAAATGGGATACAGGGGCAGGACGAGGAACGCCTTTTTGAAAAAGCGGCTGCGGCTTTCCCGATAGTATACTACTGCGAAAAGCAACAGCGCCCAGACAACCGGGGTCAGGTAGCGGCCTTGGGGACAGTAGCCGGGGCGGATGGTTGAAAAAGCGTGGTTGAGGACGAAAAGGACCGCCGGCAACGCGACCAGCAGATGCAAACGGTAGCGCTTGAAATTCTTCAGGGCCAGCAGCAGACCGGGAAAAGCGAAAAAGTAAAAGGGATTATAGAGCAGCAGGCCGTCGCGCTGGTCAAAGAAATAGTCGAGCAGGGTTTCCCAGCGCATATTCAGGGTGATCTTTTTCAGAATGGTTTCATAGAACGCCCCGGACTGCTCGGGGCTGAGCATGCCGTAGTAGACGGAGTTGGGTGAAAAGTTGCCGTAGGCGCTGTACAGGTAATAAAAAAACAGGACTTGAAAAAGCAGTGGAAAGACGATCAGCAGCAGCGCCTGCCGGTATTTTTTTTTCCAGAGCCAATAAGCGAGGAAACCCAGGCTGATCGGGTAAATGAAAAGGGCGTACTTGACGCCCCAGAAAATGGTGCTGCCCAAAAGCAAACCGGCCCAGAGGCAGCGGCTGTTTTGGGCATTTGCCTTGAAAAACAGCAGGTAAAGGGCGCTTAAAATCAGCAGCATGGCCTGGATTTCAGGGAATATATGAAAGGAATAGAAAAAGACCGGGACGGTCAAACTGAAAACAACGGTGGCGAAAAAGGCCAGGCTGCGCGAGTGCCAGAGCCTGAGGCAAAAAAGATAGACCAGCACGGCCAGCAGGGCGGCAAACAGCCCCAGGTAGGAACGCAGCAGGAAATAAAACAGGGGCGGCGACAGTTTGACAAAAAAGAAGGGGGCCATGGTCAGGGAGATGCCGGGCAGGTGGTAGGAATAGATTTTTTTATAACCCTTACCCCAAGTGCCGTGCGCGGCAAGTTTTTTCACATGCAGGAATTCCTTGAACCCGTCGCGAAAATACTGGTTGAAGACATTGAGATCGCCGTCACGGGCCAGGGACTGGCTGATGGCCAGGTAATGGGGTTCATCCCCGACCAACGCCACTCCCCGTTGGGTCAGCACGCCCGCGGCCAGGATAAACAGCAATTCGCTGGAGATAAAAATGACCAGAAGTCTTTTTCTTAAGGTGCGTGAGTTGAAATAAAGCAAAAATTTTTTGACCAGGCGCCGCCGTCGTATCCAGTAAAAAAAGGCGAAAAGCGAAGCCAGCAACAGCAGGTTTTGTATGCGCAGGGCGAAATCGCCGCGGTCCCAATAAAACAGGCGCATGGGCCAGATCAGCAGGCCGGCCGCGTAGGGGAAAAAGCAGAGCCGCTCATCCAGGTAAGTTTTTTCTTTTGGCCTTTTCAGGAAGGAAAGCAGGAAAAGCGCAAAGGGCAGCAGCCAGAGATGGTTGCTGCCGCCGAAAATAAAGAAGGTGACGAATCCGGCCAGTGCCGAAAGATCGCTGGCCAGGGCCAGGGATGATATCTTATTCGGCATGGCGCCCGCGACTATATGAGTTGCTCCTCGATGGCCTGGGCCAGATCGAGGGTTTTCATTTTTTCGCGCCCGGTTTCGGCGATGGCGTCATGGAACATGATGGAACAGAAGGGGCAGGCGGTAACGATGGTGTCGGCCCCGGTCTTCTCGGCTTGCTCCATCCGGCAATGACTGATGCGCTTGCCGCTTTTCTCTTCCTTCCACATGCCGCCGCCGCCGGCCCCGCAACAAAAGCTGGTTTCTTTGTGGGCCGCCATTTCCCGCGGCCGCTGCCGGTTCAAGGTTTTCAGCAATCGGCGCGGCTGGTCGTAGATTTGGTTGTAGCGGCCGAGGTAACAGGGATCGTGGTAGGTGAGCTTGGCGGTGCCGGATGGCGCGATTTGGATCTTGTCCTGGGCCAGTAGTTCATGCAGAAGTTCGACATGGTGCAGGACCTGGTAATGGCCGCCCATTTTGGGGTATTCATTCTTCAAGACATGGTAGCCGTGCGGGCAGGTGGTGACGATGCGGCGGAATTTATAACGGTTCAAGGTCTCTATGTTCTGCCGGGCCTGGATCTGGAACAGGTATTCCATGCCGCTGCGCCGGGCCGGATCGCCGCAGCAGTTTTCCTCGTTGCCCAGGAAAGCGAAATCGCTGCCGGCGTGCTGCAGAATTTTCACGAATGAGCGGGTGATCTTCTGCGAATGCTGGTCGAAACTGCCGGCGCAGCCCACCCAGAGCAGGATGTCCGTTTCGCCTTTTTCTGCCAGCAGCGGCACCTGCAGATCCTTGGCCCAATCGCTGCGGGTAGCGGCGTTGATGCCCCAGGGATTGCCCTGGTTTTCCAAACCGCGGTAAACGGTCTGGAATTCTTCCGGAAAGCGGGATTCCATCAATACGCCGTACTGGCGCAGGCCCATGATCTTGGCGATATGCTCGTTGAGCATGGGGCAAACCTCCATGCAGGCCGCGCAGGTGGTGCAGTCCCAGACCTCTGCTTCGCTGACCACTTCGCCGAGAAGTTTTTTCAGGGTGGCCGGGTCGGAGCGCAGCAGGGGGGCCGATGCCAACAGGTTGTTTTTCAACTTGTCCAGCAGGCTTTTCGGCGACAGGGCTTTGCCGGATTGGAAGGCCGGGCAGACATCGTCGCAGCGCCCGCACTCAGCGCAGGAGAACAGGTCCAGCAGGTCTTTGCGGTTCAGGTCGGTGATTTGCGGCGTGCCGAATTTTTCCTGCTCTTCCAGGTTGAGCAGGGGAATTTCAGCCTTGACGCCAAGGTTCTTGAAAACCAGGTTGAGCGGCCCGGCCAGCAGGTGCAGATGCTTGGAATACAGGATGAAAACGCCGAAAGCCATGACGATCAGGATGTGCAGCCACCAGAAGAATTTCACCCAGGCGATTTGCGCGACCGCGGCCAGCCGCAGCGGCAGGGTGGAAAACGCCAGATTGGCCAGGAAATTGGCCGGGTTGCGGGTCAGGGCTTCGCTTAAGGGTATTTTGAACGCCTCATAGTAGATAAAACTGATCATCAGTGTGAAAATGAAGAAGAGTACGGTCAGGGATTGGTAAGAAGGGCGTTCCAGGCTCGAGACGCGGAAGACGTAGCGACGAAAGAAAAAATACATGACTGCCATAATGATCAGGCCGGCAAAAAGGTTGGCCATAAAAAGCAGTAGCGAGTTGAGCGCACCATGACCGAACAGGCTGAATCCGGAGAAAAACCCTTCGGCGACGTGGCTGAGGGTGACCAGGAGAAAAACCAGGAAGCCCCAGAAAATTACGGCGTGAAAAAAGCCGGTGACCGGCCTGTTCGCAAACACCGGGATCTGCAAAAATACCCGGTAAAGCATTTCCCACAGTCGCTTTGCGGGACGGTCGAAGCGGGAGACTTTTAGACCTATGCTGATCAGGTGGTATTTCCTGCGGAATTCTGAAAAAGCCAGGCCGGCAGCGAGTGCCACGGCAGCTATAAAAAAAACTTTTTCTATCCATGAAAGCATGGCGGCCTCCTCATATGCGATTGCCGTTTGTTTTATAAGTGAATCTGTTCCTCATCAGCAGCTGACAACTGCCGTTCATTCATTTTTCAGCCAGTTAAAATTGGGATAAAACGGCCTTTCCAAATCGATATGACCGGCCAGGGTTTTGCTTTCATTGCCGCCGATGAGGAATTTGACTTTCTTGATCTCCCTGAAATTGTAACAGAGATTGTCGACCATGAAATAGATGAATTCCAATTCGGCCGTGGTGCCCACGGGGAAAGAGCTGCTCAAGAGATCGCTGAAATCAAGTATCAGCAATTCTTTGTTTTTCAGGTAATACAGACCGCGCAGCTGCACTCCCTCGGGCACCGGGGTGATATGGTCGCTATCGCCGGCCAGCAGCAGGGCGATGAATTTGTTGTACAGTTCCTCCCTGATTTCCGGGACCTCGATCTCGCGGTAAACCGGCTGCAGGTAAATGGATGTTTCGCTGAAATAAAAAAGCTTAACCTTTATAAATTCGGTGAGGGTAGCGCCGCTGACACCCGCTTTGTTCAGCAGTTCCGGTTCGAAACGGGCCGGCTTTTTGCGAAAAAGCAACATGGTCAGCAGCACGATGACAAAAAATACGGCCAGGGAAATCAGCAGAACCGTCCGCGATTTTTTTGTCATTTCAGGATATTGTTGTAATAATAGATGAATTTGCTGACGCCGTTGTAGATAGCGAAAGCGATCTTGTCCAGAAACTCTTCGCTTTTCAGCTTTTTTTCTTCTTTGCTATTGGATATGAACGCGGTTTCGATCAGGACGGCGGGCATGGCGGTGCGCATCAGCACCCTAAAGGGGGCCTGCTTGACGCCGCGGTTGCGGGTGTCCAGGAGTTCGTTCAATTCATTCTGGATATATTCGGCCAATTTGCTCGATTCCCTGATGTATTCGGTCTGGGCCATGTTCCAGAGGATCATTTTCAATTCATCGTTCTTGATCGTTTCGCCCGGGTCTTCAAGGTTGCGATTTTCCTTCTGGGCCAGTTCCAAAGATTCCTGGTCGGTGGCCTTCAGGCTGACGAAATAGGTTTCCGAGCCATAAGCCGATTTGCGGAAAGAAGAGTTGGCGTGGATGGATATGAACATCTGGGCCAGCTGATTGTTGGCGATGGAGGCCCGGGTGTTGAGTGAGACCTCGCTGTCCTTGTTGCGGGTCATGATCACGCGCAGGCCTGTCCTGGATTCGATCAGTTTCTTCAATTTGAGGCTGATCTGCAATGTTACGTTTTTTTCCTGCAGTTTGGATTTGCCTAGGGCGCCCAAGTCTTCACCGCCATGGCCGGGATCAATGCATATGGTTTCGATGGGTTTGGGTTTGCTGGAGGCCGCTGGCGTTTCCTGGGGAGCATCTGCTTGCTTTTCCGGGTTCTCCGGGGGGCTGGCCGGCGGCGCTGCCGGTTTTTCGCTTTTTACAAAGTCGAAGACTACGCGATAAGGTTTTTCCAGGACAAAACTTTTCTGTACGGTCGCCTCGCCTTTAAAAAAAACGGTAAATATACTTTTGTTTCCCCGGATTTCGTGGATGACGCGATCCAGCAGCGGTGAATTCTGTACGGCCAGAGTGCGCTCGCGGAAATCGGCGCGGTCGGACAAGTGCACCTGCATCTGGCCGGGGCGGGTCTGTATAGTGTAGGTGAAGCTGCGGTCGGCTTCAAAGACAATGCGCGTGAAGCCCTCGTGGTCAAAAGAGCGGATATCAATGGCTAAAGAAGTAAGCAGGAGGGGCAGGATCAGGATGGAAATAAATAAAGTGCTTGTCCTTATGAATTTTTTCATTAATCTTAAAAAAATGCCAGTGGAGGCGGCGGGAATCGAACCCGCGTCCAATAATGATTCCATCAAAGATTCTACAGACATAGTTTGTTTTCAGTACGACCAGCAGCCGTTAAAACAAACAAAATGGACTGCCGGCGACCCGCACTTGATTTCGCGCTGAAAAACAGTGGGCGCTCATTCCGGCGCTAGCCCGCAAGGTGACGCTCTGATCCTCCCGCGGGCGGGGAAAACCAGAACGGCAACGTATTAATTACGCTGCGAGTGCAAAGTTGTTTGCTTTTCTTTTTTTGAGCAGTTTATTGAGCTACTCGGCTCAGTCCGCATCTTTGACTTCATCAAAACTGTCGAAACCTTTACGCCCCCAGCCTGGGGAATGGCGGGGCCGACGAGACTCGAACTCGCGACCTCATGCGTGACAGGCATGCGTTCTAACCAACTGAACTACGACCCCGCGCCTTTTGTTAAACCTGGGCGGTAGAGGGCTTGAACCTCTGACACCCGGCGTGTAAAACCGATGCTCTACCAGCTGAGCTAACCGCCCAACTTAAAAGCCATTAATACACCAATTTCACTGTGCTGTCAAGTGAAAACAGCGATTGGCAGAGCGGGATTCGTCCCGCCCTGCAGCAAATGGCCGTCAATCGTCCATATCAATCGCACCCTTGGTCTTGGCCTTGCGCTTGCTCTCCATTTTGTCCCAGGCATCCATGCACTTGTGGTCCTTGCCCTTGACCATGGAGCATTCCAGGTAATCGGCGATGTAGATGATGCAGGCGCGGATGGCCTTGCCGGTCGGGGTTTTTTCGTAGCCGCCGCCGCCCACCGAGAAATTCCGCAGG
>Ga0268280_1000867_pt1 | contig 22383 bp, 26 predicted proteins | sample saktaG_9_FD_190139 | JGI IMG/M metagenome (GOLD analysis project Ga0268280, IMG submission 190139) | Saline water microbial communities from Sakinaw Lake, British Columbia, Canada - sak_2011_5_24_40m | ecosystem: Environmental > Aquatic > Non-marine Saline and Alkaline > Saline ... | reverse complement strand
GCTATGAATTGGATTCAAGAAAGCGCTGGAATTAAGCTACCACAGCCCGTATGGGATGCGGCTTCGGCAATTTATGCATCAGGCGCAAGGGGAGTAGTTCAAGCGTTCATAAATACTCCAAATAAGGGTTATGGCAGCACTTTTTATAAAGAAGTTCAGATAATAGAAGCTCTGGGAAAAGCTGTAATTAAATATCATTAGCAATGTTGTTCTCGATTCAAATAAAATGATAGGATAAATAATCTATGAGGCAACAATGTTATTGTCATATCTTTTTGAAATTTCACTTCACGCCAAAACAAAGCGGAAGGATTAATTATGCGTAACGGGTACCTGGTGCTTTTTAAATATACAGTGCTTCCCTTTTTGATTTGCGCTTTGACTCTTTTTCTGCTGCTACAAGTATTTATTCGCTTCCCTACGTATACCATCTTAGGAGTTATCTTTTTATTTGTATTGGGCGTGTGGCGGCATATATCAGTTAAGAAAAATAATGAGCGGCGCGGGTGGCGTATTTTTCGTCATGGACCTGAAACGATTTTTTATGGAGAGCTAAAGGAAGGCAAGTGGGAGGAAATCGAGATCGGCTGTGAAAGCCGATCCAGAGAATCGCATCATCTTATTTATCTTGGTTCGTCCGAAATATGGAAAAGCTATCCTGGGTGGTCGCGAGGTCGCCGTGATGAAATTATTTCACGGCTTAAGAGTGTTTTAAGGGAGCCGGGGTACAAGTACTTGGAAGGTTTTTATCGTTTTGAGTGGGCTAAAGATACCCGTTTTAACGGGATAAAAGTTTATGTTGGGAAGCCGCCAGTCGAAGCCCATTATAAAAGCCTTGGGGTATTATCAATGGATGGACATGGTAGTAGCTTTGAAGCAATGATAACGAATTTAATAAGCAACTTGACCGCAAAGGCCAGCAATATGGGCGCTAACGCGATCATTAACTGGACAATCAGAGGCAGTGGACCCACAATAAAGGGAGAAGGCGAAGCAGTTATCTTTGAGAAAAATAAAGGGTCAAAATAAAGGCAAAATAAAGGGGACGGTTCTATTTAATTGACAGCATTTCAAGGGAAAATAGGGACGGGTTCATTTTATCTTGATAAAATGTCTCATCGCAATTCACCTATGACGGCCGAGGCAACCGTTTAGAGGCAACCCGCAGCGGCACCACTACTCGCTACATCTACGACGCCCGCGGTAATGTCTTAGCCGAAGCCGATTCAAGTAACAATATCACAAGATACTACGTATACGGGCTGGGACTACTCTCTATGGTTACGCCCGCTGGAGAGACGTATACCTATCACTATAACGGCATCGGCTCTACAATAGCCGTAACGGACCAGGCTAAGAACGTAGTCAATAAGTACTCCTACACAGCATTCGGCGTATTAACCGACTACGTAGAGGCCGTATCACAACCCTTTAAATATGCCGGACAATATGGTGTAATGTATGAGCCGGGCGGGCTATACTACATGCGAGCTCGCTACTACGACGCCGATACGGGGCGGTTCATCTCTGAAGATCCGAGCGGGTTTAACGGGGGGATCAACCTATACGCGTATTGCAACAGCAATCCGGTGAATTTCGTGGATCCGCTGGGGTTGTGCGCGGAGGGCGGAGGAGTAGGCAGCGCGATACTCGATGTGATATTCGGAACCGGGACAGCGTGGGCGGGGGAGGAAACTAAAAAACAAACAGGATGGTGGCCGAATGAGTTGGATTTACTTGTTCCAGGTTATGGGAATTATGGTGGGCCTATTAGGAATGGCCCAGCGTCGCCAATAGATCTTTTAGACGCGGCGTATGAAAGACATGATATTGGATATATGGCTGGAGATCTTAATGGTGCTGATGAAAGATTGCTAGCGGATCTTAGGCAGTTGCCCATTAATCCCGGAGAGTGGGGAGGGCAAAATGCGGGTTTTATTCATGCTGTTTATGGCGCAATACATCGAGGGGGATCGTATACTTTATTCTCCATAAGATTAAATTTGACGGGGGATCGGGATAGATAGCTTCTTAGGCTAAATCGATAGAAAGGTATGATGATAAAGATTAAAGATAATGATGTGGTATTAATATTTGCAGTGGTTCCGATCATCATCATAGTAATAGTAGCATTTGTTACTGGATTAAGCAGTCCCCATCCTGAGCCACCGAAGATGATATCTGTTATTACTTGGCTATTAATAATAATTTGGTTATTGTGTTTATTTTATTTAATCTTTCGTTTTATCGTTTGGGTGATAAAAATACTTTATAACATATTGAATAGAAAATAAAGGGAAAAATAAAGGGGACGGTTCTATTTATTAAGCTATAATCCGCTCTTTCACACAACCTCCACCTACCACTATAACGGCATCGGCTCTACAATAGCCGTAACGGATCAGGCTAAGAACGTAGTCAATAAATACTCATACACAGCATTCGGCGTATTGACCGACTACGAAGAGACCGTATCACAACCCTTTAAATATGCCGGACAATATGGTGTAATGTATGAGCCGGGCGGGCTGTACTATATGAGGGCCCGCTACTACGACGCCGATACGGGGCGGTTCATCTCTGAGGATCCTATAGGTTTTGAAGGGGGGATCAACCTATACGCGTATTGCAATAATAATCCGGTGAATTTTGTTGATCCGCTGGGGCTAGAGGCGGTCCCGGGGGTAGGTGCGAATACTAATACCGATACGTTTCGTGATGCTACAACGTATTATCATTATACATGGAGCATTTTCACGCCTTCTATAAATTTAACGGGCTTATCTCCTGGGTATGGAACGCCAACTTTGTATTCATCGGGATTGCAGGCGCAGCAGGAGTTAGCTCTACCTGCATGTAAACTTTTATCGGGAGATCCTCCTCCAAATGTGTATTGGATTATTACTGCTAATAATACAGAAGTAACTCCGCCGTCCTCGGTAAGACCAGATAATAATCGCGTTGGACTTGGTATAGAAGTTTATTTTCCAAAAGGTGTTAGACGTGAAAATATAAGCGGCCCATACCCTCTGTAGTGCAATAAACAGCTCTATACGCTTATGTGAAAAAGGAATTTGCTAATGCGAAACGGATTTTATGGAACCGATGAAGAGTGGGATAGATTTAATAAGCCTTTACTAAATATACAGCCTGCATTATGTGAATTTGCAAAAAAAAAGAAAACTAAACTGATCACGAACTCTCATGGCGGATTTGAGAGGTCAATTAAATGGAGCAGTAATAACATCGAAAGGTTTATTCAAGTATATTCAGATAGTGGTCCTCAGTTATTATTTTCATTTTGGATTTGTGCTTACAAAGACAAAGACGGGTTTAGGTTTTTAAAAAGGGAGCATTTAAAGAAAGCCGTCAAGATGAGTGAAATTGAAAATGAGATCCAAGAGCTATTAGAAAAAGGATATAAGGTAGTGGAATCATGGGGTGAAGAGGATCTAATAAACGTCGGAAAGTTAAGGGTTATTGAATCGAAGAAAGATTAGAGTGCAATACTTTTCTAATGTGTCATTAAGATATTTATTTGCAGGAGTACAACATTGCAATCATCGCATAAAAAAATTAATAGATCAATAGTCAATATCGTTTTGATTATTTCGATTATTTTTCTAAGTGGGTGTGATTCTCGGAAGCAAATAAAGAAATTCAAAAAAGATTATGGATCTAGCCCCTGTTTTTTCCATTCTAAAAAGAGTACCCTTTCGTTTATTCGAGGTAGCCTTCCAAATAAAACTTCTTTAACTATTATTGATACTCACAGCGGAAAAGAAACCAGATACCGGTTTGCTAATTATTGTTTTGAAGGACCCCACGAACTTATTCCTGATAATAATAAGGCGATAGCAAGTGCATTTTATGTTAAAGATGGTGTGGGGCAATTAAAAATACTAGTGTTGGATCTTGATAAGAAAACTATTTTGCATACACTTCTTATGCCATCCAACTGCAGTGTTGTCCTCATTAAAAAGCCCAACTGGTCGAAAAAGGTATTTATTCTCTTTCGAATGAGATATGAAAAGAAAACAATGCTTAAGGCGTTCGATCTTTTAGATGGAACTGTGTCAGATACGGATATTCTGGGAAATTATGATATAAAGAGTGGTCTATTTATGGAGGAGCTCCCATATTTAATACTTGATGTATCAGAGAATGACAAAAATACTCTAAGAGTTTACGACTTGTCGTTGAAAAAGACAGTGCATGTATTCGAGGCTATTACGAATTATACTGAAATAAAGGAGTCATATGGCAATATATTTTATGGGATACTTCAAATCCCTGGTAACAGTTCGGGAAAAGTATTGGAGTATGATCTAAATAAAATGTCTGAACGATGCGTTATTGAACTTGATGGAGAGCTAGAATCCATACAAAAGACAGATGGTTATATGTATGTGACCAGTAAAGATCTGAAGCGATCCAATATGCAAAATAAATATTGGCTCTACCCTAGAAATCTTTACATGATTGATATGGAAAAGCGCGATGTCGTCAATACTATTGACTGGACGCAGAGAAAAGGGGAATTTGTCGGGTATGACAAAATACGAAATGAAATATTTTACTCGGTAATAGATAATGATGATCCTTCTTTGTGGATCATAACTAGCTCTAAAGAGATATTGGTAAAGGTCAAGAATATTATAAAATAAGCTTCAAAAAGTTACTGAATTATTAATTAGAACAATATTTCTATTTTTTAGATTATAATCCGCTCTTTCACACAACCTCGCCTACCACTACAACGGCATCGGCTCTACAATAGCCATAACAAACCAGGCTAAGAATGTAGTCAATAAGTACTCATACACAGCATTCGGCGTATTAACCGACTACGTAGAGGCCGTATCACAACCCTTTAAATATGCCGGACAATATGGTGTAATGTATGAGCCGGGCGGGCTGTACTATATGAGGGCCCGCTACTACGACGCCGATACGGGGCGGTTCATCTCTGAAGATCCGAGCGGGTTTAACGGGGGGATCAACCTATACGCGTATTGCAACAGCAATCCGGTGAATTTCGTGGATCCGAGTGGGTTAGATACCTACTATATAAATAATAAATTCGGTAGTTCCGTACCTACAAACAATCCAGTGTCGCATAGTTTTGTAGCAACTACGGATATCAATCCCAATACAGGCAGGGAAGTTGTGACAAATACGTATAGTTGGACCAACGAGGGCGGAGGTTCTTGGCATCCCAATGTTATTCAGGATAGGGTTGGTGCTCAAGTCGCTATAAATAGCAGTGTTGGCGTAGAACGATATGGTGGCGAGTCCCTCGATCCATATGTTGCGTCTCAATATCAAAATCGTCAAGGCGATACAGGTGGTTACCTGTTAGTGGCAAATAACTGCAAGCAGATGGCGGGTAACTTACTAACAGATGCTATTACTCAAAGACAATACGCAAATACAAATTCTAATAAATGAAGGTGTCAAAATGAGGCGTATACTTGGCATTAGTATTTCCGTATTAAGTGTTGTTATAGCCATTGCTGTAATAACATATTATGGCGGCGGAGAAGGGTTGGTAGGATCTGGTTGGGTATTAGCTATTTTAGGTGCACCGACTACTCTATTGGATATATTGATTAGCAAATTCCATAATAATTTTATTTTGGATTTTATATGGATATGTTTTTTTTATACAATTCAATATCAGTTTATTGCTTTTTTGATATTAAGAAAATACAAAAAACCAAAAATTATATTATTATTTTCATCAATACTTTTAATTTTTATTACTGGATATGTAATGTATTATCTTTGCATTGGAAGATACGACATGACGCGCCATAGCAATGCGCACTATCGCTATAATCCCGCAACGAATAAAGAATATAAATAGGGTAAATAGGGGCACCTGTTTAGTGAAGAAAAACCGCCTCTTAAGCGCAGGTTCGACCAATTTCACCTATGACGACGAGGGAAGACTCTCTACTAAAGCCAGCGCCTCTTATCTATTCGACTACGAGCACCGCTTGACCGATATAGCGGGGACCGTCTCTTCGCAGTTCACCTACGACGGCCGAGGCAACCGGTTAGAGGCAACCCGCAGCGGCACTACTACTCGCTACATCTACGACGCCCGCGGTAATGTCTTAGCCGAAGCCGATTCAAGTAACAACATCACCAGATACTACGTATACGGGCTGGGACTGCTCTCTATGGTTACACCCGCTGGAGAGACGTATACCTACCACTACAACGGCATCGGCTCTACAATAGCCGTAACGGACCAGGCTAAGAACGTAGTCAATAAGTACTCCTACACAGCATTCGGCGTATTAACTGACTGTGTTGAGGCTATTCCCCAGCCGTTTAAATACGCCGGACAATATGGTGTAATGTATGAGCCTGGCGGGCTGTACTACATGAGAGCCCGCTACTACGACGCTGATACAGGCAGGTTCATCTCCGAGGATCCTAGCGGATTTAACGGGGGGATCAACCTATACGCGTATTGCAACAGCAATCCGGTGAACTTTGTTGATCCGCTGGGGCTGGAAGCGGTTCCGGGGGTGGGGGCGAATACCAGCACCGAGTCCATAGGGCAATGGGGTATTTATGTGACTGGAACCGACTTAAATATAAATAGGTGTCTGTCACCTATTTAACCCACCTATTTTATTTTGTGTCATTTTGTTGTGGAAAATTTTCTTTACATCAGCGATTCAATGTGGTATATTTGCGATTGTTAATAGGGGAGGGGTTATAAATGAAGAAGAATGACAAAACACCAAAAAACGAAACCAGAGTTCTATTGGAGGATATCCGTCATCAGGTTAAAACAGTTGCCGAAGGACACGGCGCTATAATCCGAAAACTTGATGAGAATACGCAAATTTTGAATGACCATGGCCAGCGTTTAGATAGAATCGAAATGGTGCTTACAGATACGAACGATAGAGTGAAAACGATCGAAAAGGATCATGGAACTCGCATCACCAAGCTTGAAGAAAAGGTTTTCGTCTAATACCACCACAGTATTTCCTTCCTAATCAGCACTTAATACAAATAGGGGACAGACACCTATTTAATTGACATCCTTATATGCTCCATGATAATATCAAACCATGCCTCGCATAAAACGATTAGTTGTTCCAGGCTACCCGCATCATATTACCCAAAGGGGTAATTACAGGCAAAATATATTTAAGGATGATGCTGACAGAAGACGGTATCTATTCTTAATTGCCGATTACAGTCAAAAATACAATCTAGATATCCTCGCGTACTGCCTTATGAATAATCACATTCATTTTATTGTTATACCGAAAGACGAAAAATCTCTCGGAAGCACGTTCCGAATCGTTCATACGCGATATGCGCAATATTTTAACAAAAAGATATGCTCTACAGGCCACCTATGGCAGGGCAGATACTATTCATGCGTGCTTGACGATCGGCATCTTTTGGCCGCAGCCCGTTATATAGAACGCAATCCTGTTAGGGCAAAGATAGCTAATAAGCCAACCGATTACATATGGTCAAGCGCTAAGAGTCATTCCGCTATTTCGAGCAATGATATAATCAGCGCAAGTAATTTATTTAAGCATATTGATATTGAGCAGAGCCAGTGGAAGGGGTTCATAGATAAAAGCGATGAGCCGGATGAGGTGGCAGTAATACGTAAATACACTATGACCGGCAGGCCCCTTGGAGCAGCGTCATTTATCAATAAGCTGGAAAAAGAGTTTGGTGAACGATTGCACGCGTTGCCGGTAGGACGGCCTAAATATAAAAGTAGTGAGAAATAGGTGTCTGTCCCCTATTTAATCGACCTTATAAAGGTGGCTTAAGGTATGCGGATAATCGGCGGCGAATATCGCTCCAGGATAATACAGATGCCAAAAGGCCCGGACATAAGGCCTACTCAGGACAAAGTCCGGCAGGCGATATTTAATATATTGGGCGATATTTCAGAAATGTCGGTACTGGATCTTTTTGCCGGTAGCGGAGCTTTCGGCATGGAGGCCTTATCGAGGGGCGGGGCCCGGGCTGTTTTCGTTGAGAATAACCCCAAATGCATCTCTACGATCGAAGCGAACCTTAAGTCGCTCGCTATTCCGGAAGATCGATATAGGATAATGAACGCAAACGCCTTAAATGCTTTTTCCAGAATAGGGGAAGGCGGCGCCAGATACGATCTCGTATTCATGGATCCTCCATACTATAAGGATATGGCCAAAAAATGCTTGATAAGTCTGGACTCGTGTGATATATTATCGCAATTCGCCTTCGTCGTAGTTGAGCGCTTCAAAAGCGATCTATTGGATGACGGCCTTAAGGAGCTTGTGCTCTATAAGGAAAAGAGATACGGCGATACGATCATATCAATATTCAGGAAAAGATGACCACGAAAAAAACCGCCATTTACCCCGGAACATTCGATCCGATAACATACGGGCATATTGACCTGATAAAGAGAGCTTCCAATATATTCGACAGGGTCATAGTGGCCGTGGCTCATAGCAGATCTAAGGGGACCCTATTCAGCGTGCAGGAAAGGGTGCTTCTGATAAAAGATGCCGTTAAGGGTATGAAGAATATCGTGGTCGAGGATTTTGACGGCCTCGTGGTCGATTATGTTAAGAGGTCGGGCTCGAACGTCATGATACGCGGATTAAGGATGATATCCGATTTTGAATACGAGTTTCAGATGGCGCTTACGAATCGAAAACTATCCGGTGATATTGAGACTATATTTATGATGCCGCATGAGGATTATTCTTATGTGTCCAGCAAATTGATAAAGGAAGCGGCGGCGCTCGGCGCCGACGTGAGCCCTTTTATACCGGAAAAAGCGGAAGCGGCCTTAAGGAAAAAGCTAAGAAGATAGAGCTGTAGGGGAGGTTAAAACCTCCCCTACGAATGATTGAGCTTGATGCAGTTACTGTAGAGAGGTTAAAACCTCCCCTACGATTGATTCGATTTTTACAATGATAACGCGGAGGTGGTTGGTGGGTTTTCTTCATGATATGCGTTTAAGGGCGGCAAAGAATCCAAAGACAATAGTCCTCCCTGAGAGTGACGACGACAGGACGATCGAAGCTCTGCCGGCTATTTTGGACCAAAAGTTAGCAAAGATAATACTTATTGCCGAAGATGGGATACGGGCCAGAATAAAGACCAAGAATCTAAAAGACCTGGAGATAATCAACCCGGAGAAGTATAAGGATACAGCGTCTATCGCGGGCGATTACTACGAGATGAGAAAACTTAAGGGCGTTACGCCTGAGCAGGCCGACGAGGCGGTGCGAAAGGATTATGTGACTTTTGGAGCCATGCTCGTAAGGCGCGGCCTGGCGGAAGGATTCGTCGCAGGCGCGAACCATACGACACCCGATGTGATAAGGGCCGCGTTAAGGTGCGTCCAGATCGACAGAACTATAGGCGTCATAGCGGGGGCTTTTCTTATGGAAGTCCCCGATTCTCCATATGGAGAGGCCGGAACTTTTATATTCGCGGACTGCGGAGTGAATCCCGAGCCTAACGCGAGGCAGCTTGCCGGAATAGCTGTTCTTTCGGCGGATCTTTTTAAAAAATTGCTGGGAAAAACGCCGCGCGTAGCATTCTTAAGCTATTCTTCAAAAGGAAGCGCGGAGGGTCCGTTGGTCGAAAAAGTGAAAGAAGCAGTTAAGAGGGCCCGTGAGATGTCTGCGGATATACAGGTGGATGGAGAGTTTCAGGTGGACAGCGCTATAGTGCCGGAGGTAGCGAAGATAAAATGCGGTTCAAGTCCGGTGGCAGGAAAAGCAAATGTATTGATATTCCCCGATCTTAATTCAGGTAATATATCATATAAACTGACTCAAAGGCTTGCAAAAGCAAGGGCTGTAGGGCCTCTACTTATGGGATTCACAAAACCATGCAGTGATCTGTCGCGCGGATGTGACGCCGAAGACATAGTTGACGCCGTAGCTATAACGGCTTTAAGAGCAAAATGATCGTACTTGTTATAAATTGCGGAAGTTCATCCGCCAAATACCAGCTCTTTGACGTGAATCGGGATATATGTATGGCGAAGGGCGTTGTGGAGAGGATAGGCCAGAACACCGCGACGTTGTGCCATCAGGGTAAAACTTCGGCTAAACCAGTCCGTAAGAAGGTTAAGTGCTCGAATCATTATGTCGCGATAGATATAATAGTCAAGGCCCTGATAGACAAAGAATCCGGCGTCATCGAGTCGATAAGCCGGATAGACGGTATAGGCCATAGGGTGGTACATGGCGGCGAGACTTTTAAAGAGTCGACGCCCATAACGCCTAAAGTGATCGCTTCTATCGAGAAATATAGCGAGCTGGCTCCTCTGCATAATCCGCCGTCTCTTTTAGGGATAAAGGCCTGCGCTAAGATTCTTAAGGGCATCCCTCAGGTGGCGGTATTCGACACATCTTTTCATCAGTCGATGCCTGAAGCCGCTTTTCTTTACGGTTTGCCTCTCGGGTACTATAAGAAATACGCGATACGAAAATACGGTTTTCATGGGACGAGCCACCGATTCGTTTCACATGAGGCCGCGAAACTTATCGGGCGGCCGCTAAAAACATTGAAGCTCATCACGTGCCATCTCGGCAATGGCTGCAGTATGGCCGCGGTGAAAGGCGGGCATTCAATAGATACATCAATGGGATTCACGCCGCTTGAAGGTCTTATTATGGGAACGAGGTCCGGAGATATCGATCCGGCAGCGGTCCTCTATATAGCCGAAAAATCCGGCGTTTCCCTTAAAGCGGTTAACGACATATTGAATAAAAAAAGCGGTCTTCTCGGCATATCCGGAGTGAGTAACGATATGCGCGATATCTTAAAGCGTTCCAAGGATAGCGGCCCGTCCGCGGCGCGCTGTAAGCTGGCTATAGAGATGTTCATTTATCGTATAAAGAAATATATAGGATCTTACGTCGCCGCAATGGGCGCGCTCGATGCGGTAGTTTTTACGGCCGGTATATCCGAAAATAACGGCTGGCTTGTTTCAAGAATAAAGAGGGATCTCAAACCTTGCGTTCCGAAAGGCGCCAGGTTTATGGTAGTTCCAACCAACGAAGAGTTATTGATCGCCAGAGATACTTACAACGCGATCAAAACAAAAAGAAAGAGAGGATAGTTCATGGCAAATCCAAAGCGTAAACATTCAAAAGCAAGGAGGGACAAGAGGAGGAGCGCAAATTCGAAAATTACATTATCGAGCCTTTCAACTTGTTCTAACTGCAAGAAGATAAAGATGCCTCACAGGGTGTGCCTTTATTGCGGATATTATAACGGAAAACCCGTTATGATAATAAAGACGAAAGAAGCTAAGGCAAAGTAGCTTTTAGGAGGTTCTTGAAACTATGCGAATAGTGCTAGATGCCATGGGTAGCGACAGCGCTCCGAAGGTCGAGGTCGAGGGCGCCATACAGGCTGTAGAAGAGTTCGGTTGTGAGCTCGTTCTGGTAGGGGATGAGAAGGCGATAACCGAGGAGCTGGCTAAATATAACGACCATTCGGATAAGATAAAGATAATTCATGCTCCGGAAAGAATAGAGATGAATGAGCCGGCCGCTATTTCGGTCAGGCGAAAGAGGCATTCCTCTATAGTCATAGGGGTAGATATCCTTAAGAAGAATGAAGCCGACGCTTTCGTGAGCGCGGGAAATACCGGCGCCGTCGTATGCGCCGCTACTCTATCGCTCAGGCTCCTGCCTGGGATCGAGCGTCCCGGCATAGCGGTGGTGATACCTACGCTCATAGGAAACTCTATGATACTTGACGTAGGCGCTAATATAGACCCTAAGCCGATCCATATGCTCCAATACGGCATAATGGCGGACGCCTACTCGAAGTATATACTCCACAAGCCGAATCCCAAAGTTGGCCTTCTCAATGTCGGTGAAGAAGAAAATAAGGGGACGGACTTTATAAAGGAAGCTCATATACTTCTCAGCGAATCGAAATTAAATTTCATCGGGAATATAGAGGGGCGGGACATATACGGCGGAGGAGCCGATATAGTCCTGTGCGACGGTTTCGTGGGCAATGTCATACTTAAAGTATCGGAGAGCGTTGTCGATACGATAGTAAAGCTTTTAAAGAACGAGATCAAGTCGAGCATCATAGCCACGCTTGGCGCGGCCCTGGCCTCAAACGCTTTTAAAGAGCTTAAGAAGAAGATGGACTACTCGGAATACGGCGGCGCGCCTCTTTTAGGGGTTGACGGCCGTTGTATAATAAGTCATGGTTCCTCAAGCCCTAAGGCCATAAAGAACGCCATAAGGGTCGCGGCGGAATATAAGGAACAGGACGTAAATAAACATATCGTCGAAGAGTTGGAGAGCTATTAGATAATGTGTGAACCTAAAAAAGTCGGGATACTCGGCCTTGGATGCTATCTTCCCGAGAAGATCCTTACGAACAAAGAAATAGAGAAGATAGTGGATACCACCGATGAGTGGATAACCACCCGTACAGGGATAAAAGAGCGCAGGATAGCCCGGAGCGATGAAACGACCAGCGATATGGCTACGGAGGCCGCTAAGAGAGCTCTGGCGGATGCGAAGCTTAAGGCTGAGGATATAGACCTTATAATCGTCGCAACGATAACTCCTGATATGTTCTTTCCGGCCACAGCGTGTCTCGTTCAGCAGAAGATAGGCGCCAGACAGGTGCCCGCATTCGACATAAGCGTCGCTTGTTCCGGTTTCATATACGGTATAGCTATAGCCAATCAATTCATAAAATCCGGCACATATAAGTATGCTCTTGTTGTGGCGGCGGAAAAACTCTCATCCATTACCGACTGGCAGGATCGTTCCACTTGTGTGCTTTTTGGTGATGGAGCGGGAGCCGCGGTCTTAGGTCCTGTTGAGAAGGGCGGAATACTTTCCGTATATCTTGGCGCGAACGGAAAACAGGGGGAGTTAATAAAGCTTCCTGCGGGAGGATCTAAAATACCGGCGAGCCATAAATCTGTCGATGACAGGCTGCATTTTATAAAGATGAGCGGAACCGAGTTGTTTAAGCACGCGGTGAAGATAATGGCCGACGCGGCGCGCGAGGTTACAAGCCCTCTGGGTCTGACAGCGGCCGATATAAGCCTTGTAATTCCTCATCAGGCCAATATGAGGATACTCAGCGCCGTCGCGAAGCGAATGGGACTTACGGAAGATAAGATTTACTTCAATATAGCGAAATACGGAAACATGTCCGCGGCGTCAAGCGCGGTAGCCCTGGTAGAGGCGGTGCAGGAAGGGAGAATAAAGAAGGGCGATAAGATCCTTTTGGATGCTTTTGGAGGCGGCCTGACATGGGGAGCCATGGTGATAGAATGGTAGACGCCGCTCTTATATTTCCCGGACAGGGAGCCCAATTCGTAGGAATGGGCGACGATCTTTACAAAAATTTTCCGCAGGCGAAAGAAGTTTTTGATAAAGCCAATTCTCTTCTTAAAATCGATATAAAAAAGATTTGTTTTGAAGGACCTGTCGAAGATCTATCCACGACAGCTAACAGCCAGCCGGCTATACTTACCGCGAGCGTAGCGGCTTTAAGGGTTTTTGAGGCTTCGCCTTTATGGGCGCTCATCACCCCAAAATTCAGTCTGGGTTTAAGCCTGGGTGAATACACAGCGCTCGTAGCGGCCGGAGCTTTATCGTTTGAGGATGCGCTGATTTTGGTTAGAAAAAGAGGCGAGCTCATGGACGACGCGTCCAGAAAAACGCCGGGGGCGATGGCTTGCGTTATCGGTATGGATACCTCTCTCGTAGAGTCTCTGTGTAAAGGCATAGGCTGCGAAATAGCCAATCTTAATTGCCCCGGGCAGGTTGTGGTTTCAGGGAAGACGACAAATATCGAGTTATTTGCTTCCCTTGCCAAAGAAAAGGGCGCCAAGCGCGTTATTATGCTGGACGTGAGCGGGCCTTTTCACTCCAGCCTTATGACTACGGCGCGCGATAAACTGAAAGAATTTATCGATAAGATAAATATAATGCCGCCTAAAATACCGTTTATCAGCAATGTGGACGCTAAGATCCAGACTGATCCCGTGAAGATAAAAGAAAATCTCATATCTCAGGTTAATTCGAAAACATTATGGGAGGAATCGATAAGAGTGGTCGGAGGCTCCGGCGTCAAAACATTCTTTGAGATAGGCCCCGGCCAGGTCCTTAAGGGGTTGCTGAAGAAGATCGATCCTAAATTGGAAGTTAAAAATATCGGCACGGTGACTGACGTGGCCGCACCGTCAATTACAGGAGGGGTTTAGAATGGGAAAATCAATGAAAGGCACGAAAACCGAAAAAAATCTGCTTGCCTCATTCGCCGGCGAGTCTCAAGCGAGGAACAGATACACGTACTTCGCGAGCGCCGCCAGAAAAGAGGGATTAGAGCAGATAGCAAATATATTTATAGAGACAGCCGAGAATGAGAAAGAGCACGCTAAGGTCTTCTTTAAACATTTGGAAGGTGGGGATGTCCAGATAACTGCCACATATCCTGCAGGATCGATAAAGGATACGAAGTCAAACCTTGAGGCCGCCGCAGCCGGAGAAAAGATGGAGTGGACTAGCCTTTATGTGGATTTCGGTAAGGTGGCAAGCGATGAAGGTTTTCCGGATGTCGCTAAATCATTTGAACAGATCGCGAAGGTGGAGCGGTTCCACGAGTCAAGATACCGGAGGCTGATAGATAACGTAGCAAAGAGAGAAGTGTTTAAGAAGAAGTCATCCGTGAAATGGCATTGCACGAATTGCGGCTATGTCACGGAGGACTCGGAGGCGCCGGCTGAATGCCCCGCATGTAAGCACCCTCAGGCCTACTACGAGATACTGGCAGAGAATTTTTAAGAAAGCGCTTCTAAAATATGCGCTTTAGACCTACAGAAGTATTATTTTCTCCTACTGCGGATTGTAATCTCGATTGCCCTCACTGCACGACCGAAAAATCCAAACAGAAATTACCGGCAAAGAATGCCGGTGATTTTTTGTCCGGATGCCGTAAAGCGGGAGTAAAGAGAGTCGGCTTTACAGGCGGAGAGCCGTTTCTTAATCCGGAATTTCTTTACGCTGTAACGCGCCGCGCGGTCAAAGAAGGCATGCTCTTCGACAGAATAATGACTAATGGCGTGTGGTATAAAAATAAGGCGGAGCTTAAGCGTGTGCTGAAAAAACTACGCGATTCCGGATATGACGGCGATATATGTGTCAGCATAGACGCTTTTCACAGGCAAAGCTTAAAAAAACTGGCCTTGTTCGTAGAGACCGCTGTATCTATATGGAATAGGCCTGATATGGTCTCGATAGCCTCTGTCGGGAAAGCCGCAGAGCGCGCAACAAGGAAAAAACTCAAAGATCTTACGAGTCTTTTAGCGAATTCAAAAAACTCGTCATTGCGAGGGCGCGAAGCGCCCGAAGCAATCTCAAAAAAGGGATTGCTTCGGCCCTTCGGGCCTCGCAATGACGACTTTAAACGGATTGACAGCCGAATCGTTCTAAAAAAAATAACCATAGATCTTTCTCCTATCGGAAAAGCCGGGCGATTTCGCAAAGCATGGAGTAAGAAGTGGTTTAAGGATGACTATTGCAAGGGCCCCGGAAACGCGCTATTCGTTTTACCGGATGGAGACGTGAAGCCCTGCTGCGGCTATGCGGCTGATTCTGACGGGCTTACGATAGGTAATATCAGGCGCGATTCCGCAAAGACGATAATAGAAAATGCCGGGAAGAACAATTTTATTGCCGCGGTTTTTGGCGCAGGCCTGGGTAAGATAAGGAAGAGAATGGAAGTATTTGGATTTAAGTTTCCAGGACGGACAGATAACCACTGCTTCTTCTGCTATTATTTACAAAATGAAGCTCCCGAAGCTTTTTTGAAAAAATGCCTGCGGTCGCTCAGGCTCGTAGTTTTAGCCGTCGCCATATTGACGATGCTCGCGCAGCATTCATGCGCATTCGGCGCGGATGTAATTCTTAAAAAATCTGCCGATTTCAAGGTGATGTCAACCACCGTCATTAAGAAAACACCTATTCTCCGATGGTATCATGAGGGAATGTATTACGACGGCAAAAAGATGTACGTCGCGAATGGCGAGGGCGGAAAGGTATGGGTTCTCGATCCAGAAACAGGAAAAGTGCTATTCGAGCTGGAAGGACCCGGGAAATTCACAGAATCGATCATCGGCTATTTGGATGGGAAATATTTGTTAACGGATTGGGATGACGAAAAACTATATATCGTGAATATCTCGGGAGAGAAGATATCCTTAGAGAAAGAGGTTTTCAGTTTTTCTCCCGCGCATCCTGCTGGCGCTGTATTGGCAGGCGAAAGGCTACTTGTCATAACGTGGACGCGCGGTTTCGGCACGAAGTTCCATGTAGTCGAATTCGATAAGGATCTTAACTATGTCGGCCGTGTTACGATAAAAGGCATTATGGATCCGGCCCATATGGCATGGGATGGGAAGAATCTCTGGATAACAAGCTGGTTTAGCAAAACCGTCTTCAGTGTCGATATAGACGCGTGGGAGATAACCGGTTCTTTCTCTTCGCCGGCAGATAAAGCAACGGGCATAGCTTGGGATGGGCGTTATCTGTGGATCACCGGGACGTATGATGATCTATACTGTCTCGAGGTATCTTAAGTGATGTTTTCGACCAACCGCCCCGGTTGGTCGAAGCCCCGCCCTTTCCAAAGAAAGGGCGGGACGAAGGTCGTTATAATTGACACATGCCGCTATAAATGTTATAAAAGGAAATATGAATACTAATCGAGGCATAGCGATTATAGGAGACGGAGGGTGGGGAACTACGCTCGCCGTGCTTTTGTCTAAAAAAGGTTTTAACGTATCCTTGTGGGGAGCTTTTCCGGAATATATAGAGATCATAAGGCAGAGTCGCGAAAACGTAAAATTCCTTCCCGGAGTCAAGATACCGGTAAATGTTCTATTGACGCATTCTATGGAAGACGCTCTCGCAGGCCGTGATGTTGTGGTATTGGCAGTGCCATCACAATTCATGCGCGGCGTTCTTATGAAATTAAAGATGCACAATATATCCGGAAAATCTTTCGTAAGCGTTACAAAGGGCGTGGAGAACGAAACTCTCGAGAGAATGTCCGAGGTCATCACCGATTGCCTGGGACGCCAGAAGCTGGCTGTGATGTCAGGACCAACTATAGCTCTGGAGGTGGCAAACGGTTCGCCGACTACGGCAGTGGTAGCTTCAGGGGACGAATTATTAGCTAAAGATATACAGGATATGTTCATGACGGAAAATTTCAGAGTATACACGTCAACCGATGTCATAGGCGTGGAGCTCGGCGGCTCACTAAAAAATATAGTGGCGATAGCCGCAGGAACGATAGACGGAATAGGTTTTGGGACCAATACAAAGGCCGCTATTCTTACGCGCGGGCTGGTAGAGATAGTGCGCCTTGGAGTCGCCATGGGAGCCAGGAGAGAGACTTTTTACGGCCTAAGCGGCCTCGGAGATCTCACGACGACCTGTGTGAGTCAATACTCGAGAAACAGATGGCTCGGGGAAGAGGTGGGTAAGGGCAAGAAGCTTAAAGATATATTGGCCGAAACCGACATGGTCGTGGAGGGTGTGGCGACCGCCAAAGCTGCTTACGACCTTTCCAAGAAGTATAAAGTCGAGATGCCGGTAGTTACCGAGATTTATAAAGTTCTGTATGAAAATAAGGATCCTAAAGCCGCCGCTCGCGATCTAATGACGCGCTCCCCGAAGAATGAGTAAGAGATAATAATAACCTCTTTTTTGTTTCCATTTCAAGCCTCTTATTTGGTATAATATCTCACTATAATAATTAAGATCGAGGATATGGGATGTCATTCTGTGTATATGTGCTTCAGAGCGGCGCTGAAAAGTATGTTGGTGTCACAAAAAACATTGCAGATAGAATTATGAGGCATAATACCGGGCAGAATAGATCAACCAAGCATTGCAAGAATTGGAAAGTAATTTATTTCGAAAGATACGGAACTCTCGGCGAAGCGAAGATTGAGGAACGAAGAATAAAGAGTATAGGGACAAAAAATTTGCTTTATCGGGACGTGGCTCAGCCCGGCTAGAGCACTTGCTTGGGGTGCAAGGGGTCGACGGTTCAAATCCGTCCGTCCCGACCATTAGCAAATTTTTTGCCTGCCCATTCGGTTGGCACTTGTCCCGCCAAACCGGCTATATAGGAAAAGGCTCATTTTAAGAGGTGTTCGGCGGGATCCCAAACGATACCTTTTAAAATAGAGCTATAACGGTAAAAGTTATCGTTTGGGGCTTGGGGTGTCCCGAAACATAACTGTTACCATAGGTTGACTTTTTCAAATGTATGTTTCGGTATCTCGCAAAACATTTTAACAGGCACGCGAGATTGTGAAATGTTTTGCGGACAAGGGGTCGCCAGTTCAAATCTGGTCCCCCGACCAATTGCAAAATTTTTGGCCTACATTAACATTAGCAAATTTTTTGCCTTCTGTCTAAAATTAAAGGACTTATGAGAAAAATAAACGTAGGTATAATCGGGTTTGGCACGATAGGCGCCGGAGTCGTGAAGGCGCTAGTTTCAAGACGCGCATTCTTAAGGGAAAAGGCCGGCGTCGACATAAACATCGTCCGGATCTGTGATAAAGACCTTAAGACAAAACGGCCTGTAAGAGTCCCTAAGAAACTCCTGACAAAACTGATAGGGAAGGTCCTATACGACCCTAAGATAGATGTCGTGGTCGAACTTGTAGGCGGAATCCATCCTGCGAGAGATATCGTACTGGAGGCTCTGCGCCGCGGGAAACATGTGGTCACCGCAAATAAGGCGCTTCTATCGGATTCCGGAGCTCAGATCTTCGATCTGGCCAATAAACTCGGCTTGTGTGTAGGCTTCGAGGCATCGGTGGGAGGCGGCATACCGATAATCCGCGCGATGAAAGAGGGTTTCGTCGCCAATCATATAGATTTGGTCTATGGCATAATAAATGGCACAAGCAATTTTATACTGACCAGGATGGCGGATGACGGACTATCGTTTGATGACGCTCTGACTATAGCCCAGAGTAAAGGCTATGCCGAGCGCGATCCTTACCTTGATGTATCGGGCGGAGATTCGGCTCATAAATTATCAGTGCTGGCGTTATTGGGTTTTGGCCTTGAATCAAAGCCGGCCGACATATACACAGAAGGTATAACAGATATCGATGCTTGCGATATCGAGTTTGCGAAAGAGATGGGTTACACGATAAAGCTCCTGGCTATAGCCAAGAGATCGGGTGATCTTCTGGAGCTCAGGGTTCATCCGACATTGATACCGGAGTCGCATCTATTGAGCAATGTGGACGGGGTATACAACGCGATATTCGTGAAAGGCGATCTGATAGGTGAAAACCTTTTTTACGGCGAAGGCGCCGGGCCTAGCCCCACATCGAGCGCCATAGTCAGCGACATAATAGCTATAGCAAAGAACTTATCAGGCGGTTGCTGTAAGATAAATAAGTGTGTCGGAATTAAGAAAGATATAGGCGGCATAAAGAAGATGGACGATGTTTTAGCAAAGCACTACATACGATTCTCGGCTGTCGATAAGCCGGGAGTTCTGGCGAAAGTATCAGGCATATTGGCAAAATATAAGATAAGTATAGCCCACGTTACCCAGAAGCAGAGAAAAGCTTCAAGCGTGGTGCCTATAATAATGATGACCCACGAGGCCCTGGAAAGCGACATGCGCAAGGCCTTGAAGGAGATAGATTCGCTGGGCATGATGAAGAAGAAATCTGTCCGCATAAGAGTCGAGGGATGATGAACCCTTCGACTTCGCTCAGGGTTCATGGTGAGTTCTTAGGATTAACGGGGAATATCGAACCATGAAAAAAGGCATAATAGAAAAATACAAAAAATTCCTTCCGGTTACGGACAAGACTCCGGTAGTGACTTTAAGCGAAGGGGATACTCCGCTTTTATACGCGTGTTTTTTAAGCGAAATGCTGGGTAGAGGGATCGAGGTCTATTTAAAGTACGAAGGGCTTAACCCGACCGGATCCTTCAAGGACAGGGGTATGACGATGGCGATATCTAAGGCCGTCGAGGAAGGGTCGAAGGCTGTGATGTGCGCCTCGACCGGTAATACATCCGCTTCTGCAGCGGCATATTCCGCCAAGGCCGGACTTAAGTGTATAGTCCTTATTCCCGAAGGTTCGATCGCTCTCGGGAAACTTTCACAGGCCATGATACACGGGGCAAAGGTCATCGCCATAAGAGGAAATTTTGATGATTGTTTAAATCTCGTAAGAGACATAACCGCTAAGCATAAGATCACTCTGGTTAATTCGATAAACCCGTACAGGATCGAAGGGCAGAAGACCGGCGCTTTCGAGATCTGCGACGCTCTTGGGGATGCGCCTGATTTTCATTCGATACCTGTCGGAAATGCCGGGAATATAACAGCATATTGGAAAGGTTATAAAGAGTACAATAAAGCTGGGTTATCAAAGATATTGCCAAAGATGCTCGGGTTTCAGGCGGAAGGATCCGCGCCTATAGTCCTAGGGCATCCCATAAAAGATCCGCATACTTTAGCAACTGCTATAAAGATAGGAAACCCTGCGAGCTGGAAGCAGGCTACCGATGCGCGGGATGAATCAGGCGGACTTATCAATATGGTATCCGACGATGAAATAATAAGCGCTTATAAGATCCTCGCAGCTAAAGAAGGCGTATTCGTTGAGCCCGCCAGCGCCGCAAGCGTAGCAGGGATCCTTAAGCTGGCTAAGAAAGATTATTTTAACCGGCAAGCCGGCAAGCCGGCAAACCGGCAAACAGTAAGAATAGTATGCGTCCTGACCGGCCACGGCCTTAAAGATCCGGACCGGGCCATTTCGACGATCGAGAAGCCGAAGGTGCTTGACGCTAAATTAGATATCGTGTTGAAGGAGATCGGGCTGTGAAGATAGCTATACTGGTCGGAGACGGAATGAGCGATCGTCCTATCCCGGAACTCGGGGACAGGACGCCTCTGGAAGTCGCCAAGATACCAAATATGAATGAGATCGCTAAAGCCGGAATGATAGGTCTTGTCAATACGGTTCCGCGCGGAATGAAACCGGCAAGCGATATTGCCAATCTCTCTATCTTAGGCTACGACCCAAAGCTTTATTACACGGGACGGGGCCCTCTCGAAGCCGCCAATATAGGCATCGATATAGCCGAGGATGAGGTGGCATTTAGATGTAACCTTATAACGGCGAACGGCGATATACTGTCCGATTACAGTTCCGGACATATCACGGAGAAGGAATCTAAAGAACTCATGGAGTTTTTGGATTCCAGGCTTGGCACCGACAGAATAAAATTCTATCATGGCAAAAGTTATCGTAATCTCGTGGTTATAAAGACGCGTTCTGTAGGCGAGATAAAAGAGCTTATGAAGACGAAATGCATCCCTCCGCATGACATATCCGGACAATCGATATCGAAGAATTTACCTAAGGGTAAAGGGTCGGACCTCCTGACGGGACTTATGCAGGATTCGAGGGCGCTGCTTGAAAAAAATGAAATAAATAAAGTTAGAGTCGACCTTAAAGAAAATCCCGGGAATATGATATGGCTATGGGGACAGGGCACCAATCCTAATATGCCGAGTTTTAAAGGCATGTTTGGAATGGACGGCTCAGTTATATCAGCGGTAGATCTGGTCAACGGAATAGGTAAGCTCATAGGCCTTGATCTTGTAAGCGTTCCCGGAGCGACCGGCTATTACGATACCAATTATCAGGGAAAAGGGGAATATGCGGTCAACGCCCTTAAGTCCAAGGATTTTGTATTTGTGCATGTCGAGGCTCCCGATGAGGCCGGGCATAACGGCGATATGAGGGAAAAGATAAAAGCGATAGAGAACTTCGATAAATTCGTGGTCGGCGCGGTTTGGGAATATCTTCGCCAAACTAAAGATTACAGGGTCATGGTGCTTTCGGATCACGCCACCCCCGTAAGTCTGAAAACGCATGTTTCGGATCCGGCGCCTTTCGCTATGGCTGGATCCGGAGTGGAGAAAAGCGGGTTCGATTTGTTTAGCGAGAAGAATGCGGCGGCCTCGAAAGTAAAATTTAAGACCGGCGCGGCGCTGACGGAATTTTTAATGCTTCGACAGGCTCAGCATTAATCCTGAGCCTGCCGAAGGATTAATAAAGGGCAAAGGCTAAAATTTATGGCAAAAGAGATAATAGTGCAAAAATACGGCGGAACATCGGTCGCCGATATTGAGCGAATACAGAATGTTGCCAAACGAGTCGTCAGGACAAAACGAGCCGGATATGACGTGGCGGTCGTAGTCTCCGCTCTCGGCGATACCACCGATGACCTGATAAAGTTATCTCAAAAGATCACC
>Ga0268280_1000865_pt1 | contig 22411 bp, 24 predicted proteins | sample saktaG_9_FD_190139 | JGI IMG/M metagenome (GOLD analysis project Ga0268280, IMG submission 190139) | Saline water microbial communities from Sakinaw Lake, British Columbia, Canada - sak_2011_5_24_40m | ecosystem: Environmental > Aquatic > Non-marine Saline and Alkaline > Saline ... | reverse complement strand
AAAAACAAAGAAACGGGGAAGGTGAAAGAGATAACAGTTTATCCGAATTTCAGAACAAGGATGGACGCAGCAAAATACGCTGCTCCATTTTTCGCTCCAAAACTTCTGTCTAAAGACGTAAGTAAAACGGAAGAGTCTATTGTAGATATTCTTAAAATACTTTCTCAAAAGCTACCGGGATGACCTCTAAACTTTACGAGAAAGCGTGTGAGCGTTGGTATCCACTTACGCCACACCCAACTCAGATCTCACTCATAACAGATGATGTGAGATTCAAAGTAGTGCCTGCGGGCAGGCGGAGCGGTAAGACTGAAAGAGCTAAAAGATTTTTAGTAAAAAAAGCATTTGACGTTCCCGGCGATTACTTCTTTGCTGCTCCAACTCGGCAACAAGTAAAAAATATTTACTGGAAAGATATAAAAGAGCTTACGCTTAGTACTTTGTTTCGAGATAACGCAATATCGGAAACTGAGCTGAAGATAGCGCTGCCTAATGGCTCCAGCATTACGCTTGTAGGATTAGATAAGCCGCAACGCATTGAGGGAATTGCATGGGCAGGTGGAATAGTAGACGAAGTTGCAGACATCAAAGATGATGCTTTTGAAGCTCATATAGCTCCTGCCCTCGATACTTATCATCCCGCTCTTAAAAACAAGGCTTGGTGTTGGCTGATCGGAGTTCCAGACGGGCTCAATCACTTCTATAAATTAGCAGAGTATGCGCGTAGTAATAAGAGTGATGATTGGAAAATTTATACGTGGAAGTCTGCAGAAATACTTCCTCCAGAGATCATTGATGCTGCTCGTGCGCGCATGTCTGCTAAGCAGTTTAAGCAAGAGTACGAAGCGAGCTTTGAGACCGCTTCGGGAAAGATCTACGAAGATTACTCTCACTTAAACATATCAAACGAACTGCTACGTCCTCACGACGAAATTCTTTGGACGCATGACTTCAATTATTCTCCGCTCTCCTCTGCTATCTGCGTACGCAGAGGACAGTCTATTATTGTAGTAGATGAGATCATATTGCAGAGTGCAGTAGCACTTCAAGCCGCACAAGAGTTTATCGATCGATATAAGAATCACGAAAATAAGAAAGTAAAAATCTATGGCGACCCCGCCGGGAAGGCTGGCGAAAAGCATGGACAGAGTTCAAATTATATTGAAATAGAAAAAGCTTTAAGAAGTGCGGGATGGTCGGTTGAAAGACGCGTCAAAGCAGCCGCGCCGGCGATCAGAGATCGACAAAACGCGGTTCGGGCTAAGATACTGAGTGCTGATAATGTAAGAACTCTGTTTGTAAATCCTAAAAATGCAGGATTCATCCATGAAGCTTTTTCGATTGTTCAATTGAAAAAAGGTAGTAGTTTTATAGAAGAAGAAAGCAATTGGCAACATGTAACTACTGCAGTTGGTTATATGATTGAATACGAATTTCCGATTCGTGTAAATGTCCAAAAAACGGATTTTGAAATAAAAGGTAGTACAAACTTCTGGAATTCTAAATGAAAGACTTGGATGAGGTCCACGAGCTAGCTTTAAAAAGATTCACAAAAACTCAATCGGCATTGAGAGATGAACGACTTCAGTGCGTCCAAGATCGCCGCTTCGCGACTATAGCGGGAGCTCAATGGGAGGGCCCTCTTGGAATACAATTTCAGAATAAGCCGAAGTTCGAAGTAAATAAAATCTATCAGGCAGTTAATCGAATTATTTCGGAATATAAAAATAATCGTATATCAGTAAAATTTATAAGTAAAGATGATGCGCAAAACAAAGATCTAGCAGACACTTGTGCAATGCTTTATCGTGCGACTGAACAAGAGAGCGTATCTGAAGAAGCTTATGACAATGCTTTTGAAGAAGCTGTCCTTGGCGGGTTTGGGGCTTGGCGCATAAGAACAGAATATGAAACAGACGAAGGAGAGAGCGAAGACCAACGCATTTGTATAGAGCCGATTTTTGACGCTGATATCAGCGTATTCTTTGATCTTGATGCTAAGCGACAAGATAAAAGCGACGCTAAGTATGCTTTCATTATTCACTCTTTAACGCGAGATGCGTACAAAGAACAGTATGACGATGATGCTGCCTCTTGGCCCAAGATTTTTTACACAAAATATTACGATTGGCTCACTCCAGATGTTGTTTACGTTTGCGAGTACTACACTGTAGAAGAAAGAAAAACTACGCTTCATGTCTACCAGCTAGCTGACGGCACAGAGAAGAAAGTCTGGGATGATGAACTAAATGAAGATGATCAATTAGAGGCGGACTTAAAATCTTTGGGATACAACGAGATTAGACGCAAGAAAGTCACTCAAAAGAAAGTTCACAAATACATTCTTAGCGCGAATAAAATCTTAGAAGACTGCGGTCAAATAGCAGGGAGTCATATTCCGATTGTTCCGGTTTACGGAAAGCGCTGGTTTGTAGACAACGTTGAAAGATGTATGGGTCATGTGAGATTAGCTAAAGATAGCCAGCGCATCAGAAACATGCAGTTATCAAAAATTGCAGAATATGCTGCTCTGTCTAGCCTAGAAAAACCGATCTTCACGAAAGAGCAAATTGCTGGTCATCAGAACATGTGGAACGATCAAAACATACAGGACTACTCTGTCATGCTAGTAAATCAGCTGACTGATCAAAATGGAAATCCTGCGGTGGTAGGCCCCGTCGCTTTTACGCGTGTTCCACAGATTCCTCCAGCTGTCGCAACTCTTCTACAAGTTACAGATATAGATATGAAAGATGTGCTTGGTAATCCTCAAGCCGCTGAGCAGATTCTTTCAAATGTGTCTGGAAAGGCTATCGAGTTAGTTCAAACAAAAGTCGATATGCAGACTTATGTTTACGTATCGAATATGGCCAAGGCAGTAAAACGCTGCGGAGAGATCTGGCTGTCGATTGCCAAAGAAATTTTTACAGAAAAGGGTAGGAAGATTCGAGGATATGGGGAACAGGGCGAATCTCAGTTAGTTGAACTGATGAGTCCAGTTTTGACGAATGGATCATTTGAAATCACAAACGATTTATCGCGAGCTAACTTAGATGTAGCAGTGAGCGTTGGTCCAAGCACTACAAGCAAAAAACAATCAATTGTAGATAATTTTCAAAAAATGTTGGGAATGATTACTGATTCTGAAACTCAACAAGTTCTCGCATCAAGTATTATGATGAATCTTGAGGCAGAAGGGATCAGTGATATTCGTGACTATTTCAGAAGAAAGCTAATAAAAATTGGTGTTGTAAAGCCGACGAATGACGAACAAAAAGAGATGCAAGAAGAGTTGCAAGGCACTCCTCCGGACGCAAACACAGAATTTCTGAAAGCATCGGCATTACAAGCTCAGGCACAAGCAGAGAAATCTAAGTCGGAATCTTCATTGAATGCGATGAGAGAAAAAGAGTCGGAAGCTAAAGCAGCAGCAACACTTGCAGGTATTGACTTAAAAGAACGCGCAATATTGATTGCGTTAGTTGAACAACTTGGAAACGAAGCGAGTTTACAGCCACCGCTTAATGTTTCTTCACAAAAACCTGGCTTGGGTGACCAATCAACCCAAAACAACACAATGATTGAGAGATGAAAATGAAAACTGAGATTGAAGAGAACGTAGTCCAAGCACAAACAGATGAAAACACTTCCGAGGCTTCAGTTGAAGAAGCTATTGAAGAAGAGATTGAGATCAGCGTCGGAGACACTGTTGTTAATAAAGAAGACAGTGTTGAGGAAGCGCCTTGGGTTAAAAATCTTCGAAAAGAACACAGAGAACTAACGAAAAGAAATCGTGAGCTTGAAGAGAAAGCAAAGGCTGCCGAGCCTGCTCAAGTCATTCGAACACTTGGCGACAAGCCGACACTTCAATCTTGTGATTACGAGACTGATCGATACGAGAATGACCTGCAAGTCTGGTTTGCTAAAAAACGCGAGTTTGATGAACGAGAGTCCAAAGCTGCTTTAGAAAAAGAGAATGTTCAAAGGGAATGGCAATCACGCCTGGACACTTATCAAAAGTCAAAGAGCAGGATGCGGCTCCAAGACTTTGAAGAAGCTGAAGCGGCGGTAGTATCTGGTTTATCTAAAACGCAACAAGGGATTCTTCTCGAAGCTTCCGACAATTCCGCAGTTCTAGTTTATGCGCTCGGCAAAAATCCGGAAAAAATAAAAGAACTTGCTGCTATCTCTAATCCGATTCGTTTTAATGCCGCACTTGTTAGGTGGGAATCTCAAGTGAAAGTAACAAAGAAAAACGTACCACAACCGGATAGCTCGGTCCCCAAAGGATCTGGTCAATTCAGTGAGAATGCGACGCTTGAAAAACTTCGAAAAGAAGCTATGGCGTCCGGCGACTTAACTAAAGTAATCTCTTACAAAACAGAGATGAAAAATAAATCTAGGGTGTAAAAATGGCGAACAGTTTTAGTAAACAAGATATTGTAATGTTTGAAGATGTTGTTGATGGTTTTTACGATCAACTTGTATTAATAGACACAGTATCTTCTTTTTCTACAAATCAGACCTTAATGGCGAGGAGCGGTGATGTTATAAATCGACCAGTAGAATATATTGCACAATCTAATTCTAGTGGGCTAGATCAGACCGGGAACTTTAAAAATTATACACAATTAACAGTTCCTGCCACTATTTCAAATTTTGCGAACGCATCTTTTGTGATGGATGGAATGGAATTGCGTGATATGCTCCAGGAAACTCGCTTGATGAATGCAGCGAGAAAGAAACTGGAGTCTGATATTAATAAAGCAATAATGAATGTTGTCTGTAATCAGTCGACACTAGTAGTGAAGCGTACAACTGCCGCTGCAGGGTTTGATGACGTTGCACAGTGCGAATCGATTTTTAATGAAAACGGGATCGACTATGGTGATCGTTTTCTCGCGATGAGCACTCGCGACTACAATGGAATGGCGAATAATTTATCTGCCTTGTCTCGCAGTTTCGGAAATACTAAAACAGACACGGCATATGAAAAGGCGTATGTAGGACGGGTGGCAAGTTTCGAGACAATTAAGTTAGACTATGCTAATCGTATCGCGGCTGCGGGTGGAACTGGACTGACGATAGACACGAGAGCAGCTGGTGCTAACTACTACACTCCTGTAGCCACTCGTACTGCGAGCACGGGTGAGCGGAGTAATGTAGATAACCGATATCAAGTAATTACGATCTCTTCTACGACTTCAGTCGTAGCTGGCGATTGCTTTACAATTGCTGCAGTTAATAGTGTTCATCACATCACTAAAACGGATACTGGTCAACTAAAAACGTTTCGAGTGATTTCTGTTCCGAGTTCTACAACTTTACAAATTAGTCCTCCCATCATTTCGGGACAAGGACTTACTGATGCTGAATTGCAATATCAGAATTGCGTAGTGAATACTACGGCGAGTACGTCTGCGATTGTATTCTTGAATACCACAGCAGCTCCGATAAACCCCTTTTGGAAGAAGGATGCTATCGAAATTATTCCGGGTAGAATGAATCCATCTGGAGACTCTGGTATGTTAGTGATACATGCTGCAGCGAAAGCTGGAAAAGGATTGGACTTTGTCTTTTCTAAGCAAACTTCTGTATTTAATCACAAGACATACTATAGAATCGATTGTTTGTTTGGTATTGTTAATAAGCAACCAGAACATACCGGCATAATTTTATTCGGCCAAAGCTGAGGATAAATTCATGGCAGCATCAAAAGGGGTTTGTTATCCCAATGGAACAATTACTGTTGTTGTTCCATCTGGTTATAAAATAGTAGTACAAAGTGCAGGACTCTGTACTTTGTCTAAAGTTGTCGGTTTCCCAGATATCCCAAACCGAACTTCTTTAGTCACAGAGTTTACAGCGTCATCTTACACTAGTGCAGCAACTACTGCTGACACTAGCTTCATAATTAACGCTGGAGTAGAAAGAGTACTTTATGAAATAGGTGTAGGGCCGGTCATCAAAGAAAGTATCGCACTGAGAACACAAGCAACTCCTGTAGCACTTGATGCTACAGGAACTGTAACTGCTGCTATGATTCTCGGAGGTATTGTTACGAGTAGTACTGCGAGTACTGTGACTGCTACGTTAGTAGCAGGTGCTACTCTCGATCTCGCTACATATTGGAATACAAACGACAGTATAGAATTTGCAGTAATCAACACCGGATCGCTTCCATTTAATGTCGCTACAGATACTGGACACTTGCTTGTTGGCGGAGCGGCGGTTACAGCAAATACTTCTGGTCGATTTAGAACTCGACGCACTGCAGCATCTACGTTTACTTCTTACAGGTTAGCTTAATGTCTTGGACGAAGAGAGAAATAATTAGTGCAGCGTTAGAAGAATTGGGACTAGCGTCATATGTATTCGATATGACAACCGATCAGTTTCAATCTGCTCTTCGTCGCCTTGACTCGATGATTGCTGTCTGGGCTACAAATGGAATTAGAATTAATTATCCGATGGCTAGTAGCCCAGACCAATCTGAGCTAGACATAGATAGTGGAGTTCCTGGTTTTTGCGCAGAAGCAATAGTAACTAATTTAGCAATCAGATTGGCTCCGAGTTATGGAAAAACGGTCTCTGTAGAAACTAAAATGATTGCGGATCTCTCTTTTTCTAATCTATTAACGGGCCTCCAAGGCGATGATCTAACAATGAATTTACCGGAATTCATGCCTAAAGGCGCTGGAACAAAGCCGTGGCGAACGTGGAGCACGAGTTTCACGAATAAGTTACCCAAAGAAATCCAAACCAGTGGAGACTCGACACTCGATTTCTTTTAAAAAAGGAGCAGTATGTCAACAAGCATTCCTCAGTTGAATACAACGAATAGTCTAGCACTTGGAGACTATTTGATTATTTACAGTCAAAGTAACGGAGATACAGTAAAAGCGAGTCTTGCCAGCTTTATCAACTTTCTAAAAACATCATACAGTAGTGTGACCTGGCAGCAACAGTTCGTCACTCCGAGCGCCGGAGTGACTACGCAAATTATAGATAATGGAAACCCCACTTGGTTGATTATTCAACCAAGTGGGGGAGTCGCATCTTACTCTGTAACACTGCCAAGCGTTACTAACTGCACCGACGGACAAGAGTTAATGCTTAGCACTACTCAACAGATATCTACATTTTCTATAAATCCCAACGGGGCGACTGCGATTTTTGGTGCTCCGACTTCGCTTGGTGCTGATGATTTCTTGAAATTTCGATTCTATGTAAACACTGCCTCTTGGTATAGGATTAGCTAATGCAGATACCAATTATCACCGGAATTTATAGTAATAGTACCGAGTTTAGAACTGCGTATCCTCGCAACATGATTCCTGTTGTTAAAGATCTGGGGGTATCTAAAGGATACTTACGCCTTGCGGATGGTATTGTTGAAACCGGTGTTGGCCCCGGTTTAAGCCGCGGCGGAATTAGATGGAATGATAAATGCTATCGAGTAATGGGACAGACCTTATGCAGCATAGATTCGAAAGGAATATGTACAAAGCACGGGACCATCCTGGGAGATGATGATGTTCGATTTGATTATAGTTTTGATCGTCTTGCTATTCAGTGCTCTGAACATTTATATTATTTTAATGGATCTGGATTAACTGAAGTAACAAGTTCACTTTTGGGAAATATTATTGATTTTGTCTGGGTAGACGGATACTTTCTCTTTACTGACGGTACTAGTTTAGTTGTTACAGAGTTGAATAATCCTTATAGTATTTCTCCGTTTAAATACGGGTCCTCAGAAGCAGATCCTGATAATATCATTGCAATTTTAAAATTAAGAAATGAAATTTATGCGTTAAATAGATATACGATTGAAGTTTTTCAAAACGTGGGCGGAAACATATTTCCGTTTCAGAGAGTTGCAGGGGCGTTTATTCAAAGAGGATGCATAGGAACTCGTGCATGCGCAGTCTTCCAAGAGAATCTTGCGTGGATGGGTTCTGGTAAAAATGAAGCAACATCTATTTATGTCGGAAATAATGGACAATCAGCAAAGATTGCAACTCGAGAAATTGATCAACTTCTTTCAACATATTCGGACGCGCAATTATCTAAGACAAAAATGGAAGTTCGCATCGTTGACTCCCAAGAGTTACTCTATGTGCGCTTACCAGACCGTACTTTGGTCTACGACCATTCAGCGGCGAAGTTTGTATCAGAACCGGTGTGGTTTGAGCTTGGGTCCGGGTTGACTGGGAGTTCACAGTATCGAGCCAAAGACTTTGTGTACTGCTACAATGAATGGTTGTGCGCAGATACGATATCTCCGCGCTACGGAAAGCTCACTAACGAAACAGGAAATCATTGGAGTGAGATGGTTGGTTGGGAGTTTAGCACTCAGATTCTCTATAATGAGTGCCACGGCGCAATTATTCATAGTTTAGAGTTAGTAGCAATGACTGGTTCTACAGCGTGTGGAACAGATCCACAGATTTCTACTTCATACTCTCTCGACGGAAAGCAATGGAGTCGTCCTCAATTTCGAAGCGTAGGAAGGATCGGAGAGCCATTAAAAAGACTGAATTGGCTGAGGCAAGGACAGTTCCGACATATGCGTATTCAAAAGTTCGTAGGTACTAGTGATTCAAGAATTGTTGTAGCTCGCTTAGAAGCCCTCGTAGAGCCGCTTTATGTCTAATGACCCAAGAGCGCTTACACGTGATCAACTATCTAAGATAGCGCTGAATCCAAGAGCGCTGATTGCGCTTGAGCAGTTAATCAGTCGAGTTAATACTGATATACCCTCCGACATACTCACTGCTTTGCTTGACTCTTCTAGTATTAATTCTCGCATAAGTTCATTAGAAAAAAGACTAGGCGAACTACAAATCATAAATAATATAAATCATGAATTTGACGATATATTAAGAAGTATTGGTATTTTGTTTCCGAGAAATGCTGTGGAGACTCCACGTAATTATCTAAATGCTATTGATGATACTGTCAGTATTACTCTTCCTACAACTCCAACGCTGTTTAAGCCAACACTCACAGTGTTGGCTCAAACAGGTGTTACTTATGATCAAAGTTCGGGTGTGTTTGAGTACACACTGAACAAAGAATGTGAAACTGTTTTTCAATTTAATACAGAGCCATCCTCAGCGAACAAACACTTTTATTTTTATGAAGAAATTTCTTTCGACAGAGGATCGACGTGGTCGATTAATAAATTCACTGGGCAAGACTTTTTATTAACCAATACAACAAAACAGACGCTAAAAATCGTAATGAACCACAAACGATTGTGTAAAAGAATGTACGCGTGGGGAGAAGCGACGATTTATCTAAAAACTTATGATGTGCCAGGAACGACTGTTGGTACAGTGGTTACTCCGGCTTTTCTGATAAACGTGGGATGATATGTCCTTTACTCTAAAACTATTAATTACTGCAAAGCTCGCAGAAAACTCTCAAGTAACGCAGTATACTGCGACTAATTGCAAAGCAAGAATTGATAAATTCACGGTTACAAATCAAAGCGCATCAAACGCTACGTTGAGTGTAAATTTAGTAGCAAGTGGTGGATCCCCCGCAAGTTCAAATCTTATTTTAAAAGAGAAGGCGATTGCACCGAGTGAAACGCACACTTGCCCGGAACTGTCTGGTCATGTTCTTGAAAGTGGCTGGTTTATCTCTACAATAGCCAGCGCTGCCAGCGCACTTACGATCGCATGCTCCGGAATCGAGATTACATAATGACTACAGATATTGTTTTACCCGCGCCGACAAAAAAACAAATTATGGACTTGCAGGCAGCAATGATTCCATTGCAATGCGAGCTTCCAGAACCAAACCATTGGTTCGCCCCAGGGGTTTATGTGAGACAGTTGACAGTTCCGGCTGGAATGCTAATCGTTGGTAAGATTCATAAATATTCAACTGTATTTATTGTCCTCCAAGGACTCGCAGAAGTAATCAGTGAGTTTGGAAGAGAAACCGTAGGAGCGGGTTATATTTGTGTATCGCCTCCCGGAATCAAACGTGTCGCATTAGCTTTAGAAGAGACGACATTTTTGAATGTTCACGCGAATCCTACCAACACTCAAGATCTTGAATTAATAGAGTCGGAGCATGTAGTAGAAGAGTCTTTAATTCAGATTGGAGAAGTGTAATGGCTTGGGGAATGGTTGCTGTGGCAGGCGGAGTAGTGGCTGGGAGCTTGATTAGTTCTCAAGGCGCTAAAAGCGCAGCGTCATCTGCTTCCGCTGCGCAAGTATCTTCATCGAATTCTGCTATTGCAGAACAACGTAGACAATATGACAAAATGCAGGAGTTACTAAAACCTTACATCGATGCTGGACTTCCAGCGCTAAAAAAACAACAAGATTATTTGGGCTTGAATGGTAATCAAGCTCAACAAGATTTTATCAATCAAGTAAGCCAGTCGCCAGAACTGCAATCTTTGACGCAGCAAGGAGAAAATGGGATTTTACAAAACGCGGCAGCTACGGGAGGCCTGCGCGGCGGAAATACGCAACAAGCTTTAGCGACCTTACGTCCTCAACTTTTACAACAATTGCTACAGCAGAAGTATGCTCAGTTTGGTGGTTTGACAGCAATGGGACAGAATAGTGCGACTGGTTTAGGAACACAGGGGATTCAAACCGGCCAACTAAATGCTAATCAAATGAATCAGATCGGTGCTGCACAAGCCGGAAACTCTTTGGCGCAAGGAAATGCAAACTCGGGACTTGGTGGAGCAATATCTGGACTAGCGGGTATGTACGGGGCTTATCAAATGATGAATCCACAAGGAATCCAGCAAAATGGGATTGCTGGTTACCCCATTATGAATTCTAATCCGATCACATCTAATGGGGGGCTGTTTTAATGGACCCGATAAACTACAATATTGATGTAATGAAGCCCTACAGTATGGGACTGCAAGGGGTCCAGAACGGTATTACTTATGCAAAAACTGAAGACGAAATTCAAGCTAGCCAACTTGGAATAAATAGAACTGCGCAAATGAGGAACGATTTAGCTTTGTTAGCGCAAAAACCTGTGCAAACAGCACAAGACTACACTAATCTTATGCTTCAGTATCCAGAATTGGCAGAACATTTGAAGGGGCCTCAAACAACTGCGAGCTCTGATGACCAAAAGCGACGAATGAATACATCTGTTCAAGCACTTAGTGCAATAAAATCCGGGAGGATGGATTTAGTAAATAATTTACTCGATCCGCAGCTGCAAGCTGCGAAAAAGGCTGGTGATGCTCAGCAAGTACAACATATTCAAACAATAAAAAGTTTAATTAACTTGAATCCGTCCCAAGCCGCTAACAGTATTGCATTGAGCATGGCAGCATCAGTAGATCCAAAAGAATTCACCCAGGTTTTTTCTGGCGTTCTAAACAGCCAAGCGAATGCAGAGAAAATTCGAGCTGATATTGGAGCTGTTCAAGCATCAACTGAAAAAACTCAAGTGGAAACGGGTACACTTATTGGTAAGTCTCAATCCGATATTGAAGCATCACAAGCTGCGACTGCGAGATCTATAGCAGAAACAGCAAATATCGCTACGACTCTGGCTTTTGAAAAAGATAAAGTAAAAACTAATGTTCTGCTAGAGTTGGAGAAGCTCAAACAGCAGCATACAAACCTTCCTGAGACTTCTATAACGCTGATGAATAAGAGTTCGTCAGCAGAGACTGACGATATTCAAGATGCACAAGATTACAGAGCTTTGGCTCAAAAGATTAGAAATGAATTACTAGGAAAGCCAATAAGCGCAGGAACAGAAGCTCAAATTAAAGAGTGGTTGAAAGACAAAACCGGAGATCAAGATTATATAACAAGTTTGCGTGGACAGATTCGATCAATTTACGTAAAACTTGCTAAAGACAATATGTCCTCCGGGCCTCAAACTGACGCGGATCAAAGAGTAGCATCTCTTCCGCTTGCTGATTTATATGGCAATCCAGAAAATATTATCAAGACATTAGAGTATGCTGCTTCTGTAAAAGATAACAATGCGGCAGTAGAGAACGCGAAAATGAACTGGATAGCAGCAAATAGAACGTTGGGCCCTGCAACACAAGATATTGTTGTGAATGGATTGCGAGTTGCAAAAGGATCAACAGTTAACGATTATTTTGCTGCGAATTCTAAAAAACAAGCAAGTAATCAGCAGTTTTCTATTTCAACCCGTTCTTATGGTCGCCATGGCCGCTAAACTTCCAGAAGACGATTTGTCCAGGTATGATCATTCATACTGGACAAATCTTACTGCAAAAACTGAAGAATCTGTTGGGATTCCCAAAGGTTTATTGCATAGCATTGTGAATTATGGGGAACGATCTAATGCAAATCAAGTAAGTCCTGCAGGTGCAAGGACTCCTTATCAAATAATTCCCAGTACTCGTGCTGCTTTTCTCAAAAAATACGGAATTGACGCGTATTTGAACGATGACAATGCAGCCAAGGTCGCTGCATTGCATCTTAGAGATTCTTTGGCGAGAAATAACGGAAGTACAGATGCAGCGATAGGTGAATATGTAGGAGGCCCCGACAGGGCGAAGTGGGGAAACGCTACTAACGCTTATATTGCGCGAGTGAATGCTGGATTCAGCGGAAATCAATCAGAACAGCCCAGCACTTTTGATGTTGTTAGTAAGCAAATATATGAAAATGCAAGATCAAAAGAAACTGCGTCTATCTCTAAAATATATGACGCATACAATGCTGGAAGGATGACTCAAGAAGAAAAGTCTGATTTTGAGAAAGATATCGATTCCGGAAACATTGTTATTCCCGGTCATTACAAAGTAAATGCGCCTGCGGTTTTACTAGACCAAAGAATAGCGGATGCTTATTATAACAACCGAATGACATCCGCAGAAAAAGCTGATTTGGAATCTGATGTAAGTAATAATTTAGTAAAACTACCGCCTAGACAAGATTTAGTTCCTATACGCGGAGTGGATGTTCCTGTGGGCGCACAGACGGATGTTCCAACCGATCAGTTACTTAACTCAGTTACCCAACGGCCACCAGAGCCGACATTAGGACAGAAAATTATAGGGGCTGGCGAAGCGGTTCTCACAGGAGCAAGTGGAACGCTTGCAGGAATATTAGCAACGCCTGCAGCAGCTTACGGGGTTGGTAAATCTTTAGCAGATGGGAGTTTCGGCACGCAACGGGGGGTAGACCAAGCGCAACAAGCATATCAAGGTTTAGTTGGTGCTATGACGTATCCACCTCAAACTCAAGCTGGGGAAGAATACGTTCAGAACTATGTGACTCCCGTTGGAGAAGCGTTAACACCGCTGATGGGTATCGGTGGAAATGTTGGATCTGCATTAGCCAAAGCAACACGAAATAGGACGTTACGCGGTTGGACCGCGCCGACTACACAAACAGTAAATGCAGTTCCCCCTGTTTCTGACGCTAATGCACAACCGTCTGCTGAACCTGTTGCCCCAACTACACCAACTACACCAACTACACCAACTACACCAACTACGCCAACTACGCCAAGGGGCTCTACTGTATCTCCGATTCTGAACGCAGTTGGGGAGTATACAAATTTAGAAAACGGAAGAAACTTTTACGAGAGTGCACGAGCGAGAGAGATGCTATCTGCAGACTCTACGCTTACCCAGTCTCAAGCAGAAGCACTGGCTTTACAAGAATTTGATAATTATCGTGCTAGGACAAACGAACAAACGCATCGTGCTGCTGTGAATATAGAAGAGATCGCTGCGCGCCCATCGACAATTAAAAGTAAAATAGCGGATTTTGTAAGGAATATCTATGGCTGCATGCGGTAGAGAGGTTTATATTATTCAGAGAGCTCATGAACTCGTTGAGCAAGGCGCTACTGTAGAAGATGCACATAACACTGCGCTCAAAGAAATCAATGAAGCTTTAGGGATGGGACCACATCAACCAACCAACGAACATGTCGCTACGGTTCATGACAAACTTTCTGAGTACTTAAGTCAAAAAGAAGGAAGGGCAGCTTACATTGCAGATAGAACCGCAGAGTTAGCAAAAGATGCTGTTGCTGGAAAAGAAGCGAAGAAAACTGCTTTACGTGAAATCGATGAAGCGACCAAGGCGACTCAAGCGAATTTAGATTTGGGTGAGACTTCCGAACGATCGCCTCCTCTAAGACCAGTTAAAGTAAAATTTGCTAGGAGAATATCATCTGAAAAACCAGTAGATCCAACTTCTCCCAATCCTTTAGTAAACGGAAGTGCTGATGTTGTAGTCGAAGAAACACCGCGTTCTACAGAAACGCCGAGTGCTACGGAAGTGCCGAAAGAGTCTGTGGAGGCTCCACGCGCTGAATCCCCGGTTCCGCCAATTGCCGAACCATCTCTAGATTTTAGAAGAATTAGACCTGAAGAGACTTCTGCTGATTACAGAAAACGGGCAGCAGAAGGACTTCCAGAACCGATCAAAATGACTTTGGGAGAGACACAGAGAGACGAAGTGCAGCTTGGCTGGGAAAAGAAAATGTTGGTAGACCCGATCGGAGAAGAACTTCGTCGATTTAAAGAGTCTCAAAACGTTGCAGCGTTAGAGAACTTTAAAAAAATGAATCCCATCGATGAATATCATGCGGACTCTTCGACGACTGGACGAGCGGTAGTGCAGCATTTAGAGAATCTACTTGAAAAACATAAGGATAGCGTAAGGGCTGCTTACAAAACAGCCAAGGCTGCACCAGAAGCTTACAACATCGTCGATCCTAATAAAAAAATAGAAATTAATATAGATGGAGACCCCACTACGACATCGCTTGCTCAATACTTAAACGAGCAAACCCGCGGTTTGCGAGGAAGTGAAATATCCGATATTGCACGCCAAGCCTTGATAAAAATGGGAATGGCTGTAGAACGGAAGGTTCCGGGTGGGATTGGTTATCTAGACTTAAAGCAAAACACAGTAGGAGGAATGGAAGCATTACGCAAACAGATTAGCAGAACTGCGAATGCGATGGAACCAACACAAATTCGTCAAGAAATAATACTAGAAAATCTAATTGATGCACATACAAAACCGGTATCCGGCCCGCTTTTTAGACAAGCGAGAGCGCTGAGGAGTGAGCAGTCAAATATATTCGATAGTCACCGAATTATTGCTGATCTGGTACATGCAAAAACTGGCAGGTTAGGAACTGCTGATGCGCGTGTTCCGCTTCCCGAAGTTTTCAATAAAACTATTTTGCATGAGAGTCCTCAGAACATTAGAATTCTAAAAAATTTATTATTAACGAGCGGGGAAGAAGGCGCTCAGGCTTGGAAAGAGATACAAGCTGCAACGATTCAGTACATGTTTGATGAATCGACTAATAGTAATGCATTGGATAAGAATAATCGTCCCATTGTTTCTTCTAGTGCTTTGAGCCGCGTTGTAGGAAAGTTAGATCATCAGGGAAAACTAGATATTATTTTTGGTGAGAGGACAGCGAATCATATTAGAGATTTGAATGATGTTTTAAAATGGATCACGACCGTGCCTCCTGGCACGTTGATAAATAGTTCTGGGACCGCTTGGGCGGTGTCAGCGGCCTTGGGAGAGATGGCTTTGATGGGAGGGCTTGGCGGATTGCCAGTGCCTGCTTTAAGCGCACTTAGATTTATTGTTGGTCACATAAAAAACAAATCGATCGAACGTAAAATTTTGAGAGCAATTAATAATGATGCTACACCAGAACCGAACATTCCAGACGACTATCATTCTTTCATTGCTCCTCACTCTCTTGCTCCGATGTCAGTTTCTAGCATAGCTTCTATGCAAGCACAACCTTCTGTATCAACGCCGAGTGCAGTCGCTCAAACACAGACATCAACTCAACAATCTGTTGAAATGAACCATCCTGTTCGCGCGGTTACACAAAGATCCGGACTTGAAAGCTTAATGAATACTCCTAGAGGAAAAAAATAAAATGACAGCATTGTCAGTTTCACAACCGTATTCTATTTTTACGGATATTGACGGAAATCCTTTAGAAGCGGGATATATTTATATCGGAACCGCTGGACTTGATGCGCAAGTTTATTCGATAAGTGCGTACTGGGACGTCAATTTATCGATACCAGCATCACAGCCGATTAGAACTTTTGGTGGATATCCAGTTCGGTCTGGATCTCCAGGGCGCTTATATGTTAATTCAGATTACTCTATTAAAGTTCTGAATAAAAACGGAACAATTGTATATTCTGCGTTGAATGCAACCGATAGATTCAGTTCTGTTATAACTACTACCAGTTCTGATTCTGTGACATATACTCCTCTTGGAGGTGGAGCAGTCTCAACGAATGCGCAAGTGAAGTTTAGACAAGAGTTGAGTGTCTTTGATTTTATGATCGCTGCGGAAATCGCAGATGTCCTGGCAGGTTCGGTTAGTGTTGATGTGTCCGCAGCAGTGAATGCAGCTTTCGCAAGTGTTGCGCCTTTCGGCGGAGTTTTAGTCTTTCCTAAAGGAAAATATCTTTTTTCTTCTCAAGTAACTGTTGATCGTACTACCGCCGTTATAACCGGGGGTTATAACGGAGAAAGAAATCTGAAGGTTGTGGGAGAGGGCGCAGAAATTCGAACGTCCGGAGCTATCTCTGCTTTTAAAATAAAAGGAAACTGGACTCCAAATAATTTATTTTTTAGCGGTTTTACAATTTTCCATCGTGGGAACGCTCAAGCAACTAACGCATTTGAAATTTCTGGAAGTAATCACACTAAATTAGAAAATATTACAGTAGTGGTTAGTGGAAGCCTCCCGGCGAACTATTCTGCTTTTTTATTTACTCAAAAAGATGTGTCGGATGCGGATACAGGGTCTTTTTGGTGTTCACTTGATGGTTGTAATGTCCGGCCTTGGGCCGGGACAGACGGGTATTGTGATTTTGGAGCAAGGACCCAGGGATCAATTAATGCATTAATCATAAAAGACTGTGTATTTTCAGGATCTAATACACATGTCTCTATTGAACCGAGCACATCGACGACGACCGGCGCTAATGCTGTTGTATTAGACAGATGTGCTTTTGAAGCGCCGACAACATCTACTGCAATAAAAGTAACTTCGGCTCACGCGACATACCACACCTCCGGCTTACGAATTACAAATTGCCGGGGAGAGAATATAGATACATTTCTAGATTTAGCTGGAACAGGAAGTACGGTTCAAATTCCGGTTTACAAATCCGGGAATTACTTAGCTTCAAGTGTTACTACTTCATTGAAGAATACATTAAGTATACCTATCAATAACTACGATGCAGTAATTGTCGGAGCAGATGTTAACCCTATTACAACTCATAACATAAAAGGATTAGTGTTAAAAAACACTAATGCTAGTTACGATACAGTCACGCTTTGGTCTCCTAATGTTGGGAGTGGGTTTACCTTGGCGAACAATACGGGTGTGGCTAAAGGACAGATGAAGTTAAGAGCAGTTGAGGGAGTAAAGCTGGGTGGCGCTTCTGCGTTTTCACATGCATATCTAAGTTGGATTGGAGGAGTTAGTGGAACTGGGACTGAGTGTAATAATTTTTCTGGGAGTAAAACTTTCGGTGGCGGAGCGTCAACATCTGTAACGTTTGCTACAGCTGAAACAGATGCCAACTACAAACTTATTGGCTCATGTAACGCTAATGAAACGATATATTTTAACGGCAAATTAACAACAGGTTTTATAATTAATTCGAGTAACGGGTCTTCAACTGCAACTGTAGACTACTTAGTGTTTAGATAAAAATGGCAGAAAGATACTGGGTTGGCGGAACGGACACATGGAATAACGTTGCTCTATTAAAGTGGTCAACAACCAGCGGAGGAACTCCAGGAGCTGCCGCTCCTGGATCATCAGACAACGTATATTTTGATGGAAATAGCGGAAATGTTGTTGTTACAACCGGAGCATCTATAGCCTGTAAGAACCTCTCATTTACCGGGTTCACTGGAGAGTTTGCAGGTACAAACACTCTTACAGTTGGGGGTAATCTCGTATTAGCGAATACGATGACTAGATCTTTTACTGGCCGGTTGTACTTCAATTCAGCGCTCACTACTAATACTATTACTACGAACACAGTCAGCCTGGCTAGCACAGAAATTCAATTTCTGGGAGGTGGTGAATGGACTCTTACTGATGATCTAAACGCTACAACATCATACACGTATGTAACCATAGGTAAGCTTCATTTAGCTGGTTTTTCTTTAACTACTAGCACCTTTGCGTCAAATAATAATAATGCTAGAACTGTAGATTGGGGAACAAACGGAACAATTAATGTAGCCGGAGCTGGAACAACTTGGTTGGTTGGAGGGACTGGTTTAGTATTAGAAGGGACTGGAATAGTCGATATGAGCTCTTCTTCTTCAAAAGTGTTTGCTGGAGCTAGTTACACTTATCCAATTAATTTAAATCAAGCTGGGATAGGTACGCTTACTGTTACTGGCTCTAACACTTTTAATACGTTAAGTAATACTACTCAACCGTCCACTGTACAAATTCCAACTTCTACTACAACTGTTGGTTCTATTTCGATATCTGGTACAAGTGGAAATCAGATAAGCATTCAAAGTTCGACTGCGGGTACGAGAGCGACGTTAAACGTTCCTACTGGGACAGTATCGTTTAGTTACTGTTCGATAAAAGACATAGCTGCGGTTGGTGGAGCTTTATTTAATGCGTATGTCACGGACGGGAACGTAAATAATGGAAACAACATTGGGATAGATTTTTTTACACAGGTTGGAGAGTATATGTACTCTCCTAGAAAGTCAAAACGCATCTTAATTTCAAATTGAGAAAAAAACATGGCGAGTACATCTCAGATTCCGTTCCATCCAGCGGGACTTACTGTCTTGATAACAGCAGCAACAAGTCCTCCGGCTGGGAGTCAAGTTGGAGTCTATAGTAGTGAGCAAGGGTACGGTCAATATCGTATCGTTAATGCTGGATTAGTAACTGTTTTCCTAGGATGCGGAGGAACTGCAGCTGAAGCTCAAACGAATGCTGCAGTTGTAAGTAGTACGGGGAAAGGGGTTCCGCTCCTCCCAGGAGCTGTTGAGATTCTAAGGTTTATTAATGATGGGTATTTTAGCGCAGGAACTGCTAGTAGCACTGCTAGTATTTATATAACCCCGGGTTATGGTCTATGATTCAAGAACTTGTCGTCCGAGTTTTTGTTACGCGTAATTACGCGCACTTAGAACACTGGAGAGTGAAAAGCGGATATACACATGAAACACTCGGAGTGTTTTACGATGACGTAATTGAAAAACTGGACGCGTTTGTAGAAGCTTCGATAGCTACATTTGAACAATTTGAAGTTTCTGAAATACAGAGTGCACCAAAGATAAAAAAAATCTCGGATAGATTAGAAGAGGATTTGGTATGGATTAGTGAAAATAGGAATAAACTGGTAAAGAAAATTTCGGCACTGGATAATCTTTTACAAGATCTTGAAGACACTTATTTACGAACTTTATTTAAATTAAAGAATCTATCGTAAAAAAAAGGGCCTTGGAGGCCCTTTTTTTATACTCTTTTATAATGTTTAAAATTTAACATCCAACCTCCCTCCGCTTCTTTTTTCTCTTCGCTCAATAGCTCCCATTGCCCCCAATTTATTTCTGGAAAGTATCTATCTGCAAAGAAATTGAAATCTACGGTTGTTAGAAAGATCTCTTCTGCTATATTTAACCCCTCTTTGTATACATCGATCCCTCCACATAGGAATACATCTTTGTTTAATTCTTTGGCGAGATTTATTCCTGTTTGAATTGTTGTTCCTGCTTTTCTTGATACAACATATATTGTTCTATTGTTTGACGTAATTTGTTTTTGAAAGCTTTCAGCCGTGTATCTTCCGCAAATCAAAACCCCCCCTTTAGTTATTTTTTTAAAATGAATCATGTCTTCACGGATGCTCCAGGGAAGCCTTCCGTCTAATCCAATTGCATTATTAGCTGCCACAGCAGCTACGATCGCTATTTTCATATTTAAACACTCTTGTTGTGGTCACCACTTTGCGCTGATGATCAAGATTAAACCAGCCAGCGCGTTGCCGAACGCAGTTAGCGAACTTATTTGATCTTGATTAAGATTAATTCCCAACGCACCAAGGATCAACGCGATACCAGTCCATGTGGAGGGTTGTTTGATTAACTCTATTATCCGATTTTTCATTTTTATCACCCAGCAAATTCATCAAGGAATATTTTCCTTTCTATATTTCTTTGTTTACATAACGAGGAATTGATTGTTTTTCTCCCATTTTTTGTTACTTTATTCCATTGTAAAAATTGAGATGAAATTTGTGCTTTAGTTTTTCTCCCTTCGTTTAATTCTTTCAGGAGTGTAGAATTTTTTAATTCATCCGCTCCGATACTAAACATTAAGCTTACCAGAGCTATTTTTTCACCCCAACTTAATTTTACGCTAACCAAACTATCTAAAATTTTTCTGAATTCCATGATTTTTTTTTCAAGAGCGTCACATTGTTCTGTCCGTTGTTTTAACCAAGCTCCGGTTTCGTTCTTGTCGTAATGTTTGTCTAAAATTTTCTCAAACTCTACGATAGTATAAAAAAAACCCTGATGGTATCTATTTTGATCGATCATTTGGAATATCCTCGCAATTAAAAACTTTGAAGTGCATCCATTGGAGACTCTACTACTTCTTTTAATTCTGATAACTCTATAGAAAAAAATCCTTTTTTGGAGAGATCCGTATATTTTCTACTCTGTCTAGATATTTCAGTGAGTTCTGGAGCTAGTATTCTATTTTTCTTTACCAACCTTGCCCTTGCAACCCTGGGGTTTTCAATAATGAGAATGTTTTTTACTCCCATCATCATGTCTTGATATTTTTCTAACTCTCGGAAGAAGATAATTTCAGTATCTTTATTTGTATTATACACATAGGTTGAAAGAAAGAACCGGTCAAATATAACTGTTTGGTTATGAGAAGATATAGTTTCTGCTAACTTAAAGTAACTGTAATGCAAATTCAATATCTTTTTAACATCGCCATCCCTAAAAGCATCTGTCCAATCTTTTAAATAAGTAGGCTCTTTAATAATACTTATTCCGTGCAGCCCGACAAAGTTTTTAATATAAGTTGATTTGCCAGCGCCATTGGTCCCCTCTATTGCGTAGATCATTTTAAACTCCCATTAATAAATTCAATGACCATTCTAAGTGTCAAAAACTCTGAAGGGTTATTCTCTAAATAATTATTTAACATGTGTTCTTCTAACTTATCTATTTTGTACCCAGTGGTAACTCTGAAAGACTGTTAATTTTCTTGAACTCACAAAAACACTTCATAAGCTTCTTCGCAGGATAGTTCATGCAGAATCTCATTGTCATATTCCTCGCTGAGCGCATTGCAAGGTGATTTGTTTTAAAATAATTGTTGATTGGGATTTTTTAGTCTTTCTCTTTGTTCTCTATTAATTCGCTTGAGTTCTTTGCAAAACGCTGGATCATCTCCGGTCAAGCAGTCGTAGGCGTTATCGGGAATTCCATTTTTAATCAGTTTCTGTAGCTCAGCGGGATCCAGAATCCCGATTAAAGCATTGCCATGCTTGATCTGTTTGTCAAAAATAGTAAGAGGCAATGTTGGATCGTTGTATTCGCTCCACATGATTAACTTTAACGCTTTTAGTGCATATTCATCGAGGTCTACCGAGTACATACAATGCCTTAAAACAAATCTGTAGACATCCTGGTACGACTTAAATTCTTTTTTTTCATCATGATTATAAATAAATGTAGATACATATTTTGCAGCAGGTATTATAAATGCACCTGAGCCTACTGCAGGATCTAAAATCGACATTTCTAAAACCGCTCGAATACCTCCCATTTCGTATAAATCATTGACAGTCGGAATCAATGCACTTTCTATTAACAAATCGACGAGCATTCTCGGCGTATAATAAGATCCTTTTATCTTTCTTTCTACTTTGCTAAAATTAAAAACATATCCCAGCTCTGTTTTTACCAATGCATATTCATTAATTTCGGAAAATATATTCCCAATTTCATTTACATTAATATCCAAATATGTTTCTTTTTCCATTCCGAATCTATTTGCAAAATCTTCTACGTGTCTACAATAATCTTCTATATATTGTACTCCTCTACTTTTTGTAAAAACATAAATGTAATAATCCAATATTGTATTTTTGGCAATATCTTTTACTTTATTGACATCGGCTACAGAAAAAATACTATTTGCTATTTTTTCAATATCTTTCAATAAAATTGGTAGTACATCTGTCATACCGATACCTCAGCGTTTATTTTTGAATGATGAACATAGTCTAACAAAATTATTTCGTTGCTACTATAGTTTTCTACTTTCTCGTGCTCTTTTGTTATTAAAATTCCTGGAGGTGGAAAAGGCTCTCTCGTTAATGTAA
>Ga0268280_1000863_pt1 | contig 22492 bp, 20 predicted proteins | sample saktaG_9_FD_190139 | JGI IMG/M metagenome (GOLD analysis project Ga0268280, IMG submission 190139) | Saline water microbial communities from Sakinaw Lake, British Columbia, Canada - sak_2011_5_24_40m | ecosystem: Environmental > Aquatic > Non-marine Saline and Alkaline > Saline ... | reverse complement strand
CGGAAAGCCAGAAATATGATGTGATTATATATGGTCACACCCATCGAAGCGATTTACGCAAAATCGGAAAGACACTTATTATAAACCCGGGAGAATGCGGGGGCTGGCTAACCGGTAAAAGCACTATTGCCTTATTGGACCTGGAAACTTTAGAGGCAAAAATTATAGAATTAGCAGATAGCTAATTTCTATATCGTATAAAAATAGTTAGCTGATCACCCGTTTAGTTGATTAATTATTCTCCTCCTACTTCCTGCCATATAATGGCCCAAAGTTATTACAGGCTCTAAAGTCTGCTCCTTCTAAATCAGAGGTGCCAAAAGAAGCCCAGGCTTTCGGTCTGAATATCTGCTCTTCTGGAACATTGTGCATAACTACCGGTATCCTGAGCATAGAGGCAAGAGTGATCAGGTCTTTTCCGATATGTCCATAACTGATCGCTCCGTGGTTAGCTCCCCAGTTGTTCATCACTGAATAAACATCTCTAAAGCCCCCCTTGCCAGTGAGGATGGGGGCAAACCAAGTAGTGGGCCAGGTGGGGTCAGTGCGCTCATCTAAAATATGATGAATCTCGGGAGAGAGATCTATGGTATAACCTTCGGCAATCTGGATTACCGGTCCTAATCCTTTGATCAGATTTAATCTTACCATAGTGACTGGCATGGTTCCCCTGGTATAAAAAGTAGAAGAAAATCCTCCTCCCCGGAAATACTCTAAATTAGCCGGACTCCATTTCGTGTTTTCTAAACAATTTTTCACTTCTTCTTCGGTTATCTCCCAGAAGGGTTTCATGGTCGATTTTCCATCTTCTTTTTGCTGGCCGGTAGCATCTAAGGTGGTAGCACCGGAATTGATCAGGTGAAGGATACCCTCTTTAGCCAAGCCAGTCAGCTCTTTTCCGGTTACCCTCTTTATGGCTTGAGGGCTCCAGTAAGTCCTGATATCAGAAAAGATCTGGGCTCTATCGGTTAAGAGATGATTGAACAACATAGAAACGCCGTTTAAGCTATCATTTTCGGTAGCAAAGATAAAAGCTTCTCGTATTCCATTCCAATCAAAAGAGGTATTTAAAATCGTTTCCATGAAATCACCGTTAGGAAGAAAATCGGTCCACTGTCTTTGGCCTTGAAAACCCGCGGCAATAGCATTATGCCCTTCCGCCTCTTCGGCGTAACCTAATTTTATTAATTTTTTATTGCCCACCATTAAATCCCGGGCTATTAAGGTCATCTTGACGACCATCTCCCATTCGGCATCTTTTTGGGAGCGGGAGTGTTTCATCTCTTTTTTATTGCGGTCTTCTCCTTCCGGACAATTTTTCTTAACCCAGGAAAGGGCTCTTTCATATTCTTCTTTATCATAGATCTCTTCTTCTATTCTTCTTATTATCTCGGTCATATCTACATATTCGTTTCTCATCCCCAGATAATCCGGAAAGAAACCGGGGGAAACCTGGGAACCGGCAATCCCCATGGAGACACTGCCGATAGAAAGATAGGATTTTCCTCTCATGGTGGCAACAGCCAGTCCGGCCTTGGTGAATTGTAACAGTTTTTGTTCTACGTCTTCGGGGATACTATTATCATTTTGATCCTGAACATCCTTGCCGTAGATACTATAAGCCGGTAGTCCTACCTGGTCATGGCCGGCCAGGGCAGCCGAGAGATAGACTGCTCCCGGTCTTTCGGTTCCGTTAAAACCCCAGATGGCCTTGGGGATAAGGGGGTCCATATCTATGGTCTCCATGCCATAACACCAGCAGGGGGTGACACTTAGGGATACTCCTACCCCTTCTCTTACAAATTTATCGGCGCATCTTGCTGCCTCGGCTACTCCTCCAATGGTGGTATCGGAGATTACACATTCTACTGGTAAACCATTAGAATGTTGGAGTTTTTTAGTAATTAGTGCTGCGGTAGATTTCGCCATTCTCATAGTCTGTTCTTCAAGTGATTCTCTAATCCCTTTCCTTCGTCCATCAATAATAGGGCGAATACCTACTTTAGGAAGAGTTCCGCATAATCTGTTTTGGATATTTGGCATATTTCACCTCTCTAATAATTATTGTTAATGAATCTAATTTCTTAAAATAAATTACAATTATCCCCGGTTATATTTTAATTAACCAATATTTGTCTTTTGGTGGAATTCCTGATTATAAGTTCTGTACTTAAAATTACTACGATTGGTTTACGATCTAATTTTTTTTCTTCATCTTCTATTTTTTAATTAGCAATTCAGCTGTTGTAGAGCCAAGCTGATATACAGGCTGTCTGATTACAGTTATGGAAGGTTCTAATATCAAGGCCCAATCCGAATCATCAAAACAAATAATGCCTATATCATTGGTATGGTAAGTCCCATCTCTTTAATAGCAATTAATGCCCCCATAGACATATCTATATTAGTGGTAAAAATCGCCTCCGGTCTATTAGATTGTTCCAATAATTCCTTAGTTAATTTCCTACCACTTTCTTTTTTGAAGTTACCGATTTTAATCAAAGTCAATCATCTCTATCTCTGCACCAAGTATACTTTATAGCAGATTCGGTATTAAGTTTTGTATATATTTTAAAATCCGCTGGTAGTATTTACACACCTAAAACTACATGATACTGCAACTTATATACACTATATGCCAATCAAAACAATTCCATTCACACAATATACCGTTTCCAGGATCATTCATCCACGGGTAAACCCATGGTATTCTGTCTACGACCGCATAAAGAACTACAAGTTCCTAGAAGAGAGCTTCACACAGAGTTCTTTACAGGGTTCTATTAATAATATTTTGTGCACATTACAGAATGCCTATCACCAATATCTATTAATTTATATTCCATTTGATCACATATAGCCGTTACATACTGGCATCGTGTTTTGAAACTGCAGCCCGCGATTGTTTCCAGAGGACTCGGAATTTCCCCTTCAATTGGAATCTCCTTTCTCTCCCGTTCTTTTCGCGGGTTGGGGATAGGTATGGAAGACAGAAGAGCTTGAGTATATGGATGCAGAGGATTTTCGAACAGCTCTCTCTTCCCAGCTATTTCCACCAGTCTTCCCATATACATCACACCGACTCGGTCACTTATATACCTGACCATAGATAAATCATGGGCTATAAACAAATATGTCAATCCGAATTTCTCCTGTAACCCTTTCAGTAAATTAACAATTTGCCCCTGGATCGACACATCTAGAGCCGATATGGGTTCATCGCAAACAATAAACTTCGGTTCTACAGCTAAAGCCCGGGCAATTGCCAGCCGCTGCCTTTGACCACCTGAGAACTCATGGGCGTACCGGGTAACATATTCCGGATTAAGCCCCACGAGGTACAGTGTTTCGAACACTTTCCGCTCTTGTGTCTCTTTTGTACCCATTTTATGGATTTCCAATCCTTCACTAATTAACTCTTTAACCATCATTCTTGGATTTAAAGAGGAATAGGGATCCTGGAAGATCATCTGCATGTAACGAAAATAGAATTTCATATTATTTTTATTCATTTTCGAGATGTCTTTACCCTCGAAAATCACCTGTCCCGCCGTAGGTTTATAAATACCTTTAATAGTTCGGCCTAAAGTGGACTTTCCGCATCCTGACTCACCGACAAGCCCGAAAGTTTCACCTCTGTATATTTCAATATTAATATTATCTACCGCTTTTAAAATCTTTTTTCCAGACAGGTAAAAGTATTTCTTTAAATTCTTTAACTCTATGATCTTTTCTTTCATTGAAGTCTGCCTTCCCTATCTTTGAATCGCTGAAATTGCTCATCTGCCTGGTCATGGTACAACCAGCAAAATACCCGTCTATTATCTTCAAACTGGAAATATTGAGGTTCTTTTTCCTTACATATCCGCATTGCATAATCACAGCGATCGACAAAAGGGCAGCCCGGCGGAATATTTAATAGAAATGGCGGGGTTCCGTTAATTGTTCGCAGTTTCTGTTTTTCATTGTCCGCCAAACTTGGCACTGCTTTTAACAAAGCCACCGTATACGGATGCCGTGGTTTATAGTATATCTGGTCTGTCTCTCCCTCTTCCATAACTTTACCGGCATACATTATCACGATACGGTCGGCAATGCCTGCGACAACACCAAAATCATGGGTAATCAAAATAATAGCCGTTTCAAATTCCGTCCTTAGTTCTTTTAATAAACGGAATATCTGTGACTGAATCGTAACATCCAACGCCGTGGTCGGCTCATCGGCAATTAAGATATCGGGGCGGTTAGCCATCGCCATCGTGATCATTATCCGTTGCCTCATCCCACCGGAAAGCTCATGAGGATACTGGTTAATTCGCACTTCCGGTTCCGGTATACCCACCAACGTCATTAGTTCGATCGTCCGTTCCCTACTTTCCCGCCTGCTTATATCGGTATGTTGATGCAGTACTTCTCTGATCTGGTTTCCGACTTTCATCGTCGGGTTCAGAGATGTCATTGGATCCTGAAAAATCATCGATATCTGCGAACCGCAGATTTTACTCATTTTTTTTTCATCAAATTTCAATAGATCTTCGTTTTTAAACAATATTTTCCCGCTCTTGATTTCCCCCGGAGGAATCGGCGTAAGCCCCAGAATCGCCTGAGTCGAAACACTTTTGCCGCTTCCTGATTCACCAACAATAGCAAGCACTTCACTTTTTTTCAAATAGAAGTCTACGTTCCGAACGGCCGCCACTTCTCCAACGTATGTATGAAAAGAAATCGATAAATTTTTTACATCCAGTAATTTTTCGTTGTCCATTTAGATGCCTTCGCTTTCGCCAGTTTTTTTTGGGGGGGGTTCTTACTGCCGTAGTTTCGGGTCCGTAGCGTCACGGAGGCCGTCGCCGATCAACTGTAATGACAACATCGTTAAACTTATGAACATCGCCGGAATAAACAGCATGTATGGAAAACTCCGCATCTCGGCGATTCCACTGGCCACCAATTTACCCCATGAAGTCATTGGCGGCTGTATTCCGAGACCAATGTAGCTCAAAAAAGCTTCGCCGAAAATCGCATTAGTAACTTGAAAAGTCGTTGAAACGATCACAACCGGTAAAACATTCGGGAAAATATGTTTTCTGATCAGACGCCAGGTGGATGCGCCCATTGATTTTGCCGCAATGGCGAATTCCGTCTCTTTCAAGCGCAGGGTTTCACCTCGAACCAGGCGGGCCATTCCTTTCCATTGGGTCAAAGAAAAGGCAAGAATAATTGATAGAATACCCGGTCCCATCACCAACATAAACAGGCTGACCCAAATCAAAAACGGAATTGCAATCAGGATATCGACAAAACGCATAATAATCATATCGACCTTACCGCCGGAAAGGCCGGAAATCGAACCGACTATAATTCCGATAACCATCTGACTGAGCGCGGAGACAATAGCGATAAACAGAGACACTCGGGCACCGATCCAAATTCGGCACCAGATGTCACGCCCCAAAGCGTCGGTTCCGAACCAATGCTCACCGCCGGGATTTTTATAAGTACTGAACAAATCTACTTTATCATATTGATAAGGTACCATTAACGGACCGATAACCGCAAATATTACAAAAAAAATAATAATAATAATTCCGATCAAGGCAGGCTTATTATTTCGAAAGCGACGCCAAACATCACTCCAAAAAGCAATTGTTTCCGTCTCTAATATTGATCCTATTTTCTCTGAATGGTCTAATGGCGTAAATAATTGCTGTTTATGTTTAATAATATTGCCAACTCCTTTATTTTCGGGTATAACGTACGCGCGGATCAATAATTCCGTACGTAAAGTCAACCAGCAAATTCATCACTATCAAAAAGAAACCGAAAAACAACGTCAACCCCATAACCAGTGTATAATCCAGGTTTTGTATAGCCAGAACGTAATGACGCCCCAGACCCGGAATAGCAAATATAGATTCAATAATAAAAGAGCCTGTTAATACCATGGCAATCGCCGGTCCTAAAATTGTTAAAATCGGGAACAGGGCGTTGCGAACTTGATGGTGGATAACAATCTGGGTATTTCTTAAACCCTTTGCCCTCGCCGTTTTGATATAGTCAGCAGTATTCACTTCCAGCATGCTGGCGCGCATATATCGGGCCAACACAGCCATTGTTCCCAGGCTCAACGCGAACGAAGGCATCAGCGTATGCAAAAAAGTATCGTAGCGGGCGACCGGTAGTATTTTCAAATAAACTCCAAAAAAGTACTGTAGTAGCGCGGCAACAACAAAACTTGGCACTGAAATTCCGATAAGCACCAGAACAACAGTTAAATAGTCCCATGGCTTTCCCCTGTTTAAAGCGGCGATAATCCCAAAAAAGAGTCCAAAAATGATCGACATAATCATCGCCCGGATTCCCAAATCCAACGATTGGGGAAAAGCGTCTTTAATCACTTTATTAACTCTATGACCCCGTTTTGCCAGGGAATAACCGAAATCGCCGCGAAGGATATTGCCCATATAGATAAAATATTGTTCAGCCAGCGGTTTATCGAGACCGTAATGGATTCTTAATCTTTCTTTGATTTCTGGAATTACTTTCGGACCGGCAAACGGGTCCCCTGGAATGATTCGTAACAGAAAAAAGGTAGCTGTCGCCAGGACAAACATTGTCAGAATAGCGACCAACACCCGGTTTAATATATATTTTGCCATGATTTCTCCTATCCTAAAAAAAACAAAAAAGTAGCCGTCTTTATACTCAACTTTGATTTAGTACAAAAAGGGTAAAATGTATAACTATACTCCTGGGTCCATCAAGATTTATTTAATGACTGAGACTTCTAAAAACTCTATGTATAGAGTTTTTAGAAGTGCCCTCATCACTCTCCCCTTCTTTGGTTTTACCGGCAAGGGAGAATTTTTTCGAGGCTGCTGATATAACTCAGCAGCCTCTATTCGATCTAAGCTATTTTACTATATCGGAATAAATATAATCGATAGCCAATCCGGAAATAGCGGTTGTCAAGCCCTTAACCCAAGGTTGAACAGCTATTGCACCTTTAAAGTGCATTATAGGTATACAGGGAGCGATATCCGAGAACAAGGCTTCCGCTTGATTGATGATTTGCGCCCGCTTGACCAGGTCCGTTTCCTTATTTGCCTTATCCAGAAGCGCGTCAAACTCCGAATTTTCAAAGGTCACACCCATATCCATCGATGACGAGGTCCAATATCCCATATAAGTGTGTGGGTCATCATAGTCCGGGCCCCAGCCGGCTCGAGCGAGATCATATGTCAGTGCCGGTTTGTACAAATTGTTATAATATTCCTTGCCGGTTGCATAGACAACGTTGATTTTAAGACCTATATCGGTAAAAACGCTTAACAAATAAGCAGCGACATCTTTCGGATCTTCCGGGTCCATTGAGGTTAGAAAGTCAAATTCAGGGAATTCGTCGACCGAACTATATCCCATATCTTTGAGAACTTTATCCATATATGCTTTCGATTTAGCGAGATCGGCCGTTTCCGGATGATATTTGCCGTAATTGGTGCTCACTTCGCCCCAGGTCTTTCCGGGATATATCGTATGCACCGGCGGAGTCTGCACCGTCGCTGGTACACCGTTTCCCTGCAGTACATTGTCAATATACCCTTTACGGTCAATCGCGTAAGAAATCGCTTTCATGAAGTTGGGATTCCCTAAAATTTTCGCTTTGACCGGGTCGTTCTGGCCATGCTTATTTATATGAAGGTCCCTGATCCCTCCCCTCACATATCTTACTAACTTGCCTTCGGCTTCATATTCAACCGCTTCAGCCTCACTTCGTGGAATGTAATAATCAATTTCGCCAGTGTCGAACATATTCCGCTGAGTCTGCTCAGCAGGAAGAATATAAACGATTACTTTATCAAGTTTTATCTTGTCCGCATTCCAATAGTCGGGATTTTTCTCCATTACCACTTTATCTTCATGTTTCCATTCTGTTAGGATAAACGGGCCACAGCTGGCTAGTGATTCTGCAGTAGCACCGTATCCGTCACCGTATTTTTTTGCAAGATCTTCCCGGCCCGGAGAACCAAGGTGTAAGCCAATCAAGCCCATAAAATAGGGTACCGGATTTTTAAGTGTAATAACAACGGTTTTGTCATCTGGTGCTTGCACTCCCAATTGTTCCGGAGGCACTTCCCCTGCACGCAATTGGGCCCCGTTTTTAATATCATCAAAAATGGAACTCGCCGGACATATTTCAAACATGCGAACAAAAGCATGGACAAAATCACCAGCAGTAACCGGTTTACCGTCCGACCATTTGGCATCGCGTAGATGGAACGTATAGGTCATTCCATCATCAGAAATTTCCCAAGTCTCCGCCATTCCAGGCAAAAGTTCGCCATCATGGGTACGTACCAGTGATTCGAATATCGCATATTGAACCACTGCATGTGCAGTGGAAAGCAATACTCGCGGATCCAAATTATCCAACCCTCCATCAGTAGGAATCGTAAAAACCTTTTCTTCGGTTTGAGCAATTGAGGTTATGGCAAACGTGAAAATCATTGCCATTAATAGCAGGCCAAAAGTTATCTTACATAAGTTATTTTTTATATATAAATCTTTCATCACTAAAATACCTCCATATTTTTTATATTATTTATTAAATTAGACTATATAGCTTAACATTGTCACATTTGAAAAAGTAAAAGAATTTTTCAAGCACAAACGAGTTTAAAAAGAACATTTTAACTTAAAAATTCACAATTTCCATTTAAATCCCTATAAATATCACCCCCTCAAGAAATTTTCATCGACCTTTTAATAATAAAATGCACCTCCCCCAAAAAATATAAATATTACTAATAGGGTTTTAATCGCTTTCAAACAGCACCGTTTTATAATTATTAAATTAAATAGAATTCTGTCTGTCGGCCATTTAAAGTGCGGCAGCCCTCTTTGGTAAAAACTACAGGTTCTTCCATGCCACACCTGACATTCTGGTTATTCCATTCCTTTACTGATCCTTCAGTGCTTAACTCCATGGTAAAAGCATAGTTATGTTCCATAAGCATTTCTCCCCGTGGTAGAGGATTCTTCTGCTCCCATGGTAATCCGATTAATGGCCCCGGTTCATGGAGAAATAATCCCAAAGAATGGGAATATATCTTGGGATTGTAAATGCCTTCTTTGCGGGCTCTTTTGAGAATGTTTTGCTGTAATTCGTTTCCGGAAATCCCTCTCCGAAATTCGTCCATAAAAATGTCTTGTAATTGATTGGTTTGAGTCATAAGAGATTTCAGTCCTGCAGGTGTGTCTGTTTCACCTCGTTTTAAAATATAGGCAAGATGCTGATTATCCGAATTCAGTCTGAGATACTTAATACCTACATCGCAGTGAATTACGTCACCCGGAAGAATTATATTATCTCCTTTACCATAGTATATGGAATCTACTTCATTTCGTATAATAGAGAAATATGGTCTGAAGGCTAAATCCAGTCCCAGGTCAATCGCCCGTTGCCAATAGAACCATATGATATCGTCTACGGTAGTAACTCCGGGAGTAATGGTTGCACAGCTGAAGCAATCGGCGATAATATAGTGGGCAATTTTTATTACATGCTGGAAAAGGTCGATTTCTCTATTTGTCAGAGTTGCACCCCACCGTGCTGCTGCTTTTTCGGCGGATACTAAACATTCTGAATACTTACGGGGTAGTTTTTCCTTAAGCTGTTGATAGAGATTATAAGTGAGACCACCACCGCTCCATTTTACGAAACCTATATTAACTCCAATAGTTTTGGGGTCCCGCTTGCTCACCAAATCCAAAAGAACGGGCCACTGTTTTTCTTCCAACTGCCCAATGTAGGGTCGTTCGTATAGATCTTTGGTATCAGTGCCGGATACATTATATCTCTTTATTTTTCCATCCCCTTCGTCAACAAAAATCAACATCTGTAGAATTGGACTCCAGCAATCCATGGGAATCATAGTTTTGTAAATAGGGTCAAGGTCGTCTTCCTGGCAGAGGATAATCCACATATCCAAACCGGCTTCTTTCATAGCCAGGGGCAGAACCGTGTCTAAACGATTCATCACCAGTTTTGTGATAAGGTTTGACTGTTCTCTTACCGGCAGAATTTTAGGAAGATCACATTTCCTACTTTTTCTAACATTAGCATTTTTCAACATACCTGCCTCCTTTATATTTAAACTATAAACTACTCAATGAATTCTTTCAAAAGCATAAGTAATATTGTTTCAGGATATGTTTCCAAATTATATAACCATTCCTCAAATCCTTTGAATTTCATTTTTCTAAAGGATTTTTTGTTGAGTGCTATTATCTCTTCTTTATTTAAAATTAGTTTGCCTACATCCCCGATTTTTTCTATCCAGTATTCCGGTTTCAACATACATCCGGTTACTTTCGGAGCACATACCGGTGGCTGCATGATTTTATTTTTTTTCAAAGGTTCCAAATTTTATGACCTCTTCATCTTCCATCAATATCTTACCTCGGGCAATCACATGTTTTATTTTAAGCGACTCTTTATCCAATGCGAGAATATCCGCATCTTTCCCTACAGTTATTTCTCCTTTTTCAGTCAATTTTAAATGTTTGGCAATATTGGTGGAAGTTAAACGAATCGCCTCTTCTATAGAAAACTTTTCCTCTTTTACCAGGCTAATAAATTCTTGATGCAGAGATGAGACGGATGCAATACGCATGCCGACAAACTCTTTTTTTTCATTAAATTTTGGGAGACTGCCATTCCCATCGGTACTTAGGGTAATTTTTTCTATTGAAATACCCTGTTTGCGTAATCTTTTAATGGCTTTGCTTGATTTATCTTCATCTGAAGAGCCAATAGTGAAATCGATATACCCGCCCATTTTGCCAAATGTTATGACTTGCTGAAAAAATGCTTCATCTTTTTTATTTAGATGAGTTGGTGCAAACTGTTCTATGGGTATTTCGGTATTTTTAATAATATCAAACAAGTGGCTTAAACCGATTTTTTCACTTCCCATGTGTATATGGACCACGCCTGCTTTACCTGCAAGCACTCCGGCAGCTCTTGCATCAGAGGTCGCTCTTCTGAATTCATCCAAGGTGGGATGGGAAGCCCGATGGTCGGATAAAGCTATTTTTAAACCAATGACTTTATCAATTAAAATGATATCAGATAAAATGCTTCCGGTGATGGTTGGTGATGGACATGAATATGCCCCGGTATAAATCCAGGTACTGATACCTTCTTGTTCCAATGCCCTTGCCTTCATCAAGAGTGCTTTTAATGACCTGGCAAATCCATCGGTACCCAATACTCCTACAACTGAAGTTATGCCTGCTTTCACAAATTCACTGAATGGGATAGGTGGTGTTCGATATTGAGGTCCCCCCTCGCCACCGGCGCCATTAATATGGACATGTTGGTCAATATGACCGGGAATGATAATACACTTTGAAGCATCAATGATTTTTATATTTTTATCCATTACCTGTAATGTAGATAGGGAAATATTCCTTTCAATAAATACAATTTTTTCATTGATGACCAATATGTCTTTTTTCCCTTGATGTTCCGGAGCATAAACATCTCCATTTTTTATGAATAAGATACTCATCTTGCCTCCATATTATAATTATTTAAATTTTTTTTATTTGTACAATAAAGTACTTTATCATTTTGGATTCCTATAATTTTTTCTACAAAAACTACTCCGCTCTCAATGAACTTATTCTTATTTACAAACAAGAAAATAATCTTTTGTGCATTTCGATTTTCGGTAAATTAAAAAATATTTATTTTAATTTGTTTTGTATCTTTTTCTTCGTAGATTCTCTAATGATCAGTTCTGTGTTTAAAGTTACTACAGTTGGTTTATGATATAAATTTTTCTCTTCATCCTCTATCTCTTTTATTAACAGTTCAGCTGCTATGGAACCAAGTTGATATACCGGTTGTCTTATTACAGTTATAGAAGGCTCTAATATCAAAGCCCAATCCGAATCATCAAAACAAACAATGCCTATATCATCGGGTATGGTAAGCCCCATTTCTTTAATAGTAATAAGAGCACCCATGGACATATCTATATTAGTGGTAAAAATTGCATCTGGTCTATATGGTTGTTCTAATAACTCTTGAGTTAATTTCTTACCACTTTCCTTTTTGAAATCACCAATTTTAATCAGGCTATCATCTTTAGCTATGCCTGCTTCTTCTAGCGCATGCAAATACCCTTTGAGTCTTTCTGCACCGGTAGTCCGGTCTAAATAGCCATTTACTATTCCTATTTTTTTATAACCTTGGTCTATTAGGTGTTTAACTGCCTGGTACGCACCATTAGCATTATCAACTAAAACCGCATCACAATCTACTCCCTCTATCAGCCTGTCTAAAAGCACCACCTTAGTTCTTGAATTTATCAGATGCTGAACATATTCTGAATTCTTACCGGTAGGAGTGAGTATTATTCCATCTACTCTGTTGGACTTTAAAACTTTTAAATAGTTGAGTTCTTTCTCGGGATTTTCATCTCCATTGCATAAAATGGTATTATAACCAAATTTATTGGCAGTATCTTCTACGGACTTAGCAATAACTGAATAAAATTGAGAAAGAACATTGCCCACAATTATTCCGATAGAATTAGTTTTTTTCTGCCTTAGGCTTCTGGCGACTGCATTAATTTCGTAATTTAACTCCGATGTGGCCTTAAAAACTTTTTTTCTGGTTTTATCCCTGACCCCGGTGAAATTTCCTAAAACTCTAGAAACAGTTGCTGTAGATACACCTGCTTTTTTTGCCACATCTTTTATATTCATATTTATTTCCTTTAAGAAATTATCTAAATTTATGCAATAACTAATTGTAAACGTTTACGATTTATATTAATTTCATTTTCTTGTAGATAAAACAAGTTATTTTTTTCATTTAAAAATTAGGAAAACATACCATGAACTATAATCTAAAATCAAAAAAGATTATTGAAGATTTTAGATTATAGTTCAGATTCATAAAAAGTTTACGGATTCTCAAGTTAAAGATCTTGCCAAACGATATTTAAATAAAAAGATAGATAAGGAACTATATCCAAGAAATTTTAGGTATTAAGAAAAGAAGATTTTTTGCTTTGCTAAAACAATTAAAAGATGATCCCAAAAACTTCTCCATTCAATGCTCCCAAAATATTCCTACTCGAAAAATCTCTAAAGATATAGAGAAAAATATTAATCGAATAGGAAATAGCTAATTACATCATCTATCGTCCTCTCATGCCACCGTACGTACCATTCGGCAAACGGTGGTTCATTAAGCACTAAGAATTTCATAGCAACGATTTGTCAGACCATAAGCTTAAAATTGGCCTAGAAAGGGAATACGAATTACTGGTTTTATAATAAAATTCCCAGTTCGTTATTTTGACTGATACTGCTCGGTTAGATTTAGTATTAAAATCAAGTCCAATCATATACTTATTCATATCAAGAGCCCTCAGTTCACTATACCTGTTATTATTATTTCAACGACTATGAACAATTAGCGTTTCATAGGTTCATATCAAAAATCCTGGTTTTCAGTTGAAGTCCTTCAGCTCGCCAACAACGAACCCAATGGTCTTTACCTACTTCTCTCATTTCCTGTGGCTCTTTACATTCACTAGTTGCATAACCGCATCTACGATACAACTTACAACCCGTTGCATCATCCTCTCTTTGCTTGACCAATTCACCTTTTAATCTACTGATATGACGCACTCCCTGCTGCTCATCCCTACCAATCAATGTAGCAGCTAATAAACCATGAGTGTAAGGATGTAACGGATTATGAAAAATCATATCCTTGCTACCTGTTTCAACAATTTGACCGAGATACATTACCAGAACGCGGTCTGCCATGAAGTATATAACCCTTAAATCATGGGTAATAAAAAGGTACGACACCTTGTAAACATCTTGAAGGTCTAAAAGCAGGTTGACGATCTGACCACGGATCGACATATCAAGAGCGGAAGTGGGCTCATCCAAGAACACAAACCGAGGTTTGGGAGCTAAAACCCTTGCGATACCGATCCTTTGTAATTGCCCTCCGCTAAGCTCATGGGGCCTTTTTTCAGCAAAGTCATAAGGTAACTTGATCATATCTAGTAATTCAGCCACTCTTTCTCGTTTTTCTGCATGACTTTTATATTTATATTCAGGATGCAAATTGATAGAATCAAACAAAGATTGTTGAATGGTGAATAATGGATTAAATGACGCAAGCGGATTCTGAAAAACCATTTGAATATCTTTTCTTAGTCTTCTGAAATCCTTCTCACGGAGATAAGCAATATCTTTGCCTAAAAAACGGATTTGACCGCCGTCAGTATTAATGAGTTTAACAATGCATTTCCCAATCGTTGACTTCCCACAACCACTCTCGCCTACCAGTCCTACAGTCTCATTTTCTTTAATCGTGAAAGACACTTTATCAACTGCGGTTAATTTTTCGCTACCTAAAATTCCTGTTTTCACTTGAAATCTTTTTGTAATATCAATGAGTTCTAACATAGTCGATCTTCTTTCGTAAAATAATATTTAAGTAAATATATTTATCTTTTGACGTTTAGGATCCTATATATATTTATGACATGCCACCACATGGCCTGGCTCATACAATTTCATTTTAGGTACTTCTACTTTGCATATATCCATAACATATTCGCAGCGGGGAGCAAAAGGACACCCAGGTTCCACAAGTTTCAAATCCGGAGCAGTACCTGGTATAAAACTCATTCGATCGCTATGACCAATCTCAAAACATTTAAGTAATGCTTTGGTATACGGGCTGAGCGGTTTCCCAAGGACTGTACTAATGCTGCCTTGTTCAAATACGATACCGGAATACATAACTGCAATATCGGAACATGCTTCGATGATCACGCCAATATCATGTGATACAAATACAAGGCCGGCAGAAAGTTCATCAGAAACAGATTTAACCAATTCTATAACTTGAGACTGTATAGTAACGTCAATTCCACTCGTAATCTCATCTGCAATCACAAGTTTTGGGGTACTGACCAAAGCCATTGCAATGAGCACCCTTTGGCACATCCCTCCACTCAATTCATGTGGATAACTTTTAACCCTTGAGCGCGCATTTGGAAGCCCCATCGCATCCAGAACTTCAACCGCTTTTTTCATTCCAACACTGCGGCTGTTGCCTGTGTAATGACAATATATATCAGAAATTTGATCTCCCACTGTAAGAATGGGATTGAGAGCTGCCCGTGCATCCTGAAAGATCATACTGACCTTTTTACCTCGAACAGTTTCCATCTGTTTATCAGAATAACAACAAAGGTTCTCTTCTTGCAACAATATCTCCCCTTTGGTGATCTTTGCCCCTTTGGGCATCAAACGCATCATGCTTAGACAGGTCATCGTCTTACCAGAACCACTTTCACCGACGATCCCCAGAGAACTATTCATTGATACTGACAGATTGACACCGCGCAAAATGTAAAAAGTATCCTCAAAATGATCCACTTTCATATGAAGATCACGAATTTTTATTAGATCCATTATTTATTGCTCCTGAAGTGTGAACATAGACTCAATTTCTCCGCTTATTTGGGTCAAACCCCATACTATCAAGAACAGAGCCAGACCTGGAAAAAAGGATGACCACCATTTCCCAAATACCATCCAGCCGGCACCTATTTGAATCATAGAACCCCATTCAGGAGTAGGTATTGCAACACCTAAACCCAGGAAGCTAAGGCCAGACAAAAGCCGTATTGAAACTGCTGCGCTGAGAGTAAACTGTGAGACAATTACTGGTAAAGCATTTGGTATCAGATGGCGGAATATTATCTGTAGTGATGTCTGACCAGTTACTTTGGCTGCTTGAATGTAATCAATATCTCGCAACGGTTTAACGATACTTCTAACAAGTTTGGCGTAAAATGGAGCTATATAAACACCAATGACCCACACCAAGTTTGTAACACTTGACCCAAATGCAATTTGGATCATTATGGCAAAAAGCATAATTGGAAAAGATTGAACAACTTCCGCTAGACGTTCGATGATCGTTTCCAAAGTTCCACCAAAATACCCCGCTGCTACGCCCAAGGGGACACCAACACCTACGGCAATCAAGACACTCAAAACCGTCATCAAAAAATCAAGACGGGTTGCATTCAATACTCTTGAAAATACATCCATACCATTGGCATCTGTACCAAAAAAATGTTCAAGAGATGGTGGTTGATGCCTGATCGCTGGGTTTGCCATTACCGGATCCTGCAAGGGGAGGTATGGAGCAAGTAATGCAATCAAAATAAATGGGACCAGAATGGTCAATCCTGGTAGTAAGCGTGAAAATGTGCGGCTTTTTCCCACTTTGAGTATGTCTGATTTAATATTCGTTATACTTGCCATTGAGTTAACTCCTTAATGAATTATTTATACTGTTATCAAAGTCTATTTGAGCCATCATTATAGACGATACCTTGGATCTATAATAGCACAAATAATATCTGTTAAAAAATAAACAACTGCATAAGCAACACAACTTAACAATACAAGCCCGACAATTGGTTCAAAATCTGACCGTTGGAGTGCATCAACCGCATATCGTCCAATTCCAGGCCACGAGAAAACAACCTCAACCAAAATAGTACCTCCGATAAAAGACCCAAACGCGATAGCCAATACTGTTAAGATGGGTGGGAAAGCATTTCGCAGCATATACTTGAAATAAAACAACCTTCTTGGTAAACCAAAAGCGCGTGCAGTGCGTATATAGTCAGTTTTTAGGATATTTCTTAAGGTAGCTCTTGTCACTAGGAGAGTACCCGGACTGATCGTAAAAGCCAAAGCAAAAGCTGGCAATATCAAGCGATGAAGTGCCATAAAGAATGTTTCTTTATCCCCAGCAATAAGACTATCGATTGTATACAACCCAGTAACATGCGGTGGGATAACTGCTGAAAAAGGTAATCTCCCCAATGGCGATGGGAATAAATTCCACCTGTAGTAAAAGAAATAAATAAGGAGCAACCCAAGCCAGAACTGGGTTACCGAAACCCCAATTTTTGACACAACAAGAATCGCTTTATCAATTGGTTTGTTTTCTTTCAGTGCAGCGATTATACCTGCCGGTACACCCCAAAGTATCATCATAAGCAGTGTAGTAATCGCCAATTCGATCGTTGCCGGTAAACGATGGGCAATGTCAAATGTAACCGGATTAAAAGTAAAACGCGAGACACCTAAATCACCCCGCAGTATTCCTTTTAGGTAAATGGCATATTGCATATAAATCGGCTGATCCAACCCTAGACGAGATTTAGCACTTTCCACCATTTCCGCTGTGAAATCATCGCCGACCATAAGATAAACAGGCGTACCGGCACTTCTAACGATAATGAATGTAATAAGTGAGATCACAAAGAGGGCAAGAATTAGCGTTCCTAATCTTCTTATTAAAAAAATCCCCCAACTACGAATAAATTCTTTCATTAATTACATTTCCTTTCATATACCTCTTTACCTTTTGATAAATCGCACCTATATTTACTTAAAAAAATAATCGTTCTTTTATTAATTTAATTTCAGGATAATGTTTAAGGCCAGGGGAAAGTCAGCGTTGGACAGCAATGCCCATTAAGCTTCTGACTTTCCCCAATCACTTTATTTTATTTCGATAAACATCTACTACATCAACCCTTTATATCTTTGAATATCACTGCAATGCTGAGATGAATTATTTGTTACCAAAATTGGTTGGCCGCCTCACTTCCCGATATATTATTAATATTCAGCTATTGTATCTATTCAGTCCGATGGAGTGGGTAGAACCAGAGAAGACTATCTTGCATGAACACAAATCCTTCAAGTTTAGAACTAAGACTATACTCAATAGGGACATTCGCCAACCAAAGGAAGGGCGCATCATCAACAAGAATCTGCTGTTCTTCATCTGCCAACTTTTGGCGTTCCACAGGATCAAAGACAACCTGAAGCTCATCGTATAGCTCATCGATACGAGCATTGCAGTAACGAGGTCGATTGGTCACGGAACCACATTTGAAGCCACGTAGTTTGTACCATGGGTCATCAATGTAACTTAAATATCCAACTGCCCACAATGTTGCTTCATGCGAACCGGTTGCCATTTCTTCAGCCCAGATAGCATTGGTTACCTCTCGAACATTTAACGTTACGCCAGCTTTCTTGAAAGCTGTCTGGAGCGTAACAGCTAATATACGAGAAATCTCTTCTCCTTGTTTGATATTCAGGGAAAACTCAAAACCATCTGGAACTCCCGCTTCTGCCAACAGTTCTTTCGCCTTGTCAATATTGGTCTCATATTCCCAGAATTCTGGGTTGTAATTAACACCAAGAACTGGAATCACACTCTTCGCCTTTAAAGCCCGTCCCTGATAAACATCGTTGACGATAGAATCGTAAGGAACAAGATATGATACAGCCTGACGGATTTTTTTATTGTCAAAAGGTGGAATCGAGTTGTTCATAATAACAACAACTTCGGTCCGAGATGGAATGCTCATGACTTTGACACTCTCCTCGCCTCGGATGGCTTCAATCTGATCCGGGCTCAAACCAAAGGCAATATCAATTTCACCTTGTTTTAGAAGCAGGGCACGATTGGATGAATCTGGGATAGCCTTTAAGATGACCTGGTCAAAGTATGGTTTACCTGCCCAATAATCCTCATTGGCTTTCAAGACCATTTGGACACCTGCATCCCAGCTCTCGACAATAAATTCACCTGCGCCAGCATAGTTCTTTGCCAGCCATTCGTTACCCCAAGGATCACCTGTAGTAGCATGTTTCATTACTTCGACTGAGTCAACAACGCCCCAACATTGATCACGACCAAGCATGAAGAATAAATTTAGCGGTTGGCTGAATTCAACTAATACATCGTAGTCACTTGTCTTTGTCATACTGCTTATGTTGGAAGTTTCAATGTTCCAAAGGATACCTGACTTGGTGCCCAAACCCTTCTCGTACCACCAGATGATATCATCTGCAGTCATGGGGTTTCCAGTCATGGGGAAGGTGATACCCTTACGAACATGTAATACAACCGACATCCGATCATCAGCAATATCCCAGCTCTCAATAGCTGCACCTTCAATTTTTGTAACGTTGGTCACTGAGTAACCCTTGCCGGTGTCATCAACGCCATACTTAAAGAACTGGTCATAGACATTTAAGTTAGCCATATTGGCTGTTGGATAGCGGGAGAAGTTTGGATCAAGGGTTTCAACGTCACCTTCAATGGCAACCACAAGTGTTTTGATCTCGGCTGTTTTTTTTGCAGCTGCAGATGCGGCCGCTGAAGCACATACCATCAATATAAAAAACAAAACAATCAACACATCAAGAAGCTTAAGGATCTTTTTCATCATTTTTTTCCTCCTTTTAATAATTTGTCACAACTTATTCTGATACGTTATTGAAATACGATAATCATTCTCTTTTGCTATACCCTCCTCCTTTCGACATCCATATCCCAGGTAAATGTAAATCCCTTCTTGTTTTCAGTATGATGTCAATACGATAAGCCCTTGTATTGCTGCCCGTCTTTCATTACAAGACTTACATCTTTAAGTACAGTAATATCCTTTAATGGATCACCTTTAACGGAGATAATATCAGCGAGCTTACCTTTTTCTATTGTCCCAATTGAATCTTCCATACCGAGAAGTTCTGCGCTGTTCTTAGTGACTGCCAGAAGAGCCTCTGCATTTGAAGCACCAAGGCGCACAAGATATTTAACTTCCTTCCATAAAAAGCTATGTGTGCTGTCAACCGCCAGACACACTTTAACCCCAGCCTTGATTGCTTGCGGCATATATTTTTCCGTTAATCTCTTTGCTTCGATCACTTTAGTCCGCCACCAATCTTGTTTATAGTTTTCCCGCGCCTGAAATCCGGTTTCTTCATCGAAGAACAGCTGGAGATTGGGATCGCTCAATCGCGTCCTATATTTAACAAAATATTCTATATCTTGCTCTTCAAGCATATTAGCGTGTTCGACACTATCAATGCCAGCTTCCATAGCCCATCGCATCGCTGGTCCACCAATTGCGTGTCCTGCAACCTTCATTCCAAGATCGTGTGCTTCACCAATAGCTGCAAACAATTCTTCCCGGGAGTACGCCGGCACCTGAGTAAGATCGCCACGACGGTAATCTTCATCCGTATCACCATTGGAGACATTCGTCACGAATAACTTAACAACATCGGCACCCATTGAATAATTCTGGCGGATCATCTTTCGAAGTTCATCTACACCATCCGCAGAAGTAGCAAGGAAGGGTGCTGTCCCGTGGCTCGGACGTAATGCACGGATCGAAATCACAAGCCGTGGACCGGGAATCTCTCCCCTATTTATTGCGTCTCGAAATCTTAGTTCAACATTACCGATATCACCCAAAGTGCGCATTGTTGTTACGCCGGATGCCAGATCACTGCGCAGGTTCATAGAACCGCGTAACACAGCAGTCGGGAGGTCAAGTGTATGTTGTTCTTTTAACGACATCTTATATTTAAGACTATATTTACTGTTTGCCGTAATATGGCAGTGGGAATCGATCAAACCTGGAAGGACAGTCTCTTCTGTGCAATCAATAACTTTGCAACCTTGTGGTACCTTTATTGATTGTGATGGCCCCACATCTACAATCCTGTCATCTTGAATGATAACCACTCCTTCCGGAATAGGTAGTTTTTCTGGATCAACGATAAGCTGTTTGCTTTTAATAATTGTTTTCATAACGAATTACCTTCCTTTACTCCTAATGAAATAGGAATTATTTTATGTTAAATAATAATATATGTCGAATAAAAAAATTAGTTTGTTCCCTAACCCCCGGGGAAATCTCCTAAAACTCTGGAAACGGTTGCCGTAGAAACCTCTGCTTTTTTTGCCACGTCTTTTATATTTATTTTCATATTCAATCCCTTTGAGGAAATGCCTAAATCTATCTAAAAATATAATGTAAACGTTTACACTTGTTAACGATTACATTATATACCAATTTTATTCTCACGTCAAGAATATGTTTGAGTCCAATACATTTGCACCATTGAAGGATCTTTGCTATTTAATAACTTACTACAATATTCAATCGGAGTCAAAAGATTCAAACTTCGATGAGGTCGGTAGAAGTTATACTCAATCAGACAATCTCATATAGTATTTCATTAATTTTACCTACATTGGTCTCCTCATAAAATCTATCTAGATATTCTGATTGTACCGTACCATTTACTCTTTCCACAAAGGCATTCATCTTGGGGGACTGAGGATAGTTATAAACCAAAGTAATCTTGCTTTTCTCTATCTCTTTGACAAAATACTTTTCCCACTCTGAACCATTATCTATCTGTAGATATTTAATTCTATCATCATGCAAGTAAGTCAGCCTGAAGAGAAAATCTCGAGCATTAAAGCTGGTAGCTCTCTGATAAGCTCTCAGGTAATAAAGCTTGGATAAGGGATCTACCAAAGATAAAGAGAAAGATTTTAGTAAATCTTAAGTTTAATTCTATGGTATCGATCTGGAGCCACTCGGAGATAATCCCTTTCATATCTTTTTTTACCTGGGCTATCCTGATTCTCTTCTTCTTTAAAGTCTTTATTCTTTTGGTTTGTATCTTAACCTTGGGGAGAATAGACCTGTACTGAGTTAGAATCCTGCCAACCGAGGAGACTGAGATATTTATTTTATAATCCCTTCTAGTATTCTTTTTATCTTCTCTTTACCAAAGTAAGGATATTTCCTTCTTATTTGGCAGACCTGCTTCTCTACTTGATGATTCCTTACTACTTTAGCCCTTACCCTCTGGGGTCTTCTGGATCTATCCTCTAAGCTCTGAACCTTACTGGGTTTGTAGTTTTTTCTCCATCGGTAAAAGGTACTCCTATTTATTTCAAAGATCTCACCGATCTGTTTGAGAGAATAATCTCCGGAACTGTACAGGTTAATGGCTTTATATCTTACCTTAGCCTTGGGGGATAATTTTTCTATATAGTTTAACCTGGTTATGACCTTTCCCCAGTAAGGTCGAGTATAGGACAGGTAAGTAGCTGTTCCAATGCTCCCCTTCATTATCCATACGCACCTCTTTTTGCTTCTATTTTAGTTTACTTCTTTCATCCTAGCAAAGGTGCATATGTATCTGAACTTATTCAGAATATTTTGTAATTTGTAATTTTTTATAATTTTTATTTTGATATTATAACTACGGGGGAATGCGGGGGCTGGCTAACCGGTAAAAGTACCGTTACCTTATTAGACCTGGAAACTTTAGAGGCAAAGATTATAAATCTAGCGGGTAGCGTATAGAAATAGTTAGCTGGTTACATGGTTAGTTGGTTAAGATAGCAAAATCGTATCTCGCGAGCACCAAGAAAGAGTATTGTTCGAAAAAATAGTAAGAATTAATAATTGATGGGGATTATATGGCTTCTCTTTATGTCATTGGGAGGAACGAAGTAAGCCTG
>Ga0268280_1000862_pt1 | contig 22519 bp, 20 predicted proteins | sample saktaG_9_FD_190139 | JGI IMG/M metagenome (GOLD analysis project Ga0268280, IMG submission 190139) | Saline water microbial communities from Sakinaw Lake, British Columbia, Canada - sak_2011_5_24_40m | ecosystem: Environmental > Aquatic > Non-marine Saline and Alkaline > Saline ... | reverse complement strand
TTGTCCTGCTCTGGGCCAAAAACCGCCAGGCCGGCGCCGCGGACCTGGCCCGGAAATGGGCCGGGGAGATCGGGCGGGCCGTCGACGCGGCCGAGGTCGCCCGAGAGCTCGAACGGCTGAGCCTCTCGTCGACCGCCTCGCGGACGGCCAAGAACGCTCGGAGAAAGAACTGAGGGATAACGCCATGGACAAAATCAATCGCGAAGATGCTGGCTGGCTGGTCGCGCTGTCTTGGCTGAGCGCGCTTGAAGAAACGGCCAGGGATTTCCACGGGACCCGGCCGTATGTCTTCAGCGCCCGGGCCTATGAGCATTCCGTGCAGTATTACCTCCATCTCCTTGGAGACGAGTACGGCATGCAGATCAAGAAGGCCAATTCGATCCGGGAAGCCGTGGAAAACTACATCCAGATCGGCGTCGCCGGGGGTCTCTTCCGGGACGCCAACTTCTTCGAATTGGCCGAGGTCAATCCTTTCCATCTGGGGATCACCGTCCACGACTGCGTCTACCTCAAGAGCTGTCAGGCGCTCATCGAGGAAGGCTTTTCGGTCCGCGACCTGACTTGCGCCCGGATCGGCTGTTTCCGGGCGGCGGTCAAGGCCTTGGCGAACATCGACTGCGAATACCAGGTCACCTCGTTCAATATCGACGGGGACTGCAAGGGTTACATCGAAAGGACGTGAATTGGTTAAAGCCGCTTCCCCTTCCATGAAGAGCCTGCTCCAGGTCGCCCGGGATAGCGAGGACGCAGCGGCCGTCCGGGCGGCCGTCATGCAGCTCGGCTATGAGACCGGCGATGATATCTACGCTCTTCTGGTCGGAAAGCTCGACGACTCGAACCCCAGCGTCCAGCACGCGGCCGTCGTCGCCCTGGGCCGTAACGGCCGGGCCGAGGCCATCGACGAGCTGACGAAGCCGAAGATCTTCCATTCCCCGTTCCACCAGATCCGCTGGGCGGCGGTGACCGCTGTCGGCCGGCTGGGGGATTACCGCGTCATTGACATTCTCCTCAAAGCCGCCGAAGACCCGGAGTGGATCGTCCGGACCGAGGCCATCACCGAGCTCATGGGCAAGGTCAAGGACATCATCGCTCGCAAGGACGTTCGGCTGGCCCGCGTCCTGGTCTACATGTTCTCCCTGGATAACGACGAGATCGTCAACCTGGCCATGGAGGGCTTTCAGGAGTTGGGCTCTCCCTGCCTCGAATGGCTCCACGAAGCGCTCCGGAATCCGTCGCCGAACATTCGCTCCAACTCCGCCCGGACCCTGGGCAAGATGAAGGCCCCGGGTTCGACGCCTTACCTCATCGAGCTCCTCCAGGACGAGGAAGCCGCCGTCAGGGCGAGCGCTTCGGAAGCCCTGGGCCTCATCGGGAACAAGGTCAGCATCGAGCCCCTGGTCATGATGGTCCAGGACAACGTGGAGAAGGTCCAGGACCAAGCCGTGACGGCCCTCGTCGGGTTCGGCAAGACGGCCACCGTCGCCTTGCTCAACGCGCTCACCCGGGAGCGGGACAAGTATGCCCAGCGGGCCTTCCTGAAGTGCCTGGGCCGGATCGGTGACCCGAAGTCCGTGTCCGCCCTGATCAGCTACCTCCGCAGCAGCTATTTCATCGTCCGGCAGGCGGCCGTCTCCGCCCTCATCCGTTTCGGGCCGATCGTGACCCGGCATCTTCTGGCCACCCTGTCCTTCAACACCTCGGACATCGACCCCCTGAAGAAGGACGCTTGCGACCGTGAACACCCCGAACTCCAACTGCGGGCCATCAAGGCGATCGGCGGTCTGGAGGACCATCGGGCCGTGGCCCTCCTCAAGGAACTCGTCGAGGAGGGTCTGCCCGACATCCAAGAGGCGGCCTCTCAGGCCTTGTCCCAGATCGGGTGTTCCGCCTGGGGCCGTTGCTGTGCCCTGAAAGTCCTCGGGGAAGCCGGGGACAAGTCGATCGTTCCCGAAATCCTGCCCTCGCTCCGGGACGACTCGGACAACGTCCGCTTCGGGGCCGTCCGTGCCCTGGGGAAGCTCGGCGGCGCCGCGGCCGTCCAGCATCTCGTCCGCATGGCCCGCAAGGACCCCTGCGATTTCATCCGCCGCGAGGCCGTGCGTCTCCTGAGAACGGCCGGGCAGGGGCATGCCGGAGTCCTGGACATGGCCCGCCAGCGCCTCAGGGACCCCTCGCGCGACGTCCGGGTCCAGTGCGCCCGGCTCCTGGGAGGTTTCCAGGATAAAAGATCCATCCTGCCTCTTCTGAAGGCCATGGCCGACTCTCATTGGAGCGTCCGTGAAAGCGCCGAAATAGCGCTCCTCAATTTCGGGCGCAACGCCGCGGAGCCCCTTATCGGGGCCCTCAAGAGCGCCTCGTGGACGACGCGTTTCCGGGCCGCCCGGCTGTTGGGGGAGATCGGGGCTCCCGAGGCCGTTTCTCCCCTCGAAAGTGCGCTCGCCCGGCGAAGGGAGAGGAAAGACGTCCGGGAGGTCATCGAATCGTCGTTACGGAGGTTGAAGAATCAGCGCGGCTAAGGCCCGGGCGGGGCGGCTCGTGGAGCATTCGCCCCGAAGGCCATACATATTTCATAAATAACTCCAGCGAGGAGAGAGCATGAGAGTTAAGCTCAAATCCGGCCCCGACCAGCGTAAGTTCATCGCGAGGATCGAAGAGCTTTCCGGTGAGAACGTCTTTGCCTGCTACCAATGCGGGCGATGCTCCGCCGGATGCCCCATGGCCTCGGAGATGGACCTCCTGCCCAACCAGATCATCCGTCTGGTCCAGATGGGATTGGAGGAAGAGGTCCTCCGCTCCAAGACCCTGTTCCTTTGTGCCTCCTGCTTCACCTGCGAGTCCCGGTGCCCCAAGGGCATCGACATGGCCCGGGTGATGGAGGCCGTCCGTCACATCCTGGATCCCAAGGGAAAGGATGCCTTCGGTCCGGGGGAGATCTCGCCGGAGCTGGCCAAGGAGCTTCCTCAGCAGGTCATGGTCTCCATCTTCCGTAAATTCGCGAAATAGGGAAGGCTCATGAAACTCCACTATTATCCGGGATGTACGCTCAAGCAGAAGACCACCGCCTTGGACATCTCCACCCGGGAGGCGATGAGGCGGCTGGACGTCGAGCTCGTCGAACCCGAAGGCTGGACCTGCTGCGGCGCGGAGTATCCTCTCACCGAGGAGAAGATCGTCGGCCTCGCGGCCCCCATCCGCACTCTGCGTCAGGTCCGGGAGGAGGGCGGGGACGTCGTCGTGACGACCTGTTCCTTCTGCTACTCCGTCCTGAAGAGGGCCAACAAGGCCATCCAGGACGATCCGCTGAAACACAAGCGCGTCAACGCCTATCTTCGGGACGACATTCAGATCGATCCGCTGACCAAGGAGCGGACGACGGACTTCGCCGACTACAACGGCGAAGTCAAGGTCCTCCACCTCCTGGAGTACCTCCGGGACACGGTCGGTTACCCCAAGATCCGCGAGCGGATCACAAGGGACTTCCGGGGCCTGCCCGTCGCGGCCTACTACGGTTGCCGTCTGCTCCGGCCGCAGAAGGAGATGGCCTTTGATGAGCCCGATTCGCCGCACGTCTTCGAGGACTTCCTGGAGGCGGTCGGGTGCGCGGCCGTCGATTACCCTTTCAAGCAGGAATGCTGCGGTTCCTATCTCTCCGTCTCGTTGCCCGACGCGGCGACGGAAGCTTCTTACCGCGTCCTCCGCTCGGCGAAAATGAACGGGGCCAAGGCCATCACTGTGACGTGCCCTTTGTGCTTCTACAACATGGACCACCGCCAGGAGGCCATCAAGGCGGCCTACCTGGATTTCTCGGGGCTCCCCGTTCTGTTCTTCACCCAGATCCTGGCGTGGGCGCTCGGCGTCGATAAGGAGCTCCTCGGCCTCGGGGAACACACGGTCCCCGCGGCCGCGCTGTTCAGTGAACGCCCGTCCACAGAGGTGCGGTCATGACGGCCCCCCTCTCGGCGAAGAACAAGGAAAAGCGGATCGGATTGTTCGTCTGCCACTGCGGCGTCAACATCTCCAGCGTCGTGGACGTCGAAAAGGTCGCCCAGGTGCTGAAGGACTATCCCGGGGTCACGTTCTCCACCGACTACGTCTACATGTGCTCCGACCCGGGCCAGCAGATGATCATCGACACGATCAAGGAGAAGCACCTCGACGGCATCATCGTCGCCGCCTGTTCTCCGACGCTCCACGAGAAGACCTTCCAGGAGGCGGCCCGGCTGGCCGGCCTCAACCCCTACCAGATCGAGATCGCCAACATTCGGGAACAGGACAGCTGGGTCCATACAGACAAGGAGAAGGCCACCAAGAAGGCCATCAAGATCGTCAAATCGCACGTCGCCAAGGCCCGGCAGAACGAGAACCTGGACCCCATCAAGGTCGACGTCACCCGGCGGGCCCTGGTCATCGGCGGCGGCGTCAGCGGCCTGCAGGCCGCCATGGACATCGCCGACCACGGCTACGAGGTCATCCTCGTCGAGAAGAACCCTTCGATCGGAGGGAAGATGATCCAGCTCTCGGAGACGTTCCCAACGCTGGATTGCTCCCAGTGCATCCTGACGCCGAAGATGGTCGAGGTTTCGCGCCACCCGCGGATCAAGCTCCTCACTTACCACGAAGTCGAGTCCGTCTCGGGCTTCGTCGGCAACTTCAAGGTCCGGATCAGGAAAAAACCCCGCTACGTCGATGAAACCCTCTGCAACCTCTGCGGCGAGTGCGAAAAAGTCTGCCCCCAGATCGTCCCCGACGAGTTCAACCAGGGCCTGTCCTTCCGCAAGGCCATCTATATGCCCTTCCCCCAGGCCATCCCCGGCACCTTCACCCTCGACGCGGAGCACTGCCTCGGCCTGAACCCCGTGCGCTGCGGCAAGTGCAAGGACGTCTGCGACAAGAAGGCCATCGACTACGATATGAAGGAGACGATCGTCGAGGAGGAGGTCGGGGCCATCGTCGTGGCCACCGGCTTCGACCTCTACACGATGCAGGCCCTCGGCGAGTACGGGGGCGAAAAGTACCTGGACGTCGTCAACGGCCTCGAATTCGAACGCATCCTGTCAGCCTCGGGGCCGACGGGGGGGGAGGTCCGGAGGCCGTCGGACGGAAAAGTCCCCAAGTCGATCGTCTTCGTCCAGTGCTGCGGCTCCCGCGACACGGAAAAGCACATGCCCTACTGCTCCAAGATCTGCTGCATGTACACGGCCAAGCACGCCATGATGTACCGCCACAAGGTCCCGGACGGCCAGGCCATCGTCTTCTACATCGACGTCCGGGCGGGGGGGAAGTCGTTCGACGAGTTCTACATGCGGGCGGTCGAGGAGGACAAGGTCCTCTACATCCGCGGCAAGGTCTCCAAGATCTTCAAGGAGGGCGACAAGCTCATCGTCTGGGGCGTTGACACTCTGACCGGGAAGAAGGTCGAGGTCGAGGCCGACATGGTCGTCCTGGCCATGGCCATGGTCAAGGCCGACGGGGTCCAGGACCTGTTGAAGAAACTCAAGATCGCCACCGACATCCACGGCTTCCTGGCCGAGGCCCATCCCAAGCTGAGGCCTGTCGAGAGCCTCAATGCCGGATTCTACCTGGCCGGGTGCGCCCACGGCCCCAAGGACATCCCCGAAACGGTCGCTCAGGCCTCGGCCGCGGCGGCCAAGGTCGGAGACCTTTTCGCCCAGAAGGAGCTCATCCACGAGCCGACGGTCGTGCCCGTCAACGACGAGCTCTGCTCCGGCTGCGGCATCTGCATCACGATGTGCCCGTACTCCGCTCGGACACTCGACCCGGAACGGGGGGTCGTCGTGGTGAACGAGATCCTCTGCGAGGGCTGCGGGGCCTGCGCCGCCGCCTGCCCGAGCGGCGCCGCCCAGCAGCGCAACCAGACCGATAACCAGATCTTCTCCATGCTTAGGGCCATGTTGAGGGAGTGACCATGTTCGAACCGCAAATCATGTGCTTTCTCTGTAAGTGGTGTACGAGTTCGGCGGCCGACGCCGCCGGCACGTCGCGTCTCCACCATACCCCCAACAACATCAACATGAGGGTCATGTGCTCGAGCCGCGTCGATCCCCAGCACATCCTCTACGCGTTCAAGGAGGGCGCCGACGGGGTGTTCCTCGGCGGCTGTCATCCCGGCGACTGCCACTACGTCGAGGGGAACTACAAAACGCTCCGCCGGATCACCCTGTTCAAACCCATGCTTCGGGACTTGGGGATCGACCCGAAGCGTCTCCGCTTGGAGTGGATCTCCGCGGCGGAAGGGAAAAGATACGCCGAAACGATGACGGAATTCACGGAGCAGATCCGCGCCCTGGGGCCGCTCCATCTGAATGAAAAAGCGCTAGTCCAGGAGGTGGTCAAAGATGAGTGATACAGCAACCAAGCCAAAAAAGGCCGCGGCTAAAAAAAAGGCCGCCGAGGAGCATCTCGTCCCCATCTTCGTCATGGGGAAACGCTACGAGGTGCCGGACTCGCTGACGATCCAGAAATCCCTCGAATACGCCGGCTATCTGCTCGTCCGGGGGTGCGGCTGCAGGGGAGGGATCTGCGGCGCGTGCGGCACGGTCTACCGCTTCCCCAATTCCTACCGGATCGAGGTCGGCCTGGCCTGTCAGACGGTCGTCCAGCCGGACATGTACATCGCCCAGATCCCTTTCTTTCCGGGGAATAAGGCCGTCTACGACATCGAAACCCTGCCGGCGCTGGGCTCCACGATCTCCGCCCTCTATCCCGAAGTCTTCAAGTGCGTCGGCTGCGGCACGTGCACCCGCAGCTGCCCCATGGACATCGACGTCCTGGGCTACATCTCCAAGGCCATCCAGGGCGACCTCAAGGCCGTGGCCGAGGGCTCCTTCGACTGCGTCATGTGCGGCTTGTGCGCCGCCCGCTGCCCGTCCGAGGAGGTCCAGTACAACATCGCCATCCTGGCCCGCCGTCTCTACGCCCGGCATATCGTCCCCAAGGCCAAGCACTTGGAAAAGGCGGTCAAGGCCGCGGAGGACAAGACCTTCGAGAAGGCCCTTCGAGAGCTCAAGAAAAAGAGCCTGGACGAGCTCAAGACTCTCTACAAAGGCCTGGAGGCCGAGCCGGACATGGCCGACGAGTCTTGGACGCCCAAGAACAAATCCTATTTGGGAGATTGACCCATGCCGTACACGCCTGAATTGAAAGAGCTGATCAAGAGGGTTGAAAAAACGAGGCCGGCCCGCGTCGAAAAGAAGCGGGCGGGCGTCGAGTTCACGCCCATGTCCCTCCAGGAGCGCGAGGCCATCCTCAAATACCACCCCGACTTCAAGGAAGAGGGGCGGACCGAGATCCTCGTCGGCCCCAACAAGGGCTACCGGATCGCCAAGGAGATGGTCCAAATCCTCCACGCCAAGAGCCGCCTCGACCCCGACACGGTCGACCTCGGTCACGTCGACTACGAGACCGACGTCCTCATCATCGGCGCCGGAGGCGCGGGCTCGGCGGCGGCCCTCGTCGCCCGGGAGAACGGGGCCCGCGTCCTCATGGCCACCAAGCTTCGCATCGGCGACGCCAACACGATGATGGCCGAGGGCGGCATCCAGGCCGCGACCAAGACCGAGAAGGACTCCCCCTATTACCACTATCTCGACGCCATGGGCGGGGGACACTTCAAGAACGACCCCGAGCTCGTCGAAACGCTGGTCGTCGAGGCGCCCAAGGTCATGGCCTGGCTGGAAAAACTGGGGGCGATGTTCTCCAAGTACGAGGACGGACGCCTCAAGGCCATGCACGGCGGCGGCACGTCGCGGAAGCGCATGCACTATGCCGGCGACATCACCGGCGCCGAGATGATGCGGACCCTCCGTGACGAGGTCAAGAACCACCCCGACGACATCAAGATCCTGGAGTTCTCTCCCGCCGTCGAGCTCATCCTGAACGAAAAGGGCGCCTGTGCCGGGGCCGTCCTCTACAACCTCGAGACCGAGGAGTACTTCGTCGTCAAGGCCAAGGCCGTGATCCTGGCGACGGGCGGGTCGGGCCGCCTCCACATCCAGGATTTCATGACCACGAATCACTACGGTGCTACCGGCGACGGCCTCGTCCTGGGTTACCGGGCCGGAGTGCCGCTCCGCTTCCTCCATACCGTCCAGTACCACCCAACCGGGGCCGTCTTCCCCGAGCAGGCCGAGGGGCTTCTGATCACGGAGAAGGTCCGGGGGGCCGGAGCCAACATCCTCAACATCGACGGCGAACAGTTCGTCTACGAGCGCGAGCCCCGCGACGTCGAGTCCGCGGCCTTCATCCGGGAGTGCCTGGAGCGGGGCAAGGGCGTGCCGACGCCGACCGGGAAATTCGGCGTCTGGCTCGACTCGCCGATGATCGACGCCCTCAAGGGCGAGGGCACGGTCCGCAAGGAATTCCCGGGCAAGTGGATCCTCTTCCACCGTTACGGGATCGACATCACCAAGGAGCCGATGCTGGTCTATCCGACGCTCCACTACCAGAACGGCGGGCTCGAGATCAACAGCCGGGCCGAGACCGTCGTCCCCAGCCTCTTCGCCGCCGGGGAAGTCAGCGGAGGTATTCACGGCGAGAACCGCTTGATGGGCAACTCCCTTCTCGATGTCGTGGTCTTCGGCCGGATCGCCGGCTGCAGCGCGGCCGAATACATCAAGAAGGTTCCCAAGGACGGGGCCCTGTCGCTCGAACACGTTCGGGCCTATCACAAAGCCCTCGAACAGGGTCATGTCCCCGTCGAAAAACAGGTCGCGCCGATGCTCCTGCCGGACTACTCCAATCCCGACGTCCGGAAAAAGCAGTTGACGACGAAATACCAAGGAACGCTGCGGTAATCCATGAGCGAGGTTCAGCCATGCCCGTAAGGCAAAGAGAAACACCGTTCGGGCTCCCCCGGCCGGAGACGCCCCACGGCGAGATCGTCATCCTCGAGGAACGCTGCAAGGGCTGCGGCTTCTGCATCGAGTACTGCCCCCACGGCGTCCTTATCACCGCCAAGAAGTACAATGCCAAGGGGTACCACCCGCCGGAGATCGTCAAGGCCGAGCTGTGCGTCGACTGCGGCTTCTGCCGCATGATCTGCCCCGAGTTCGCCATCTACACCTATGAGCCGCCCAACGCTGGGGAAAAACCATGAAAGCCGATCCCAAAGGAGTTCTCACCGGATCCCATTACATCGACGGCGACTTCGCCTGCTGCGAGGGCGCCCTGGCGGCCGGCTGCCGGTTCATCGCCGGCTATCCGATCACTCCCTCGACCGAGGTCGTGGAAAGGTTCGCCCGCCGCGCCCCGCTGGTGGAAGGGGCGCTCTTCATCCAGATGGAGGACGAACTGGCCGCCTCGATCACCCTCCAGGGCGCCGTCTGGGCCGGCAAGAAGGCCATGACCGTGACCAGCGGGCCCGGCTTTTCCCTGATGATGGAGCATATCGGCTTGGCGGCCATGACCGAAACGCCGTGCGTCTTCGTCGACGTCCAGCGCGGCGGGCCGTCCACGGGTCTGCCGACCCTGCCCAGCCAGGCCGACATGATGCAGGCCCGCTGGGGGTCGCACGGCGATTACGAGATCATCGCCCTCTCGCCCAACTCCCCGCAGGAGACCTTCGACCTGGTCATCGACGCCTTCAACCTGTCGGAGCAGTACCGGGTGCCGGTCATGTTCATGATGGACGAATGCGTCGGCCACATGATGGAACGGGTCGTCATCCCCACCGCCGACAAGATTGAGATCACGCCCCGGCGCTTCACCAAGCTCCCTCCCGGAGAATACCTCCCCTTCAAGCCGGGCGAGGACTTCGTGCCGGACATGTTCAAGGCCGGGGACGGTTATCGGCTCCACGTCACCGGGCTGACCCACGATTACCGCGGCTATCCGGTGATGACCCCCGAGGTCCAGGAGCAGCTCGTCCACCGGCTGGTCAACAAGATCCGTCTCAATGCCCCGAAGATCTGGCGCTACGAGGAGACCGGCGTCGAAGATGCCGACGTCGTCATCGTCACCTACGGCATCACCTCCCGGGTCGCCGTCGAAGCGATCGAGGCCGCCCGGAAGAAGGGCCTGAAGGTCGGCATGCTGCGGCTTGTCGTCGTCTGGCCCTTCCCCGAGCAGCGGATCTTCGAGCTGGCCAGCCGGGGCAAGGCCATCGTGGTGGCCGAGATGAACTACGGCCAGGTCTTCTACGAAGTCGACCGCTCGGCCCGGGGCAAGGCCCCCGTCATCCTGGCCGGCCACGGCGGGGGAACGGTCCATAACATCGAGGATATCGTCAACAAGATCGAGGAGGCGCACAAGTGTCGATCCTGAAGGAACTTCAGAAAGCATCTCTGAGTCCGACCGCCGGGTTGACGGGTCCGGACAAGCACCCCATGGACGATTTCCTGCGCATGGACAGGATGCCCCACATCTGGTGCTCGACCTGCGGCATCGGCGTCAGCGTCAACTGTTTCGCCAAGGCCCTGGAAAAGTTGGGGACTCCGCTCGACGACGTCGTGGTCGTTTCGGGGATCGGCTGCACGGGCCGCGTCGCCGGCTACGTCAAAGTCGACTCCTTCCATACGACCCACGGCCGGGCCATTCCCTTCGCCACCGGGATGAAGCTGGCCAATCCCAAGCTCAAGGTCATCGTCTTCAGCGGCGACGGCGACATCATCGCCATCGGTGGCAACCATTTCATCAACGCCGCCCGGCGGAATATCGACATCACGGTCATCTGCCTCAACAACTTCAACTATGCCATGACCGGAGGTCAGGTGGCCGCTACGACCCCCGAAGGGGCCATCCTCTCGACCTCGCCGTACGGCAACTTTGAAACTCCCTTCAACCTGCCCTTCCTGGCCGAGTCCGTCGGCGCCGTCTATGTCGCCCGCTGGACGTCCCTCCACGTCTACAACCAGACAAACTCCATGGTCGAGGCCATGAAGAAGCCCGGTTTTTCGTTCATCGAGATCGTGGCCCCGTGCCCGACGATCTTCGAACGCCAGCAGAAAATGGGCGACGGCCTCGACCGGCTGCGCTGGTACTGCGAGAACAGCGAGATCCAAACCGAGCCCAAGACGAAAGACGCCGACATCGGCCTCCGCGACAAGATGATCGTCGGCAAGTTCGTCGACATCGAGCGGCCGACCTACCTCGACGCGATGAACGCCCATTACCAGGAACGCCTCGGTTCGAAGTACAAGGTTTACGAGGGATAACATGGCCAAGACGGAGATCAAGATCGGCGGTTTCGGCGGCCAGGGCGTCATCCTGACCGGCTACATCATCGGCAAGGCGGCATCCATCTTCGACGGCAAGAATGCCACCATGACCCAGGCCTTCGGGCCCGAGGCCCGAGGCAGCGCCTGCAGCGCCCAAGTCATCGTCTCGGACGCGACCATACGCTATCCGTACGTCAAACAGCCGCAGGTCATGGTCATCATGAGCCAGGAGGCGTTCGTCAAGTTCTCCCCCGAGCTCGACCCGAATGGGATGATCCTCATCGAAGAAGAACTGGTCGACCCCAAGGGGTTGCCGTCGACCGTCAAGGTTCTCAGCGTCCCGGCGACACGGATCGCCGAGGAGCTCGGCCGGAAGGTCGTCCTCAACATGGTCATGGCCGGGTTCTTCGCGGCCGTGAGCGGGCTCGTTTCCAAGGACGCCATGCGCCAGGCCGTCGAGACCTCGGTGCCGAAAGGTACGGAGGGCCTCAACCTGCTGGCCTTCGAGAAGGGCTACGAATACGGCCTGGGCAAGGTCCAGGCCCATTAAGCCGGCGGACGACCGCCGGACCTATGGAAGGAGTGCCATGCCAGATTTTGCCTACACGCCCATCTTTTCCCTAGGAAAGGATACGACCGAGTACGAGGCCGTTTCGCGGGACCACATCGCCGCCGGCGAATGCGACGGCCGCCCGGTCCTCAAGGTCGCGCCCGAGGGCCTGACCCTCTTGGCCGAGCGCGCCTTCCATGACGTCGCCTTCCGGCTGAGGCCGTCCCACCTCGAACAGCTGGCCGCGATCCTCAAGGACCCGGAGAGCTCCGCCAATGACCGCTACGTCGCCCTGGAGATGCTGAAGAACGCCGTCATCTCGTCCGAAGGCCTTTTTCCGATGTGCCAGGATACGGGGACGGCCATCATCAACGCCAAGAAAGGCCAGCGGGTCCTCACGGGGGGAGGCGACGAAGAGGCCCTCTCCCGCGGTGTATTCAACGCCTACACCAAGAACTACTTCCGCTATTCCCAGAACGCCCCCCTGACGATGTACGACGAGAAGAACACGGCCACGAACCTGCCTGCCCAAATCGACATCAGCGCCGTCGACGGCGATGAGTACCAGTTCCTGTTCATCGCCAAGGGCGGTGGTTCGGCCAACAAGACCTATCTCTTCCAGGAGACCAAGGCGGTCCTCAACCCGGAGGCCCTGAAGAAGTTCCTGGTCGCCAAGATGAAGGGGATCGGCACGGCGGCCTGCCCGCCCTACCACCTGGCCGTCGTCGTCGGGGGGACCTCGGCCGAGCTCGTCCTCAAGACCGTGAAACTCGCCTCGGCCCGCTATCTCGACCACCTGCCGACGGCCGGAGGCCCGGGTGGTCACGCGTTCCGCGACCTCGAGCTCGAGGGCCAGCTCCTCGAGGCCTCCCGCAAGCTCGGTCTCGGCGCCGGCTTCGGCGGGAAATATTTCTGCCTCGATGTCCGGGTCATCCGCCTTCCCCGCCACGGTGCCTCCTGCCCGATCGGGATGGGTGTCAGCTGCAACGCCGACCGGAATGTCAAGGCCAAGATCACCCGCGAAGGCATCTTCCTCGAAAAACTCGAAAAGGACCCGGCCAAGTACCTCCCCCGGCCGGCCACGGCGGATGTCGTCGCCGTCCCGGTCGACCTCAACCGGCCGATGTCCGAGATCCGGGCCACGCTCAGTAAGTATCCCGTGGCCACCCTGCTCATGCTCAGCGGTCCGATCATCGTCGCCCGGGATATCGCTCACGCCAAGCTCAAGGAGAAGATCGACAGGGGAGAGGACCTGCCGGCCTATTTCAAGGACCACATCATTTATTACGCCGGCCCGGCCAAGACCCCGCCCGGCTATCCTTCAGGGTCATTCGGTCCGACGACGGCCGGCCGCATGGACGCTTACGTTCCGATCTTCCAGAAGATGGGCGGGTCCCTGGTCATGCTGGCCAAGGGCAACCGCTCCAAGGTCGTGACCGAATCGTGCCAGGCCAACGGCGGCTTCTACCTGGGTTCGATCGGAGGCCCGGCCGCCCGGCTGGCCAAGGACTGCATCACCAGCCAGGAGGTCGTGGCCTACCCCGAGCTGGGCATGGAGGCCATCTACAAGATCACGGTCAAGGACTTCCCGGCCTTCATCATCGTCGACGACAAGGGGAACGATTTCTTCGAAAAGATCCTGGCCTGACGGGGGCCCGGGCCTCCGTTATTGCGGCAGCCAGCTGACGATCCGTCTTGCGGCCCGGCCGTTGGCCGTGCTTTCCTCCGTCCTGCCCGCTCACTCGTTCTGCAGATTATCGGGCGATTACCGTCTGCAGCCGAAATGTCCCGGGCGTCACCATTGCCCATCTTTCAGATAGGCGTCGATCGCTTGGGCAGCCTTTTTGCCCGCCCCCATGGCCAAGATGACCGTGGCCGCGCCCGTGACGATATCGCCGCCGGCAAAGACGCCATGCTTCGAGGTCTTGCCCGTGGCTTCATCGGCGACGATGTTGCCGGCCTTGGTGAGTTCCAAATCGGGTGTCGTCGAAGTTAGCAAGGGATTGGGCCCTTGGCCGATGGCCATGATGACCATATCGACATCAATGACGTGTTCCGAGCCTTTCTTGGGGATCGGCCGTCGGCGGCCTGATTCGTCGGGCTCGCCAAGCTCCATCTCAAGGCACTCGATCCCCTTGACCCAGCCCCGCTCGTTCCCTAGAATGCGAGCGGGTGTCGTCAGCAAGCGCGACTGGACGCCCTCCTCGAAGGCATTCTCAATCTCCTCATCACGGGCCGGCATCTGCTCTCTTGCCCGGCGGTAGATCAGATAGACGTTCTCGGCCCCCAGGCGGAGCGATGTCCGGGCGGAATCCATGGCCACGTTCCCGCCGCCCACAACGGCGATGTTCCGCCCATAGTGGACGGGCGTATGGAATTCGGGAAAAAGGTAGGCCTTCATGAGGTTCACCCGGGTGAGGAACTCGTTGGCCGAGTAAACCCCGTTGAGGTTCTCGCCGGGGATCTTCATGAAGTGCGGCAAGCCGGCGCCGGTTCCGATGAAGACGGCGTCATAGCCGTTCCGGAAAAGGTCATCGATAGTGAAGGATTTCCCGACGACCTGGCTGACCTGGATCTCGACTCCCAGCTTGGCGATATATTCGCTCTCGCGCTGGACGATCCATTTGGGCAGACGGAACTCGGGGATCCCATAGACCAGGACGCCGCCCGACCTGTGGAGGGCCTCGAAGACCGTGACGCCGTGCCCCATTTGGATGAGGTCGCTGGCCGCCGTCAGGCCCGCCGGGCCGGCCCCGATGACGGCCACTTTTTTTCCCGTTGGGCGCGGGCTCTTCGGCACGCGGATGTCGCCTTGCTGGAACTCGAAGTCGGCTACGAATCGTTCCAGCCGGCCGACGGCGATAGGCTGGCCTTTCTTGGACAGCACGCATGAGGCCTCGCACTGGGCCTCCTGCGGACAGACGCGTCCGCAGATGGCCGGCAGGCTGTTCTTCTCTTTGATCTTGTGGATGGCCCCGATGAAATCGCCCTGCCGCATGAACGCGATGAAACCCGGGATGTCGACATCGACGGGGCATCCGGCTATACAGGGCGACTTCTTACAGGCGAGGCAGCGCGAGGCTTCGCGCAGGGCCTGCTCCTTGGTGTAGCCCAGGGCGACCTCGTTGAAGTTTTGGACCCGGAGCTTGGGGTCCTGCTTCGGCATGGCCTCCCGCTTGTTGGCCTTTTCCAGCATTTTCTCGGCGGCCGAGAGCCGGCACTCATGGTCCCACAAGGCCCGGTGCTCCTCGCGCTTATACATTTCCGAGCGCTTGAGGAGTTCTTGGAAATCCACAAGATGGCCGTCGAATTCGGGGCCGTCGACACAGACGAATTTCGTCTGGCCGCCCACGGTGATCCGGCAGCTACCGCACATGCCGGTCCCGTCGACCATCAGGGAGTTCAGGCTGACGATCGTCGGGATTCCGCATTTCCTGGTCAAATCGCACACGGCCTTCATCATGATTCCGGGACCTATGGCGGCCACGAGGTCGATCGGCACCTGGTCGGCGATGATCCGCCGGAGCTCGTCGGTCACGAACCCGTGACGGCCAGCCGTCCCGTCATCCGTCGTCACAAAAAGCTCATCGCTTACAGCCCTCATCTCATTTTCCAGGATGATCATCTCCTTGTTTCGGGCGCCGATGATGGAGATGATCCGGTTCCCGGCCTCACGGAAGGCCTTGGTGATGGGGTAAACGGGCGCGACGCCAACGCCCCCGCCGATGCAGACGACGGTCCCGGCCTTCCGGACTTCCGTCGGCCGGCCTAGGGGTCCGATAATATCGAGAAACGCGTCGCCGACCTGAAACCGTTCCATTTTTTGCGTGGATAGGCCGACGATCTGGACGATGAGGGTTATCGTCCCGTTCTCGAAGTGGCGGTCGGCCACGGTCAACGGGATCCGCTCCGCATAATCATCGGCGCGAACGACGACGAACTGGCCGGCCAGGACGGCCCGGGCGACGAGGGGCGTATAGACCTCGAAAAGCGTGATGCCCGGCGCCAGATGTTCTTTTCTAAGGATCTCGTTCAACTGATGTTTTGCGGCGGGAATCATGGCCGTTCTATGCGCCTTTCGTTCATTTCTTGTAAGGAAGGTAAACGGAGAACGTGCTTCCCCGGCCCGGTTGGCTCTCGACCTCGATATGCCCGAAGTGGGAGTCCGCGATCTTCTTGGCAATCGTCAACCCTAGGCCGGTCCCGCTGATTCTATTCGTTTTCTTCGTTTCGACCCGGAAGAAATCTTCGAAGATCCGCGGCAGGTCAGCCGGGGCTATCCCGATGCCCGTGTCGCGGATGTGGATCCCGACAAAATGCGCGTCCAGGGATGTCTCGATCGTGACGGAACCGTTTTCCGTGTTGTATTTGATGGCGTTGCTGACGAGGTTCGTGAAAAGCTTTTCCATGTCCCGGACGTCGGCCTGAATGGCCGGAAGCGGGACGGACGGTTTCATCTCGAGCAAGACATGCTGCCGTTCGGCTTCGGGCTTGAAGAATTCGACGATCTTGCCGATCATGTCCGTCAACGGGACGGCTTCCATCTTCTGGGCGACCTTCCCGGCCTCGATCTTGTTGATCTCCAGGAGGTCTCGGACGAGGGCCAGCAGGGAGTTGGCCCGCTCTTTCGCCCGCAGCAGCCATCTTCGCCTCTGCTCCTCGTCGCCGCCGGCTTCCCCGGAGAGCACGACACTCAGCCAGCCTTCGATCGCCGCCAGCGGCGAGCGGAGCTCGTGAGCGACCATCGAGACGAACTGGGACTTGATCGTCTCGATCTCCTTGAGCTTGGTGATGTCCCGGATGACCGTGACGGCCCCCAGCAGCCTGCCTTGTTCGTCCCGGATGGGGGCCATCTGGGCCATCAATACCGACTTCGGGTTTTCCGTCTGGATCTCCTGGCCGATCATCGAGAAACTCTCGTCCTGCGAGCCCAGAATCCGGTCAAGAGATTCGACGAGGGCCCGATTCTTGACGTAATGATCCAGGACTTTGCCGGGCTCGTCCGTGCCGCTGAGCCTGAGCATCCTCACGGCCGAGGCGTTCCACAGGGCCAATTGACGCTGCAGGTTGGTGACCAGAACTCCGTCGGCCATGCAGCCGATGATGCTGCGCAGCCGGCTCTTTTCGTCGGCCAGCTCGAGGAGCCTCTGCTCCCGTTCGTGATAGAGTCTTTGGGCCTCGAGCCGCAGCTCCCGTTTCTCGATCCCCCGCCTGACCAGGACGGCCAGGGCTTCAGGAGTGAAAGGCTTCGGCAGGTAGTCGTAGGCCCCCCGCTTGGTCGCCTCGACGGCCGTCTCGATGGTCGCGTAGCCGGTAATGACCACGAGGATGATCTCGGGGTCGATCTCATGGATCTTTTTAATCAGGTCCAGGCCGCCGATGCCAGGCATCATGAGGTCGACTAGAATGAGGTCGTATGCCTTCTCCTGAACCCTTTGGAGCCCGATCGTCCCGTCCTCGGCCAAGTCGATGTCGAATCCCTCCTCGGCCAGGACGCGGCGGCATCCCTCCCGGATCCCCATCTCATCGTCGACGACCAGAATTTTGGCGGGCGCGTTCAATGTCCTTATTCTCGCTTCCGCAGGAGTTTATCAACTCGCTCTAGGAGAACTGCGGGCCTGACGGGTTTGTCCAGGAAATCGTCGGTCTTCATCCAATATCCGTCCTCTTCCAGGGAGAAGCGGAAGCCGGTGGCCTCGGCCACGGAGGTCACCATGAGGATGGGGATTTTCCTGAATAGCGGGTCGGTCTTCACCGTCTTACTGAAAGAGAAGCCGGCGTCGTGCTTCTCCATCATGAGATCTAAGATGATGAGATCCGGAATCTCTGCCCGGACGCGCTCGAGTCCTTCCTGCCCGCTCGTCGCCGTGAGCACATCATAGCCATGGTTCTGCAAGACGGCCTTGTGCATCTCCAGAAAATCGGGATCATCATCAACCAATAAGATCTTTCCGCTGGCTTTCATAACTTTTTCCTTCGGGAACGTCCTTCAGTTCTTCGACCGGCTCCTCGCTCTTGTTCCATTCGTCCTGGCCGAGGACGGGCAACAGGATGATGAATGTGGCCCCTTTTCCCAGCTGGCTCTCCACAGAGACCGCCCCCTTGTGCTTGGAGACGATGCTGTAGACCAGGGCCAGGCCGAGCCCTGTTCCCTTCTCCTTGGTCGTGAAGAACGGATCGAAGAGCCGGGGGATGTGCTTTTCGGGGATCCCCTTGCCCGTGTCCTGGATCCGGATCTTGATCCTTCGGCCATTGTCGACGCTCAAGCTCTTGACGGTCAGGGCTCCTCGGCCGTCCATGGCCTGGGCGCCGTTCAGGATGATATTGAATAAGACCTGCTTCAGAAGGTCCGAATCGGCGAAGGTCGTCGGGAGCGAGGGGTCCAGATAAGTGACCACTTCGATATTGTGGAAAAGAGACTGTTTGACCAGTAGGGAGAGGGCTTCTTCGATGACCCGGTTGATGCTGACGAGTCCCGGCCGGATCTTAGTTTCCTTGGCGAAGCTCAGCAGGTCTTTGACGATCTTGGCCGCCCGGTCCGCTTCCTGCACGACGAGGGTGATATCCTTCTGCCACTTGTTGTTCTGGTCCATCTCCCGTTGCAGGACGCGGCTGAACATCATGATCGTTCCGATAGGATTGTTCAGCTCATGGGCGACGCCAGCCGCCAGCTGCCCGAGAGAGGCCATCTTCTCGGTCTGGATGAGCTGCCGTTGGGCTTTCTCCAACTCTTCATGGGAGCTCTTGAGCTGGACGTGGGACTTTTCCAGGCGGGAATAAAGACCCTGGAGGCTCTCCAGAAGATAGTGATAACACATCTCCGTCTCGGCCAGGCCCTGGACGACGGCCCTGGCTTTCTCCCAGCAGGAGCTATAGCCGCAGGCCCCGCAGTCCAAGTTCTGAAGGGGATAGGCTTTCCCGATCTGGTCCAGGATGGCCTCGATCTCGGCGGCCGAGGGGTCAGGCACAGAAACGTCGCGGGCCGCGAATCTCCTGGAGAAATCCAGCTGTTCCAGCGCCTTGAGGGTATTTCCTTCCTCGACCGAAACCGGCTTATCCTGAGCTCTGATGTAGTCTACGAGGATCTGCTTTCGGCTGGGACCAGAGATCTTTTTGTCCGTCACCGGGCCGTGGATGCAGCCTTGGCAAAACAACAGGTCCAGGAAACGGGAGCGGATCTTTCCCTCCTGGAGCTGTCTCACGGCCCGCATGGCCTCTTCGGCCCCCGATTCGACCACGTGATCCAGGTTCAGGAGGTCCTGATCAAAGCCGACGCACTTGCTCATGCCTCCGCTAATGCTCAGGATTCGTCCCAGACTGTTCGGCGGACCGTCGAACTCCGACGGCTCTTGCGCTTCGCGATCGATCCCCCTCGCCTCGAGGAGGCTCGTGATGTTGTGGTAGATCAGGACATAATCGATGGCCTTATTCCCAAAGCGGTCCATGCGCTCCCAAATCCTGGAAATGCAGGATCCGACAAAGACGACCTTTGTCTCGGCCCCCCTGAGGTGTTTGACCGCCAGGCCGCAGGCGATCATCGGGGATACGATCGGCACGAGCCGGTCGATAAAATGGGGCGCGAACTTCTCGATATAATAGACCAAAGAGGGGCAGAACGAGGAAATCCAGGAGGACTCCGTGTTCCGGGCGAGCCAGGAGCGGTAGGCCCCGGCCACGAGGTCCCCCCCGATCGCAGACTCCCAGACCTCGGAGAAGCCGAGCTTCTTGAGAGCGGTGACGAGCTGGCCGGGCGTGCCCCGTTCGAGGACCGCCGGAAACGTGGGGTCCAGACAGACGACGACTTTCTGACCGGATTCGAGAAGCGCCTGGACTTGCTTAACGCCGGTGTTGACGCTCACCGCACCGTGGGGACAATGCCGATAGCAGATCCCGCAAAGGATGCACCGGTCCCAGCTTCGCTTGACCGTCCCCTGGTCGATCTTAAGGGCATTGGTGGGACACTCCCGGACACAACGGTAGCATTTGCGGCATCTCGTATCGGAGATGCTGAGAATGTCCATGGGATCCAGGGATCTCTGTCCGCTAGTCCTTGGCTGCGGTCAATTTTTCGATCGCGGCGACGAAGACTTCCGGGCTGACCGGCTTATCGAGAAGAAGATCGGCTCCGGTGACCCCCAAAACGTCGGCGTTGGAAGAGAATTCCAGGCCCGTCTGAATCCCGATGGACGTCAGGAGTATCACGGGCAGGTCGTGGTATTTCTTCTTGATCTTCTTGCTCACTTCGAAGCCGGCGTCGAACTGTTCCATCATAACGTCCAAAACGACTACGTCGGGCCGGTCCATCTCCAACCTTTCCAGGCATTCTTTTGAGCTCTGGGCCGTAACGACCGCGTAGCCCCTGTTCTTCAGGACCGTGGAGTGGATCTCCAGAAAATCGAGGTCGTCGTCGACGATGAAAACTCTCTTCGCCCTTTTGTCGTCGGTCTTTTTCGCCTGTTTCATCACCAGGGAGAGGATTTGACGCAGGCCCTCCTGGTCCTTGACGGACTCCTCGACCTTCTCGACGAGCTTGCCCCCGTCGTAGTACTGATATAAGATCTTGCAGTCGCACTGAACGTGACAGCGGAAGATCTGCTTGAGGGCCTCTTCCGTGTTCGAGAGATCGAGTTTCTGGCCACGATAAAAAGGACAATCCGTCCATTCTCCCGGCGTGATCGTGTCCAATAATTCCGGACAGTAGACCCGGATGAAGGAACCCGTCTTCTTATCCATGATCATGCGCTCCGAGGTCCGTTTCGTGAGTTACCGGCCATGCTTTTTCCGTGCTTTCTGCCATGCCACCCGAGCCTGGTCGGTGCCTCTTCTTGCCCGAGTGGAGAACTCAGTATAAGCCAATAACCGGCAATCCGTCAACCCGATTCCTGAGTTCGAACTAGGCGATGAAGACGAGGTCGTGGTCTACTCCGAGCTGGGCATGGAGGCCATCTACAAGATCACGGTCAAGGACTTCCCGGCCTTCATCATCGTCGACGACAAGGGGAACGATTTCTTCGAGAATATCCTGGCCTGATAGTACGGCCCCTTTATTACAATCCGTTTTCATTCCCGGATTTTGTATTTCAATATTTCAAATCCGATTTCTTTATCTTCTTGGTCGATCGTGTTGAGAAAATACAGAAATCCTGTTTCTCGACAATAATATTATTGGATATGTGCATTGATGGAGATCACATCCGGGAGCTGATATTCGTTTTGAAAAACCCCATTGGGATCATAAAGCTGAAGGTACGTGATCCAATTCGATGTTTTTCTATCAAAGGTCAAATACATTAATCCTATCAATTCCCTGTCGGCGAATAGTCCGCCAACCCACGAATACTTCGTCCGCTCTTTTCCCTTCTGATCCCATATTTGTTTGGCGCTTTGTCCCGATGCTATGGCCGTCTCTTCCAACTGCAGGGGGTGATAGTTATTTGTTTTCTTGCCGAATGTCATCCACTGCCGATTTGTCCTGTCTATTTTTATAATCTCGAGGTTCCCGGTCCATGTCGAATATACATGCCCGTCAAGAACATCTATGAAGGCCCAAGGCAGTCCCCATATCTTTCGGAATTTGGCTTCAAAAATATCTAAGTGGTTGTCCTCAGGTTGTCCGCCATATCTCACGGCGGCTGGAAGGAGATACTCATCATTCTTGCCGTCGAGATCGATAATATGGATGAAGTAAAAACGGTTCTCATGAAGGATTGTCGTGTCAAAGAAAAGACTTCCGCTATCAAGTAGAAAATCTTTGATCTCCCTGCCGGAGGTCGGCGATGGCCAAATATGGGGCTTTATAACTATTGAACCATAATCCTTGATACTCGCCTGGGCCCTGCCCAAATTTATTCGAACAAGAAATATTGCCAATAAGGCTAGGACGGCTGTTTTTCTGGTAGAATTGTATCCTGTCATCCGGCGAGTATCTTGGCCACCATAAATTGGAATATTCTCTTGCATAGCCCCCCCTATTTGTTTTTCACCTCAGCCAGAGACTCTACTTCCAATCCGAAATGATGGCTAGGACGAGATCCGTCAGGGCCTCGAGGTCGCGGCGGTCGATCTTCTCGATAAGGGAATGGGCGTAGGAGCCGGGCCAGGAAAGAGGGATATCGACGGCGCCGCCGGCGAGGAAGACCGAGCCGTCGTTCCCGCCGCGAGAGTTGCCGACCTGGATCGGGATGCCCCGCTTTTTGGCGATGGTCATGACCTTGCGAATCTCCGTCTTTGGCGTGACGTTGCTCGAGTCGACGGCTCGCAGGACCGCGCCCTTGCCGACCGGGAGATAGCCGAACCGCTTGGATTCGAGAGGGGAGTCCGTCGAGACGAACGTGTCGATGGCGAAGACGAAGTCCGGCTTCAGGGTCTTGGCCAGCTCGGCCGCCCCGAAGAGCCCCGTCTCCTCCTGGACGTCCCAGGCGAACGTGACCGTCTTGCCGCGGTACGAGTCGGCCTTCAAGCGCAGGGCGGCGTCGATCAGCGCGGCGCAGCCGGCCCGGTCGTCGATGGCGCGGCTGGCCATCAGGCCAGGGGCGAAATCAACGAGGACCTTCTTGGGCGTCACGGAATCGCCCTCGGCGATACCGAGCGCTCTGGCCTCGGCCTCGGTCGAGACGCCAAGGAAGATGTCGAAGTTCTCCGGGCCGAAAGGCGTTTCCGACGCTTTCGTCGGCGGACGCCGTTCGTCGTAGCCCGGGCGCGGGGCAACGATCCCGGCGACGGCGCCGCGGGCCGTGTGGATAAGGACGGGCCGCGCTTCCGCCGCCTCGGCGAGCATGCCACCGCCCCGCTTGAC
>Ga0268280_1000860_pt1 | contig 22589 bp, 22 predicted proteins | sample saktaG_9_FD_190139 | JGI IMG/M metagenome (GOLD analysis project Ga0268280, IMG submission 190139) | Saline water microbial communities from Sakinaw Lake, British Columbia, Canada - sak_2011_5_24_40m | ecosystem: Environmental > Aquatic > Non-marine Saline and Alkaline > Saline ... | reverse complement strand
GAGCCGCCCTTGTTAAAAGAGCGGTAATTTTACTGCCATAAATTTCGATGGGGTTAACCATTAGGACTTTGAAAGGTTTAAATAGGACATCATTCGCTATCGTTTTTTCAACTAAAGGAAGGATATGAGCTCTTAAGGAATAATTAATTTCAATTTTGATGTGATCTTTATTACCGCTAACCCCTATATAATCAAACACAAGAGCATCTAGACTATGAGGGAATTTTGACTTAGGATTTAACAAATATCCTTCTTGAATCATATGCTTTTCAATGATTGTTTTAATTATGTCGCGATCAATGAACATTGCTTCTCTACTATTGGGTATAATGTAATCTAGATCAATGTCTACTGAAAGGCGAGGAAATGAAACCATGGAGAGATTGATGGCGGTCCCCCTTTTTAAAGCGAGAGTCTTTTTAAGAATGGGATGGGAATTTAAAAAATCTAAAACATCAACTAACCTAATAAACTTTTCTAAAGTATCTCTAACAAAACCTAATTCCTTGGCTTTTACAAACGTTAATATAAGAATACCCAGTAATGTGCATGAAAGAATCCCCACTTTCAATCATTAGAAGGTATTCTTTTTTGATACAATAGTCTCTATAAAAGAGAGGTATTGTATGACACAAGTAATAATTGAACTGATTCAGGCGATTGAAGATTTACGTTTATTTAGCACAGCTTATAAGAAAGGAATGATACAAGTGAATATTACAAAATTAGCAAAACATCTAGGCAACGGAGTTAGTGAGATTTAAACTCTACATTTGGATCTACAAAATAGGGGTGCTAAAAATATTTGGAGGGGTGCTAAAAAAATATGAGGGGGTGCTAATTTGTATCAAAATTGGTAGTGTTACACAAATTTACCCGTATCCGAGGTTTTTGTAGTATTTCATATAACTATGTGTATAACATTGGTTTCCTCAAGAGAGATACGATTTATTAATGCTAATAGCTCAAAATTGTTTTATCTAATAGTGTGTTAACTATAAAAAGTGTTGACACACTAATATGACAACGGCACCAAGATTACCCGCTTATTAGCGACTTAGCTTCACGGTCTACTTTCGGCACCATTTATGCACTCTAACTATAACGAGCAAAACGTTATGTTATCTAGATAAGATGGACTTTGGTCTATCTTTTTTTTGCATTTTAAGCATCGAATATGTATCAAATAAATATAAAAAGTTACAATTATTGCAAGTTAGCCATCTATTTACAGGGGTATATATCAAAATTCTAGTGTTGATATCTTAGATTATGGAATCATTGAAATACTGATTTTCATGAAAAATTAGTCGCGCTAAACCTAGAACTTCAAGGATGCTACACAAATAAGTAAAATTTTTTCATAATAAGACATCGAAATGATCAAACCCTAGAACTTAATATATTGGGTGTAAAATCTTCACTTTTTTGTACTACTGGAAATACAGGGTTTGATCTTTCAAAAATATTACTTTTTTTAGTTAAAATCCAAGAACAAAAATATCATTCATTTAGAATTGATTATGATTGACTTGGGTATATATATCAGTATCATATGTATACCATAGTGTATTGTGTGAAAGATGATGGATTTATTGTTAATATACAGTTATAATATGAATAGGTGATGTGTGATGAAAATACTGTATCGAGGCCCAAAGGAAGAACAAAAGAAGATTGAAGAAAAACTACGGAATGGTGATTTTGAGTTCGTTTTTTTGAATGAAGATTTTGAACTTAAGAAATCTTCTTTTATATCGGATACAGTAATAGGTGAAAAAAACTCTCAGTATGTTCCCGTCCATCACTCGAAAATTATGTATGTGGAGAGTTTTGGCCATGATATTTTCTGTCATACTATACATGATTCATACAGGATTCAAGAGAAACTATATGAGATAGAAGGATTGTTTGAACAACACGGCTTTATTCGAATTCACAAAAGTTTTGTCGTAAACAAACATCACATTAAAACTATTGTACCAATGATTAATAGGAAGTTTAAACTGAAAATATCCAGCGGAGACACGTTAGAAGTATCTAGGAAGTATTATAATGAATTCAAACATTTTATAGGAATGAGGGGATAATATGAGAAAAATTATATTATTAATGACAATAATGATACTAACTCTGACTTTTACTTCATGTGAAGATCCAAATTATAGTTCACAAGTAACTTTCAATGAACCGACATACATGAGTTTACTAAGATATGAAGATACTGTTCCATTTAGTATCTATGGGAGATCACAACCTGAAGGAGTATATACAAAAGATATTTTGACATATGTTGATGAAGATATAGAGTTTAACTTGTTGCATATATATAACGATAATTATACAGACTCATCAAGAATAAGTTCCTATGGAATCTCAATCGTTTCAGATATTGATTTTCAATTAGATGTGTATTTTGGGTATAACATGATTTATTCCATTGATTTTCAGCCAAATGGCACATTTGAATATAAACAAATAATACCAAATAATCTATTTGTAGGTATTGAAGACAATGAGCAAATTTCGGTAAAGATAAAACCAATAGACTCACCGTATTTAGGTGACGAAATATACTTAGATACTTTCACATACAGAGATAATTATCAACCTTCAACAATAGAATTAGCAGATTATCAAGAATTTCACAATATATATTATCCTGTTTTAAATGTAGTACTTGTCGCTATTGGATTTATATTGTTGTATTTGATTATTGTGTTCATCTATCATAGAATTTATAAAAAAGCAATTAATCAGTTACTCGGACAAGAGAATAAGACTAGGTTCCTATTATCACCCTATATTTTGGCAGTTGTATTGTTAGTAATAACAATTGTGTCAGGAGTATTTACAAATGAAGTCATCAAAACAAGATATCATGAAAATCATCTTAGTAATATATATGTCTCAGCAACAACAACAGAAGTGTGGGATTTAGATTGGGACAACATTATAATTAGTAAATTAGACGTTCTTGTGAATGGCGAAGATCTAGCGACATATATGAATGTAACGGATCGTATAGAAATCACCTCATTCCTTGATTATGATAATATAAAAGAAAATGTAGATAATATCATCGAGGACAAACGAAATGAGCCAGTATGTGCTGGTGATTTAACTTGTATTATGATTGGTTACTGGACTGAAATAAAGCTATATCTTACTGATGGCTCAACAATTTTTGAATTATCAATTCGAAAACTAGACGATTATACATATTTTTGTGCTTTTTCTCGTACTACGGGTCCGTTATTGATGACATTTACCGTTGATGAAGGTAGTTCTATTTTTTCTGACGTAAAAAATATTCATGATGAAATAAAGGATGCTCTTGCGGGTTATATGGAGAGTGTTGATTGATTAAATTCAGGCTTTGACTTTCATACTCTGTAAAAAGCCTCTCAAATTCCCGGGACACGGGCCGAAATGTGGAGAGTACGCTTTCCACTTATAAACTGCCCCCAATAGCTATTAAATCCATAATAAGTTGCAATCAATGTCATAATGAGCCGTATCACAAGCAAGCGCAACTAACGACTATTGACAAGTGACCCAATGGGGTATATAATAGAGGTGAGGTGGTAGTATGTCTAATAAAATTAAAATTTTGAGAGATAATTTAGAGTTAACTCAAGAACAAGTATCTTTATTAACTGGTGTACCTGTGAAAACTCTAAGAAATTGGGAGCAAGAAATAAGAAAACCCAGTGAATGGACTCTGGATTTAGTGATGGATAGGCTTTTAAGGGTTAAAATGGAAGAATACTCAGAAACAAGTGATACAAAGGGAATCCTATCCTTTCTAACAATCAAAGAAAATGTAGCTGATGTGGCTAAAAATTATGATGTAGAAAGAATCTATTTATTTGGTTCATATGTAAAAGGAAACGCTAATGAAGAAAGTGATATAGATCTTTATATGGACTCTGATTTATTTAGTTTAGATTATTTTGGTTTCGCTGAAGCGTTACACCAAAGACTACATAAGAAAATAGGATTACTTAGTAATAAGACAGTAGAGTCTAATTCTGTTATAGAACATGAAATAAACTCTACAGGGGTGCTTATCTATGAGAGATAAGGAATACATTCAAAGAATGATTAAATATTGTGAAAAAATAATGCTTTATATGAAGGAAGTAAAATCATTCGAGGATTTTTCGCCGGATCCGGAAAAAGTTGATGCAGTAATATTAAATTTAGAACAGATTGGAGAAACAGCCAAGAAACTTAGCAATGAAACTACAAGTATATATCATAATATAAATTGGTTAAGTATAATTGGTTTGCGTAACATGATTTCACATGAGTATGAAGGTATTAAGCTTGAAATTATATATGATATTGCAACCAATAAAATTCCTTATTTATTGGAACAGATAAATAAATAATTTGATAATGTTATCAAATACCCGCTTACATTAGCGACTTAGCTTCACGTTCTACTTCCGGCACCATTTACATATTAACAAATTACTATACTATTATTTGTTTACAAAATATGATGGACATCTGTTCATCTTTTTTATGTTTTTTTAAAGATTAGAAACATCAAAAAAAATGCAGACCATAGAAGTTAATTTGTCAGTCTCAAAAATCAGCAATTTTTCTAACCGTTGTAAATACAGGTTTTCATCTTCTAAAAAGTTAAGTTTTTGCACTATCAATGCTTGAACGAATAAATTGTTCATTTAACATTAATAACAATGAGCCGTATCATAAATAATTGTAAATCATGTTATAAATATTATAACAAAACCATTTTGGGCTTTGTTACGGGGTATAATATGACCTGTTTCTCAAAAAATGTACACTGTCCTGTATGGGGGATCTATTCTATAGCTGTAGAAGAAAGCATCTAGTGTATTTAGACTATTTAGTAACACTTAAAATATAGGGTTTAGGTACTTCTTTAAAAAGGGGTACCTTTTTAAATTCACAAAATATATCACTATTATTGATGCCCTCTGGGCTTTTTTATGAAGTTTCGGAAATGTATTGAATATAAATAGAAAATCAAGTATAATATATCTAAAAGATATATAAAAAGGTGATAATTATGAAATCTAAAACAAAGTATGTCATACTTGGACTTCTATCAGAATGTCCAATGAGTGGGTATGATTTAAAACGGATTATTGATATGCGCTTTCGGTTTTTTTGGAGTGAATCTTATGGGCAAATATATCCGCAAATCAAAAAAATGTTAGAAAGTAAAGAGATTGAAAAAGAATCCACTCCAAAAGATTCAAGAAGAAAGCAACTATATCGTATAACCGATAAAGGACTTAAGTCTTTATTATTATGGATGGATATGCCGATAGAGAAAGAGACTGTGAGATTGGAAATTTTGCTGAAAGTATATTTTGCTAATTTTATGGATGACAATATGCTGTTCAACTACATACAAATATTTCGAAAACAACACAAAGAAGAACTAGATATAATTAAGGGGTTTCAAAAAGAACTTCAAAGTATTCCAAATCCTCATAATAATCATCAAAACATTCTTAATGTCATCGATTTTGGTATTCGAACGAATCAGGCATATTTAGATTGGAGTAATAATATGCTCCATAAATTGGAGGTTAAACAATGATTGGTAATAAGAGATTTCGATATACGACAACGTTTATAAGTTTTTTATTATTCCCAGTGGTTCTTAATTTTTTGTCGCCTTATGTAAGCGTCTTAGGGGCGATGAACGGTATTATATCTGGGAGTGTAATTGTATTTTTGCTTTTGTTTGTATCTGGGCTATTCTTCGGTAGAACATGGTGCTCTCATGTCTGTCCATGGGCAATGCCTTCCGATTTTTTGAAGAACATTAATAACAAGACTGTGAATCGTAAAACGTTAAGAATAATCAGGTATTCAATATTTGGTATTTGGGCATCTGTTTTGGTATCAGGTTTTGTCTTTGCTGGTGGGATAAAGGGGATCGATCCTTTATATCTTACTGAATCCGGAATTTCTGTGGATATGCCATTGAAGTATATCACGTATTACTTTGTTCTAGGAACGTTGTTTCTCACAACTGTACTGATAGGGAGACGAGGTGCATGTCATACTATTTGTTGGATGAGTCCATTTATGGTTCTTGGACAAAAAGTTGGAGAGTTTCTTCTTTTACCACAATACAAAGTCAGAAGTAATCCAGATGCATGTATCTCTTGTCAAAAATGTGATAAGGCATGCCCTATGAGTATTAATGTGATGGAAGAAGTAAAAAATGGAAAAATTATATCACAAGACTGCATATTATGTGGAGATTGTGTTAGAGCATGTCCAAAAGATGTTTTGTCAATCCAAATGAAACGATAGTATAAAGGAGACAGCATATGATTAATATAAAGAAATTAAATAAAATATCAAATAAATTTTCTAAGAAGCTTCCTAATCTACAAATACAGATATCTAGTCCGAATTTAGATAGTGACTTTGTATTTTCAAGTTCTAAACCAGATCAAGTATTTCATTCTGCATCCGTTGGTAAATTGGCAACAGCTATTGTAATCATCAAGGCTATTGAACAAAACAGAATCGATTGGGAGACGAAGGTCATAGATTTACTGAATGAAGAGGTTTATAAAGGTCTATTTATATCCCTAGATATGGTTACGATTTCTCATCTTTTGTCTCATACTTCAGGAGTGAATGATTATTTTGAAGGAATCCTAAGTAATGGAAAAAACATATTAGAAGATTTGATTGCAAATCCCACTCATCTGTATACTCCTATCGAATTATTGAATCTAACAAGATATCATCAAAAACCAATTGGAAATCCGGGTGAGAAATTCTTATATTCGGATACAGGATTTGTGCTGTTGGGAATGATTGCTGAAACAGTATTTAAGAAACCATTTCATATCGTTTTACGTGAAGAACTGTTTGCACTACTTGAGATGAACGACACAGGTCTATGTTTTTATGATGAAGCATTTGAAGCGCAAAATCTTGCACCAGTCATCATAAAAAAGATTGATATACATACCTATCAATCGCTGAGTGTAGATTATGCTGGTGGTGGACTATATACGACAACAAGTGATTTAACAAAACTAATACAAGCAGTCAAAAATCTTACCGTTATCTCTAAAGAGTCCTATCTAAAAATGTGTTCATTTAATAATCGTTTCGAAAAAGGACTACATTATGGTCTAGGTTTAATGGAAGTACACTTTGAAGAGTTTTTCTTTTTACTGAAGGGGCTTCCTCGATTACAAGGTCATCTTGGCGTATTAGGAGTTCATGCATGGTTTGACAAGAGTACGGATACAACGTATATAATTAATGTAGGGGATATTAAAAAAATGGTACCCAGCTTCCAGTTGCTTATTCAACTAGTACAAGTGATGAATAGATCCTAAGGGGTATAACTACAATGTGGAGGAAATATATGTTTAAAGATAAATTACTCATGAATCAACTAATTTTGGTTGTATTATGTTTTCCTGTATTCTATCTAATCGGTTTAGTGTTCGATCCATTTGTGGCATTCGTCACAGCAATGGTTTCCTATTGGTTGATGATAGTAATCAGTGTGTTGTATTTGAAAAAGAAGAAAATCTATACGATAAGTCGAGTAAAAGTAGGATTGAAACTACCCAGTAATTTTCTTGTTTCAACCATTAGTTTGATTCCTGCAATCGCGGTCTTTTTTATTGCATTCCTTCCGATTCTGGATTCTTTAAATAGTAGTATATTGGTAACTGTTGTTGTCATCGCATTGATGAATGGTTTTATTGAAAAAGTCTTCTGGAGAGGTATCGTGATAGATATCTATAAAGATAGAATAAGCATGATTGTATACTCAACACTTCTATTTACTGTATTTCACTTTGTTTTTTTATTCCTACCAATCACATATGATGATGGAGCGTTAAACCTTGTTGGTGGATCGTTGTTTATGGAAATGCAAACTTAGAAAACATTGAATAATAAGGGTTTGATACCCAACAACAAGCAGATAGCTGAATAACCTATTTTGACACAAGGAAATTTTCACTAGAAAAAGTTCAAAAATTAAACCTCTAAACTAAGCCATAATTTAGGGGTGTAATTTTTTAGGGTGGGGGTGTAAAAATTCCCGCTAGGGGTGTAAAATTGTAGCAAAATAGGTCATACAACCCAGGAGAAAATTAACCCTATGCGCTGCGTGGGGTTTTGTTTTATGGAAGAGTATCGAAGAGGCTGTAACGAGCTGCACTCGAAATGCAGTCGTCCGCAAGGGCGCGTGGGTTCGAATCCCACCTCTTCCGCCATCGTCGAGATGTGGCGCAGTTTGGTAGCGCGCTTGGTTCGGGACTAAGAGGTCGTGGGTTCGAATCCCATCATCTCGACCATTTGATTTTGAAATGCAACGGTTTATTTGCATTTCTTTTTTTTAACTTGTTTTCTTTCTGTTTATTTCGATGTATAATAATAAAAAAGGAGGAATGATATAGATGAATCTTGAAGAAAAAATTACGATGTTAAAAGAAGCTAAAGTTATTGACGGAACAGAGTTATTTGCTAGAGTTCAGATTATTTACTCCGAGTTTGCTCAAACAGTCAATGTCATGATCGGGTCTAGCTACGGGGCTCAAGGCAGAGATGGATATGTTGGCGTTTGTGACAATAGTTTGGTATTATTTGAAAATTCTGTCTTTGGTGGAAAACCAAAAACAGAAGTGTTTCGCGAACCTATCGAACATGTTGAATTTGTTTCCCTTAAAAAAACACTTTTCAATATTGCGAAAGTGTTAAGAGTCAAAGTTGGGGGAAAGAAATACAAAATCACTGCTAATTCCAAACATAAGGCCAATTTGGCGAAAATTGCGGAGCTTTTGCAGAAATAAAGTGAAACCGATTCTTCCAAGGAATCGGTTTTTTTCATAACTAAATTCATTAAAAAACAGACTATTTGTGATATAATATAGTTGATTTCAGCAGGAGGCACAATGTATGGATACTGTATTTTTATTTGATTCGAAAGCTTTAAACATTGGATTGACAATAGGTGTATCAATCATTTTGGTCATCGTATATTTGATTCAAAATCATGTTATTAACAAGCATCAAGACAACATCAAGAAGGGATACCTCATTTTGGCGTATTCTTTGTTGTTCGCTTTGTTCATAATGGCTGTCATCGGAATTATGATGGTTTGGGACTATGATTTCAATCAGCAGTATAATTCAATTGTCGATGGTTTTAAGACTATTTTTACTGACAAGATGAGTGCTGTAATTGCTTCAGTTTTCACTTTCTTTGTTGCATTTCTTGTGTTGAAAATTTCAAAGATTGCATTTTTGAGAGTTGGGCTTAAAACGGGGCCACTCCAGAAAAGAAAGAAAACAATCGCAAAAGTCTCTCAAAGCATTATCAAGTATTTGGTATATATAATTGCATTATTGATTATTCTTGCATTGTGGGGCGTTAATGTTATTCCAGCGCTTGCAGGTCTTGGCATGGCTGGCCTCGTCGTTGGACTAGGTGCACAGAAATTCATCAATGATTTGATTAGTGGATTCTTCATCATCTTCGAGCATCATTTTGATGTAGGAGACATTATCGAAGTTGGTGGATTCAAGGGTGAAGTCACAGATATTGGATTAAAAACTACTAAAATTAGAAACTGGCGTGGTGAAGTAAAAATCATCGCAAACGGTGATGTTGACAAAGTATCTAATTTTTCAAGAAACCCCTCGATTGGCATTGTTGATTTTGGCATTGCATATCAGGAAGACATTGCAAAAACAACAGAACTATTAAGAGCGGAACTTCCGAAATTGAAAGAAATGTACCCTGACATATTGGAAGATCCACAAGTGGTAGGAGTGATTGAACTCGCTAGTAGCAGCGTGAACATGCGCGTCATCGTGAAAACGGTAATGGAAAAACATTACGCAGTTGAAAGAGCGATTCGTCAGAGAATCAAAGAAATTTTAGATGCTGCCGGAATTGAAATTCCTTTCCCACAAGTCGTCGTCAATCAGCCAAGAGAATAAATACAAAAGCGATGCCGCAAAGCATCGCTTTTTTTCTTATTTTTGAATATCTAGATTAATTCGACCGTCTTTTATTTCGATAATGCGGTCTGCTTTTTCAGCAATGTGTCGATCATGAGTAATAACGATGAATGTTGTTTTGAACTTATGGTTGATTTCCCTTAACAACTCGTAGATTTGTTCAGTTGTGTCGCTGTCAAGGTTTCCAGTCGGTTCGTCTGCAAGAATGATTTTCGGTTGATTCATCAGGCTTCTGGCGATAGCGGTACGTTGTTGTTGACCGCCACTCATATTGATAGATAAGTTATTTTTAACTTTTTCCAGCCCTACGAGATCCAGCAATTCGTTTGCTCTTGCTAGTACCTCTTTGGTTATTGGTTTCTTAGAGATTTGATAAGGCATCAATACATTTTCCAAAGCTGTAAACTCAGGAAGTAGATAGTGAAACTGGAAGATAAATCCAATCGTTTCATTTCTCAATTTCGCCAAAACGTTTTTCTTCATTTTAGAAGATTCAATTTGGTTAATTAATACAGTTCCATTAGATGGTTTATCAAGCGTTCCTAATATATTGAGTAAGGTACTTTTTCCAGAACCGGATTGTCCTATGATGGAGTTAAATGAACTTTCTTCGAAAGCAAGATCAATGTCATATAAAACTTGAGTTGGGAATTTTGTATTTTCTCCGTAAATTTTATTTATTTTTTGTAATTCAATGATTTTAGGCATTTCTAATCACCTCGATTACACTAAGTTTTGAAGACTTGCGAGCAGGTATCAAGGAAGCGATGGTAGCAGCTGCGACCGCGATGGCTGCAGACAGACCAATGAATCCAAAATCGATATAAAGCGGAACGACAGGGTTACCGTCTGCACCGATTGCGAAAGTCGTAAACATGTAAGAAAGTCCAAGACCAAACAACACGCCGAGGATTGCTCCGAATATTCCAAGAATGAAACCTTGAAACAAAAATACGAGAGAAGCGTCCTTGTCTTTGATTCCCATGGCTTTTAAAATACCGATTTGTTTTGATTTTTGAAGAACTGTGATGGCTAGCACACTAGAGATTCCCAGCACAACAGAAACCATGACAAAGATTTGAATCATCAATGAGGAAATGCTTTGTCCTTGAAGGCCACTGAGCAATTCTGCATTTTGCAAAATCCAATTATCGACGGAAAGGGATGAATCATTTAATGCGGTATCGACTTCGATAGATAGTTGGTCTGCCGCAAATACATCTTTGACTTGCATCTCTATTTGAGAGATGTCTTGACCGATTGAAAGGATGGTTTGGAGCGTAGAGAGATTTGTCAAAATCCATGTTTGGTTAATTTGTTTGACGTTGAAGTCATATACACCTACAACGGTGAAGTTTTGGCTTCCAACAAGCGGGACTTGAAACTCAACGGAATCATTTAAACTCAACCCCAATGTTTCATATAAATCGAGTCCTAAGACAACTTCATTGTCAGCGGATGGAAGTCTGCCTTCAACAAGTTTTTGATCAAACTGGTAAATGTCATCTGCTCTCGTAAAATCAAATCCTCTTGCAAGAACAGGTTCACTAGAAGCTCCATTTACCAAAGCACCGCTTTGGTTGATGGCAGGAGACACAATTGTAATATTTTGAGATACATTCTCGATAATCACCATTTTACTTTCGTAGTCCGTGATGTAAGTTCCAGTTTCAGCGGCTTTTACAGTGATTTGAGAAGAAGAACCGATGGTTTTATCAACTAAAGAGTTTTGAAGGCCAGAAATTAGCGAACCGATAAATACTTGGACCGACACTCCAATTGCAATTCCAAGAACAATCATCAGTGTTTGAGTTTTTCCGGATTTTAGAAATCTCTTTGCGATTGAAAAGGCTAATTTCATATTGACTTTCCTCCTTCCATCATGGCGATGGAGGAAAGATCAGTTAGATGGTAATCATACTTCACTTGGCTTAGGGCATCAGTATGATTGAATGCCTGGCCACCTACAATGATTTTTACATTCGGAAACTGTAGTTTGATATCTTCTGTAATTTTTTTGGTAATCACAATATTATAATAATTGGTGACGCTGAGAGCGAGCATGTCGGGTTTCAATGCTTTAACTGCAGATAGAATGTCGTTTTTTGGAGTGTTTGCGCCAATGTATCTTGCATCATATCCTGCCAAAGCAAAGAAGTGAGAAACGATGATGGCTCCGATTTCATGATATTCTTCTGAAGGGCAAAGCACCATAATAGTTTTGCCTTTGGATGGGGCGAGTTTTTTTCGTTCGATGACATAAACATACAAGGATTCTAAAATGGTACGGATGATTGATGTTCTTGCATGTTCTTTCCAAATGCAAATTTGTTCATCCTCTTCTTCACAATGAAATTCAGTAAGTGCAGGCGTTAGTAATTGAAGATACATTTCCTCAAGCGTAATTTTCTTTTCTTCTATTAATTTTAAAGCAAAACCAATGCTTTCATCTCTGTTTTCATCATCTAGGTATTTTAAGAATGTTTTATAATAAGTTTTATTCACTTGAAACACCCCTTTCTGTATAACATTATATCTATTTGGAAACGAAAAGACAATTCATATGCAAAATATTGCTTTCATGATATTTTGTCGACTGAATTCAATGGAGTTTTTGTAGGAATAGAAACCTCAAAGGAAATAAACAATCTAGAGATTCAGCAATTGAAACCCTCACCTTCATGTGTTATAATAAGGACAATATTATTTTGAATTGTGAGGAACTTGAATGAAAAAGATATATTTTAGTGAATTAGAACAGTATTTTAATCAAGAAATTGAACTCCAGGGTTTCGTGGATAAGATTCGTGACCTTCAGTATGTTCAGTTTGTTGTTCTTCGTGATTCAAGTGCGAAAGTACAAGTGACAATCGAAAAGAATGAAGAAAACAAAGCGATGAATGATGTCATTTCAACACTCACAAAAGAGAGCACAGTTCTTGTGAAGGGAACGTTGAAAGAGAGCCCCAATGTTAAGTTGAGAGGAATGGAAATGATTCCTTCGTCTTTTATCGTAACGAGCCTTTCAGAAGAAGAACTGCCAATTGACATTTTGGCATACACGAATACATCCAACCAAGAACTTCGAATGGACAATCGGTTCCTAGATTTGCGTCAAGAGAAAAATTATATGATATTCAAAGCTCAGACATTGGCAGAGATGGCGATGAGAGAATATTGGATTAGTCACAATTTTATTGAAATCCATTCGCCAAAAATTTTAGGTACCGCTTCAGAATCAGGCGCAGAAGTATTCAAACTGGATTATTTTGGTAGAACAGTGTATTTAGCACAGTCCCCTCAATTCTACAAACAAATGGCGATGGCATCCGGATTCAACAATGTATTCGAAATTGCCCCGGCTTTCCGCGCCGAAAATTCGCATACCGCATACCATGCGACGGAGTTTACCAGTGTAGACTGCGAAATCAGTTGGATTTCTTCTCATCATGATGTAATGGATATGGAAGAAGAAGTTTGCAAAAGCGTCTTAAAAAAGGTAAAAGCAGAAATGAACGACGATTTCAAACGTCTCTTCAAAGAAGACATCAATGATTCTGATACACCTTTCCCACGGATTCCTTTCGCTGAAGCGAAAAAGATTATTCAAGAAAATTATAAATACATCGGCGAAAAAGAATTTGACTTCGATCGTAAAGAAGAAGAATTGATTGGCCTCTATGCAAAGAAAAAACTGAATTCAGATTTCGTTTTTGTCATTGACTATCCTTTCGAAGCGAGACCTTTCTATCATATGTTGGACGAAACAACTGGAAAGACCAAGAGCTTTGACCTTCTATATAAAGGAATTGAAATCACGACGGGTGCACAAAGAGAACACCGAATCGAAATCTTGAAGAAACAGGCTGTTGAAAAAGGCTTGTCTCTTGAATCCATTGATTTTTACTTAAACTTCTTCCGTTATGGCGTACCTCCACATGGAGGGTACGGGTTTGGACTCACACGTTTCCTGATGAGACTTTTCAATGTTGATAACATTCGTGAAGTCACATTCTTATATCGCGGTCCCAACAGAGTAAATCCATAATCTTAGAACCAGACTACATTTGTCTGGTTTTTTCATAATCTTCAATTTATTACTTTGAATTTGTGGTAAAATGTTTTTAAGAAAGTGAAGTGATTTGATTGATTAAAGCGATATTGATTGGCGCTGGCGCGAGAGGAATTGGGGCATATGGAGCATTTGCCTTAAAAAACCCTAATGATATCAAATTTGTCGGTGTTGCCGACCCTGACCCAGAGCGGAAAATGTATTTTTCCTATCAGCATGGAATCATAGACGAATTTCAATTTTCTTCCTTTGAAGAAATCTTATCAAAGCCGAAATTTGCGGATGCATGCTTCATCTGCACGCAAGACGCAATGCATGTAGAACCAGCTAAAAAAGCCTTAGAATTGGGATATGATGTCTTTTTAGAAAAACCGATGGCAGTGACGCCTGAAGATTGTATCTATTTAGAAAAAATAGCACACCTAAATAACAGAAAATTAATGATAGGTCATGTTTTGAGATATACCACGTTCTTTGAAACCATCAAACAAATACTAGACAGTGGAAAAATCGGAATATTAATGACCATTCAACATAATGAAAATGTCTCATATTGGCATCAAGCCCATAGTTACGTCAGAGGAAATTGGAGAAACTTAAAAGAGTCAAGCCCGATGATTTTGGCAAAGTCATGCCACGATTTGGACATATTATATTGGTTCTCGGAAAGCACTCCAAATAAAGTATCTTCATTTGGCTCTCTCTCTTATTTTAATGAAAAAAACGCACCGCTTGGTGCACCAAAGCGCTGCTTGGACGGGTGTCCTCACAAAGATACTTGTGCCTATTATGCCCCCAAGGTCTATTTGAATGCACCCGATTGGATGAAACTTCCAGTATCGAATCAAATGACGGATGATGCTATACTTGAAGCCCTGAAGAAAGGGCCCTATGGAAGATGCGTATTTCATTCAGATAACGACGTTGTCGATCATCAAGTGGTGTCACTAGAATTCGAAAATGAGATGACGGCATCTTTTACTATGACTGCGTTTACGCACGAAAACACCAGAACCATTAAATTGATGGGGACACTGGGCGAAATCAGAGGTCATATGGACAAGGAAGAAATTGAAATTTACACTTTTGGCATAGAAGAGCCGGAAAGAATCAAACTATCTTCACTCGACTATGGTCACAATGGTGGAGATTACGGCATCATGAAAGCATTTGTTCGGCTTTTAGAAATTGGAGACAATGAAGCCATCACGAGTGACGAGTCTTCAGTCATGAGTCACCTCCTCGCATTTGCTGCAGAAAAATCAAGACTGGAAGGCAGAACGATTGACTTTCATCAATACGTTAAGGAAATCAATAAAAAATGTTAAAATACGGTCCTTGTTCAAAACAATTTCATCGAAACGCAATCCAATTGTCCAAGAAAATATTTAAAGAAAACATGGACAAACAATTCCGATTACTTTTTGATGATTCAAATCGAAAACATATGTTTATTTCAACCGATGAAAATAAGGTCGTCTCAATGGTGAACTACTACAGATCAACCGTCCAAATTCATGGAGCGAGAACAAACGTTGCATCGATTGGAAGCGTCTGCACCTTAGAAGAGTACAGACATCAATCAATCGCCTCAACCCTCTTAAAAATGGCTGAGAAAAAAATGCTGAGTGAAGAAGTCTCAGTCGCAATCATTTCGGGAGACGGCGGTCTTTATCGCCAGTTTGGATCAGACATCGTTGGCGATATGGTTGGATATATTATCACGAGAAATGACATTCCAAAATCAGATGACTTGACTATAAGACCATTTCACGAGAGTTTGCTTGAAGAAGTAATGGCACTGTATGTTAATGAGCCCATCAGATTTTTGAGAAGCCTATCAGAGTTTAAAAGTTTGATACTCGGGCAGACATATCCGGATACTTTCGCAGATTACCCTTTCTATTTGGTATACAACAAAGGTAAACTCATCTCTTATATCATCTTTTCACGCGCTTTCGGGAAAAGGACTTTACTCGTCAAAGAATTTGGTGGTTCGAGAAGTGGACTAGCTCAAGCATTTGGAATGCTTCTAATTGAATTAAAAAAAATCAGTATGACCATCGTATGCAGCCCACAAGATGAACTGAACGAATATCTTAAAATGAAAACACCTCAGAAAACAGATCTACATGCCAGCATCAAAATCGTAAATCCGATGAGGCTTTATTTTGACCTTATGCCCTATTTCAAATTAAAGTGTAAAAATGAAGTTTTGAGTCAACTGGGATTTTCAGCAGTTCAAGACAAGTATAAGTTTCAATATAAAAATGAACAACCACTCTATTTGGATGTTCATACACTTAATAAATTATTTTTTGGCCCCAATAAAAACATCATCAAAAAAGTGAAATCAGAATCTTTTAAAAATGTATTAAATGAACTTTTTCCGATTCCATTTGTTTGGGTGAACAATCTTAATTATCAGTAGGAGGAACGTATGGCAAACTTTTCAGATAGTACATTAACTTTTTTTGGAATTGCATTCATCTTTTTGATGACGACTGCTGGCGCTGCGATGGTTTTTTTCTTTCGTAAGCAGATGAGTGATCTGTTCAAAAGAATCTTCTTAGGATTTGCTGCGGGCGTCATGATTGCCGCTTCGGTGTGGTCTTTGTTGATTCCAGCAATTGAAGAAGCAGAGAATCAAGGGTGGATTGGATGGGTTCCAGCCGCAATTGGATTTGTCGGAGGAGGGTTATTCTTGCTCTTGGTCGACAGTTTGCTTCCGCATATGCATTTGGATTCAGACAAGCCTGAAGGCCTTAAATCTTCAATGAAAAGAACTTCAATGCTGGTTTTCGCAGTAACGCTCCACAATATTCCTGAAGGACTTGCTGTGGGGTTGGCATTTGGACTCGCTTTGCATTCGGGATCGGCAATTGGAATTGCAAGTGCAGTTGGACTCGCAATTGGTATCGGTATCCAAAACTTTCCGGAAGGCGCAGCCATCTCACTTCCTTTGAAGCAGGAGAATTTCTCGACGGGCAAGTCATTTTTCTACGGAATGATGAGTGGTGCTGTAGAACCTGTATTTGCAGTCATTGGATTAATCCTCGCCGCTCAACTTACTTTTGTTATGCCTTGGTTTTTAGCTTTCGCCGCCGGGGCGATGATCTATGTTGTCGCAGAAGAATTGATTCCTGAAGCTCAGCTCGGAGAACATACAAACGTTGGAACTTTAGCTGTTATGGCGGGATTTGTCATTATGATGATTCTTGATGTCGCTCTTGGTTAAAATTGGAGGATTCATTGGACTATACAAACATTAAAATCATATTCGAAGATAATCACCTGTTGGTATGCATCAAACCACCAGGTGTTTTGTCTCAGGCTTCTGGCCAAGATTTGCCGGATATGCTAACTTTGATGAAATCATATCTCAAAGTCAAGTACAGCAAACCTGGAAATGTCTATTTAGGATTGGTTCATCGTTTAGATTTGAATGTTGAAGGCATCATGGTTTTTGCAAAGACATCAAAAGCAGCAGCAAGACTGTCAGAAGCAATCAGAAACCACGAGTTCAATAAGGAATATTATGCGATATTACAAGGCGAAATTCCTGTTGGAAAAGAAGAGACTTTGATTGATTCAATATCGAAGGACGAAAATACTAGAAAGGGATTTGTTGACGAAGAATTTGGAAAAGAATCCAAACTTCACTACATCGTCCTTTCTCAAAAAGTAGTGAATGGGTCAAAACTAACGCTTGTAAGGATTCAGCTGATTAGTGGAAGATTTCATCAGATTCGAGTCCAGTTTTCCAGTAGAGGACTTCCTTTATATGGAGATCTTAAATATGGGAATGAATTCCCTGAATTAGAAAATGAAATTGGTTTATTCGAATATAAAATAACTTTTCCTCATCCCATCAGCAAACAAATGTTGGAATTTGAAACGACTCCAAAGAATGGAATTTTTTATAGTTTTTTTAATTAATAATATAGTTTTATTTATAAATGGTTCGTTTTGGGGTTTGTTTTTTGCCAATGATGTGATACATTTATATATGAAGGTTTTTCTAATTTCATATTCGTTTTCGGATTGCGCAAACATGTTTCATCTTTTTTTTACGCTTGACGGCTCAATCCTCAGTGTCATTTGCAATAAATAACTGAATAGAATTGTTTGATATCGTTTTCATTGATTTTTTTTTTTGAATTCGATTGTTTTTGTCATACTAATCTACTATAATAGGCTAACTTTTTTAGATAACAGTTTATTTAGCCTGTTTTCTAGCTATAACAACAAGAAAATTAGGATAAGGGGATATTTTATGAAGAATTATTTGAAACTATTGCTTTTTGTATTTTTGCTTTTTGGAATCGTTGGTTGTACAGGAACCTCTGTAACAACAACTACAGATTTAATTACGACATCAAATTCAACTCCGGTTATTTCTGGGGTTGAAAATGTGTCAGTTGTCCATAAGGCAGCTGCCTTTGATGTACTTGAGGGAATCACTGCTCTTGATACTGAAGACGGTGATTTAACTACAAGCATCCTTGTCGAAGGCGCTGTAGATCTTGCAGTGGTTGGAGAATATCCAATTACGGTTACTGTAACCGATTCGGCGGGCAATGAAGCCAGTGAATCGTTTGTCGTTACTGTTTATGTAGGCGAAGATGAAGAAAAAGTTTTACTGGACCTTGCAGCGGTAGATTTGACAGGTGATTTTGTTCTTCCAACGACAGGTCCAAATGGATCTCAGTTTATTTGGAGATCAGACCGTACAGATGTTATCACCAATAAAGGTTATGTCATTAATCCGGGAATCGGATGCGATCCTGTTACAGTTACTTTGACTGCAAGAATCAAATACGGTACTTTTTCTGAATATTATGATTTTGATGTTACTGTTCAACCCAATGAAGAATTGTCCGGCCCGATTACTCAAGTAAGCGTACCGTTTGAAGGAACGAGTGAGGAATATGTCGTTCCAAACCAAGAAAGTGTTGCGTTATTCTTTATCGATGGCGGGAATGTTCCTTATATTGATGTAGAGACTTTCATCCGTTTGATTAACGGAGCAATTCAGTCTGACATTATCGATGTTACTCCGGTTGGAGATGACGGATTAATGATTACTTATGAAATTGAATACGAAGATTTCGATGGTTCTATGAAAACAGATTCCTTTGAAGGCTATTTCGATTTCACATTAAACACTTTCACAGTCAATAATTATGGATTCTTTGAAAATTATGTGGCAGAAACGACATCGGATTACGGCGAAGGTTTGACTTATATTGATGCGGACTATGTAGATGGACAATCTGTAACAATTCCACTAGGCTATTATAATTTCGACTTATTGATTGACGACTCTGGAGATACTACAAATTATTTGATTCCGTTCCATGTAGCAGATTTATTGTTTGCTGGTGGAGTCTATTATGACGTTTACTACAATGGCGACAAATTATGGGGCATTGATACTTTTTCAATCAGTGGTAATGAAGAAGCAGATCTTGCGATTCAAAACGAAATCAGAGTGAGTTCCTATAATACTTTGACTGTTCCAGAAGATGTTAAATGGGCAACTTACAATTTCTTGGCGTTGACTTTTGACTATTTCTATGGACTTCGCTACGAATACGACGTAAATTCATTCTACGAAATTCTGTCTGCACAAGCCAAAGATATGATGACTTCTTATTCAGACGTTGGATTCTACAGACAAGTCTTTGAAGCCGCATACAATATGGATGACCTTCATACTTCGTACGCTTTTACAGGATATTATGAAGCTCCATTTGAAATCACTCTGTACCAAAACGATCTTGGAGCTAATACATTGGCGTTCTATGAGGGCTATTGGCAGGTACAAGGGTTGCTTGATGCTAAATACGGATCTTACGAGAATCTTCCTGAATATAATGTCATCGACAATGGTAAAACCGCAGTGATCTATTTAACTGGTTTCGATATTGACACTCCTGACAATTTCAAAATGATTCTTGACTCTCTAGACAGTACAGTAGAAAATGTCGTTATTGACCTTTCCTACAATACTGGTGGAAATCTTGGAGCTGTTCTTAGAATCTTTGGTTATATGACTGAAAACACAATTGAATACCATTCATTAAACCCAGCAGATGGTTCTGCAGTGACTTATTACATCGACAGTGATTATGTTGCTTACGATTACAATTGGTATATTGTATCGTCCAGTGTAACGTTCAGTGCTGCGAACTTCATGACCGCTATGGCAAAAGAACAAGGAATCGCAACCATTTTAGGAAAGAACTCCAGTGGTGGAGCATCCTCTATTGGCGTTATTATGACTCCAGATGGATCTAGTTTAATCATCAGTACGAACAATGTTCTTTGCACAAGAATCGGTAATGAAACTGATGGATACCAATACATCAGCATGGAAGATGGAATCGAAGTTGAATACTCTATGTACAATGTTACAAGCGATACATTATTGATTTCAACGATTTTACTAGCTCAAACCGAAAACTAATTCATTTCAATCTTTGTTCATTTTCATACTAAGTTCAATTATTCCTTTTGATCGATGAAAGTTCCACGCTTTGAGAATTTAGATTGCCAATTAATGGATTTAGGGCTATTTTTGGACAATATATCTAATGTTTACTGTATTGTCTTGTGTTTTGTCCGAAAATATGATAAAAAAAGAGTGTAAGACTTCGATATATGGGAGTATTTATGAAAAAAAGGATATATGATTTTTCGATTGCTACAGCTGTGATTGTTTTGCTAGGTTACGCAGTCGTATTAATGATTTCGATTTACGCTGTTGTGAACAATGAAGATTCTGGATATGGCAGCATCATTTTTCTTAGCCTGCTAGTGGCGAGTTTGATTTTTGTTGTTATATACTATGGTATTTTCTCCATTAAAGTTACAGATGAAGAGGTTCGTCACAGAAATAAAAAAATATCTAAGAACAACCTGACATTTGAAATCAGACGCAATTACAGATTGAAGTACGATGAACTCATTTTAAGAGACAAATCGATTCACTACGACGGCTTAAGCAAAAGAGAAGTGGTAAAGCACGAAATCGCTGTGCAGTACTTTTTAAAGTATGAAGAATTTCTTCAAGCATATTTAAATCACAACGAATTACCAAGAGGCGAAGATTGATGAAGAAGGCAACGAAAGAACAACTAGAAGATTTTTACAAAGAAACGGCCAAAATTGAACCATCCGAACCTGTTGAAAAACAGCCGGACCAGACGTTGAAGCCTGAGCCAAAGGCTTTGCCTTATCAATGCCCGAAATGCCATAAATTGATTTCAAGTCGAAAAGAGCCTTGCAAATATTGTCACTATAGCGGGTATATTCCGATGAGCGAAGATGAAACAAAGAAAATAAGATCTATTCTGTTCTTTGTGATACTCGCAATTGCAATTGTGGTCTATATTGTTACAAGATATTAAGTAAAATTATCGCTTCGATTATTTACTACCTTCTAATATGAAAACATATTTCTGATGTTTGCATGATATTTTTTGAGAATGCTGTTGCTTTTTATGCTCAAAAATTATAAAATGTATAAATCACAAAGGAGGTCGGAATTTCGTTAAATCCTTATATTGTCTTGTAATTTTGTGTTTTTAGTAGTATAATGTTATAAACGTTTTTCAAGACAATTTCTTCTGAAAAGCGAAATACGATTTCTTAATCTAGCGGAGATGGGTGCAATATAAATATGAATTTACTAAAACTTAAAAAAAGCAAATTTCTTTTATTAATTATAGCAATCTTAGCATCAGCATTGATTGGTTGTACTGCAACCACAGGTGTTGAAGACTCTTTGATTTATACTGTAATTTATGATGGTAATGGAGGATATCTTGGAAACAAGACCTACACCGTTCGTAAATTGCAAGTAGCTCAAGATAGCAAAATACCAAAGTACCTTTCAATTTATTCACAAGACCAATACGTCGTTTCAAGTTTAGGCCTCGCAATTCGTTCAGGATATACTCTAAAAGGGTGGTATCTTGAAGAAAATGCAGAATATGGCGCCAACCCTCTTGGAGCATATGTATATTTGAATCAAGATGACGGAAACGGTGTTTATCAAATTGATATCGCAGGCGATTACGTCTATGGTTATGTAGAAGATGTCAATGGAACACTGATTTATGTTAACGTCGAAGCCCTCGGTGAAGACGTTGATCCTGATACTGTTGAATACATCTATTTTGATGGCCCAGACGGTTGGGGATTCTATGTTTATGATATTGGAAATGCAGACCATGTGGAAATCTACGATGCTACCGGAAGTTATTCCGTAGCAGATGTGGAAGCCTATGGAACTTATATGTTGTTTAGCGATTTAACATTGGAAGAGCAGACCTTATTTGCAGACGTTCCAAAGTATCGCCAAGACTATTATCCTTATACAGAAGCTGATGAAGGCTTGACAAGGTACTCTTTTGAAAGCGGATATATCTATTTCAGTACGATGATGATCTTGGACGAACAAGGCAATTATGTAATGGATGGCGAT
>Ga0268280_1000858_pt1 | contig 22604 bp, 23 predicted proteins | sample saktaG_9_FD_190139 | JGI IMG/M metagenome (GOLD analysis project Ga0268280, IMG submission 190139) | Saline water microbial communities from Sakinaw Lake, British Columbia, Canada - sak_2011_5_24_40m | ecosystem: Environmental > Aquatic > Non-marine Saline and Alkaline > Saline ... | reverse complement strand
AACGTGTTTTCCATGATTAATTGATGTTAGGCTAAACCTTTAATTGTGGGTATTAGTTCTTCGATTGGCCGACATTCCGTAATAGAAAAATGATATTTAGCAGTTATGCCTTGTTTCGATCCCGCGACAAAATCAGTAGGAACACTTTTTCGTTCAAATGATCTTTTATTTCCCCGAGCATCATAAATCGACTTTAATATTGATACTTCTTGGAAAATCGAGATCCCGCCCAAATCCTTGCAAGGTCTATCAAATTTCCAAACAACATAAATTGGTATATCGCGTCCTTGCTGACGAAGATCATTTGTTTTACATTCAAAGTAGCTAAGCAATTTTGGCTCATCCACAACGAGTGTTTCTTTAGGTTTTAAATGATCCCCAAGAAGTTTTTCTGCCTTCATAAAAGCAAATCCTTCCAAAAACTTAGCTTCCACTCGACATATTAATTTATCGTCATGTTCTATATCAATTACAAAAAGATCGGGGTTCTTCTGAATTGTTGTTTCATTACATTTAAAAGAAGTATTCTTCTCAATATAAACTTTGATAGCATTTACCAAATCTTTAGATGTCTTTAAATCACGGACAAACGGATAATCTAACTTTGATCGAGCCTGGCATATCGAACACGAACCGCATTCAAGATCCTTGGTTGTTAATTTATTCAGATCAACTTTGCATTGCATGAATGGATTAATTAATTATTGTTGGAGGTCAAAATCCACTCTATGTTTGTTTGCCCTTTATAACCGACATGCCACACAAACCATGCAAAAGGAATCATGCTGCTTTGTTTGCGCGTATCATGTTCTTTTGTCAAGGGAAGACGTTTGGAGAAAACATAAACTGTTTTTATCGGATTGTTTTTGAAAAGTGAATAACGGGATTTCCCTTCAAGAAATGCTAGCTTGCAAAGCATTGCCACTTTTTTCTTTGCACATTTCAAACTATGTTCCGCAAATTGTTGAGCAAGGCGATAAGGGGGATTAGTTATAATATGGTCGACTCCACGGTAATCATTTAAAAAGTCAATACCTGTTTCGCCGTAAATCCCATCATTCCGAATATCCGAAGCGATACAACCGGGAAAATGTTTGGCAATATTACCCGAGCCGCAGGCAGGTTCCCATACAACACCTTCAAATGATTCATGTTTCAATAAAGAGAAAACGGCGATATCGGGCGTAGGATAATTATCCATCGGTTCACGGGTTTTACTGAAACCGGAAATTGATTGAGCCTTCCGTAAAGATGTATATACCTGGGGATCTTCAATCAAATTTTGATTGACAATATTATTCAGCATATTCACCCCTTAAAATGAATTTAATCTTAAACTAAATCATATAAAAAAAACAATAAATAAACAAGTATTTAAACCATCTTTGCCGGAAATTTCCACCAAATGCTAATAAGAGCCGTGACCGGCAGAAGAAACTATCCAGGATCAATTGTGAGGTACGAACTTTAACAGACTTGACTATGTTCCTGCCCTGGGGCTGAATCCGGCCAGGGAAGAGGGCCCTGGCGGAAATGCGGCGCCGTTCCGGGTGTTGACATTCTCCCCTATTCGTTTAAAATAGTTTAAGAGCCTGGTCTTGGTTTATTCCAAAAGAGACTCCCTCTCCGAGGTTATTGCCAAGCCAGGCTTTTATTGATCAGATACCCTCAAAAAATGTGAAAAAAGATCATCGATGAGTCTTAAAATCTATTCCTTTCGGCCCGGAAAAGGATTGCACAAAAAAGGGGCGCAAAAAGCGCCTTAAAACTTTCAATTGAGATTGGTCTGGAAAAACTGGGGTTCAGGGGGCAATGAAGCCCCCTGGCGGTGATCCAGGAGGCAGCGCCTCCGGACGGACAGAAAAGGGAAAGCCCCCGGAGTTGCCCAGGGGCCTTATGTCATTATTAATATTCACTCGGCAGCATTAAAACAAAATTTTGTTCATCATACTGCAAAAACATTTTCAGATTTTGCTTTAAATCTGTGTAAGGAATATCTTGCGTAACTAAAATATTTCCATTTCCATCGTCAATGGTAAAAATTGCTTTGCTATCATTGACAATTACCTTTACAGAAAAAAAACTATCAAGTTTCATGATGGTTGGAATATATGAAGCAACAATATCTCCGACCCAGTAGCATTGAAGTTTTTCAAACATAATGTTAACCCCATCGGTAACTACAAAATCCTTCATAAAAGTTGTTCGGTAATAATGCTCGGTTCCGCAGCTCTTCAAGTCCTCATAAAAACTGGTTTCTTTTTCGTTCATTTTCAGCCTCTATTCCCCGCCTGCCTTTCGGTCAGGACTTAAAGGATTTCTCCTTAAAAGAAATTTTTTCTGGCGGGGTCACTCTTGGGGAAAGGACTGGCGGAATCTTGGGCCGATTTTGCCTGCGGGCTGCCCAGGCCAATGCATTATTTTTCTACAAGCGACTGATCTTTATTGCAGAAGGAGTGTGGGAGAAAAATAATTTTCGTGAAACGAAAATCGCATCCTGGGACGAAATTGGTTAAGTGTAGCTAGGCCTCCGGCCCGCCGGAAAAAAATGAATTTAAGCTCCCTTTAGAGGGTGAGGGGTGAAATGGCTAAAATTTATATAGTGGAGGCTCAGGATTTGATTCTGGCGAGGATGGCCCGGGCACCTCGGCAACCGAGGCGCTTAATTGAGACTGGATGTTTAAGTCCGCCAAATCTGGTTGTTTATTCCCAATCTTGAAAGCCTGTTCGTCTATGCGGAAATCGGGGATCTTGCTTTCGTAAAATTTCATAGGAATCTTGAAATTAGTAATTCCGACCTTTCCGAGCTTGACGTAGGCTTGAAAATCTTTAAGGTCCTGAAACTGCGATTGCAAAAGAATCTTTTCGATTTTATCCTGGTCGCTTATGGTGTGCCTATCCCCGAAATCTCCGGGAGACATCGACCGGGATTCCATCTTCTTGATGATCTCCCGTTCTCCGAATGCCTCCGAAAGAAATTTGCTGGTTTCAGGGTCCTCGATGCGTAGCACGAATTTATTATTGAGATTGTTGTAGAAGGTCTTTAAAAGCGGCCGTCCGTAGGTCGCTTCGATTGCCCCGAGGTCTTGGTTGGCAAGGACCAGGGCCCCGCCTTTGGAACGAGCCATGCCGATAAAATCGAAGATCGAAGATAGTTTTCCAAGGCTGGCGAATTCGTCCACAATGAAGAAAATTCTTTTGTCCCGGTCGTCGGTAAGGGAAAGGACCTCGCGGATCATAATATCAATAACAAATGTCATAAGCGGTTTAAAAATCGGCTCGTAGTTGCGAATGTTCAATAGGTACAGGCGCCGCCGGTCCTTTTCGTCACGGATGAAATCGCGAAAAGAAAAAGGCCCATCCTGGTTGGCAATGTATCTGAAAAAAGGAATGCAACTCTGCAAAGTGCTCATAATACCCATTGCCGGCTTGCTGTCGCCGTCAATGTGTTTAAGCGCGGACCGCTCCTCAATGGGAAGGGAGTTAAAGGCGGCGATAATCCCCGGCATGGGCTGATTAAAAAAGTCAATGATGTCTCGGTTTTTCTTGCGGTCGTTAAGGTAAAGATAAAGGAGGCCAGCGCGAAAAACATCACGGGCCGCATCATACCAATATTTGTCTAAGCCCTCTTTGGGCGGCTGCAGAAGCGCGGTGGCGAGCATGTCGAAGTCAGGCTTGTGGCGAATTTCGTTAAAAAAGGACCAACGGAGACTGCGAATATCGAACGGATAAAAGATCAGGTCTTTGTTTTTGTCCTCCAGGGCGGCGTGCTTGGACAGAAATTCGCCTTTAACGTCGTAGATAATTGCCTTTTCGTTTCGGGAGTAGATTTGTTCAATGATCTGGTTTAAGAAAACAGATTTTCCACTGCCGGTGGTGCCAAGAACAAGAAAATGGCTTGTCTCAAAGTCTCTTGGCAGGCGGAGATCGCCAAAGGTGAAGCCCACCGGAAGTTTAAGGTTATCCAGCCGTTGACAGAAAGCTGGATAAGGGACAAGTTCAGATCCGCGCAGGAACTTTTCAGAAGTCTTCTTTTTGGAAAGCTTTTTTAAAATCAGAAACCAAAAAATCAGTACAATTGGATAAAGCAAAAAAGACCACGGAATGATTGCTGACCAACGGGCCCGGGCAGACGTAAGGGAGCCAGCCAGCCGGGAATCGAGCATAGCGAAGAATTCCGATTCGGCGAACCGACCTGCAGGGATAAGGGGAATGAGATTAATGGGAGTGGTAACGGACTTCTCCTTGAAAAGTCGGACAGGGCCGCTTTTTTTGTTGCCTTTAATGTTAATGATGATTGGCTTTTCGGGGATAAAGGGAGAAACAATAATATTAAGGAGCATCGATCCAAAAGGGAAAACATGATCAACCACTGACTCAGGGAGGAGGGCAGAACGGGCCTTGATATTTTCATAGTCTTTATGGCCAGGAAAGACGATTAAGAAATTATCGATCTTGACAAGGCCTTTTGAAGCCTGGCTCCCGTTATGGGCGATATTCTCCTGAGAAAACAGCCCGGAAACGTCGAAAGTGAGAAGCGTCCCATCTTTTAGGGGAAGAGGGAGGTAAAGCGATTTAAGGGAACGGGCGATTGCCCCATGAAACCCGTATAGGGCAAAAATCCAAATGAATATCGCAGCGATTAGGCCGGAAAAAACCATTGCAAAGGTCATTTTAATATTGGTGGCAATCTGTTCATGGGCTACATAAGTTCGAGAGTTGGCTGACATGATTCTCCTTATCGTTCCAGGCCCTGCCCATCAGCCGGAAATGGGTCATCGAGGGACGGCGTGGCATGTTCCAGGCCCGATGGAATCTCGAAGTCTTCTTCAAGTTTCTGGGAATAGGAATGTGCTTCGAGAGCGGCCGGGGAGACAGTAAAGTCGTCTTCCAGTTGCCGAAAATGCGCTTCGGCCGGAGATTCTGTGCGCCCAGAAGCATGTCCGCGCCTTTCTTCGAGTTCCAGAAATGCTCTATCCCGGTCCGCTACGATGGCATCAGCTTTGGCAAATTGTTTTTCAGCCTTCTCCATCATGCTTTCGGCCTTTTTGTCGAGCTTTTCAGCCATTCTTTCAAGGCGTTCGGCCAGGCGAAGTTCCTTATTTTCGAGGCGTGGATTATTGCCGTGATAATGCCGGGCGAGGTCGTTATGCTGGGGAAGATTTTTCCGATTAGCGGACGATTGGGCGCGCAGCGCTTCAGACTTTGCCTCGAAAAGTTGCCCTTTAGATATGGCCTTTGCGGCAGATTTAGGAATGCTGTGCTGTGCGCCTAAATAGTCACGGAAATTGCGCAAGGAAATCTTATCTTGCTGGCGGCTGACCGCCTTTATGAGCCTGGCTTTGTTGTTGGTGTAAATGCGTTCGTCGTAGCGTGGCCTGGAAATGTTGACGTAAAAAGCATTTGCGTTATTCATGCTCATTTGCTTTGTGTCTATTTGAATAAATGCCTTATCTACAGTGACCCCCTGGCCTTTATGGGTGGTGATTGCGTGTCCATAGTCAAGGTTCTTGTAATCGTCCAAATTGACCCGATATGCTTTAATCCCCTTTTCGCCTTTGCATTCGATAATCGCACTCCGCTCTTTTATGTCTTTGATCTCCCCTATCTGTCCATTAAAAACCTTCCCGCCATCTTGCAACTTCGCGTTTTTCAGGAAAATTATCTTGTCTCCCTGGCAGAATTCACGTTTCCCCGGATTCCCGTCCCGGTCGGTGATTTTTAATGATATGCCTGTTCCGGCTTTGGCAATGATTCCCTTATCTTGGAGTATTTCGCGGACCTTAATATTTAGCCGTTCCCTGTCCTTGTTTGTGGCTGCGAAAATGTTCGCTTCGCGGTACATTTGCTCCTTTGGAAGAGCTGCATAGTCTTTGGCAATTAGATTGTGCCGAAAATCTACCCTCTTTATTTCCGTGATGCGCCCTTGTGCTTCTAACTGATTGACTGCATCCTTTATCTTCCCTTCGGCGGCCTGGATCACGGCGGATCGCAGTTCCATGTCTTTTTGGCGAACAATGTCTTTCATCTCGCAAAAAGATATTTTATTGTCCTGGATCATTGTAGCAAACGAATTACCGGCGCCGATGGGCTGCAATTGGGATTTGTCCCCGGTAAGAATCACCCGGGCGCCAGTACGTTCGGCGGCTTCGGTGATCTTTGACATGAGTTTGTTGTCAACCATCGAAGCTTCATCCACAACCCATATTTCCTTAACACTGCTTTTCTGCAATCCTTCCAGATTCCAATCTTGTTTGGGACCACTTTCGCTACTATCCTGAACGCGGCCTAAATCACGTTCCATTTTATTTAGAGTTGCGTGGATAGTTTTTGATTCTATCCCGCTACCGGTTTGCAAACCCTCGGCCGCCTTCCCCGTGAAGGCCATGCCCATTACCTTATATCCTCCTTGCTCAAAGAGTTTTCGCGTTTCAATCAACATGAATGTTTTGCCTGTACCGGCAAATCCTTGAATGGCTACAAATCGGTCTTGAGATGTTGCTATATGAGTTAAAGAGTTTTTTTGTTCAGGGGTTAAAGTTGTGTTTGCAATGTGTTTATCTATTGTTTGCCTATCAATTCCTTCACAAGTTCCTTTGCATTTTTCAACACGGTCTTGGATACCTTTTTCTAGAGCCAATCCCTCTGCGGTAGCAAAATGCCTGTCTCCCCTAGCCCAGGTTTCGAACATTGTTTTGGATTGGATCCTGTCCTTGAAATACTTTTCCACGTCGGCGTGGGCTATGCCTTTGTCAAGCCCTGCGCGCATGGCAATTGTAGAGAATTCCTCTTTTCGGAAAGCGGTTGTGCGGTTAGATATATCTGCAGCCGTCTTGTCCAGGTAAGCAATCTTTTCATTGGCGGTGAAGATATTTTTGCTATCCTTTCTGCAAGCTAATGGAATTTTATCTATACCGCATTCTGATCGTGTTAGCTTCCATGATTCATGAAGCTTTGGCATATCTGCTTTTTGCTTTGCCTCTCTGGTAAGCCTAGTGGCTCGATCTTTGATTTCAGCCATAGGAATATCAATTCCCTTTTCAGCATACTTTTTTATTAATCGATCTGTCTCTTTTACTATTTCCTCGCGCCTCGTACTAAAGGCCAATATATGTTCTCTACTGTAGCCGGAAAGTTCAAATGATCCTTTTGCTTTATCTGTTATCTTGATATCTAAACCTTCTTTAAGTAATCCCTGGGAAAGATTATTTTTATATAATTGACCAAGAAACATTTGGTTTTTAAAAATCTTTCCATAGTGTATCGCTCGGTCCTTTCCCTCTTTGTCACGCGTTTTATTTAAAATGATTGCATGCGTATGTAAGTGAGGTTCCTGATTGCGATTTAACGTGTGATCAATCTTGGCACAAAGCATATTATCAGATGCTGCTCTATGTTTTACTCCCCCAGTTTTATATTCGTATTGAATATAGTTTTTCTCAATGTACTTTAGAGTTTCCTTTACTGCTTCATGATGGCATCGCTCAAGCGTTTCACGGAATTTATCATTGCGCGAAGATTCGATGGAGCAGCTCTTGGGAACATTAAAAACCAAATCGCAGCCTGCGCGATTATTTTTTTCTTTATAATTCGTTTCCCGCTCTGTTATTTGCGTGTTAAAATCCGCTTTGCTAAAACCTTCCAGGTGCAGTTTGTCAACAAGTTTACCTTGCCATTCTCCATGAGCATCGTGCAGATAATATTCATCCCGCTGGTAATATGAAGACGCTTGCCCAGGGTTTATGATTTTTGGTTGACTCATCATATGAGTAGCTATTCCTTAATAGGATATTTCGCTTTAGCATCCGTTACAAAAACATTCACAATCTTTTGTATTTGATCTTTGCCTAACTGTGGTGAACTTGTTTTGGAAAGTATTTCGAGATTAATGCGAGTAAGTATTAAAAGGCGTTGCAGAATTTCATTTTTAGAATTTTCCTGGTGCTTTGCGGAATCGTTCATAGAGCTTTTATAAAGCTCCATGAAAGCATCTTCCAAAACATTTTTATTACGATTTGGAATTGCTCCGTCATAGTCGCGCTGAATGAGATCGCGGATGTATTCACTACGAGTTCTGAAACCTCGCGATCGCATAAGTCCGGGGATCATGGAACCGATATTTTCAGGAATAAAAAAGTATTTCCGATTCATGGTAATAAAACCTCCTTATAGGGTGACATGGGAGGGTGAGTTAATAACATAGAACAGATAATGCTTAAAGATGTTTTGTCACCCATTACAGGGTGACGTATTAAAATTTAAATCAATTGGTTGAAGGGGTGCGGTGGGTGGGCTTTTAGGGGTTTTTAGACAGGACTGCGCAGCAGTCCGAAGGGTGTCAACGACTATGAAGCGTAGCGAAATAGTCGTTCCGGTACTGATGGAGCTGCTGGCTATATTTGCTTTAGAGCTATTCATTTGTGATCAGTCTTCAATTTTTTAGCGCTGTTCTGTGTTGCATCAATTGATTGTAATTTATCAGGATTTTCCTTTAAATACTTTCTGAAGGCCCGATCGTATTTTAAAACATCTTGAACGCAGCCAGTAACAAATTCATTTAACTTCATATCCACTTTTTTGGTGTATAGCTCAAGCTCCAAATATACACGCTTTGGGAGTGTTAGTTTAATTGAAAAGGACACGGTTTCTGTTTGCTCATTTTTTTTGATCCGGAAAGTTAAATCTTTCATTATTTCCTCCGTAGTGATTAAAAAACAGAATATATAGATTCAATTATAAAGTCAATAGTTAAAGATTTGATCATATAAAACATGGGGCCCGGGGCGGCTGGAGTCCCCGGCGGAGGTACGGAGGCAGAGCCTCCGGATTTTAGGGTGCTCCCCTACCCTATTGCCAACCGGCTGATGGAATAATATTATTCTTATTAATTAACAATAGTTTTGAATTCGTTCGACAAATATTTAGAATCAATTGCTGGAAATCTTCTATTGATCTCTTTGCGAATCTGGCGGGCGTGTCTTTCAAACTCGCGGAGAATTATTACAAGTTCATCAAGTGATTTATTATCCATTTCAGAATAACTGGAACCCCTTTCGGGGCTCCCCTTACTGATTGTCAGCGATGAATCTTTAACCATTTTCATTTTCCTTTCCCCGCCTGCCTTTCGGTCAGGACTTAAAGGATTTCTCCTTAAAAGAAAATTTTTCTGGCGGGGTCACTCTTTGGGAAAGGACTGGCGGAATCTTGGGCCGATTTTGCCTGCGGGCTGCCCAGGCCAATGCATTATTTTTCTACAAGCGACTGATCTTTATTGCAGAAGGAGTGTGGGAGAAAAATAATTTTCGTGAAACGAAAATCGCATCCTGGGACGAAATCGGTTAAGTGCAGCCAGGCCTCCGGCCCGCCGGGAAAAAAATGAATTTAAACTCCCTTTAGAGGGCGGGGGGTGAACATATCAAGCCCGGAGTCCAGGGGGTTATGAAGCCCCTTGGCGGTGGTGCGGAGGCAGAGCCTCTGGGCTAAAAATAGAAAGCCGGGGATTTCTCCCCGACTCTCATTTTATAAAGTTTTACCCTTCCGCCTCCTTTTGATTTGCTAAAACGAAATGGCCAACAATCAAATTGTTTTCAATCGCATTGGCCACCCAAAACCGGGCAATACCAAGAGTTTTTTCGGTTTTATTAAAGACGGCTTTTTTCGGAATCCAGAAAGAGATCTCAACAACTTCACCTTTAATAATTGCGGTGTACGAAAATCTCAAAGCCTTTTCGGTTTCCGCTGATACCTTAAAGTCCTTAATTTCTCCGAATTTGTTTTTCTCGGTACTGATGTAGAACCCGATCCTTTTTTCCTTCTTTTCATTTTCCATTTTTATCCTCTTTTCCCCGCCTGCCCTTTCGGGTCAGGACTTAGGGGAATTTATTTTGATAGACAAGCGGCGTATTACCTCTTGCGCTCCTTTGCGGTACACGGTGACGCAGACAAGAACATCACCGTCATAAACTGCCCAGAACCTTTGGCCGTAATGTTCAATTCTCATTTTTTAACTCCTTTCCCCGCCTGCCTTTCGGTCAGGTCTTAAAGAATTTCTTCTTAAAAGAAATTTATTCTGGCGGGGTCACTCTTGGGGAAAGGACTGGCGGAATCTTGGGCTATTTTTGCCTTTGGGTTGCCTGGGCCAAAGCGATTTTTTCTTTCGAGCGACTGAATTCACTTGCTGAAGAAGCGACGAAGGAAAAAAATATTTTTCGAAATGAAAAAGATAGCTTCCCAGGTCAAAAATAGTTAAGTGTAGCCAGGCCTCCGGCCCGCCGGAAATAAAATGAATTTAAGCTCCCTTTAGAGGGCGGGGGGTGAACATATCGAACCTGGGGTCCAGGGGGCAATGAAGCCCCTTGGCGGTGGTACGGAGGCAGAGTCTCCGGCTTTTTCAAAATGGCGTCCACTCCCCTACCCCCAAATGGAAAACCGGGGATTTCTCCCCGGCTCCCTTTACCATAGCTTACTGGATTTTGAGTTTTTTCTTCAACTGCTCAGCAAGCTGCTTTCCGGCTTCAGTCAATAGAACCAGTTTTTTGCCTGTAAACTGGACAATCAATTTTTCATCGGAAAGTTTGTTCAATTTAGAGAACGGATAGGCATTCCAGGTACAAAAGACCTTTTCGCCTTCCTTTTGGCGTGAATTCTCCTCCCATCCAGAAAGAAACATTACCAAAAGAACTAAATCCTGAACCGTGATTTTTTTATCAGCCATTTTTCAACCTCTTTCCCTGCCTGCCCTTTCGAGTCAGGCCTTACGAGAGCTTGCCTTAAAAGAAAAACATTTTTTTGGCGGGATCACTCTTTGGGTAAGGGCTGGCTGGACTTGGGCCGATTTCACTTTCAGGCTGCCCTGGCTAAAGCGATTTTTTATTTCAAGCAACCGATCTTCAGTGCATAGGGGGCGCGGAAAGAAAAAAATCTTTTTAGTTCCGCTAAAAAGATAGTTTCCAGGGATGAAATCGGTTAAGTTGAGCCAGACCTCCGGCCCGCCGGAAAAAATTAATTTTCGCTCCCTTAGAGGGCGGGGGTGAATATACAAAACGGGGCCTTGTCCCCGAACGTGGGGTCCGGGGCGATTGGAGTCCCCGGCGGTGGTCCAGGAGGCAGAGCCTCCGGGCGAAAATAGGAAAACCGGGGATTTCTCCCCGGCTCCCTTGCTTTCGTGCTTATACTAAATTGAGCAGAAAAATATAGCCGCGAATCTGTTCTTTCTTTTCAACTTCAATACGATACAAAACGCTGTTGGCATCGGGGAAATGGGTAACGTAAAAATCACTGACACCGCCCATGAGGTCTGTGTATTTGCCGTCGTCTACTCTGCGTTTCAGGGTAAGCCGCTTGCTGTCATATAAATATTTTGCCGTTTGAAGAATAATAATTATGCTGTTGCAAGCGTAGTAGTTTGACAGTTCATTCTGCAGGTACAATGTGCCGTTCTCATACCGGATCGTTGAATTAATTTCCGACCTTCCTTGTTCGACGTTGTAAATCAAAATCCTTTTGTTTTTAGCAAAGTGATGGCTCTCCCCTACCGGAATTTCAATATCGGTCCGGCCTTTAATTCCTTCGGAGGCAGTCAATAAATCGGCCAGCCCATATGTGGCCTCGAATGAATCCTGCGAACCCTGAAAGCAGGGGATATTAAATTTTCCCCTTGCTTCCTGCAGCCGCATGCCGCATTTGTTCAGGTCTGATTTGATTGAGTCCACTGAGTGAAAAATGGCCTCCAACCTTTCCTGGTTGCTGGTAACTTTTTTTGTTGCGCCTTTTGTTGCAATCATGACTGTCATTTTCCTTTCCCCGCCTGCCCTTGCGGGTCAGGACTTAAAGGATTTCTCCTTAAAAGAAATTTTTTCTGGCGGGGTCACTCTTTGGGAAAGGACTGGCGGAATCTTGGGCCGATTTTGCCTGCGGGTTGCCCAGTCTCATGCATTATTTTTCTGCAAGCGACCGCTCTTTAGGGCTAAGGGAGTGTGGGAGAAAAATAATTTTCGTGAAACGAAAATCGCATCCTGGGACGAAATCGGTTAAGTGCAGCCAGGCCTCCGGCCCGCCGGGAAAAAAATGAATTTAAGCTCTTTTTCTTACCCACAGCAGTTAACATAGGCAAAAACGCGCTAAAATCGATTCTGAGGCACGATCTCCAAGAAACCAATAGGAAGCGACGAATAAGGGCAATGGAACCCCGTGGCGGCTGGCTATAGGGCAAAACCACCAGCTTTTTTCAAGACAGCACTCCCCTACTCCTAGAGGTTTGCGAAATTCAAGCATAAAAAGCCAATAAAATTACGCCATAATAAAAGCGGGGATTGGGGGAAGACCCCGAAGAAGGAAGAGGCGGAGATCGGCAGCCGCCAGCTTCGCCGCGGGGGAAGGCTTTCCCCCGATAAAAAACAAATAAACAAAAATGTATAAAATCAAAAAGGCAAGAAAGTTATTTTATAAAAAGACAAATTATTATATTTTTGATGCAAAATTCAGATAAATGGCAAATAAAACCAAATAAATAAAAATGCATAAATTTAAATTGGCAAGAAGATTAATTTATAAAAATACAATTTTTTATATATTTGCAACAAATTAAAACAAAAGAAAACAAAAAAACAAATTGGTTAATTTATAAAAAGGCAATTATTTATATTTTTGCGGTAATTATATTTAAAGGCAAATTTTCATTAATTTATATTTTTATATTGTCAAAGTATTGACAATCCAATAAAGTATAATGTAAAATATTTGCAGAGGTAAAAATGATTATAGCTGTAACAAATCAAAAAGGCGGAAGCGGCAAATCAACGATCGCATGTAATTTGGCTGCCATGAATGCAGCCAAAGGCAAGAAAACAATTTTAATTGATATGGACCCTCAAGGGTCATCGGTATCTTTCCGAGCCTTAAGGTCTGAAAAAAAACCTCAGTTTCAGGCCGTGAGTGTGCTCAAGCCAACGCTTCATCAAGATATCAAGCAATTCAATTGTGAAGAAGTTGTAATTGATTCCGGCGGCCGCGATTCTAAATTGTTCCGCTCGGCAATGATGTCAGCGGACCTGGTTCTGATTCCTGTTGAACCAGGGCAATTTGATATATTGGCCCTGGAGCAAACAATGGAAATACTCGGGGAAGTCAGAACATTCAAAGAGTTGAAAGCTAAAATAGTTATGAACAAAATTATAGCCGGAACGAATTTAAGTGGCGCATCGGTAAATGAAATACGTAAAATTGCCATTGAAAATAAAGTCGAGATGATGAAAGCAAAATTGGGATATAGGGTTGGCTATGGTGAAGCCACGGCCGGCGGGATGTCTGTTACAGAGTGTTTCGGTGAAAAATATAATTATGCCAAAGTCGAAATGGAATCATTGTATGATGAGCTTTATTCAAGGGAGTAAAAATTGAAACTAACAACAAAAAAAGAATTGGAACAAAAAAAGAAAGCATTTATAGAGGGCGCGACCGCTGACAAATATGAGGAACCTGAAAATAAAGAGATAGAGCCAGGAAAAGAAATTCAAATTAAAGCCGAAATAAGGCAAATGATCAGGGTTGAACCAGTAGTCTATAAAGCATTTAGAATTTTTCAGTCAAGTGAAAGATTGAACGGGAAAGCCGCCAGGGCGCTTTCGTTTCAGAATATCGTAAACGAGGCGTTAAAGGTATATTTGAAAAAATATATGGAATGAAATGAAAGAAAATCATAAAGCTATTTTACATCGGAAAAAAGGTTATTCGTCAGCGATGATGATGTTCTTAACTGGACCAGTCCAGAAACCGCAAGACGAAAATGAAACAGTTTTCGCAATCAAATTAGGAAGATTGACTCATTATGTTATTGGCGACGCGCAAAAAGGTCTCCCGTACGGGCTGGTATCACGATTAATAAAACTCTGGATCGATACTGAAATCATTTATAGCTCTTATGGAAGAGGTAATGTCGAAAAGGATTATATAACCATTAAAAATGAAAGAGTTGTATCTGGGTATAAGTTAACAATTCCGGATAGCTTGAGCGATTTTTTGATTAATTGCCTCGGGTTAAGTTCCGGCTCTGTGGACATAAAAGAGCTGCAAAACCAATTAGTCAGAATGGCAAGTGTAAAATTTCGAACATCTTTTAAGGAGGATGATGGATCGTTGGTAGAAGAAACGAATAATTTTATTAACAACAGTCGCTTTTCCTGGCTGGATAACGGAGAGTTGGGGAAATCATATTTTTATATTGATTCAAACTATTTCAAAAATATTGTTGAAAACCACAGGTTCATGGTGTTGGATATGGCGTTAGTAAAAAAATTTATTAGAACAATAGAGGGGATAGATATATACCGGTTTGTTAAGCATATAAGCTGCACTTTAAAGGTAGCTTCAATTGAAATACCGATAAAAGAGTTGCAAGAACAATTACAAGACTCTTCACCTTCAGATAATTTTATAAAAAAGATAAGAAAAATAATCGCTGTAATAAACAAAGATTCACTTGTAAATGCTGAAGTTATAAGCTCTTTAGGAAGATCAAGACATTCATTTTTAAAAATAAATTCAACCAAGCATTTAATATCAAAAGAACTTTTCATTAAAAATAAGTAATATCTGACGGTTTTACGACTTTAAATTAAAAAAGTATCTGACGGATTTACGACTTTAGACAAAAACTTTATCTGACGGTTTTACGACTATTATTTAGTATTTCATCTGACGAATTTACGACTTTAGGTTAAAAACATCTGACGCTTTTACGGGTTTTTGGTTATAATTGAATCTGACGGTTTTACGACTTTAAATTAAAAAAGCATCTGACGGATTTACGACTTTTGGCTAAAATTCTATCTGACGAATTTACGACTTTATCTGACGGTTTTACGACTTAAGGCTAAAAACAATTATAGGGAAGAATATTAATATAATGTAATAGGGTTTATGAATATTGTGGATAAATACTCTAAACACTGATAGGTAAAGGGTTTTCAAGGCAATATATAAAAATTAAATTCACATTTGTTGAAAAACCCTAAAAATAATCTGATGGATCTACGGTTTTATCTGACGGCTTTACGGTCTAATCTGACCGATTAACGGCTTTAATCTGACGGATTTACGACTTAAGCCTGAAGACGGCCTTCCTGAGATGATCTTCGAGCCTATATAGAGATAAGATATAGAGACTAGGAGTATAGAGATTATGTATAGGGTCCATCTGGAAATGTCTAAAACCAAGTTTTATTAAAATGACAGCATTGACGCCATTGCTGAAAATCCGAAACGGATTTTCACAATAGCTTAAATTTCTAAGACGGAAATTTACAATGCTTTTGAAGACTGAAGCAGTCTTCAACATTTTAACAAAACCATCATTTAATTTTATTTAAAAACATTTATCTTTTTTTCAATTCAGCATAACGTTCCAGGATCCCTTTCATAATATTAATATCGGTGTTCATGTCTTCAAGCATATTTTTATATTTCATATTGTCTAATAATTTAATACTGGCCTGAGTAATTTTGGTATACATATTTCCTTTACCACTCGAAAGCCATTGAAAATTCAAGTTAAAGTTATCAATCAAATATATCAAAACTTTAAATGTCGGTCTGTGCTCTCCACTTTCAATCCGGGCTAGGGTCGGCTGCGTAACACCTATCGCTATAGATAGGTCAGCCTGTGTTTTACCTATGGACATTCTAAAAAGCTTAAAACGATCCCCAATAGCTTTTTTATCAGAAATTAATTTAGCGTGAGTTTTCATATTGACTTATTATGTCTTTAGGTATATACAGAAAGACATAAAAAACAAAATGATCAAAAGAGAGAATGATAAAAAAGAATTTCCCGGGAAAAGGTGGAACAACAATTTAAGCCCACGCTTAGTAAATTTCATAAATGATCTTCCACTTCATGACTAACTCCATGATTAAAAAAGGATCTACGGAAATGATAACAAATAAAATTGAAAAATACAATTTAGACAAAATATTTAACATCTCTTTATCATTAAACGCGCAGGAGGTCTCATGAAAAAAATAATAAATATGTTTTTAGTATTGGCAGCAACAATGTTTTATTTAGCCCTGGAAACTCCAATTTACGCCGGATTTAATCCTGGGAAGCAAGGAAAGGGAATTTTCTTTTTCAACATGGCGGTTGTGATTCTGGTTGTAATTGTAGGCGGTTATATCTGGTGGAAAAAACGCCAGGAAGACGACGGGGAATGAATATGAAAAAAAGATTTCTTATATTTTCAACAGCAACTGCATTATTGGCTATTGACCTTGCAGCGCAAGTGGATTTGGGAAATGCCACAGCCCAGGTTTCATCTATTGGTTCCCAGGTCGCCGGTGTAATTGGCGGATTGATAGGGCTGATCGGTATCGGTCGTTGCGCTTACAAATTTTCTAACGGTGATACGGGCGCCATCACAGCTCTGATCGAAGGGATTGTAGGCCTCGTTCTGGGGCAAATTGCTGCAGGAATGATGTGATAAAGAAATGGCCGACTTGAAGGAAAATCCCATATATAGAAACATCCAATTTGACCCTAGAATTTGGGGGGTATCATACAAATCGTTGTTAGCAGCCATGGGAATTCTTCTTGTCGGCATAATGTTATTCAAAAGTATTTTAGGCCTGGTCGGCGGCATGGCCGCCGGCCTAGCCTCTACTGCCGGTTATTACAGTTATGCGTTCTGGAACGACAATCGAGATAAAATCGAGAGTGAAGGCCGAAAAACGTCAATAAAACGAGTGGTCGCATCCTATGTGATTGGCTCTCAAACAATAAGAATAAAATGAGTTTAGACATTACCAAAACGTACAAAACATTGTTTTCAGATCTAAGAAAAACAGAGCAAAACCTTAGCAATATTCTGCTTTATTATGATTTTATCGACAATGAAAATAACGGGTTTGAGCCGGTGTTGATGAAAGACGGCTCAATCATAGTGCTGTTCAGCCTGGAAGGCATGGATTACGAGGGTTTGTCCGAACAAGAACGGGACCAATTGTCTTATTACATTAAAGGGGCTTGTGAGCAGCTGGGCTCCGGATATACCCTGGAAAATTATATGATCCGCCGGCCAGCATCTTTTATAGCGCTGAAAGAAACCGGGAAGTCGCCTGAAATCATACAATACATTCAGGAAAAGAAAGAAGATTTCTGGCGCGAGATTTGCACCAATTCATTAGAAAATGAATTGCTTTTCTGTCTGCGCTATTTCAGAGCCAAAAAAAAGGAAAGACCTTTTTCCGCAATGATTAGCGAAAACAAACAGTTTGAGATCGAGCAAAAAGAAATTGAAGCCAGTTTAAATAAACTATATCAAGGGTATCTCAGTTTTCGGTCGTCAATCCAGGCGGTGTCAATTGGCCCGGGTCAGGAAAAATTTGAATTCAAAAGTCTGGACCGGGAACAAACATTTCGAGCAATATACAAGTTAGTTAATTTTTGCGAGCCGGGACCATACCGATCAGACCTTAGCTTAAATACTCAGGTTGCACACGCCCGATATGAATTCGGGAAAAAATATGTGCGAATAAATGAAAATCTGTTTATGAGAGCAATTTCAGTAAAATATCCACCGCCTTCTACATGTGCATTTTATCTGAGGCGATTTTTTGATCTGCCGAAACCATTTATCATGCGCCAATCGTTTGGTTTTATAAACTTTGAAACGTTTGAAAAAAAGATGCTGTCTAATCGCAATATAGCAATGTCATTATCTTCGATAGACAAAGCATCTGAAAAATATGTGGCAGAAGTATCGGGCTTTCAAGATAAAGTAAAATCAGACAAACAGATTCCCGCATACTGGAAATATTATATTTACGTAATGGGGGAAACAGCTGAAGCGTGCGAGAAAAATTCTTTTGCCATCATAGCCTTACTTAAAGAGTTGGGATCTTTCGGCTTGCAAGAGGTTGGCAACTTGCGCAATGCGATTTTTTCAATGTTCCCGGGGCATTCAAGATTGTCGGCAAGAAAGGCGGTCCTCCTTTCCTCGAATGCCGGCGATCTGTTATGTTGCTATTCATTGTTCAAGGGTGATAAGCAGCCGATCGAATATTTTTTAGACCGGAACAATGGGATTTATTCTTATCATCCATTTACGCAACGAGAAAATGCCCACCACATGCTGATCAGCGGCCCGACCGGCGGTGGCAAGAGTTTTATGTGCAATAAACTCTTAATATCAAGCCTGGTTGAAAATCCTTTTATTTATGTAATTGATTTGTCGAAATCCTTTAACCCGTTTTTTGAACTGCTCAAAGAGCATCTTCCGGCAGAAACGTCCATAATGGAAATATCGAACGAAAAAATAGATTTCCAGTTTAATCCGTTTTTGTTAGATGATTTGGATAAACCAGTTCAAGAAGAGCAGATTAATTTTTGTGAAGGCCTCCTGACGTTAATGATAGGCCACAAGGTGATTGACGATTCAAATAGAATCGTAATCCGTGAGACGTTAATACAATTTTATCAGGAATATGCCAGTTTGCTGCGCAACTTGCGCGGCGAACCGGCGCCTCCGCCCCTGGATATAATCATTTCTATTTTAGAATCCCGGGCTCCCAGCAAAGCGATCCCAAATTCACTTAAACTTTGGACCTATGGGCGGAAAGGCAAGCTTTTTAACACAGGAATAGATAGTTTAAAAAGATCTCGCTATATTTTGTTTGACCTTGAAGATTTATGTTCTAAGCCTGAAAGCAGCGACGAGCTGGTTGCAGTTATTTTCACTATCTTTAACAAAATATATGCTGACATTTCAAACGAAAACCAAAAGTCTGAACGAAAATTACTTTTCCTTGATGAAGCGCATCGATACCTTCTGCAGCCGGAATTTTCATACTGGATTCAACATTTATTTAGAGTAGGACGGCATTTCAATTTGCTGGTTGGTGTTATCACGCAGTCGATAAATGATTTATTCAGCGCGGCTGAATGGTCCAAAGGGATAATTACAAATTTGAAACAGGCTATCTTGTTTAATGGTCAAAAAGATGTAAATGATGCTTTCACAAAATTAGGCATGACAGATTATCATTGTAACGAATATGCCAAGTTGAAGCCCCAGCGTCGTGAATTTTTTTATTGGACCGCTTCAGGTCTGCGTCGGATATTGTCACCAATTACCGATCCTTTCTCTTATTGGTTGGCAACCACGGATCCAGCCGAAAGAAAAATGCGCAAGGTCTTTGAAAAGATTAATGGCAATGATATGAAAAAAACAATATCCGAACTTGTGAGATTGACTGTAGGGAATAATACCTCTCGGGAACGAATAGATATTTTAAAAAGGCATGTTGTAAAAAATAATTTTGAAATGGTCAACTTATTTAACCTGGGAGATTTAAAATGAAAAAAGTAATCTCTATTGTAATTCTATTTCTATTCTGTTCGGGCGTTATTAATGCCGGCTTGCCGGTAGTGGACTGGTCGGCGTTGATTCAAAGAGTATTACATTCAGCGCAAAGAATAGGTCAATGGAAAATATATATCGACAAATATAAAGAATTTCACAATGAATTTAAGCGGTATAAATATGCGTACATGACGATTTACCGAGGTTTTAAAAACCTAGATTCTCTAAAAGATATTTTTATAAACGTCGATAACATTGAGAGATTTATGGAAATGGTATATCACGACCAAGGCAAGATAGATACCTGGTCCGACATTTTTAATGAATCGAAGAAACTAGAAGATAAATACAAAGGTATTGAAGACAATGAATATATAAAAAAGAACAAGTTATATCAAAACCCTTATCTTAAAATATCGATTGACAAAAAAATTGAGCAAAACACTGCCAATTTAACAGAGATAAATGGAGGTATAGAACTTGCAAAAAGATATCGGAAGACGGAAGAATCAATTCTTGTCAAGATAAAAGATTTGCAAGACAAAATAACTCTGTACGCAATGGAAGGCGGCGAGACAAAAGACGGCACGAAAACTGCGGAAATTAACCGGCTCCTTTACGTAAACGGATTAATCCGGTTGGAAAATCTGCGGCTCGAAGCTGAAATGGCATCACTAATCCGGCGCAGTTTTGAGCGGGAATTAAAGATGGCTGCAGACGAATTGGATGCCAGCGGCGAAGAGGGAAGGGCGGCCGTGGATGAACTCAAGAACCTGGACGAGATTAAAAAGTAGGGGAAAGCGATGAAGAAGACAATGGCTGCCTTGGTTATAATCGTCCTGCTGCTTCCCTTTCCAATTCGAGCCGGAATCCCGATTACAGACATCTTGGGATATGGCCAACGTATCGTAAATTGGGTTAAAGAAAATTTACAGTGGACAACCTATTTTAAAACATTTGGCTTTATACGCGATGCCCCTAACGCCTGGAATTTCTTAAATTCTCTTAGGACTGATAGTCGGCTCTTTCACCGGGGATTCGACGGCGGCCTTGATGAAATAAAAGAACTCAGATTGGATCTTGAACGAATGGAATTATATGTAAACCAAGTTTGTGATTTGAACTTAAACACATGGAAGGAAATATTTATCGAGGGAAAGAAAATTGAAATGACGAAACCGGACCTTGTCAATTTTAATCCAATACGTAGAAATAAGTTAAATGCAAACCCCAATGTAAAAGCTATAATTGAGAAAACAATTGTCCTGAAACAGGATAGGATAAAAAGAATCAATCTTGGAAGCCAACTTATAGTCGAAATTAATGGAATCGAAAAATCGATTGCAAAGCAAATAGGGGACATTCAGAAAAAGTTTGACTATTTCTCGAAAGCCAACCCAGTGCCTCCGCGCGCCAACGCTGCGGAAATTACCAAACTTATGTTCAGCCAAGCGGCCATACGGCTACAAACAATGCGGGCCCGGATATTCGGGGTGACGCTGCTGCGGACATTAATCGAAACGAGGCTTAAAAATCAGGTAGAAGACGAAGTTATGCAAGTGCTTCAGCAGCAGTTGACAGCCGAAGAAATAAATAACCTTAACCAAATTAAAAGGGGAAATTAATGCTTAAAAAAACCGTCTGTGCAGTTTTGTTATTGATATTCTTAGCATCCCCCGTGATAGTAAATGCAGGTATTCCGGTGGCCGATTTTGTAGCGTTTGCCCAGCGTATCAAATTGCTTGCCAAAGAAATAGCTAAATGGGTTCTTTATATTAATAGGTTTAAGGAATTCACTCAAAATTTATCTAATTTAAAAAACAACTTTCAGCGGACTATACGAGGATTTTTAGGGGATGAATTAAACAAGCTTATAGGTGACAACATTGATATGACAATGAAAGTCATAGAGAGCGTTGCTTATGAGGATAAGGACAAACAAGATGAATGGACGGAAATTTTCAAAGATGTTAACAGGCTGGAAACGAAATATGAAAACATTAAGGATACAGAGTATATAACGAAGAATAAACTCTACCAAAACCCGAATATAAAAAACATCATAGACAATAAGATAAAACAAAAAGAGGAAAATCTAACCAACATAAAAACTACAATTCAAAATATGCAGCTGATTCGCGAAAGCGAAATGGAGATGGTAAAAAAATTCAGTAATTACGAAAAGCAACTCGAAAAATTAGGTACAGAGGAATACCTCAGCCAGGCAAAAATAATAACTATCATGGATCTTATGGATTTAGATATATTAAAACTTAATACAAGCATAATGGCTCTATTCAGGATGATGTTGGAAAATCAATTAAAGCAAATGGCAGAAGAAGAAGATGAAAATCAGAAACAGGCGAGAGCCATTCAAGATGAAGTTGATAATTTAAAAAAAATAAAGGAATAAAAAAAAATGTGGACATCAATAAATGACATTATTTCAATTATACACGATGTTTTATGGGACAATTTGGGAGCATTCCGGATTGCAGGGATGGCAATCCTGGGATTTTTATTGGCATTGGAATTCATGGAAGAGGCTTTTGATTTAGCTTCCGGAAGGGGATTCAAGCTTGATAAACGATTACTAAAATGGATGTTTTGCGCGGTTTTTATTGTAGGTTATCCAGAGCTGGCAAACGCAATATGGTCAAGCGCTCTTGGCTTAGGGTCGCAAGCGATTGACGGTTTTACAAACATAAAGCAGTCTATCCTTGATCAGCAAGCAGCAGCTCAGCAAGCATTAAATATTTGGTACTTTAAATTAGGGTGGATCGCTGCATTTAAAGCAATTCCCTGGATGATATGTTTTGGTTTGGGAATAGTATTAATGATTATTGCTCTTATAATTATATACATTATGTTAGCGGGAGCCTTTGCTTCCCTGGCATTTGTGATTGTACTCGGGCCGTTCTTTATACCTTTCATGATGAATGACGCAACGCGAAGTATTTTTATAAATTGGATATCAAATATAATTTCCTATCTAGTGATGATCCCAATGTTAGGTTGGGCAATATCTATATCGGTAAATATATTCTTTGATGCAGCAAATAAAACAATGCTTTCGTTCACCGGAACCCCTGGGTTTTCGCATCTCCTCACTCTTTTACTTGGACCATTAACATGTATTGGAATTGCCTTAAATGTTCCAAAAGTAGTGAGTAGCTTAATCGGTGGGGGAGGCGGGGGCGCCGGCGGGGCAATGGTAGGTATGGCTGCTGCTGGGGCCGGAATGGACCA
>Ga0268280_1000857_pt1 | contig 22611 bp, 39 predicted proteins | sample saktaG_9_FD_190139 | JGI IMG/M metagenome (GOLD analysis project Ga0268280, IMG submission 190139) | Saline water microbial communities from Sakinaw Lake, British Columbia, Canada - sak_2011_5_24_40m | ecosystem: Environmental > Aquatic > Non-marine Saline and Alkaline > Saline ... | reverse complement strand
AACGCTGGTGATTTAAACACAGGTAACTGCAACACAGGTTATAGAAACACAGGTGATGGAAACACAGGTAACTGCAACACAGGTTATAGAAACACAGGTTATAGAAACACAGGTGATGGAAACACAGGTTATAAAAACACAGGTTATAAAAACACAGGTTATAAAAACGCTGGTGATTTAAACACAGGTAACTGCAACACAGGTTATAGAAACACAGGTGATGGAAACACAGGTAACTGCAACACAGGTTATAGAAACACAGGTAACTGGAATAAAGGAAGTTATCATGTAGGAGCATTTAATGTAAAAAATGCTGAAAAGGTTTATTTGTTTGATAAAGAAATTTCGAAAAAAGATTATGATAAAATTGTTTTTCCACAATACTTTTATTTTGAGTTGAAAAAAAATTATAAGCAGAGTTGGAAAAATAGTTTTTTGAATGCGAGTAAAAGTGAAATTAAAGCTACAATTAGTTTGCCTAACTTTGATTTTAAAGTATTTCAAAGTGTTACTGGTATTAGTAAGAAAATGATTGAGGAGCGATTGAAATGATGTTGAAGTTTGAGTGTTGTAAAACGCAGGATGAGGTTAGGAAGCATATTCAAGTGTGTGAGGGTAAGCATTCGCAACAGGTAGTTTATTCTACTTTTCATGATGCTTTGACTCAAGTTTGTTATGGTTGTAAAAAGGTTAGGAGTAATAGAAGGTTTTTGTAAATGGATAAAAAAATTGTTTGGATATCAGAAGAAGAAATGCAAAATAAGTTAAATAATAAAATTAAGGAATGGAAACCTAACTTTAGTAAAGATGGTTATATTGTTGCTGGTGAAGGAGAGTTTGAATATAAGGGTATTTTTTATTTAATTAAAGTTTTAAGATATTATAATCATACTAATAGATTTACTTCAATGAGTAGTAGAATTTCTGATAAACATGTTGTTGTTGAATATCCTGAAAAGACTAAATCTTTAAAAGCATTAATTAGTTCTATTGAAGAGGATTCTGATTTTTTATATCATGATACTTTGCATAGTTGGAATGATAATATGACTATTGAAGAACAAATTGATGAATGCCATAAAATGGCTCATGAAGATATTGATAAGGTTAAAAGTAATTATTTTATAGATTTGATTCAAGAAAAAATTTTAAGTTTAGAAAATTTAAAAGTTGAGTTAATTAAAATAAAGGAACTAATAAAGAAAGTGGAGTGTGAATAGAAAATGAGTGAAAAAGATTATGAAAATGGTTGGCAAGATGGTTATCAAGAGTGTTTAAATCTTGGAGAAGAAAGTAGACTTGTTAGAGAATTTAATAAAGGTAGGAAGCAGGGAGCAAAAGAGATTATTAATATTATAGAAGAGCAGAAGAAGGTTTATCAATCAAATATTAAATTAGCTAAATCTAAAAAGATGATTTCTAATTTTTTAGAAAATCATTTAAGTTGTTGTAATTATTTATTACAATTAATAAAAGAATTAAAGTGAAGGGGGTTTTTGGTGAATGACTGTTTTGAATCCTGAGTATGAGTTTAAGTGGAAAGATTTGTGGTGGGTTATTCCTTCTATGGTTAATTTTCCTCCCTTGTTATTTTGGTTTATTGAGTTAATTTTGTTAATAATATTTTTTTGGTGGTTTATTTTATGAGTGTTTGTTTGTTTTGTTTGGAATCGTTTAAGCCTGGTGTGAATACTACTGGTAAGTTTTGTTGTTATAAATGTTTTGTGGGTTATGAGAAGATTGGGAAGCATTGTACGGTTGGTCGTATGGGTAATTATAAATCTCGTACTAAAGCTTATGAAAGAAGTCATGTGGTTAGAAAGAATCTTGGACAAGTTTTAAGTGAATTGGATATAAATGTTAAGCCTGTTAAAGAAAGGAGTAAAATATTTGTTTCAGATTTGAGTAAGAAAGGAAAGCAGCAAATGAAAGAAGCACTAGAAATGCATTTAGTTTTTTTGAAATCTAAATTAAGTAGTATATAAAAATTGTTTGGTTTGTAATATTTGTCTATTGTGTATGGGGAGTGTGTGATTGTGAATAGTTTCGCCAAGCTAATAATTTTCATAACACTACTCTCCAGCACTCTCCTATTAATGGGTTGTACAACTGAACAAAATACTTTAACACCACCTTTCACAACAAGTCAGTTTGTTAGGCAGGTTACTGATCTAAATTATACGGATTGGAAAGCTGGGGATTATAATAACATGGTTTTGGTTTTTGATGGTAATAAAATTTCAGTAGCTGATGCTAATGATTTGAATGTTGCTCTACCTGATTTAACTGGTTTTGTTCCATATAGTGGTGCTTCTCAAACAGTTAATTTGATTCCTCAAAGTTTGTATGCTGGAAATGTTTTGGTTAATGAATCAAGTCCTTATGATAATTCTGTTTCGTTTGAAGTGAATGGTAAAGGTGGTTTTAATGATGGGACTTTTTCTGCTTATTTTAGTACTAATAATGCTGCTGGAAAGTTTGAAGATGGTGTTAGTAATGTTGTTGAATTAAGTAATGGAACTAATGCTATTACTGCTACTGGTACTACTGTTTTGACTGGTGGTTTGTATAATGAAGGTTCAAGTGCTGGTTATGATTTGGATGTTGGTACTATTGATGGTTATGGTAATAATATTCCTGCTGGGTTGAAACCTGATTCTTATGGTTTGCCTATTATTGATTTTGGTATTAATCCTTTTCAATGGGGTGGTATTGCTGATACTACTAGTAAAGTAATGGGTTCTATGTTTAGGCTTGATAATAGAGGTATTTATCCTTATTTTCAGTTAATACGACAACCAGCAGATGATACTTATAGTGAGGAGTATGGTGATTTGGTTGTTAGTGCTACTGATGGAAGTGTTTTGGCTGGTGATGGTTGGAATTTTAGTAATTATGGTACTGGTAATGGGGAAGATATACAATCTTTTGAAAATGCGTTTGTTGGTGGAACTTTAAACATTGCTGGTGGTAGTGGAACTATGCAGTATTATGATACTGATAAAGTTATTAATGGTACTTTTACTGGTAATGCTAACTCTTGGGTAGTGCCTACAGGTTGGGCTTATTCAAGTAATACTATTGTGCATAACTCTAATGGTACTGGAAGTTTGAGTCAAAATGTTGGTATAGTTGCTGGAAAGCAATATAGATTAACTTTGACTATGAGTGCTAGAACCGTTGGAGGAATAAATATTTATGCAGGTGGAACTAACGTTGGAGTTATTACAAGTAATGCTACTGCTTATACTTGGAGTTTTTTAGCATTAGATGATAGTAACTTATTTTTAGAACCAACTATTTCTACATCAAGATTTACTCTTGATAATATTAAAGTTGAGGAAGTAAGATATACTGCAGGAAATATTTTAGTAGGAGATTATAATTATTTACCTAATAGAATAGTTCCTAATCTTGGTGTTCATGGAACAAGTGTTTTGGATGGGAATGTTAATATTAGTAATGATTTGCGTGTTGATGGTAATTTTTTTGGTAACCAAATTTATGGTAATTTGTTTGGCGAGGATATTAGTCAAAATGTTGTGATTGGTTTGGCTAATACTTATTATGATTTTAATAGTGGTTTGAATGGTGATGGTGTTAATGGTTTTAGTTTTGATAGAAATAAATTGAAAGCAAGTGTTAAAGGTAAGTATTTGGTTAATTGGAGTTTGAGTTTTACTAATAATCAATCTGATCAAACTATTGCTGGTTTGGTTGGAGTTAATTCTACTCCTATTATTAGAACTGAGAATGCTACAAGGGCAAAAGAGAATGGGGTAGAATATTCAATTGCTGGTAGTGGTTTAGTGGATATGAATGTTGGACAATGGCTTGGTTTTATGTTAGAGAATGAAACTGGGGCAAGTACAGTTACAATCAAACATGCTACTTTAACTTTAACAAGATTAGGGAATTGATTATGGATTTTGATTTGAATACAATAGTTGGGATAATTAGTTGGATAATAATTTTAACAATAATTTTGTTAGCTTGTGGATTTTTTGCTTAAAAGTATTTCATTAATTTCTTTTTAGTATTTGAAGATAAGTGTTTGTAAGGTTCTACACTTTTAATTGACTTTGATCCTTTAACAAATTGTATTTGTTGGTCTGATGCTCCTTTGTTAGCCATGATTGAAAATCTATTATGTCTAAAAAAGTATGAAGGTCTACCAGTCCAAAGAGTAATATAATCGTTTATTTTATGTCCTTTTCTAAAATAGGTTTTGTTTTTTGTTTCTTGTAAGTTTTCTTTAGTTAATACTCCATTCTCCCTAACATAAACCTCTTTTTTACTAACCCAATGTATACTATTTTTGCCTAAATGTCTAAATGATGCAAATAAATAGGCTTCAGGGTATAGTTTTTTTGCATAGTTGAATGCTTTAGTAGTTTCTGGATTAACTGGTATAGGTATAACTCTTTTAATACCACCTTTAAGTGTTTCTAAAGTTAGTTCATAAACTCTAGTTCTTTCATACTTGTTTTTATTAAAGTGTTTGCTGCATAAATCAGCTAATTCACTTGGTCTTGCACCACTATAATATACAATAGTTAAAAGAGTTTTGGCTTGTTCGTTACTACATTTTTTTGGTTTTTTTTGATTGGGTACTTCTTCTAACCATTCTTGTAGTTGTTCTTCATTTACTAATTCTATTAATCCTTCTTTCATGAATTGTAAGTAATATTCATTCTTAATAGTAGGCATTATTGTTTCTCCTGGTAATCTGCTTCTATTACTAACTCTTTTTTAGGCTTACTTTGGTTGTTTGGTATAGCCTTTTGATACCATAAAAATATTGAAAACCAGTAGATTAGACTAGCTAATAAGACTGTATTGATTAAGTTATGGTATCTTAGAAAGAATAAACTTATAATAGGGGCTATTATGAAACTGAATAAGATATAAGGTTTAGTTAGTTTATCTTTATCTAAATATATTCTTTCTATTACTTGTTTTGCTTTGATGAGTTCAACTTTTAGATCCATATTTTATTCACCCAAGCAACCACAACTAATTAACTGTCCTTTACATTTAGGGCAACGTTCTATATCACAACCTAAATGATGTATATTTCCTTTCTTATTAACTATGTTACAATCATGGCAACGTTTATTTTTATCAAAGTAAGTAGTGTTTCGGGCATAGCTTTTACCTTCTATTTCTATATATTTCATTGTGCAAGTATTTACTTTATTCATTTCTTTATTACAATCTCTACAATAAACCATTTGTTTCACTCTCCATACTATTATTAGTAATGCGATAGTCTTAAAAACACATAAGTCAAAATTACCCTTTTGACGGAAGCTCTCTTTAAGGTTACATTTTAGCACCTATATAATTATTTTTATCACTATTCGGTTATCTGGCATGCCAGAATACATATGTTTAAAAACCTTATTGATTTTAATATTATAGTTAAGAAATCAAACTAACTATACTAAGTATAGTTAATATTTTAAATTTAGTGAAGTGATACTGAGTGCATGACTTTCAAGTTAAGTGGCAAGGAGATGTCCAATCAACAACAAACAAAATAATAGAACACTTATTCGTAAATCCATTAAAAGCAGGAATGCCTATAACCATAGCATTAGTAGGAAAGTCAAGAGTAGGAAAATCAGTATTTGCTTTAGCAGTACAAGACGCAATGTATAAAGTATATGGAGATGACTTCTTAGACATACTTGAACACGTAGTATTAATTAAACCAGTTCATTATGCTACTAAAGTAAAAGCAATACTTAAAGGAGAAACTCCAATTCATAAACGGTGTAGAACTCTACAAATGGATGAAGCAAAGTTTTTAATCAATTCAGATGAATGGCAGTCTTTAAGAAGTAAAACTATAAGAACTGTTGCAGCAACAAGTGCAACTATTAAACCAATAGCTTTTTTTATAGTGGCTCAAATGCTTGGAGATATTGATTCTAAAACTAGAAGAACAATAGATTATTTATTTGTTATAACAAGAACTCCTGGAAAAAAACCTAAAGTAGTTCCTTATACTTTTTATGAAAAGATTGACGATTTGGATAGAGTTAAAATTAAGCCTAGAAGATTGACTGGTTTGATTGAATATCCTAATGGAAAGTTTGTTCAGTACACTCCTACTTTTAGACCAAGTTTACCAAGACAAGAAATTCTTGATAAGTACCATTCTTTTGAAGAGAAGGATAAGACTGAGGAAATTTTTAATTTGCTTGACGATATTGAAAAAGAGTCTAATAAGTTGAGTGGGCAGGATAAAATTAAGTTAAAAGAGTTTGCTGAGTATTTGGTTGAGAATCCGGATAAGCTTGAAGATATTGGTGCTGTTAATAAAAGTGGTGCTTGGAAGTTTAGTAAAGATGCTCTTGGTAGATATAATTATTCTTCTAAAGAATTTAAAGAAATTGAAGAATTTGTTAGGAGAAGTTTTCAAGATAGAAAGTTAAAGGAGATGAATGAATATGGTAATGCCGAATCAACAGTTTTATCAAAAGACAATTAGTCCTGATGAGTATGTAGATATTGCGATTAAAAACGTTTTGACGTTTAATGCTAAGGTTGCTGAGAAGGAAATCATTGATTTGGATAAGGTTAGTCATATGCAGATTTATTTGATTAATCAATGTGAAACTACTTGTCTTGGTTGTGGTTTTATTAATCGGACTAAGAAGAAGTTTGATGTTGCTAATCTTGATGAGAATGAGTTATTGTTGTTTGAGGCTGCTAAAAAGTATTTTTCTAGTAAGGAGGAGATTTTTGGTATTAATGTTGAAAGGCTTTCTGCTAGACTTTTGGAGCAGAGTGTTGAGGGGGAGTATGATTCTAAGGTTAGTTTGATGACTGAGATTTTGAAGCAGAAGATTGTTAATAAGGAATTGAAGGAAGAGGATTTTGCTTTGAGTATTGCTAATTATAAGTTTCAGTTGATGTTGAGTGCTGTTAGTTCTAGTAAGTCTAGGAAGGCTGATTTTGAAATGTGAAAGTGGTTTTTGGTAGGGTTTAAATATTGTTTGTGAGTTGTTTATAGCATGGTAGAAAAGAAATTTACAAGTGTAGATTTTGGTAAAATGTTTAGGGGTGTTAATTCTCCTGTTCAGCGAAAGTGTGAGGAGTTTGAGTTTAAAGATTTTGGAGATTATTTAGTTTTTGGTGTTAAAGAAAAGAGGGATAAGAAATGAAAGGAATAATTTTTTTAATTGGATTAGTTCTTATTTTAAGTTCAGTTTTTGCTTTAACTAGAGATGAATATACTCTTGCAGTTAATACTCTTGTTGGTAATCAGTTGAGAGTTCCTTTGATGCTTGGTAGTTATAATACTGGTATTGTTATTACTAAAGATAAGCCTACTGATTCTTTTTGGTATGCTTGTTTTCCTATAATAAATAATTCTCAATATAATTATTATTGTAATGTTTGTAGGAGTTGTAATTAATGGCTGTTAATTATGCTAGTTTTTTTATTCCTAATAAAAGTGAAACTACTCAAAGTAAAGTTGCTAGTGCTTTAGGTGTTCCTACAAGTAGTGTTAATCCTAGTGTTAATTCTACTAATCAAACTTCTAGTGGTGTTAGTTCTACTTTTAGGAGTGGTGGTTCTAGTGGTTCTTCTTCTAGTAGTCAATCTAGTGTTAGTGTTCAAAGTGTTCCTAGTCAAGTAAATACTCAAGCTGTTTATGATGCTAGTGGTGGTATTAAAGGAATTAATAGTCAGCAAAGTGTTAGTATTGGTTTGTCTAGTGCTAATATTCAAAGAAGGAATGAATTAAGGAATGCTGGTTTTAGTGAGAATGATATTAGTGTTTTGACTAGTGCTAATGGTTCTAGATATACTTATTATAATGGAAAGGTTGTTCCTCAGTCTAATACTCAAAAGGCTTTTCAGAATCAAATGAATGCTCAAAGTAAAGATACTGAGAAGCGTTTTAATGATACTGCTGTTGCTGGTGGTGTTAGTGTTTTGGGTATTGGTTTAGCTCCTGTTAGTGCTGCTGTTGGTGGTGCTGCTGGTTTGATTGGTTATACTGCTGGTGGTGCTTTAGCTGGTTTAGGTTTGATTGATACTGCTAAAGGTCTTGCTGGTTTGCAAGGTACTGGTACTACTAGAAAGATTACTAGTGATAAACAAGTTGATGTTATTAGAGAAGTTGAAAATAGAATTAATCAGCAGTATGCTGTTGATAAGTCTATGAATGTTCCGGTGTTTGGAGATATTCCTAATATTGGTTTGCCTTTTGTTGGTTCTACTAAGAATTTGGTTTATGGTTTGCCTGGTAGTAAATTGACTAGTGAGGTTATTCAAGGTATTAATAAAAAAGATACTGGTTTGCAGGAGTTTGAAAATATTGCTAAACAAGTTTTGGTTGAGCAAGGTTATAATGAAAGGGATGCTGTTGCTAATGCTAAGTTTTTGAGAGGAGTTAGTTTTGGTGGAGATGTTGGAAGTGTTGCTAGTTTGTTTCCTTTTAGTGGTAGTGGGGAGTATGGTGTTCGTACTGGTGTTCAAAAGAGTGTGAATCTTGTTAGTGCTTTTGAATCTAAAGCTGCTGCTGCTGAAGCTGCTAAGACTGCTGCTGAGAATGCTGCTACAATTCCAGCTATTGTTGAGGGTGTGTCTATGTATGTTGGTCAGCAACGTGCTAGAGATCAAGAAGTTACTACTGAGGGAGTTATTCTTAGTGGAATTGGTAGTGGTTTGATTGGTCGTTATGGTGCTGGGTGGATGGCGAAAAATAGTATTCTGAATCCTACTAAAGCTAATTTAGTGTATAAGGGTTCTTGGTTTTTTGGTCAAGCTGATGAGCCTTTTGGTGATGCTTATACTGATTTAATGATGAAGGCTGTTAGTAAGCCTACTGATATTAAGGTTCGTTATTTTGTTCCTACTGTTACTGTTTCAACTTCTGGTGGTGGTTCTTCTTCTAGTAATTCTGATGTTGTTAAGTTTCCTAAAGATTGGAGTGGTGGAATTTATTCTAATACTGGTTCTAGTGCTGCTAGTGGTAAGGGTACTAGTCAGGCAATAATTGATTTGATTAATGGTTCTAGTAATTCTAGTTCTGATAGTAGTTCTCAAACTCAAAGTATTGCTAAGAGTGATAGTCAAAGTATTGGAGATACTATTAGTAATGCTTGGAATAATTCTAATTCTTATTCTAATAGTTTTACTGATAGTTCTACTAACACTTATACTAATACTAATACTTTTACTGAGGCTACTACGTTTTCTCATAGTGCTAATTTGCCTTTTTTACCTATGCCTGGTGGTTTGGGTTTAGGTAATGGAGAAGCGTTTGGTGGTGGAGGAGTTGGAGTTAGAAGTCGTAGGAAGTATTATGATGAGTGGAGTGCTGCTCTTGGAATACTTCAAAATCAACAACCTAATTATGTTTTGAAAGCTAATAAAATCAAAGCTAGTAGAGAAAGAAAATTAATGCAACAAGAATTAAAAAGAAACAAACCAAGAAAAATGTTACAACCTTTTGTTCCAAGTTTTATAAAGAAGGGATTTTTATAAATGAATCTAAAAGTATTTGGAAAGAAGAAAGAGGACAATTTTCCTACGCTTTCATTCTTGTAATAATGATTCTTGGATTAATCTTTTTATTCTTTTTCATGATGCCTTTGCTTCAAACTTGGAATGTAAGTTGGGCTAAAGGTTTACAAAAAATGACTGCTCTTAGTTTAACAACTGCAACAGGTATTACTGATGCTAATGTTCAAACAGAATACTTAGGAGCAATTAATGCTCAAACAAACAACATGGTTGTAGCAAATCAAATACTAAGTTCTTTGATTGGTTTTAGCGGAATAATTATTGTACTCTTAGTAACACTTACATTATACTTAGTTTCCAAAAGAAATACTGAGGCTGGTCTAATTGGTTAAAAAAAAAAAGTTAAATGGTGGATTGCTTCCTAAATGTATTGGTTGTGAAATAGAAGTTATTGTTAATGTTGACCAAACTTGTGGTAATCCTGAATGCAAATTAAAAGCTCATAAAATGTTTCATCAAATAATTCAAAATACTCAACAAGAAAAAGGATGCGAGGTGTTCGTATGAATTCTGCTATAATTCATAACCCTTCACTATTAAGTGAAGGTCGTTTGAAATACTCTAAACTATTTTTTGGATTACTCTTGTTACTATTTTTAACAAACGCATCCAATAAAAGCTCTACACTTTTATTAGCTCCTTTCGGAAGTGATTTCAAATGAATTACAAACTAATTTTTATTGCATTATTAATACTATTAATCACTTCCTCAGGATACGCAATAACAGACACCAACTTAGTAGCGTGGTATAAACTTAATGATACAAATACTACTATGTTAGATGCGTATGGAAACAATAATGGGGTAAATGCAAACATGACTTTAGGGCAGACTGGAATTATTGGAACTGATTATAATTTTAATGGAACTACAAGTGATGCTAATGCAGGGAATGAATCAAATTTTGATTTTTTAACTACTTATTCTGCTGGTAGACAATTTACTGTTTCTGCTTGGTATAAATCAACGGATTCAACTATGCCTGATGGAATTAATGTTATTTGGTCTAAAATTACAAATATTCCTGTAACGGGGTCAGTTGGAACTATAGCTTATGTTTCATCAAGTGCAGGAGCTTTAAGAATTGTAACTTATAAGGATAATTCAAATTATAGAATTTATACTACTGGAAATACTAATATTCAGAATGGTTCTTGGCATCATTTTGTTGTAACTCAAACAAATGGATACACAACTATAAAAGTTTATTTAGATGGTATTGAATTATCAACTACACAAACAAATGTAGGTACTCCTTCAACAGTAAATAATAATTCTCCTTTCAGAATTGGGAGAGGGGTTTTTGCTGCTGATTATAAAAGTAAATCTGCAATAGATGAAGTTGCTATATTTAATGTTGATTTAAATGCACAAGACATTAATAGTTTATATAATTCAGGAGTAGGACTAACATACCCTTTTACTCCAACTGCTATTATTACTAGTGATTTTAATACTTTAACTATTATTTCCACAACAACTTTGAATTTAATAAACAATTCTAGGATAGATGCTAACTGGACTATTGTAGACTGGAATTGGCTAGTAAACAATTCTGTAACAGGAATAGCTGACCCTGACGCAAACAACACAAGTTACACTCCTATTATTCAAAACCTTGATTATAATGTTTGTTTAAGCGTAGGAGGACAACAAGACTCTAACACTTCAAACAAAATTTATTCAACTGCTTGTAAACGAATAGTAGCTTGGGATACAATCTCACCAACAATAATAGCCGACATAAATTATAATATAGGATTCGTAACCGACTTTAATATTAATTATAGTTTACAATGCTTTGATAATGGAAGTCCAATAACTTATCAAATAATTAAAAACGATACAAACTATTTATACAATTCTTTAGACGCAAACGCTTCAATCAAAACAGGAACATTAACTCTTGCGAGTGGACAAAATGCAAGACTAACTTTTAAGTGCATTGATTTAATAGGAAACACAGCCACTTATACTACTGAATATGTTTACGCAATACTCTTTAGATTAATAAACGAAGCTAACGGAACAAACATTACAGCAACACAAATAGGAACAGAGTATAACATAGCAAGAGTTTATACTCCTGATGGAAACTACTCATTCAACTTTAAAGACGCAAACACAGTAAGCAAAAACTTTTTTTCTAATAGCAAAGAACTATACTTTGAATTTGGTTATAAAGATACAAGCCAAACTATTATCAATAGACAAATAGATTTTAGTTTAATACAAGACTCAAACATTGGTTTATGCGTTCCTCTATTCCAAACTTTTTATCAACAAAGATTCGTTTCAAACGCTCCAAGAGCAATGGTTTTACAAAACAACATAAGTTCTTGTTATATTATAGCAACAACTTTATCTTATGTTTATGATACAGGATATTCAATAACAACTTACACAATCCCAAAACCTTATTTCTTATACATTTGGATTGATGGAGTTAAAACTTTTTTAGCTTTAATAGATGGAGCAGTAGCAACTCAATATAATCTTGATGCTATTGCTTTTAGTAGAAGTGCTTTTGATATTACAGTAGGCCAAGACACAGTAGGATTTGCTCCACTAATAAACACAGTAACTAACAAATACGATACGAATACAATACAAATTTATTATAAAAGTTATTTAGAAAACAATACTCAAACTAATTTTAATATAAAAAATGGTTCTACAAGCGTTTGGAATTATACAGAATATACAAGTGCTGACGAGTTTTTAGTAAACTTTTATTGGGGAGGACTTGGAATAAATGATCAGAATGTTTTAGAATTAATTATAACTACAACTAATACTAGTGGAGAAACAACTAGTAAGAGTTATTATTTTACTACTATGGGTAATTATTATCCTAACGAAGGAGCTAATGGTTGGGTTGTAATAGTATCTACATTATTCTTTTTATTTGGAATAACACTAGTAGCATCAAGCCGAGCTTTTGGAATATTTGGAATAATCATTTGTTTAATATGTTTAGCAATAACAGCAACAGCAAGTGGTGCTTGGTGGATAAGTCTAATACAAGGAATATTTTTAATGTGTTTGATATATATAGTTATGATGGGAAGAAACACGGCAGGTAATTTTGCATGAATGCTTTACAACTATTCACTACACTTTTATTAGTTCAATTATTTTGGAGTCTTGGAGTTTCGCTTTTAATTCCTTATATGCCTAACGCTTTAGATAATCAAGTTGTAATGTTTACTAATTCTAATAATGTTATTGAACTTGGGACGCTTCAATCTAGTGTTAGTCAAGGTATTACTGATCAACAAAACATTCCTCTTTTAGAAGTTGGTGCTTTAGTATTTTATTCTTCAGCAACTATTCTTAATATCATGATTAATTTTTTTACTGCAATTCCTCAAATGGTTACTTTGTTAATGAGTGTAATATTTTTGTTTATTCCAATAGGTTATGATTTGCAAATTGTTTTACAAACTTGGGTTTTTGGTATTGTAACGGTTTTATATTTTATTGCATTGTTTACTTTCTTAATGGGAACAAGAACTAATCTTGGGAGTATGTTAGCATGACTGATTATTTAACTCCAATTATTCAAGGTATAGTTTCTCAAGCTTTATATCTTGATTTTACTGATGGTGCTTTGTTATTAATTGTTTGTTTAGCAATCATTTTTAGTACTCAGGATTATAGAATTGGTTTAATGTCTTTGCTTGTTATGAGTGGAGTGGCTTATATCTTTTTTACTTTAACTGGTTTGGCTGTTGGTCATGTTACTCTTTTACTTTTGACTAGTCTTTTGTTAATGGCTTTTAGTTTTTTTATTACTAAAAAACCTGGTGGGGCGATGTTTGCATGAATGAGATACTTTTAATTAGTTTGATTCTTTTGATAGGTTTGTTTTTGTTTAATTTATGGCAGTTGCTTTTTTTAAATGAAAGTGCTGAGGAAGATAGTATTGGTTTTAAGAAGTGGAGAATTGGTTTGTTTGTTCTTGCTTTGAGTACGCTTCTTGCTTTAATTTATTTTTCTAGTGCTATGAGTTTGATTGGTGAAGAACAGACTTTGACTGATGGTGTTGATACTTGGAGTTATACTAATAATGATTATAAAGAAGCATTCACTTTTTTACCATTAGTTACTGCTGTTTATTCTATTCAATGGGGTTTCTTACTAATACAAGTCCTTCAAGGGTTAAAGTTTTTTGGAACTAAAAGGAATAATGGTTCTGGAAGAATGGTTGCGAGAAGATGAAAAGTGCCTTTCAAAGTCTTTTTAAACACAACAACTACTTATACTAATTGTTAAACCCTTTTCTCAAGTGGGAGAGGGAGGTGTTAGATTATGGAAGATTTTAATTACAAGGAAAAAGCTCAAGCTATAAATGCTTTGGTTGCTATATTCACTGGATTAGTAGTTGTTGCTATGGTTGTAATAATCGGAATGGTTATTGCAGGAAAGACTTATAGTGTAAACAATACTGCTCTAACGGATATTAACACTGTTGATCCAACGTCTTATGATGCTGTTCAAGGTGCAATCCAAAACACTTTTACAGCAGTTGAAGATTCTACAACATTCATTATAATTTTAGTTCTTGCCGTTGTTGGTGGACTAGCTTTAATGTATGTAACAGGATTCTCTAGTGCTACAAGAGGAGGAGCAATGTAAATATTTTTACATTGAAAATTTGGTTAGGGGTGAAAACTTCTAACCAAATTAAAAAAATTAGTCTATTTTTATTTTAGTTCCAGGTTTTAATAATCCAATCTCTTTTAAATGACAGGCAGAATTAAACTTGTTCTTGAAAGTAATAATAATATTTGCTTTAATGGGTTTACCTTCAAGCGAATTACTAAATAAGTTAACCCAAGATTCTTTATTCTCCAAGTTAATAGTAAACTTTTTTCTTAACTCTCCTTGAACTTTATGATCTATAACTCTACCAAGAGTTAAATTCAAAACCATTGGTTTTATTTCTTCAATATCTTTCGTATAAATAAAGTCATCCATAAATTTAAACAAGAGTAGGAGAAGCTGAAAGTCTAGATAAATCACTACTCTTTTGAGCCGTGTTAATTAATGCTTGAACATTAATTTCAATAACAAAAATATCGTTTAAAGCTTGAACAAACTTTTCAACAACATCATATTTAGGCATTACGTTAGTTTTAATTATTTGATAAGTTTCTTCAATGACTTGCTTTTTATCTTTATTACCTAATTTAGATTCAATAGACTTGTAACCAATGTAAGCTCTTGTTGCGTAACTTCTAAAATATATTATGGTTTGTATTAACTGGTTTTTTTCTTCATCACTCATTTTTCTTGTAAGACTTTTATATAAACCATCTGTTGCGTTTCCTTCTTCGTCAAGTACTCCGTACTTGGCTTGGAACATTAGTATAATATTGTTATAAGTGCTTAGGCTGTTCTTGGTTTGTTCTAAATCATTAAGTAGAATAGTTAAATAACTTACAGCATTTTCCATTAAAATATATTAAAGTGGAACATATTATAAACCTTTTGTTGCTTAATCAGTACGAAATGCAAACCAAAAAAACTATTAATATTCAAATAGCTGCTAATGATAAACTTGTTGAAATCCAAAAAAGAATACAACAACAAAAAGAATGGATAGCAACAACAGCAATAATGATAGCAGCTCTAATTTTTGGAATACAATACCCAACAGCAATAATAATAATCATATACATTGGTTGGAAACATTTTAAAGACATCAAAGAAGAAAAAAGAATGAGGGACACTTATGGCTTATGAAAATACATTCAATGGATTTGAAGGACAATTAGGAAAAGCAACTTTTAACGATGGTGGAGAAAAAACAAGAATGGATAAAGTCTTAAGCCAAAGTGAAGTGGATAGACTAAGAGAAATTATTACTAAAGATTTATTTGAAGTAGAAGAAGTTGATGAAATAATGAACATCTTGGTTTCTACTGAATTAAAATTAACAAACTTTAACGAGAATGATAGATATATTCTTGGTAAGTATTTGCTTTGGGTTTCAGAATATGGTAAACGTTATTCAAGAGCAATTAGAACTAGAGATTATTATAAACGTCAATGGACTTTTTTAACCGAAAGAACCAGGAATATGAGAATAGATATTGAAAAAGATTATGCTGGTACATTCAAACAAGCAGTTCATACTTATTGCTTTCTAGCAAGAAGCCCACTAAGTATAGGTGGATCATTGATAGATAGATTAACAAGTGATAAGAGAGAAATGAAGTATAGTGGTTCTCCAATGCAGATACCTCAGCCAGGACAACAACAAAATTATATGGGAAGGGATTAGAAATGGGTTTGATAGATTATAAAATGAAGAAAGTTTTAATGTTAGGAGCAGCAGGTTTTGTTCCGTTGTTTACTTTCATTTTTTTAACGCTGTTTAATTTTAATATTATTCTTGGAGTTATAATTAGTATTTTAATAACAATTTTTTTAGTGTTTGTTGGTCATAAAGTTACTAGTGATAATCCTTTCATTAGAGCAATTCAAGAAAAGCGTGTACTGATTTTTGATATTAATTCTACTGGTATAGCTAGAGTTTATACTGCGATAGTTAAAGAGTCAGGTAATAATACTGGTATTGATATTGTAACTGATGCTGGAGAAGTTCGTGCGTATGATAGAAGTATAACTCATTTGCTTCAAGCTCCTCAAAAAGCTTTTATGAAGTTTATTTATAATAAAGAAGAACCTGAAAAGTCTATGGTTCATATTGAATTAAGTAATGAGGAGTTTAAGAAAGCTGCTTGGTATAATGATTATTTAACAATGTTGTTTTATAATAGTCAGATTGGTACTTTCGTAACCAAACCACTTATTTCAGAACAAGAGAAGTCTATGCTTGTAGAATACTTAACTTTGAACGAAGCAAGAGAATTAAGAAATTTAAACAATACTTTCTTAGCCTTAATGCGACACACGTTTGATTTAATAGCTGAAAGATTCTTTGGCTTTTTGAACAATCCTTTAATCCAAATAATTATTATTGGTTTAGTTTTGTTCACAGTAGGTTACTTGGCTTATATGTATTTACCAGGTTTACTTGGTATGGCTCCAGCTGCTGTTCAAGGTGCTGTGAGTGGACAAGTTGTTGAACCATTAACAAAGGGGTTGGTATAAATGAAAGGAAAGAAATGTATAGTTGAAGAAACTTTTGAAGTATTAGGCAAACTTAATCCTCATGAAAGATTTGTAGTAAGCCAATATTTTAATAATGAAATAAGTAAACAACAAAAACTATTCTTATTTATTGGAATAGGTTTAGGAGCTGCATTAATATTAGCTATTACTGTGGGGTTTTTGGTATGAAGTTTAGTTTAAAAGAAAAGTTAGAAACTTTAAAAAAATTAAATCAAATGGTTCATTGGGAATGTGGAGAACTAGTTGGGAGCAAAGCTCCTAACTTTAGATTCGGTTTCCAATCAGAACCAATAGATTCTAAAATATTTATAGGAATAGTAGATTATTGTACAAAAAGCAAATTAGGTTTTCCTTTAGACGAATTAGAATTAAACAAAGATTGGGATTTAGAAGAACAAGCATTAAAAGATTATAAGGACAAGTTAATTGTTTTATTTCCAAAAATAGTTATTAAAGATTATAAAGTTGTTTCAAGTGATTTGATTGCTGTTAGTATTAGAAAGGTTGAGAAAGGAATTGTGGTTAAAGGTTTGTTTAAGGGGTTAAAAGCATGATAAGTTATTTCATAGTCTTTTTTGTTCTTGCTGGGTTTAATTTAGCAAGACTTGCTTGGGGAGATATGAAAGAGTTGTTAGCTGATCAAAGAATATCTAGTTTGATGATGGGGGTAGTTCTTTGTTTATATTTTTTAGAAGGTAGAATTATTGAATTGCTTGTTGTTGGGTTTGTTGCTTTGTTTGGTTTACAACAGTTAAAGAAGTATAAAGATTTGTTTGGTTTGGCTGAAGGAGATTTGACTATTATGTCTTGGGTTGTTCCTGGCTTATGGTTTCTTGGTTGGACTATTCTAACCGAGTTCTTATTCCTTTATATTATTGGAATGATTATAATGAGATACTTGATTGTTAAGCAAGAAGGTTTTCCTGCTAGTGTTCCAATAGCAATAGCGTTTTGTTTAACTTGGATTTTGGAGTTGTTACATTGAATAAAAGTATTAGAATCCCTTTAGAGCTATACGAGGAACTTGAAAGCATTGCTAAAGACTACACAGGCTTAAAAAAGATAACACAAGAGCAAGTATTTCAAATCATTTTAATAATAAATGCAAAAAAGTAAGTGTATTGTTATGGATTTAAGCATAGAAATCAGGATAACGACAGGACTACTATTAATCTGCTTCATACTACTAATAGGAATAACAACACTCTACTTTTCAAAAACAAACGAACTCCAACAAGCAACTAACTCTTTCAACCAATCAATGAAAACAATAGAAACCTATTGCGACATAAACCAAATCAATGAAACAATAAGACAAGATAATTTAAACAAACTTACAACGGCAAATTGGTTAGAGTAGGTTTAAATATTAGTTAGTTTATAGTATTAGTTAACTTGTTTTTTAACAACAAGTAATGAGGGGAAAGACTAAAAGACTTTCCACCTCACCTTACATTTGCTCAACTTGAGTACCTCAGTTGTTTGCAGGAGAATGATAAAATATGGTTGAAGAAAAAAAAGTAGAAGTAACTAATTCTAACGGAGACTGGTCAGACGAATACAAAGAAGAAAACACAAAAAATGATTCAAAGTATTTCTCAGACAAAGTCCAAGAAGGAGAACTAATCTTCTCAACAAAATTCACTTTCAAATCAGAAGGAGAAAAAAAAACAAACAAATGGAACAACGAATCAATAGTGTTTTTAATAGAACATGAAGGAAAAGAAAAGACTTTAGAAATCAGTGGATCAAACTTTGATGTCCTACACACTATTGCAAAAAACAAACCTTTACTAAATAAAACTGTTCAGTGGCAAAGACAAGGTCTAGGACAAAAAGACACTAGACGAGCAATAAAATTCTAAAGGTGAACTAAACTATGGATGCTACACTACAAAAAGAAATTAAAGAGTTGATGCAAGAATTAACAAACCAAGATTCAATAGAGATTGGTAATTCAAAAACTGGGGTTATCAAAGTTTATGTGAATTTTGACGATCCAGATGGAGCTTTAATGAAAGTAGATAACGCTATAACTTTATTAAAAGCAAAAAGAAAAGAAATACTCGGAGGCGAAATCTAAATGTTTGAAGAAATAAGTTTAGGATTAAGTATAGCAGGATTAGTCTTTTCTTTTATTATAAGTTGCTTATCAATAATGATAGCTTATTTATTTTGGAATTGGTTTAAAAGAAAAGTTGGTTTTGAAATAATTTTAAAAAAAAGAAATTATTTACCAGAAGTTATTAAAAATAATGAACTTGCTTTAAAAGAATTAAAAGCAATACAAGAATTAAATGAAACATTAAGTAAGGCGAGAAAATGAATTGGACGTATGAGCAATTGGTAGACTGGGTGCAAAAACACCCGTACCAAAACGACGAGAGTGATGAAGATGATTGAAAGAATATTAACTTGTCCTAAATGTAAAGGAACTAGCTTTACAATAAAAATGAAATATAAACAAGAAGATGAAATGCGATTATTAATGTGCCATGACGGTTACGGTTTCCAAATGGAAGAAGCTATTTGGGAATGTAATAAATGCAAAAATAAAAATTATAATAACTTAACATGGGTGAAACAATGACTGATATATTTAAAAAACCAAAAGCCATTTGGAGCAGTTACAACAAAACCAAACAAAAAAAGATAAGCTTTTAAATAACAAAGACATAATATAGTTACACTTCTTTTAACCGAGATAAGATAAGAAGTAAGGAGATGAGAAAAGATGGTTTATTTAATAACAATAAAAACACTTGAAAACCAAGTGCTAACATTCAAAGTAAAAAAATATTCAATAGATAACGGAATGGTATCTTTTGAAGACAGAGATAACTTAGAAAAACACTTTCCAATAGAAAGATGCCAAATAGAAGAGATAAGACAAGAAGGGGATTACTAATGTGGCAATGTTATGATAAACTAGAAACCCCAAAAATACAATCAGCTTTTTTAATTAAACGATTACCAAAAGAAGAAATAAGAAAACTAATTGATAATGGAAAATTTATTTGTCCAAAATGCAAAGAGCAATTAACTTTTGTTCAAGAGTTTGTAAAAGAAAAAGGAATAGTAAGGTCTCATTTTTCTCATAAACAAGCTAGTAATTGTAAAGATTGGATTCCTGAAGGAGAAAGCGAAAAACATTATAACTTAAAATTTTCTTTGCTAGACCAATTAACAAATGATACAATTAAAATAAAAATAGGTAATTTAATATTTGATTCAGAAACTAATGATCATAATATTATTTTTGCTGATACTGAAATAAAAGCTATTGTTGAAAGGAGAGCTGATATTTTATTGCAACTTAAAACTCCTAATGCTTTATTTGGTTTAGGTATTGCAATAGAAATTATGGTTTCTGAAGAATATAATAGTATTTATGCTAAGTCAAAAGATTATGCTTCAAAAGGTTATTCTGTTGCAATAACAACTGATGGAGAATCTATTGAGGTTATTCAAGTTTATCCTAAAATAATTTTAGAGTTGTTTGAATATAATTTTAATAAATTAAAACAACAAGAAGAATTAATTAAATCTATAGATTCATCTTTTTTGGTTAGAGCTAATAAATATGGTTGGGATTGTACAACTTGTGCTAAAGCAAAAAAAGATAATGCTGTTGAAGGTTTTATTGTTTGTTTTAAAGATTATGATTATACAAATAGGACTGGGGAAGTTATTAAGAAAGCTGATATTGTTCCTTGTCCTAAATATTATCCTTCAAATAAACCTAAAATACTTTTAGCAGAACCTGATTTAGAAGTTGAATGTAATAGGGTGGTTGAATGAATTGTCCTCATGAAAATTGTAATACTTTATTAAATGATGAAGATGTTAGAAAAGGTTATTGTCCTAAATGTAAAAGAATAATAGTTGGAGTTGAAGTTGAAGAAAAAGATACTTCTGTTCCAAATTTAGCTTTAGTAGATTTTAGCGAGTATGAACCAATATTTGAAAACACTCATAAACATTTACCTGCTTATGAATTAGTTAATTCTGAACTTGGATTGAAAGGAAAAGAATATTATCCTGTTATTAAGTGTTGGAATTATAGAATTGAATCTTTAAGACAATCAACTATGAAATGTTCAATAGGTAAAGAGTGGTGTGATAATAGAATACATACTCTTTGTATTGGAGGAGCTGGTACTGGAAAAGGTATTCTAAAAAACGCTATAAGGTTACATGGAGAATCAGTTGAGTGTAGTGGTGCAAGAACTAACTTAGAACAACTAATTGGAAAGTTTGATAAGAAAGGAGTTGAGTTAGAAGGTTATTTTAAGAAAAAAAATCTTGATGTTGATGAAGCTCATACTCTTGTTACTGAAGATGATAAAAACTTGGGAGGAATAATGAGAGAGTTTAGAATTGCTATGGATACTTATGGATCTAATATGGTTGATAAGAAGAATGTTGATGCTAAACACTTTTTGAGTTATTGTCCTGAAACAAGATTTGGTTTTTATATTCACGATACTATTCTTCCACCAGTATTTTTTGATTTAGGTACTTCAAGAAGAATGTTTGCTTTTGAATTAAAACCAACACAAGTAGGAGAAGATTCTGCTATTCAAGGTTTTTTAACTGAGAACTATACTAACAAGTTAAGAGAATATATTAATTCAGATGTGTTCCCTGCTACTTTTAAAGGTTTTTCAAAAGAAGCAGTACTTGAACTTATTTTTTGGATTAAGGTTTGGAATAAGTTTTGTTTGCTTAATCCTAATCAAAGAGTGCGTATTCTTGGTAGAAGAATGTTTTTTAGTGGAAAGAGTTATTTTATGAGAATGTGTATGATTCTTGGAATAATGAGGAATGAAAGTGAGATACAAGTTGAAACAGTTAAACAGGCTTGTTTTGATTGCATCCATTTTCTTTTGAGTACTATTCAAGTTTATTCTAATAAGAGTGTTTTGACTTTGTCTAGAGATATTTGGAAGACTAGTGATCAGAAGGAAGCTATGTTTTTGGAATGGTTGAATTATCAAGGTGCTATTTCAAGAGAAGTTAGTGAGGTTAGTATTTCTCAATGCCAGGAAATGATTGGTGATATTTTTGGGATTAATAATAGACAAGCTATTAGTATTTATTCTAGGTTGAGGAAGTTGGGTTATATTATGGATTATAAGGGTCAGCATTCTTCTTTGGTTTGGCTTGGTTTTAATCCTAATTTGGAGGAGTTTGTTGATTTTGGTGATAGGGTTGATGTTAATTTGCCTGATGTTTTATTGAGGGCTAAGTGGGAGTTGGAGCAGTCAGAGGTGTTAGAGGTGCAGAGTACATTAGATAAAACAAGTATTACTGTACGCAAACCCAGTACCCCTACTACTACTTCTCTTTATGATGTTATTGATATAATAACATCTAATACAGACTGCAACTCTAACAACTCTCAACTTAATATTCCTTCTAAAAATATAATAGAAGAAGTATCCACCCCACCCAACACTTCAACTACTCATTTTTCTGTTAAGGAAGATTTTGAGTTAATGGATGGCAGTTTGGGTATTGGTCGTTGTACTGGTTGTGGTAAGAGTCAGCAGACTATTGTTGCTGTAAATAAGCGTATGCGTTTGGCTTTGTGTGAAAATTGTTATGAGGAGTTAGATTAGTATAGCTTCCTATTGTATAGTATGGGTTTATATAGTAGTTAGTATAATAGTATAGTATGGAGAGTGAGACAATATGAGTCTTAGTAGTTTTTGTGAAATGGAAGATAGAGAAGTTAAGTCAGAGCCTAAGTATAGTGGTATTGAGTTGTTGGCTTTGGAAGTTTTGTTAGATGAAAAGTGGAAGGTGTTTGAATGAATGATTATAGTTTTGAAAGAGGGTTGTTATTAACTTTAAGTCCTTTGTTATTTTTTGGAGGATTGATAGGATTAATTGTTTTTAATATGGATTTT
>Ga0268280_1000856_pt1 | contig 22625 bp, 16 predicted proteins | sample saktaG_9_FD_190139 | JGI IMG/M metagenome (GOLD analysis project Ga0268280, IMG submission 190139) | Saline water microbial communities from Sakinaw Lake, British Columbia, Canada - sak_2011_5_24_40m | ecosystem: Environmental > Aquatic > Non-marine Saline and Alkaline > Saline ... | reverse complement strand
TCGAGCCTGAGAAAGTCCTGAGCCTGGACAACGGCATGATAGTGATGAGTATGGAGAACCTTTATGATGAAATAAACGCCATGAGCCCTGATGAGTTTGGCCATTACGTCGACCAGGACAAGAACACATTCGCTCTCTGGATAAAGGACGCTGTGGGCGACGGAGAGCTCGCGAGCAAGATGATAAAGGTGAAGGACAAGGAGAAGGCAATGAAGCTATTGGAAGCAAGGAGGAAAAGGCAGAAGCTTGATGCAGAGAGCGTCTGAGGAGCGAACAAACTAAGTGATGAGGCTAAAAAGCGATAAATCAATGAAGTGATGATTCATGGGAGAAGAAAACGCAGAAGGATACAAGATGACAGAGGAGGAGAAGCGCCTCGAAGAGAAAGACTCTGCTGTAACTGCAGAGCTTTCCAGTATGGTCAATGAAGTGACTGACACGAACAGGAAAATCGATGATTCCTATGATGAGAAGATGAAAAGGCTGACTGACAAAAAAAGGCTTAGAGAAAACGAGCATGATGAAGATGAGCCTATCAAAAAGATAGCCTTGCTAAAGGAGCGGCTTATTGAACTCAAGTCAAGGATCAGCGATGCGCGCAAGCACGGGAAAGACCCGTTCATAGCAGATCTGATGCTCAGGAGCATCAATGCTAAATTCAAGATGGTTGAGATAACAAAAGCCAAGCATGACTTTGAAGCCGTCGAAGATATACTTAAGAAATCAGATGATGAGCTGAAGGAGACCCTCGCAGCAGAGGAGCCGGATGCCAAGAAAGAGATTGAGGAGAAGCTGAAAGCAGAGCATGCAAAAGGCAGGGAGAAAATGAATGAAGAGAAGAGCGAGGCATGAAAAGAAAAGATATATAATCAGTATAAATAGGAAAGATATATAACAGAAAAAGAATAACGATTAGCCGTCCAGTAAGAAAAAAAAGAGGTGTATAGTGGGCTTATTTGACAAGAAGAAGTCAAGGGATGATGTAATAGCCGAAGGTGTGGCGAACGCCGCTGCAGAGGCAGAGGCCGCCGCCGCTGGTGATAAGAAAGAGGATTCTTTCAACTCAGGCAACGCCAAAGTGGACATGGAGATTACCAAGATTAAGGCCCAGCTAGAGTCATACGGCGAGGTGAGAAAGGCTAATTCTGAGCGTTTCAGCAGGTCAAGCGAGCAGATGGGAGAGCTTCGCGGGATGATAATGGACATCAACAAGACGATGTCCAAGATTGAGGTCAGCGCAACCAAGGCCATAGACCTCGTCGAGAGCGTCCAGCCAGAGAAGCTCATGATCGAGATGAGAAAGCAGGAGGGAAAGATGGAGTCCCTCAAGGCCAACATCGAGAGCAACGAGGCCATGATGAAGGACATAATGGAAGAGATCAAGAAGATGAGGACCCAGATGAACTTCTACAAAGGCATAGAGCAGGTGACCAAGCTGAACGATGAAGTGAAGAATGAGATATTTGAGATAAAGAAGGTAGAGGCCAACATCGAGAGGCATGCTGACAAGGGAGAGACCATATTCCTTGACCTTGAGAAGAAGATGGCCAACTTTGATCAGTTCGAGAAGAAGATATCGGAAGTCGAGGATACGTTCCACGGAATCCAAGGAGACTTTGACAAGATGAAGTTCCAGATAAGCAACAAGGCAGAGAAAAAAGAATTCCTGAACCTCATGGACAAGTTCACTGATTTCGAAAAGCACACAGGAGATGTGCTAAAATTGCTTGACAACAGGTCAAAGCACGCGAGACAGGACCTGAAGGATAGCTTTGAGAGAATAAAGCTTCAGCTCCAGAGAAAGCATGGCGTATCCCTGCAGGACCTGCCAAAACCCCCTCCAAGAATAAAAGCGGATGATGAAGAGGGCAGCGCAGCAAAGCCGAAACCAGAGGAGATTGGCGAGCCAGAGGAAAAAGTCGAGCTGGTGAATCCGCTCGGAGTAGGAGAGCCGCCAAGGATAAAGGCAGAAGAGGAAAAGCCTGCAGCAGCAGCGCCTGACAAGGAAATGAAAAAAGAATCAGGAGCAAAGAAGGGCAAAGGATATTTCGCAAAGCTAGGAGAAGTCCTTAAGAGCAGGAAGATAATATCGAAGAAGCTCTCTGACGAGATTGAGAATGCTCCGCCGCTTGCACCGCCCATCGCTCCGAAAGAGGCAGAGAAAAAAGCTGAGAATGAAGCAGGAAAGGAAGAAGGCGCCGAAAAGAATGAAACTGCTGAATTGCCTGCGTCTGAAGAAGCGAGTAAATAGTTATAGCGATTTTTTCTTACAACTTTTTTCTTTCGGATGCGCCAGTATAGGCTGAGCATCACAACCAGGCGCGGTCGAAGTAATTTTTCCGAAAGGCTTAAATAGTTAGGCCGGCCGGATGTGATTTGGGGATTAGTTAAGGGGGATTAAGGTTGAGTTTCGATACATTCCAATCAGCAGAGCATTTTTCATGTTCTTCTTGGCAATTTAATCGCTGATCTGACAGCTGGTTTCTTAGAATTAACGCATTATACCTTAAAGAGTATAATGGGCTCAAAAATAGAAACATTTATAAACATTCTTCGTCTAAACAGTTGAAAGTCGTTATACTGGTAAAAGTATAATAGCCACGTATTTCGTTTAAGGGGTTTTGAGTGGTTGGGAATTCGCTGGAGCAGGAGATAATAGGACTCTATGCTGGAGATGTAAGCTCAATCTACAGCATCAACCAGATAGCCCGAAGGCTGGGAAAAAAATATCCTTACATCAACAAGAAAGTCACCATTCTCATCAAGAACAAGATCTTCAAGAAGACAATCGCTGGACGCTCATATCTCTGCTCGCTCAACCTTGAGAACGAGGAGACCATATACCTGCTCATTCTTAATGAGATAAAGAAAAAAAAGGAAGCTCTCAAAAAAAACTCGGAGCTCCAGAAGACATTGGAGTACATTGAGAAGATGAACAAGGTCCTGAGCATAGGCCTTGTGCTGAAGAAAGAGGACAGTCTGTACTTTGTGCTGGAAGGAGAAAAGGAGAAATCCATGTTCGAAGCCAGCGTGATAAAGCAGGCTATGCCAGGGTTCTCGATAGAAACGCATACCAGGGAAAGCTTCCTCAGGCTTTTTGCAGATGACAGAGAGCTGCGGGAGGATCGCGTGATCCTGCACGGCTATGAAAAATATTATGAGTACATGCGGGAGATAGAGGACGAGCTGAAGATAAGATATTCGAAGCTGGTGCCATGATGAAAGTGAAATATACCAACAATAAAGGAAGGAGGAACATGAAGCTCAAGCAGGGCTTGCTCTTGATAATCATATCCTTGCTCTTGTTGAACATCATGATAAGCACAGGCGAGGAGCAAGCCCGCCAAAAGGTGCTCTTCCTCTCGGTGGAGAAGCCGAGCTACGCTCCTGGCGAGCAGATAACGCTCATCGTGACTGCTGGAGGCCTGGACCAATACGACCTGGTCATAACTTCAACTAATAATTATTATAAGTACAGCGGAGACCTGAAGAACAACATAGTGTTCTATCCTAAAGAGGAAGGATTGCACCGAGTCGAGGTGTTCAACAAATTGACAAAAGGTCTCATCGACTCTTTGGAATTCATTGTTCAGGTCCAATCGGCACAGGCAGAGCAGAAGCCAGAGACAGATGATAATAGCAACAAGACCAACGTCAGCGAATCGATGTCTAGAATAATTATGGGAAAAGAAAAATACACGATTGGCGGCACAGTGTCGGCGACAGTCAGCCTATTGCCTGGAGAAGAAGACCTGCGTCTATATTATGAGTTTGAGGGCTTGAGCCAGAAATACATAGGAGACTTCTCATCCATCAGCTTTGCCCCTAGAGGGATAGGGACTCACAGCCTTGTGCTGAAGGACAAGAACAATAACATTGTTGAGACACGCTCCTTCGAAGTGGTTGATAAGATAGAAGGGACTAAGCCGGAAATTAATGCGAGCGCAAACATAAGCATCGCAAACACGACTGCGAATCTGACGACGAATTTGACGACCAATGGAACTGAAGCAGAGCAGAATGATTCTATAATCCTTCCGGAAGAAGAGCTGACCAAAACATCAGCATCTACATCAGCACTTACTCCGAGCACCACAGGCACAAGCGCAGATGCGAAAGAGGCCGTCGCTATCAAGCAGCTGATAAAATTGAAGAACAAGCTCGGAGAGCAAGAAGATTTCGGCGTGAGGATAATCTCAAAGAGAGGGATGAGAGCAACCGCGATGGAGACAAGCGAACCGTTGGCTGCTGCGCAGGAGAACACAATCAACAGCATCAAACCGAATGTAGACGAGACAGAAGAGGAGGCAGCAGAGATAGAATCGAGAACCCAATCAAAAGCACCTGTGAGACCAGAAAACCTTCTCAGCGCAGAAGCATACGACATCGAGCTGAGCATGGACAATGGCCTTGTCAACAAGATAATATTGAATGATGTGAACGCCGACGCACTGGCAATAGTAGGAAAAACAGGAGAAGGCGCTGAACTGTTGTTCGACTCTGCCTCGGCAGGATCTCTCGGCATCAAGGACAAGAAGATACTGAAGGCTTACAGCCTTGACCCATCAGGCATCAGCTTCACCAACGGGATACTTAGCGCAACTGCTAAGGGTAGTGAGCTCTGGAAATGCAAAGACTGGGTGTTTGATGCGCAGATCTGCGCTGGCAACTGGCAGAAAGTCATGGACATAACCCCTGGTGAGAGCTACAACGTGCTGCTGACACCCGGCGACCCGGCCTATGCTGAGACAGGCCTTGCGACGATAAACACCAACAAATCAATCTATCATCCTGGAGAGAGCGCTGAGATAATAATGGCAGTGCTTGACACAGAGGGACTGCTTGTGCCAAACGCAATGCTGGAGATGATGATAACAGACCCTCTGAACCATACAAGCACATTCAGCACAGAGGGAGAGAATGGAGCAGAAGGAGATATCACTGCCCTGAGAAAAGGAATCTATCACGCCTATTTCACAGCCACGCAGGCAGAAGGCAATTATACTATGAGCGTGCGAGCAATTGGCGATGGAGTGGATTACACAATGTTCTCTTACTTCACAGTGCTTTCTGATTACGCGTTTGACATTATCAGGAAGAGCCCAATCACAATCGACCCGTGGAAAGAGCCATTCACGACGAACATCACCGTAAGCACAAGCCTTTCGCTGGACAGCGGTGACGGAACTGGATTCAGTCTGACAGAGATACTTCCGCTAAGCTTCAACATAACAGACGCCGGCGGAGGAGTGGAGAGCACATATGACCAGATGCGAAGATTAACCTGGACTGGCCTTTCCAACAATTCTATTGTCAGCTACTCTGCGAAGGCGCCAGAAGTGACACCTGAGCTCTACGAGCTGAGAAGCTTTGTTGAATATGACGAAGGCATAGGCGCCGGCACTCAGACATTCATAGAAGCAAGGCCATGGTATCTCGCAGCAGACCCTTATTACACAGGGACTTTCTTCCTGTTCTGGGACGGAAGCACAGATGCTCCGACGGATTGGAGCTGCGTATCGTGCAACCCAGGAGATCCTTTCTACGGCAGGTTCATCAGAGGATACTCAAGCTATGGGACAACAGGCGGGAGCGCGACACACAATCATACAGCGACATATTGGAATGAGACACCTTCGAATTATATCCAGGGAATGACAGGGACAGGCACTGCTGTCAGAGCCACGGCTGCTCACACTCACTCAAGCCTATCCTCCGAAACAGTGGCTGCTGCCTCTAACTATCCCAGATATAGGCAGCTGAAAGTCATATCCTACCCTGGAGTTCCAATGACAATCCCTGCTGGAGCAATCGCTATCTTCAACACAACCACTCTTCCGAGCGGCTGGACAAACTACACTGCAGAGATAGGCTACTTTGTGTTTGGAAACGCGACATCGAACACTACCGGAGGATCAAACAACCACACTCACGGCGTCACAATAGGCCTCACCGGCTCCACCGGGACAGACATAAGGAGAAACCCTGGAAGCAATCCATCAGTCGACGTAGCCGTAGACGGGCATACGCACACAGGTTCTGGGACGACTGCTTACAGCAACAATACACCGCCTTACATCGGAGTGGTCTTGGCGAAGACGAATTCAGACACGACAATACCTTATGCTCAAGGATTCATAGCGATGTTCAACAGCAGCTTAGGCGATGGATGGATCAATGTATCCCAGAGCGGACAGCCGTTCTACGAGAGATTCCTCCTCAGCACCGGCAGCTACGGAGCGACAGGAGGGTCTAATTCAAGCAACCACACAAACCTATTGATAACAACAGGATATCCTGACAGCGTCGACGTGACAAGGCTCACAGCGACTAGCTTTGCCTCAGCCAACCACACTCACAACATAACTGTTTACTTCAGCACGAACGCCCATGTAGCGCCGTTCATCAACGTAATCTTTGGATACGCGAATGAATCGCCGCCGATGCCTCCTTCGATAGGATCGATAAGGTGCTATAAGTCAGGAACTGGCTGGATTGATTGCAACACCACTACCTACAACAGCAACATAACGCAGGTGGGGGCCAACTGCTCATCAAACAACAATGTCAACATAACAAATGTGACTTTCTGGATGAAGAACCTGGAAGACAACTACACATATTTCAACGTCACAAGCACCGACAACAGCAGCGGATTCTGGGCATATGATATAACAGACGTATTGGTGCAGGACTCTGGAAGCTTCCAGCTGAGAGCGATATGCCGCGAGAGCGCCAGCAGCTATACTGAAAAAGATTCCAACTGGACCATCGCCTGGGGAACATTAGCCGCATCGCTCGTGACTCCGACGACAAACATCAATGCCACCAGGTACAGGACTTTTAATTTCACGGCAAACGTCACATGCACCGGGGGGGAGTGCGGTCATGTCAATGCTTCAGGATGGCATAGCGCAGGCATCTATGGCTACGGCAGCAACGGCTCTTACACAGTCACAGCAGCCAACACAATACTCAACAACTACACTCATCTCACCCAGAATGTGAGCTCAGGAAGCCGCAGCATAACAGTCAACCTAAGCACCGCCTATTCAGTCGGAGATTCCATATTGATAATACAGATGCAGAATGGAACTGGAGGAGTTGCAGGGAATTATGAGTTCGCAACGATTGAGAGCAAGAGCGGGAATAATCTGACATTGATATCAGGCCTCACAAATTCTTATTACACAGGAAATTACAACACAACAACTTCCACAGTCACCCAAGTCATCAAAGTTCCACAGTACGCCAACCTCACAGTGAACAGCGGAGCATCAATCACTGCGATGAGTTGGAACGGATATGCTGGCGGAGTCGTGGCTCTCAAGGTCAATAATTTCATGAATGTGACTGGAACAGTCAACACCACAGCCCGCGGGTTCAAAGAAGGATACGGAATAACCACGAGCGGAAGCAACGCCTATGCCCAACAAGGAAGCTCATATCCAGGCATAGGCTCCTATGCTAACAGCTATAATGCCGGAGGTGGTGGCGGAGGACAAAACGATCTTGTGAGCTCTGGCTCATCAGGAGCATCAGGAGGAGGAGGAGGATATGCGACCACTGGAGAGAGCGGCGACAGCTCACCTGAAAGCCAGATAGGAGGAAGCGGAGGAAGGATGCATGGAAGCGCATCCCTCTCAAAGATATATCTCGGATCAGGAGGAGGAGGAGGAGGCTCTAACAACAACGGAGCACAGGATGGAGCTGACGGAGGAGCAGGAGGAGGAATGATATTCATACAGGCATACACTCTTAAAGTTAGCGGAACGATGATCGCCAATGGAAGCAACGGCTTGAGCAGCGGAGGCGCATCAATGGGCTCAGGAGGAGGAGGAGCAGGAGGAACCATCTACTTGGTATCAGAACAGATGACCATCGGATCAGGCCTTGTCGAGGCAAGCGGAGGAATAGGAGGATGCGGCGATGTCAGTAGGTGCGGAGGAGATGGAAGCGACGGAAGAATAAGACTTGACTACACCACGCTAAGCGGCTCCACCAACCCGACAACAGGATATTCTGGCACTCCCACCAGCACAGAAGGATTCGTTCTCATAAGCACAACGAGCGGAGATATTCCTTTCTGGACAGAGAACACCAATTCCAACACTCCGAGCGCCACCAGCTGCCTGCAGAGCCTTGCACCAGGAAAGAATTGCACAATAACATGGATGGTCAACGCCACAGGACAAGAGAACAGCACATGGACTTTCTTCGCGTCATTCGATCCTATCAATTATTCAGCGAGTGTCAGCCGGGGAAATACTTCCAGGTTCAACGTCACCATAAGAGGCAACATTGCGCCAGTGGTGAGCTCAATCTCATTGACTCCTGCGACTCCTCTCTACTACGAAGACCTCAACTGCTCATTCACAATAATTGATGTGAACATCGAAGACACCCTGAACGTAAATCTCACCTGGTACAGGAACAACGTCTCCATGCTGAGCCAGAACATCTCTGTTACCAACGGAGTAAGTTCTTTAGCGACGCTCGGAAGCGGGAACACGAGCTCAGGGGAGATCTGGCATTGCGGAGTAATGCCCTATGACCAGGCAACCTACGGAGCGCAGGTGAACTCATCATACGCAGTGATAGTCTCGTCAATACCCCCTACGATAAATAATATAATGTGCCGGCTCAATGAGGCCACTTGGGTGAGCTGCCCGAGCGTGATGTACAACAGCAATCTCACGGCAGTGAGGGCCAACTGCTCTGATTCAGAAGGATATGCTGTGAATACAAGCTTCACGCTAGTGAATAATGAAGATTCACGCACATATTTTTCTAATACAACCACAGACAATAGCAGCGGCTACTTTGTCTTAGATAACGAGGATGAGTACATACTCGACTCAGGCACATTCAACCTGACTGTGAGCTGCTATGATAATAACAACACACCAAGCTATAGCTATGTTAATTGGGCCATCCCGTGGGGAACATTGAAAGGCTACCTAGTAAGCCCGAACACGGCCACCAATGTGACGAGGAATGAGTTCTTCAATTTCACAGCCAGGATAAACTGCACAGGCGGGGAGTGCGGCTACCTGAATGCCACACTCGACCCGACTGACTGGCTCAACAACTCATTCAATTACAGAAAATCCATAACCATCACTGAGAATTCAGCCAGGAACCTGACAGGATACCAGTTCATGATCAACCTCAGCACCTCTACGCTGATTGCCGAGGGAAAGATGAACGGCTCTTGCAGCGACATGAGATTCATCAACAACGCGTCACAGATGATTGATTACTGGATTGAGAGCGGATGCAACACAACTTCCACGATCATATGGATAAATTATTCCATCAATGCATCATCCAACAAGACAATATATGTATATTACGGGAATTCGAGCATCGCCTCTGCGAGCAACGCCACCAAGACATTATTCCTCTACGAGGACATGACAAAGGCTCCTGGCGGAAGCCTCACCGGTAACGCATCATACGTTGATTCTGATTGGGGAGTGCGCCTCACAGTGGCGGTCGATAACCTACTAGGATACATGTACTATGCGAAGAACCCAGGGCCTGGCATATATGGAAAGTATGAGACCTGGGCTGGCGGAGGAGACGGGGCAGACGCCACATGGATAGGAGTGCATGAGAACTCAGCAAGCTCGACGAGAGAAGACATTGTCGACGGAGGATATCACTTCACAGTTGATGAGTACGGAAGCAACGGCAACAACGGAAGAGTCGCGTTTACCAAGAGCATCGTTGATAACGGAGCGCCTATAGCTTCATGGACCAACACAACCATTTGTTTCAAATAACTTTTTTCCATTCTAAATCCACCTCGCGTTTTATTTTTTTATTTTTTTATTTTTTCTATCTGGTCGTAGACCTAATACCCATTTTTCCCTCAACAATATGTTCATCTGATTTTATGATGATATTTGAAGGATCATAAAGCATGTAATATTTTGAGGAATTCTGCTGGCGCCCGGCCTGCCGCACGTCAAAAGTGACGCTCTTTGAGACGCCATCCGCATTCTTTATCTGCAATTTCTTGAGCTCTTTTTTCAGGTCAGAATCCTTGGAGAACACAACCATCTGGAGCTCATCATCCTTGAGAGCGTCCATGTCAAGCCCCAAAGCATCGATGTTATGCATGAAAGGCTCTATGCTCCAGAAAGTCTTTTCCAGGAAATAGTGCAGCTGAGGCCTGTCAAGGAACCATATCTTCAGTATTATCTTATTATACTCACTCAGGTTGAGGAATTTCTTCTCTACGAAGTCCTTTGAGCTGGTGATAAGGAAAGATTGATTTCCAACAAGAGTATAAATGAGCCTGGGTTGGCCTTTATCCCTGTTGGAAATCCTTTTACATTGAACAAGACCGGCCATCTCTAGAAGACGGATCTGTTGGCTTATGTTTGCAACCGAGGTATTCGAGAGCTTTGCCAACTGCAGGGGGGACTTTCCTCCTGAGGAGAGTATTTTCAGGATGTCCCATTTCGAGGCCGTAAAAAGTGTTTCTTGTTCCATTTTAATCTTTCACTTTTGCTTGCAACGGTTTTGAGCGTCAAGTTTTAATTTTTGCGACGACAGGAATCGTTTATTCGCTTCCAGTAGTCAACCAACCTTATTGGTTATCTTGGTATACTTTTTTGTATAACTATGGTTCTTATGCACACACTTATATTTAAATGTTTCGGTCATAAGTTAAGTACTGTAGTTAAACAATCAATAAATTAACAACTAAAAGAAAGCACAGTAATTAATTAATCAATTAAACAGAAGCCGATTCTCCGTCGACAAACAAGAAAAATCAGCCTAGCTCAGCGTAGAAGTAGTAGGTGTTCGAGACCTCAGTAGGATTGTCAGGGACAATCATCTGGAAGTCGTAGAAGCTATTGTCGAAGCCCACCTTAGCATCCTCCAAGATAGAGACATAGACGACGCTAGATCCGTCACTCATAATGACTTCCTGGAATACTGAGCTCTCTGAAGCTGCTTGGGAAACATCCCCTATGTAAGTGGATATTGAGTAACAGGTGCTATTGGCCACCACTCCTGTGCCTCCGATCACAAACGATTTATGGGCTTTCTGACTAAATGTCCTATTGATGCTATCGTCGCTAGTGGAATTAATGCTGAGAGCAGTCTCCTCGCTCGAGATATGGGTGCTATTGGCACAAGCCAAGGAAGTGAAGTTGACAGAGTCATTCCTGGATACATACACCTCGCCCTGGACCGTCGTCAAAGTCCAATCGTATATGGTCATGTTATTCGAATTATCAAGGGTCAATTTGCCAGAGACATTACCGACGTAAGCTTTCCATTTGCTCGTCTGAGATGTGACATTCAACACTAATGTAGTGAATGATCCTCCTGCAGCAGTGTGCGCCGCCGCCGGCGTCGATGAGCCATTCTCAGTATTATTATACAGCACAATAACTCCCTGCGGCGCGCTCTCGACGAATAAGACGGAAGCGCTGAACATGATTGCCACGAGAACAACAGCTAATGCAAAGATCGCTTTCTCTTTCCTCGCTGTCGAATTCTCAATTATCATTTTCACGCCCGACCAATTTTTTTCTAGCTCGCAAACATACAGTCCAGATGGTGCGCTGGTCCTTCCCCGTCAACCTGCTGATATCGGCATAGCTCAAGCCAGTATTTTTTAGGAACATGGAAACCGATTCTAGGACGCTCAGATGGTATTTTTTGAAGAATGAAAGCGGGATTGAGAAGCGGGATTCTTTTATAGTTCCAAGCCTCTTGCCCTTAACTTGGTTATACGTCGCCCACACCGCTTTGATATCACGCCCCAGCCTTGATGAGATCTCGCTGTTGGAGAGGCCAGATGACTCCTTAAGAAACTTCACAAGGACCTGGAATGGAGCGAGCGATGAGTTAAACAAGGTCACAGGAATATATATCTCGCCAGAATAGCGCTGGTTAAGGTATGAAGACGAAGGAACATCTAGTGTGAACTCCTGTTCGACACTGTTCGACCCTGATTCTTCCTCCAAAGAGTATTCCAGATGGGAAGCATCAAGGAAAAAAACATTTTTTTCCAAAATAATACTATAATGTAAGTAGTTATTTATAAATATTGCCATTAAAAAGCATAAAATACAACTTTTGTAAGTAATTAGGTACTATAATGTAAGTAATAGTCCTCAAGGACTATTGCGAATGTGAATCAAGCAAAACAAAAGTTTTAAATAAAGAAAGCAGGGAAAAAACTGAATCGGGAAATAAATATGGTCAAGGGGAAAAACACAATCTTGCTGATTGCTACAGCCATCATTATCATATTGGCAGCGGCGAGTGTCCAGGCAGCAGTAACAGAAGTCGTGTCCAACTCAGCAGACTGGCGAGACGTCTATTCGACAGTGATATACGGCAACCTGCTGCAGGTGTCAAACCATTTCTTGACCAGCACGCCGCACGGTCCCATACTCCTTTTTGAGATCCCGAAAACCAACGAAGGGATACAGATAATCACCTCTGCCGACAAGCCATTCTATATAGGGTATGAGTCATTGTTCAGAAGCAAAGGATACCAGAACGTGGAAGAGCTCATATTCAACAGCGCCAACCTTGAACTGGCAAAAAGGCTTCCTAACATCAATAAGTTCATACTTCTCGACGATGCATACGGATACAATGCCTTAGCAGTCGGGCCGTACGCAGTCAAGGCAGGATATTACGTGATATTTGCGAACAGCAGGAACAGCCCGGAAATAGCTGACTTCCTCGCGACCAAGAACATAGAGAGCATAATAATCTACGGCAGGGTAGACCGGGAAGTAAGAGCTGCGGTCAGCCAATACAACCCAGAGATATTGAACAGCGAGAGCGGAAGCCGATTCGAGAACAATATGCTCATCGTGGACAAATACTCTGAGCTGGGAAGCATAAAGCAAGTCATACTCAGTAATGGTGAGTTCATAGAGGCGAGCATGCTGAGCGGAAAAGAGCCAGTCCTCTTCATAGGAAAGACTAATGTGCCAGAAGAGATAAAGGGCTATATCCAGGAAAGAGGTATAGAGATCGGAGTCCTCATAGGTAATGAGCTCATAGGGTCTGCCACAGACATAAGGCGACAGCTAGGCATCAGCGTCTTCGTCAAGTTCGCGAGAGGCTCAAGGATACCTGGCGGGACCATCAATCCTGTAGAAGACCTGGACCGATTCCCAATGCCGAGCTATCAGCTGAGCCTCAGCATAACATCAATATCATATAACAGGGCCACGGGTGTGCTGGAAGTCACCTATAAGAACAATGTTGATCTCGCCACATACTTCAGGTCGACTATAACTGTGAAGAATGAGAACGGAGAGACCATAGTGACTGATGGAGACAACGACACAATCTTCATAGATGGCGGAGAGACAAAAACAGTCCTATATGGAAGGATCAAAGACGTAGATGCACAGAAGATAATTGGAGAATTGACAGGAGAGGTATATACTATATATGGAGAATCCAAGACGTCATTAGAAAACGTATTAAGAGGTACTTTCAAGATCGAAATAATAGATGTGTTTGATAATGCGCAGATCGAGATAGAAGGCCTGGTCTATGACAAGAGCAAAGGCACATTCTATGTGAAAATAAAGAATACTGGCATTGTAGACACCTATGTCAATGCTGAGCTCATTGAACTGTGGATCAACGGGGAATATGCCACAGTCGGATCTGATGACGCAGTCAAGATAGAGCCTGGAAAGACAAAGGAGATCCCTATCAAGATAGCTATGAGTGAGGAAGACCTTGCAGACATGAAGAACTCCGAGATAACTGTAAGGACCAATTACGGAGAAAGGATGCGCGCTCTCACCAAGACAAAGGAAAAGAAATTCGCGCTTGAGTTCCGGCAGGGAGCAGGCAACTATACTGTGATCCTTGTCGTGCTGGTCATCATCATAATACTACTGATCATCTTCTTCAAGAGAGGGAAAAAATGCCCTCGCTGTCGAAAGATGAATAGCAGAAGGGCCAAGCATTGCAGAAAATGTGGATATCCCTTCAATGACCATCAGTGAGAATAGAGAATGTTGAGGTTTGAGCCCTCAGTCTGATTCTGAAGAAAAAAAAGAAAGAAGTTCCCTGCTGTTTATTTGTTTAAAGGGGAGGGTGGGTTGTTGGAGAATTTCAACAACAGGGAACTCTCCTTTTGAATATGATCATTGCTTCTGCCTGAACTGCAGAGGCCTCGGCGGTTTTCTCAGCTCTTGGAGCCACATAAGGCCTATTCTCATCATGTTCTTGTTGAATTTTTCGCTAATCTTGTAGGTCTTCTTGTAAAGGTCATAATCTATCAGGCCCATTGTCTTCATGGGCGTCAGTATCCTGTCGTAGAATTGCCTTTTGTTATAAGAGATCTTGGTCTTCTTTTTTATGTTAAGCCTTTCGTCCACGACCACATCCACTTCTATCCCTTCGTGCAATCGAGTCGCGAACATGGACATCTCAGTCTTCCCTATCTCACCCTGCTTGTTTTTCATGTCTTCGATAAGCATCTTGCCTACGATGACCTGTTGTTTAGTGGCAAAAATAACTTCGTAAATGTTCTCTGGCAGGTTATATTGGTCAAATAATATTACCATGTGAATACATAAGCATAACTAGTATATAAATATTTCGTTTTGTATACGTTTTAGTATAGTGGTGATGGTAAAGACGACTATAAAAATAAGTAAAAAAATAAGTAGAATAGCTAAATTTATATATCTGGACGATAATGAATTTATAAATGGAGTTCCGGAGAAAGCTTTACACAAGAGGCAGCAGCTTTGAGACCACAATCCCTGCGCCGCTCCTTTTCTCAATAGATAAGAAAAAGAAACATGAAGTGATATTCATCTTCAACGCCGAGACGAATAGCTGGGCCATCAAGATAGAAGAGTTGGGAAAAAAAGAATGAGACAAAATAATAACAATAACAACAAGAAAATCGAAGAGGCGATGATATTCATAACAGTCATCGCGCTCATAGCCCTGACATTCTTCTCTCTTAACAAGATACAAAAATCGTCGTTCAGCGATATAACAGGTGAAGTGATAACAACAGTGAACGTCACTCAGCTCAGAGCGAATTACTGCAACTTCACGCTGCAAGAAGGGCTTAATCTCATCTCATTCTTCTGCATACCGAACACTATAAACCGGAATGATGTGATCATCAACATAACTCGCATGGTTGCCATCTTCGAGTATCGCGAAGGAGAGACCGATGCATGGAAAACATACAACCCCTCACTGCCGAGCTTTGTGATTCAAGACCTCAACTATCTTAGCAGGACAGAAGGGTATTGGATAGATATGAATGCGCAGGAACAATTCCTTCTGGAAGGAGGCCTTAGGATACCGACGAGTGTGCCTCTCGTGGGAGGATGGAACCTGGCAGGCTATCCGACGAATGTATCTGAATCTGTGCTGACATCATTCGATACAATCGCAGGCAATTTCAGTGAAGCAAGAGCATACAATGCTACGCTGGACATATTCCTAAGCTATGTTCCTGGAGTCGGAGGAGCGCTCACTTACACCACAGCTAACTCAGGGTACTGGATAAATGCGACAACAACAGAGATCTGGGTGGTTGACTGAAATGAAACAATCATCAGAGCATGCGAAAGATAGGAGTAATAAGAATTATAAGACTGATAAGGACAATAGGAAGGCTATCTTTACATCAGCAATCATGCTATCAATTCTTGTTTTAATAGTGATCCCTGTTCTAGCAATCCCTCCGCTTTCAACGGAATTCTATGGTAAGGTCAGGACATTCAATAATAACGCCACTTCCGGCACTATCGAAGTCTATGACAGCAGCGGAACATTATGCGGTTCGTTCAGCATCATAAATGAGGGAGCCTATGGATCATTGACGTGCAAAGGCGACGATCCAGAGACTGGTGTTGACGAGGGAGCTGTATTGGATGAGAACTTGACCTTCTTATACAATGGAGCATACACTACGATGATGGGAGACTATACCTGGGATCAGGGCATCTTCAAATATGTGAACATAACCCATCCTGTCGTATTCTGCGGGGATCTATTCTGCGACGCCTGGTATGAAACAACATATACCTGTCCTCAAGATTGCCCTGATTACAATCAAACAAACACAACCATCAATACCACGGTAAATTACACTAGTAACGAGACTGATGAGACTGGTGATGAAACCGGAGGAGGTACAGGCGGGGCAGCAGAAGGAGGTGAAAGCTCAACCTCAGGAGCAATATCCCAGGCGGCATATCTAAATTTCCTGACCAATTTCTCCGGGCCGGAAGGTGCAGAGGGATTTGAATGCAAGGAAAGTTGGGTCTGCAACAACTGGTCTGAATGCAGGATTGATGGCTTCCAGAATCGTAACTGCACTGACAAAAGCGCTTGCGGGAGCGTGGAAAAGAAGCCGCTTGAAGTGCAGAAATGCACCTATACTCCGACGTGTTCTGATGGTGTGCGTAACGGCCTGGAGGATGGCATCGACTGCGGAGGGCTTTGCACGCCGTGCATAGGATGCTTTGACGGCATACAGAACTGCCATGATGGCAAGTGCGAGGAGGATGTTGATTGCGGAGGGCCGTGCCTTCCATGCCCGACATGCTTTGATGGCATTAAGAACTGCCATGAAGGCCTTTGTGAAGCAGGTGTTGATTGCGGGGGGCCCTGTGAGGAGAAATGCCCTGAGCTCCAGCTACCAAAGCCAATCTTCATGTGCAAGAAGGACATCAACCCTTTGTCTAATGACAGCATTCTGTTCTTCATAGTCATATTAACCGTGATATTAGGTGACATAATCCGTTCCCATATGAAGATCAAGAAAATCCAGGATGATAAGCAACTCAAGGATATGGAAAGGATAAAGAAGATATTCTCAGTGCGAAGAAAGATGCTCTTATTCATAGTCATAACCATCCTTGTGGCACTCATCCTCTATCTCTATTATTATTTCTTTATCATGTGCGAGACTGATTACAAATACATCTGGCTCCTGCTTATACTGCTGTTCAGCATGCCAATCATCATCCATGAGTTGATCAGGTATATGGAGTACACTGAGATGAAGAAGCTTAAGAAATTTGAGGCTCTCCTGGAGAATCATTTTAAGCAGATAGAGAATCTGATCAGGATTGAGAATGAGAACCTTATAGAATTGGAAGAAGAGCTTGCCAACGATCTGAGAGATATCCTTGCCAGGAGGTCTGACGAGGGCGAGAAATCTGGAGAGATGGTTCTGGTGGATGAGATATATCGCAAGCTTGTGTTTGTCTATTCCAGGTATAAGGAAAAGAACAATCCTGTTGAAGATGAGGTCATATTGTGTGATGACATCTATAAATTGCTGGAAGATGAGAAATATGAGCGGTTCATAGAGGAGAATCCTGATGTCGCAGGCATAATCAACAGGCTGAAGATCCTTTACAAGCAATATGAGGAGAAGCAGAAGCTGTATGATGAGCTTGATAAGGTAGATTCTTCGCGCGAGACTCTGGGTATTGATGAAACAGATGCTGAGAAAGAAGATAAACCAAGTAAACAAATAGTTGAAGAAGACAAAGAAGAGAAGGAAAAAGATAATTTATGATCCAGTAATGCGAGGATTAAGGAGTCTCAGCGTTGAAGACTACTGTTCCGTTGCATACGCCGAAGGGGTTTGAGCTTGCGTTGACGTGCAGTGCCCAATATGTTGTGTTGAGTACGTATGTGCTCGGGATTGTCTGCTTCTGGATTGTAAGATCAGGTATTGTGACAGTAGATCCTGTTATTGAAGACATCGCGCTGTATGTGTCTGCTGCGCTGAGCGAATATCTCTCATTTGGAAGGGTTATATTCCTTACTGAGCAGAACATAGCATAGCCTGCGCCAGTGAGCTCGTCGTTTCCTGCGTATGCATAGACGCTGACATTTATGCGCATGTTTCCTAGGTTGGTCACGTTTGCTTGCTTAAGATCAGCATCTGCAGTCGTGTCTCCTACCGCCAGATCTCCGAAGTTGATTACATCAGTGACATTCAATGCGTATAGAGGGTATACTGTTGTATTGGTGTAAGAGTGTGTGGTCAAGTTGTAATCGTCTTTTACTGTGGCATTAGCCCTCCAGGTTCCATTCACCGCATAATACCATAAGTCAACCGAGCAAGTCCAATTTACCAAGTATCCGTCAGCAGTCCCTTCCGAGCAGGTGGAGTTGGAGTAGTGTGTGTTGTTGTCATTCGGGTCGCTGGATGCGTTCTGGAAAAAGTAGAACGTCATGTTTGTGTTGTTTATTGTGTCCCCGCCATTGAAGTCCCTTATCTGGACTAGGCATGATACTGTTTTTGTCGTTCCTGCGTTCAGAGTTATCGATGAATTACTGCAGGACATATTCAATATTTCAGGGTATGATTGTGTGATGTTGACAGTTGTCCTTACGCTCACGTTCCTATAGTTCGCGCCTGGTCCCCAGCTGATTACTGGAGTGAGATTTGCGTAGAAATATGCTGCCAGCATTATGCTGAGTGTCAATAATAGTAATAGGTGATTTCGTTTCATCGTTGCAAGCCTTTAATCACACAAACAGTATAGTATAAAGTATATTAGTACCTATTCTTATATATAAATCTTTCGATTAGCCAACCCTAACCAGAAGAACTGATAATAGATTGAGCGGTCGAAAGCTCCTCATACAAGGAATTAAGCTTCAAATTAAGCTCTAATTTGTCCTTTAAGCCTAATTTAGACCTATAATAACATTCTATTGCTTGGGAGTAGGCTTCAGCAGCAGTCTCCAACTCACCTTTGGCAAGGTTCTCTCTGGCAAGAGCTATCAATCCATACAACTGGCCAGGCTCATTCAGCGCAGTGTCAGTTGCAGCGCCAGCGATCGTACTCTGGCTGGAAGAATCAGGGATATGCATATTTCTTACTGCGATGACTTCTTCTGAACGTAGCCTTCCCTGAAGCTCTTCTTCTGATTTGTTTTCGGATTTTGTAAAGAATACATAATAGGCCAGAAGAGCGACAGCCATCATGACAGCTAATATGATAAGGATGCTGTTCAGGAGAGAGCCTTTGCCTTCATCCGCGGTGACGTTCCCTGTGATCTTATCAGAAGAATCCTGTTCAGATGCGCTGCTGAGGAAAGAATCCCAATCCTTGAGCAGTATTGTGCGGATTGTTTTTAGGATGGACATGTCTTTTTCTTTTGTGACTTCATAACTCAAAGTGTTTGCCGGCAGGGATTTAATCTTCCAAATCGGTCCCAAAGAATTCAATTCAGCAGGAGACACCTTTAATTCCAGGTCTGCGACAAGAATTTCTCCTTTTGGAAGAACCTCCTGTATCAGTGTTTCGCCCAGCTCTTGCGCCGCAAAGATGCTCTCGGTCACTAGGGTGACGGTCTCACTCCCTTTGTTTTCGAACGATATCTCGTAAGAAGTTATTTTTTGGGTGATTCTTGTCTGTTCTTGGAGAATCTTCGCCTCATCGACGTATCTTTTCTTCTGCGCATCAGCCCCCTGCTTGTTTTTCAGGTATTCGGCAGCAGCCTGCTCTATCAGCAAATAATCGAGGAGCTGCTCTGCCTCCACGTCGTTCTTTATTGTCACCTCATTTATTATTCCTTTCTCTGCCTCGAGCAGCTTATTATCAATTATTGAGATTTTTCTTTCCAGCTCTTCCCTCGATATGCGAGTCTCCCTGTAGCTCTTCAACTCACCGATGAGGAGCTCTATCTTTCCTTTGATATCTTCCTGTGTTTTCACCAGCTCTTTTTCTTTGATGAGATTCACTATCTTCTCGCCTGATTCCTGGTTGAGCTCTGTGATTTTTGAGTTGAGGTTGTTGAGTTTTCCCTGCAAGACTGTTATCTTCTGGTTGACTAGGTTCAGGATATCTGGATTTTGCTTGAAGATAGTCATGTTGTTGAGGTCTGCCATGATGAATTCTTCCTCTGAAAGCTCACCTTCATTGCCGGCTTTGTCGACGGCGCAGACCTTATAATAATATCCTATCTTGTCAATCACATCACTATCATAGTACTGCATGCCTGGAGAAGATGCTTTGAGGTCAGTCTTGAGAGGGTAGCCTGTTGTCGATCGGTATATGTTGAAATGGTCAACTTCCTCGCCATCATATATCCATGAGACGCGTATCTTGTCGTCGCTGATCTCGAGCTTCGGGGCTGATGTCGTCGGCGGATTGGCCGTGTCGAGAAGGGCTAGCTTTCCAGAGGTTATCTCTGTGCCGACAGTGCCTTTCATATCTATGCCTTGGAAGCTGAACTCTCCGACGCAGTTTAAGTCTCCTTCTTCTATCATCAGGTATCCTTCCCAGTCTTGCGAGCTTCCTTGCAGAGGGACAGGGATACTTTTTCCGCAGTAGTTGAATCTCAGGGTCGGTGTCTGGGAGAGCGGTTCAGATGATGCCAGGCTGAGCTCATAGGTGCCTTTCCTTATCTTCCTATAATTATCGCTATCATTCCTGCTTATTGTTATTGATGCTTTTGGCGGCAGGTTCAGCTCTACGTGAAGTACTGTCCGCTCATTAGTATTGCCTGTCTTGTCTCTGCATCCGAAGTAGTATGTGTTTATCCCTTCACTAAGGGTTATCGGGTGCTCATGCCTTGTATCTCCTGTGAGCTGAAAAGTGTTTGGCATGGCTTCGTATTGCTGACTTACGGCGCTCCAGCGGCAGTTCGCGTTCTCATTGGTGAAGAGTTTGAGGGTCTGAGCAGGGATTGTTACTGTGCCTGTCGGGCTTATGTCGCTTATCGACGGCGGAGAAGAGTCTATTGTGAAACTTAGGATTGAGCTTTCGCCGATATTATTTGCAGGGTCTTTGCATTTGATGTAGAATGTCTGAAGCCCGTCTCCCAGCAGCCTGAGTTTTGTGTGTATGGTTCCTTCGTCGCTCAGGGCAAAGTACATAGAGTCATAGCTCACATCGTATGTGTCGTATTTGCAGCTGCTGTTCTCGTCAGTCACTGCTTTCAGCTCCACAAGAGTGTAATTTATTGTTCCGCTTGGTGCCAGTTGCAAAACCTGCGGCGACCTTGTGTCTTGGATCATGAATGAGCCTTCATAGGCTGCAGTCGAGTTCTCTGCGTTGATTGCGTAGGCTTTGTAGCTAAGCAAGCCTCGTACAGGAGGTATCCATGCGTATATATAGTATGCTTGCTCTTTTTGTAGGGTGTGATTCGTTCCGTCGAATTCTATGGTGGCAAGCGTGAGCGTAGCGTTGCTTGTTATGTTTAGCTTGATGGTTTGCATTGTCCTGAACTCTAGCGGTTCGGTCTGAGATACGAGTGTTATCTCAAGAGCTGCGCTTACTGAGCCAGCGAGCATTAGGAAGAGCAGCATCAAGGCCAGCGACGAGAGCGCTCTGCGTATTGAGGCTGTTTTTTTCATCTTCTCAGTTCTTTTCTCGTTCCGCTCTTCTGTTGTTTTTTTCATTCTCTCTTCATTTTTTTAGTCCGGCGAATAATTTGATGTCGCGTCCTGATTGCAATCTGGCTTCATTGACGGGTCAAGCCATCAGCTGATCTGATTATCTGATGACCTGATCACTTAATCTTGGCCAGCACTCCTTTGTCTTTTTCGACTTCCTGCTCTATGGCTTTTGCGAGGTAGTCGTTCAGAGTTATGCCTTTCAGAACGCTTATTATCTTAGCCCGCGAGTGGGCTTCCTCAGGTATTTTTATGTTCACATATCTCTCTTTCATTTTTTTCCTCGCCGGTCTGTTCTGGCATAGCCTTAGCTACTGTTTTTATTCTCTCTAGAACAAGGTTTAAATATTTTTCTATTTTAATATAGAAATATTTATATAGTTAAATATTTTACTAAGCTTAGCGCATAGCCATCATATCACAAAAATGCGGTCGGCGGCGTTCAGAAAGATTTATATAGCTAGAAAATCGAAAAAACCGAGAGAGAGAAGGGCAGGGTGTAGATATGAAAATAAAAAATTTTATCATTAATGGTAAGCTTCATATCCTATTCATATCCATCTTGATTTTTGCGCTCATCAGCCCTCCTCTTTCAGAGGCAACTGTCATCGGAGCCAACAGGGGTGTGATAAGCTACAACAATGTCCTGAAGAGCGGCTACGCCCAGGAGTACGTCACTCTCACGACCGACACCACTTTCAACCTGAGCATCAATTACAAAGTGGAAGGAGACATCAAGGAGTGGATACGCTTCGAGCCGTCATACCAGCCTTTCTTCATCAACAAGGACCAGCCTTTCACTGTCAGCATAATAGTCGAGCCTCCGGCAGATGCCAAAAACGAGCTTTATTCAGGATCGGTGAGATTCATCACAGGCGCTCTCGCAGGCCCAGAAGGACAGTTCGGAACCGCAGTGAGGACTGCTATAAACATCAGGCTCGGCGTTGAGATAACAGGCCAGCAGATTCTCAGCTGCAAGGCGAGCGGCTTTCGGATTGATGATGTGGAAGAAGGATATCCTGTTGAATTTCACTCTATCGTAGCCAACAGCGGCAATGTGCGGGTCAAGCCCGAGTATGTTTTGGAGTTCTGGAACCAGGACCAGACAAAGCTGGTCGAAACCATAAGGTTCAGCTCAAATGAGAGCATCCTGCCCACAGTCCAGAAGAACATATTTGGCTCGCTCTCACATTCTCTTCCTATCGGCCAATAT
>Ga0268280_1000855_pt1 | contig 22636 bp, 14 predicted proteins | sample saktaG_9_FD_190139 | JGI IMG/M metagenome (GOLD analysis project Ga0268280, IMG submission 190139) | Saline water microbial communities from Sakinaw Lake, British Columbia, Canada - sak_2011_5_24_40m | ecosystem: Environmental > Aquatic > Non-marine Saline and Alkaline > Saline ... | reverse complement strand
AGCATTCCAGGTATCATCAGTGCCATATCCCAAGATCTCTTCCACATGCCTGAACGGGATCAGGAAATCGTATTCCAGGTAACTATCTCCAGGTTGATCTTCGATGACACCAGTTACTGTAAAATCAAACCGGTTATCCAATTTCAACTGCTTTCCCATTGGATCTTCCTCCCCGAAATAGAGTGAAGCCATCTTTTTGGGGATCACCATGGACCAGGGGTTGCTGAATGCATCTCCGGCATCTCCCTGAAGAAACTTCATATTGAACATGCTAAAGAGGGACGAATCAGCGTAACCAGGAACCCGATAGAAATGCTTGTCGGCACCGTAGGCTACCAACATTTTATCAATCGTATAAAAGCGGCTTGAACTGAGCACTTCCGGGTACTCCTCTTTGAGCGCTTTTGCCAGTGCAGGAGGAGTACGCCAGTGATGTTTTGTTTGACCTTCCCGCTCATAGGTAAAGTTGACACGGTAGATCTGTTTGGCAAGCGGGTTGTAAGAATCATAATTCAGTTCACCCAGAACCCATAGGAAAATGAGGATAAAAACCGCCAGCCCGATCGCAAGACCTGTGAGGTTGATCACGGAGAGCCCCTTGTTACGCAAGAGATTCCTGAGTGCTGTGGTGATATAATTCGCGATCATTCTTACAAATAGTTTATTTTAGGTCAATCTCTTTCACTCATACCTCAATGCCTCCACCGGATTTTTCGTTGCTGCCCGCCAGGCTTGCCAGATGATGGCCACGATGGCTATGACCAACACAAATAGAGCGCTTAATAAAAAATACCCCAGGTGCAAATGGATGCGTTGAACATAATCCGTCAGCCATTGATCCATTACAAGATAACTCATGACTGAAGCAACCAAAATGGCCGTAATAACAATGATCAATGTTTCCTTCAGCAATATGGAGATAACCTGACTGATGGAACTTCCATTCACTTTACGAATTCCAATTTCTTTGGTTCGGCGCGAAATTTTTAGGATGGTCAACGCCAATAAGCTTATCAAACTGATGATAACGACTTCAGCTCCGCCAATGGATACCATCCTGGCGAGCCGGTTTTCTTTCCTGTACATCCGATCAAAAACATCCGCCAGGGTGGAATAGTTAAAGATATAATCTTCATCAAAGTGAAGGAAGATTGATTTTATTTGCATCAATTGGCTTCCTGTCAATGGGTTAACGCTACGAATATACAGATAGGGAGTTCCCCGGTAACAATTGGCTATGACCAGGGGGGCAATGGGCTCACCCGGATTGGATAGATAATAAAAATCCTTCACTACCCCAATAATATCTACCCTTCTCCACTTATAAAAAACTGTTTGCCCGGCTTTAGGCTCTAAACCCAGTAATTTGATCGCCGATTCGTTTAAAATCACCGACTGGCTGTCGGCCATAGATGCGCGAAAAAACCGTCCATCAATCAGTTGCAGTTTCATCAGCTCGCCAAAACCTGGTTTTTCCCGGTATTCATTGATCGCTTTATTGTTGTTTTCACCCTCGGTTATCGGCCTGATGTACTGTCCGCTGCATCCCCCGCCCATAAAATGTTCACCACCACAAACCGCAGTAACGAAAGGCAGTTTCAATAATTCATTTTTTACACTTTCGTACTTGTTCGAGATCGGACTACTACAGCCTGTAATGGTGGTAACATTGTTCTTGTCGAACCCTAAGGGCACATTGTGCATAAATCCTAATTGCGCAATAATTATGATGACACACGTGATAAAGAAAGCTGTTACAGTAAACTGCACAAACACAGATGCTGTAGAAAACCAGTTGTTGTTTCCTGTGTTTGAAATTTTTCCTCTTAATCCTAACGTGTATCTCATTCTTGAAAGATAGAGCACAGGGTAACCGGATGTTATCACGAGAAGGATGATCAGGACAAGTACAATTGAACCCATACCATAAACGGTTAACAAATCGGAAAGATCAACTTTTGACAGCAACAAGTTGGATATGTATGGCATGGATTCATAGGTAATCAGAAATGCCAGAACAGAAGAAAAAAGAAAAACGATAGATGTTTCTAAAAAAAACAGCCGGGCAATGCTAAGTTTCGTAGCGCCGAAAATGGTCCGGGTTGAGATTTCGGCAATGCGTTTTTCACCTTGTATAATAAACAAATTGATATAGCTGATCAAAGCTGTGAGAAGGACAAACAGAGCGATCAATCCGACAATGAGGATTTGACTCAGACTCCCATGGTTGGGAATATATAAAAGTGCAGCAGAATGCAGGTACAAATCAACAAGAGGCTCTACACCCGATTGAACATTAGAGTTCGTAGCCTTTGCCCAGTCTTGCATGAGACCATTATTTGCATTGGCTATTTTCGTCCTTGCTGCTTGTTGATCAATATTGGGCTTAAGTAAGTAATACGTCTGAAATTCGAGGCCACCGAACCAGTCAGGATTGGCTGTAGATAATGATATCAACAGATCGAAATTCACATGCGAGTTTTTAGGAATTTCATCCATTACCCCGGTGATGATCATTTGTTGCCCATTCGATTCGATCGTCTTTCCGATGCAATTAGCCGAATTGAAAAGCTTTTCAGCGACAGAAGTTGTGATCACTGCATTGTTCATCCCAATAAGAGCGGTTTTTTCATTGCCAAAACGAAGCGAAAGACCAAATACGTTAAAGATCTCAGGGTCAGAGTAGAAAACCCTTACCTTCTCAATGGTATTTTCCTTATTTTGCACCGATGTCTGCCAACCACCATATAACTGTACAGCAGATTCTATTTCGGGAACTGTTTCAGGAAGCTGGGTATATGCCTGGCGTAAAGAAATTCCATACACTTGAGTGCTGGTATTATCTGTAACACGGCTATATAGCCTCACGACCCTTTCTTTGGTTTTGAAATGTTTGTCATAGCTCAACTCATACCGAATGTATGTGAGCGTGAAGATCACCGTGGTTAATGCCACTCCAAGACCTATCACATTCGTGATAAACATGAACGGGTTCCGCTTGATAATTCTCAGGACAAACATTAAATCTTTCACAGATGACGAATTGTTTTATTCATATTTCATGCTTTCTGCCGGGTTGGCTGTCGCAGCACGGTACGTGATCAGTCCAACGGTAATGATGACCAGCATCAAGGCTATCATTCCTGATAAAATAAATACCCATGCGTTGATAGAAACCCGGTAAGCAAAATCCTGCAACCACCTGTCCATTACCCACCAGGCAATCGGGCAAGCCAGAAGAAAAGATATAAGTACCCATTTGATAAATTTCCAGGTAAGTAGCTGGATGATCTGATCTATTCCTGCGCCGGATATTTTGCGGACGGCAATCTCTCTTACCCTCCGCTGAGCCATGAATGAAGCCAGGCCCACGAGCCCAAGCATGGCTACGATGATAGCCAAACCGGCAAGCATGGTAAATACCTGTTTTGTTTGAATTTCATTCCGGTACAGATTTTCATAGTCGTTTTCCATGTAACTGTATGCGAAAGGAATTCCGGGTAAACTATTTTCCCATGTTTGTTTCGTGAAGGCAGCGACTTTTTTATCGTTGCCCGGTTCATACCGGATGCTCATGTAGATGCCTGCTCCCCTATTCAGGTTTACCAATCCCATGGGGCGTATTTCGGAATGTATCGATTCATAATTGAAATCTTTGACCACCCCAATCACATGATAATCCTTTCGCGGATTATCACCATCGAACATCTTTGTCCCAATTGGGTTCTTTAACCCTAATACCCTGACTGCCGTTTCATTCAGGATAATGCCCGATGAATCTGTCGAAAATTCAGGAGAGAAAAACCTTCCTTCAGCCATTTGAAAGCCTAGTGTGTTTGCAAATCCCGTGTCACAGGTGATGATGTTCAATGTAAACCACTTGTCAATGCCTTCGGCTCCGAAACCAAGGTTATTGAAAGAGAATCCGGGCAGTGAACTGGAAGCTGTCATCCCGACTACCACTGCCTGCTGCCTGATTTCGTTTTCAAACGCATGGCTTACTTTTGCGAACGAAGCCGGTGTGCGCAATATGATGATATTTTCCTTAGAGAACCCTACATCTTTGGTTTGAATATAGTTTAATTGCCTGCTTATAATCAAGGTGCCGATAATCAGGAAAATGGAGGCTGAGAACTGGACGATAACCAGGACATTTCGAAGTCCGATCCCTTTTGTTTCTGCAAGCGCCTGAGCTTTCAGCACCTTCGTTGGGCTATAGGATGACATGAAAAAAGCGGGATAGATTCCGGCAAAGATTCCAATCGCAAACCCAAATACCAAAAGACCCGGTATGATAAAGGGGTTGGTGAATAAATTGAATGACAATTCTCGTCCCAACCAGTTGCTGTAGGCAGGAAGCATAAGATTTACAAGGATGATTGCCAGGATCAGAGAAACAAACGTCAATATCACCGACTCCATGAGGAACTGCCTGATCAACTCTCCGCGAGTGGACCCGGCAGTCTTCCTTATCCCGACCTCCCTGGCTCTCAATGTTGATTTTGCCGTGGATAGATTCATGAAATTAATGCAAGCAATGATCAGTACAAAAAATGCAATGACGATGAAGATATAGACATACTTAATATTTCCGTTCGGTTCAAATTCACCGTTCAGGTCCGAATGCAAATGGATTGAGGTCAATGGCTGGAGAAAGAATTCCCAGAAATTGCCTTTTGCTATAAAATTGTTGTATTTTTCTTCGCCATATGTTTCACGGATATACTTGTCAAACTTGTTTTCGAGTTCTTTCGCTGATGCATTTGGTTTGAGCAGGAAGTAGGTAATGAAATTGTTTGCTGTCCACTCCTCTTCGTTAAGAATTTCAGGGAAAGTTGCCAATGAGGCCATTACATTGAAATGAATGTGCGAATTGGCCGGGACATCCTGATAGACTCCGGTCACTTCAAATGAGAAGATGCCAATACGTGTTAGATCGATCTTCATGATCTGACCAACCGGATCCTGATCGCCGAAATATCGGTGGGCAGCAGTTTCACTTATGACCATCGTATTCGGTCGGTTGAGAGCCATCGCCGGATTTCCGGTTATCAATGGGAATGTAAAGACATTAAATACTGTGGAGTCAGCAAATACCACCGCGGGTTCTGTAAAGGTTTTCTCACCCATTATGATAAAGGCATCCGGCAAGTTGATAAACTTAACACCTGTCTCAATTTCAGGATACTTTTCGCTCATTTCTCTAAACATCCGCGCCGATGAATAGGTCTGATTGATCCTGGTATTTCCAATCTTAGCCCTGAGTGCCAGCCGGTAGATCCGGTCAGCTTTTTCGTTGTATCGGTCATAGCTGAGTTCACTGATCACGAAAAGGGTTATCAGGATGAAACTGGCTATCCCCAAGGTCAAACCAAAGATATTGATCAGAGAAAAGAGAGAGTTCTTTCTGAAGTTCCTGAAAACCGATTTGAACAAAATACTGATCATAGTATTGCTTTTCTATTCATACCTCAACGCCACCACTAAGTTCCGGGTAGCAGCCCGATAGCTTTGCCAGCTAATTGTTAGCAGCGCAATTACAACGACAAGAAAACCAGCCAATGCAAATACCCACCAACTCAGTGTGGTTTTGCTGGCAAAGTTTTCCAACCATCTGTTCATGAAGTAATAGGCTATTGGTGTAGCTATGATGAAGGCGATGGATATCCATTTCAAAAAACTGATACTCAGCATTTGCATGATTTCTGAAACGTTGGCTCCGTTTACTTTACGTATGCCAATCTCTTTTGTGCGGCGGATGATGATAAAGGAGGCAATACCAAATAATCCCATACTTGCCAGTAAAATTGCCAGGACTGCAAAATATCCCATCAATTGAAAAGACTTCGTATCGGATTGATATAGTTGCTCGAGTTTCGCACTTAAATAACGAAATTCAACTACCTGATCGGGATAGATGTTTTTGCAGATTTTAGTTAAAGAGTTGGTGGTAGTTGGTAAATCGTTGGGTTTCACTTTAATCAATAGCTGCCGACATTCATCAAAACAGATTAGGAAAACTGTTGGCTTGATTTCTTCATACAATGATTCAAAATGAAAATCCTTAACGATGCCAACAATCTTACGTGTTGATCTGGGCCAGGTACACCTAATCGACTGTCCTATCGGATCTCCTTGAATTCCCAGACTCGCTAAAGCTGCTTCGTTTAGAATAATCGATTCGTCGGCGTCCGTTTTAAACTGATCAGAAAATAATCGTCCTTGCGTTGCTTTTATGCCCAACGCTTCAAAATAATCGTAGTTCACATGAACAAAAGGGATTGCGATTCCTTCTTTTTGACCTTCTGGCAAAACCCCTCCTATATTACTGAGGTCACCAGAAGGAACGCGGTTGGCTGCAGAAACACTGACAACCATGTTTTGATCAAGAAGTGCCTGCTTTAAGGTCATATATTTCTCCTCATCTCCAAAATCATCTATATCAGATAGCAGGACATTCTCTTTATCGAATCCCAACTCCTTTTGCTGAAGAAAACTGATTTGACGAAACATCACAATAGAACAAGCTATCAGAGCAATGACAATGGTAAATTGGGCGCCCACAAGAATTTTTCTGAAGTGAAACGTTGATTCCCCGCCAATTTTAGATGATTTAAGCGTCTTTGTGGGGGTAAAGGATGAAAGGATAAATGCAGGGTACAATCCAGCCAAAACACTTACAGTCAACAGGATACTAGAAATACCCAGGATTGTTTTTAAATTCCATAGCATGGAGAATGAAAGTTCTTTCCCTGACAACTCATTAAAAAGTGGCAAACAAAGACTAACAACAAGAATTGACAAACAGAATGATATAAAAACCACCACAATTGTTTCGGACAAATATTGCATGGCCAGTTGTTTGCGGGAGGCTCCACAAACTTTTCTCATACCAATTTCGTTTGCTCTTGTGGTTGCATTAGCGGTAAGCAGATTTATATAGTTGAAGCAGGCAATAAGTAAAACAAGAAAACCAATGGCTGAAAATATCAGGATATATACAATGCTGTTTTGCGGCTGTATATCATTTTTAAAATGGGATGAATAGAGGTGTATATCTTTCAGGTTTTGGATTGAATATATAGGGTAAGGTTCATTTGGTTCGTTGGGATTCTTCAATAACTGGCCGCATTTTGTCTCAAAATCAGGTTGAGAGAATTGTTCTTGAAGCTGAAAATAGACAAGGAAATTCTGCCATCCCCAATTATTCATACCTTCTTCATTTTCGGTCCCGGCAAGAGTCCCGATTATATCATACCGGAAATGGGAATTTTGAGGCATATCCTCCATTACTCCAGTAATGGTGTAGCTCGCTTCATTATTCAGTTTTAATGTTTTGCCGACAGGGTCTTCTTTTCCAAAATACTTGTGGGCTGTTTTCTCGGAAATTACAATAGTCAATGGCGCTTGCAGTGCGGTTTCGGGACTTCCCTGCTTAAATTTAAACGAGAAGATACGGAACAAATCAGCATCAGAAAAAGCAACTTTATCTTCTTTAAAACGTTTTGCTCGATATTCGATCAGGACATAATCTCGTGGTAAAATCCTGGTAAAGGCTTTAATTTCCGGGATATTATCTGCTAATAATTGTGCCGCCGGAGGCGCATGATAGGTGTGTTCCGGGTTACACAACCTGTAAATAGTATCAGCATTCTTGTGAAACCGATCATAACTCAGCTCATGCCTGACATATAAGAAGAGTAAAATACATACTGCCAATCCAATCGTTAAACTTGAAATACTTATTAAAGAATATGTTTTACTTCTAACGAGATGAGCTATTGCAGTTTTTATATAATTCTTTATCATCGGTTTCAGGTTAAAATTCTTTCTACTCCGCCTTTAATGCTACTGAAGGATTGATCCCGGATGCCTTGTAGGCCTGAAAACTAACAGTTATCAAAGTAAGGACAAGAGCTCCGATAGCAATGATGCCAAAAACCATGGCGCTCATGTCAATGTGATACGCGAATTCGTTCAACATTTCTCCGATGACATACCATCCAATGGCAAATGCAATGAAGATTGAAATAACGACCAGAATGAGGAACTCCCTCGACAATGAATAGATCACAGAGAATACCCCTGCCCCCATGGCCTTTCTTACCCCGATTTCGTGTGTGCGTCTGCTCGCGGCATAGGCGGATAGTCCATAAAGACCCAAGCAGGCGATGATGATAGCCACAATCGTGAAGTATTTTAGCAGCAGTCCCATGCGCATCTCAACCCTGTACAGGTCATCATAATCCTGATCAATGAACGTATAATCAAGTGGATAATCAGGAATGACTTTTTGCCAGGTCTTCTCCAGCGCTGCTATTGAAGCAGGGAGATCACCAGGCGCCAGTCTGACCAGGATCACATTGAGAAAACCGGTCTCTGTTAAAACAAATGCCATCGGTTCGATGGGTTCTTCGGCACCGGAGTAATGGAAATTTTTCAACACGCCTACAATAACCCCTTCAATCCCAACGAAGTTGAACCGTTTCCCAACCACATCGCCTCCTCCCATCACTTTCGCTACCTCTTCATTGACGAGAAAATTACCCGTCGTATCCCGGGCCAGATCTCCCGCAAAATCCTTGGAGAAGTCGCGCCCGGCCACAAGATCCATTTTCATCGTGGAGACGTAATCATAATCAATCCCGTTAAATCCGATCAAAACCTCCTGCTCCGGGTCTTTCCCATCCCATTCTACGCCACCAGAGTTGCTTCCCATCATCACCGGGTTTGTATTAGAAGAGGATACTCCCAGGACCAACGGATTGTTTAACAGTTCTTTTTTCAGCAAATAATACTTATCCTTCATATTTCTCGCCATTGGGATGCAAACCATGTTCTCCTTATCGAAACCAAGCTCCTTTTCCTGCATATATCTCATCTGCAAATACATGAAAATGGCCCCAAGGGCAATGAAAATTGAAAGGGTAAACTGCACAACAACCAGGACCCTCCGTAACCAGCTATTTCGTCTGCCGGTCATCGTTTCTCCCTTGAGTACCAGTACCGGCTTCAGGGAGGAGAGATAAAAAGCGGGATAGATGCCTGCCAGAATTCCTGTAACAATGCCTGTAATAAGAAACCCAACGGCGAATTTCAACTGGAAAATATCGGTTAAAGAAAAACTCTTGCCCGAAATTGAATTGAAAACACTTAATGAAAGAGCGACAAGGATGACTGCAACAACCAGCGCCATCATCACCAGCACAAGCGATTCAATCATGAATTGAACGATCATAGCCGTTCGGCTTGCCCCTGATGCCTTTTTAACCCCGATTTCTTTTCCTCTTGTCGCTGCTTTGGCTGTTGCCAGGTTGATGAAATTGATGCAGGCAATCAGGAGGATAAAGATGGCAATGGCAATGAAAATATAGACTCTCAGGATAGCGCCCTGATTATCCCCAAAACCATAAGATGAATAGAGTTGAAGGTCCAGGAGTGGAAATAGAAAAAACTGTGCATTGCTCTCAGGGTTATGTTCTCTGACAATGGCTGTCAGTTTTTGATTGACTGCTTCAATGTCGGCTCCTTTATTGACCAGAGCAACCGAATAGATGCTGTTGTTCCCCCATGAATCGCTTGCCATCCCGATCTCTTTCACATATTCGTAGGGAAGGATGGCTTCAAATGTGAACCTCGAGTTTTTCGGAAGATCCTGCATCACAGCTCCTACAGTGAACCGGGTCTTATTCTCAAGTTCGATGGTCTGCCCGATTGGGTTCTCATCTCCAAAATACTTTTTCGCAAGCTTTTCCGTGAGTACAATTCCATGAGGATCACTTAAGGCAGTTTTTGCATCTCCTTGTAATACCGGAAGTGTGAAGATGTCGAACAACCCCGAATCGGCAGCCATGATAGATGATTCATAAAAGGTTTTATTCCCGAACCGGAACAAAAACCGTGGCAGGCGAACCATCCTGGCAGTGACCAGGAGTTCCGGGATCTGCTCCTGCCACACCGGAGCACAGGGATAAGGAGTGACAGATACCCGGTAGCGTTCCCCTGAATAAAACTGGTCCTGATTGACCACGTAGATCTGGTCCGCTTGTTCATTAAAGGTTTCATAGCTGAATTCATCCATTACCCACATCAGGATGAGCAATGCAGCAGCCAGTCCAACAGCCAGCCCGGCAATATTGATGAATGTATACCCCTTTTGTCTCGAGATATTCCGGAAAACTGTTTTGAAGATGTTTTTTACCATAACAAGAGTGTGTTTGAACGAAATCTATTCGCTTCTCAACGTCTCAACAGGATTGACAACGGCCGCCTTGTAAGACTGGTAACCGATTGTAATCATGGTGATGAGGTAACTCGCAATGCCTGTAACGATAAAGATCCACCAGGAGATATCGGTTTTATAGGCATAATTCTCCAGCCACCGGTGCATGACATACCAGGCAACGGGAGTGGCAATGACAAAAGCGATCAACACCAGTTTCGTGAAATCGAAGGAGAGAAGCCGGATGATCTGTGTTACCTCAGATCCGTTCACTTTCCGGATGCCAATCTCCTTTTTTCGTTGTTCAGTAGTAAACAAGGCCAGGCCAAACAACCCAAGTGCACTGACAAAAAAGGCCAATCCTGTGAATATCATAAGGATCTGTCCCAATCTGCTTTCGGCAGCATACTGACGATTCAGGCTATCGTCAAAAAATTCATATTCAAATGGATGAAGGGGTGCAAATTTCCGCCATTCCGATTCAAGAATGCTGACGGCTGAGGTGAGGCCTGTATTTGGTTTAAACCTGACCGTAATGGCGCCTGTACTCTCTCCATTGAAAAACACCAGAGGCGCCACAGGTATGTGCATCGATTCAAAATTGAAATCCTCCACGACTCCTATTACCGTATAAAGGCCAACTTCCTCCTCGGTGATTGGCGTGCCGATTTTGTGTCCGATAGGATTGTCCCAACCAAAAAACCTGACAGCAGTTTGATTGATAAGAACAGCTAACGTATCCGTTTGAAATTCTTGCGAGAAATTCCTCCCTTCTGCGACCTTCATTCCCATCGTTTGCAAATAATCGCAATCAATCCACCACTGTTGATAAACAGTCATATCCTCTGTCTTGATCCCATCTTTAAACAGGACGCCGTCCGTCCTGTTTGAAGGGATTGGGAGAAATCCACTCACAGATGCACTTTTTATCGAAGGATTTTTCAATAATTCGGATTTAAAGTCTTCGATACTGTTTCCCAACAGGTAAGCATTGTTCAGGACGACAAGGTTCTCCTTGTCATAACCGAGTTTTCTGTTCTGAATAAAAGACATCTGCTTCATCAGCAAAAGAGTAGACATCATCAGAACCAAAGAGATCACAAACTGGCCCGTGACCAGGACGTTTCTGAACAGGGATTTCTTTCGGCCCATGAACATCTCCTTCCTGATGGCATCGATGGGTTTGAACGAAGAGAGGTAGAGGGCAGGATAACTTCCTGCGAACAGAGCTGTCACAAGAATCAACACTAAAAGTCCAATCCCTGTTTTCGGATCCAGCAAATTGAGTGAAAGTATTTTCCCGGAAAGGGTATTAAAGTAAGGAAGAGAAAATTCGATCAGGAGAATGGCGATAATTGCAGCAAGGAGAACGATAATGAGGGACTCAGAGACAAACTGAACGGCAAGGTTTCTCTTACCATCTCCATACATCTTTTTGAGGCCAACCTCTTTGGTCCTTACGGATGCTTTTGCGGTGGAAAGGTTGGTGAAGTTGATGCAGGCCAGAACCAGAATAAAGAGAGCGACGATGGAAAAAATATAAACATACTGGACATCGCTGTTGGCTTCCAATTCTCCCACGTAATTGGAGTACAGATGAATATCTGTTAGCGGTTGAATCCTGAGATTCATGTTCGTTCCGTTCTGCTTGATTTTCTCCCATGATTGTCCTATGTATCGTTCAATCTGAACGGCCACATATTTTTCCACCAACATGGACAATTTTTTTTCAAATGCTTCAGCATCCGCATTTTCCCTGAGCAAAACATAGGTATTGAAATTGTTGTTTACCCAAACATCTTCTGTGCTTTCGGAACGACCACTTAGCGATGCGATGAACTCGGGCCGAAAATGGGATGCAGAAGGGATATCTTTATAAACACCTGTAATCTGATAATCTGTGCGGTTGTCAAGGTTTACTATTTTTCCGACAGGGTCTTCGTTACCGAAGTACTTTCTGGCCATCGACTCATTTAGCAGAATTGACCGGGGAGCTATTAGTGCGGTTTTTGGATCTCCTATGGCAAACGGTAGAGTAAACACGTCAAAAAGCGTGGAATCCGCATAAAGGATCTTCTCTTCCTTGAAGCTTTTCTCTCCGAAACGAATGATACTGCCACCATAATCCCTGAACCTGGCTACGTTCTCAACCTCCGGAAACTCATTTTTTAACGCAGCTGCCATAGGGGATGGCGTTGTAACCACGTTAAATTGCTGTCCATTGAGGGTGATCTCATTCCTGATTCTATAGATCCGTGAAGCGTTTTGGTTGTATAAATCATAGGAGAGCTCGTCGGTTACCCAGAGCATGATCACGATGAACCCGGCCATTCCGATTGCCAGTCCCAAAATATTCAGAGCAGAGAACATTTTGTTCCTCAACGTAACTCTCAGAAAAAGTTTGAAGAATGTGTTCATACTATTTGAGTTCTACTTTATCATTATCGCCAAAAATGGTGTAATCGGAGACGATCACCTGTTCGCCCGGACTCAACCCTTCGTTTAATTCATAATACTGTGGATTTTTGCGGCCAATGCGAATTGCACGTTTGGTGGCGAAGGTTCCGCTCTCATCCACCACAAAAATCCATTGTCCGCCGGTCGTCTGGTAAAAACTTCCCTGTGGGATCTGAAGCGCTTCAACCGGCTGTCCGAGTTGCAGCTTAATGAAGTAGGACTGGCCTATTCTGATATTCTCAGGAAGATCGCCGGTAAAGACCAGGTCGATCTTAAACTTACCATTACGCACTTCGGGGTATACCTTTTTAATTTCAAGCGTAAGCGTATCATTAGGTTTTTCAATATACCCGAGAAGTCCTGTCCGGATACGGTCAATATAGTGTTCGTCGACCGTTGCTTCAATTTTATATGAAGTAAGCACATTGATTTGTCCGATCCGGAACCCGCGCTGGATGGATTGTCCGATCTCCACCAGCAACGAACCTATCTGTCCGTCGACCGGAGCTTTTACGTTGAGATAATCCTGCTGCTGTTTCACCAGGTTCAGGTTTAACTGCATGTTGCGAAGGTTATCGGAGATCTGTTCAATTTGAAGGCTTCGGAAACTCGAGTCCTGCTTCTGACGAAGGATGACCAGTGCAAGTGATTTCTCGGCCAGCAAATAGTCCTCTTCCGATGTGAGATAATCATCCATCGGGATCAGTTCATCTTTGATCAACTCCTTGTTTTGCTCGTAATGACGTTTTTTGGCCATCAGGTCAAATTGGGCATTCAGCAGTTCCCGTTCCAGAGAGTGTTTTTCCTGCTCCATGCGAATCCGGACTTCACGCAAAAAATTCGATTTCTCAGCTAACTGTGCCTCACTGTTCAGAATATTCAGGTTGAGGTCGTTGTTGGTCAGTTTCAGGATCACATCTCCCTTATGCACCATGCTCCCCTCTTCCAGTAAAATTTCCTCTACCTTCCCTCCTTCATAGGCATCCAGGTAAATAGTGGAGATAGGAGCAGCATTCCCGTCGATGGTGATATAATCATTAAATACACCTTGAAAGACTGTGGCAATGGTTACCCTCTCCTTATCGATCCGAACCGTACTCGTCCAGTCGCGTAGGGCAAAGAAAAGGATCAGGGCCAACAGGACGATCCCACCTGCAATGTATTTCCAGTATTTTTTCCGGATCCACCGGGTTTCTTTGATGGTGCGATCCATTCCGATTGAAGGCTGATTAGTCATGATTTTAGATTTACGTACTTAATAAAGAGCCCGTCATCAGGAAACGTATATAGCGTTCTTTCAGCAACACCTGAAGTCCGGTGCGCAGCACTTCTGTTTTGGCCCTGAATACCTTGTTTTTCTGAATGTAGAACTCAATGATATTGATCAGTCCTTTGTCCAGTTTCTTGCCAGCCGCTTCAAATGCTTTTTCGCTATGAATCAACTGTTTTTGTGCTGAAGTATATTCTGCCCTGGCTGATCTCCAGTCTGTCAGTGATTTTTCCACACCCATAAGAAGCTTGTGTGCTTCATCATCATACTGCACTTTTGCCTGCTGGTATTTGAGTTTGGATTTGCTCAGAGCCGTATATTTCGAGAGCCTGGTAAACAAGGGAATCTCGATACCCAGGCTCAGGTATTCACTCCCATTGTTAGATAGTTGATCAGAGAAGGGAATGATGTTGTCGTTATCATCTTTTAGCGTAGTGGCATAAGCGGAGTTCCACCCGGCGTAAAATCCGATCCTTGGAGAGAAGGATCCCTGGCTGATATTGACTGCTTTTTTCGCTGCAATCAGCTGATTTTCTGCCATCTTCATGTTTGGAAGCATTCCGGAAGCCAGTCCGAACAGTTCATTCATGGTGAGGGTATCCATCGTATCGGACAGCAGAGAAAAGATGACCGTATCGATATCCAGGCTATCACCCAAAGGGTAGTTCATCTGGTATTTAAGGTCGAGGGATGCCTGTTCGAGGAGATGGTGTGCCTGTACCAGCAGAAAGCTGTCGGATGCCAGGTTGGCTTCTATCTCAAGCAGATCTGTTCCTGCTTTCCGTCCTACCTTCACCAGTTTGGTGGTGTAATCCAGCTGATCACGTGACAGTTGGAAATTTTCCATGGCAATGGAAGAGAGGCCCTCTTTGAGCAAGACATCAAAGTACCCATTGATGATTGAAAATGCTACATCATTCTTCAGTTGCTGTAACTTATTTTTCTCCGCCTGGTAATTGAACCGCTCCATCGCAATGGTATTGATCTTCATGAAGCCCGAAAAAATATCCACCGCAGTATATATACCATAGGAGTTATTCAGAAACTGAACATCGATATAGGTATTGGTACTGGGGTCGATACTCCGGCCATAATATTGATTGAGATAGGATTCCGCGGAGAAAGAGGGCAGCAGGTTATTGTTTGCCTGCAGGTAATCGGTCTTTTGAATTCGAACACCCAGTTCCTGTGTATGCACCGACAGGTTATTATCCCAGGCATATTCGATGCACCTGTCAAGAGTCCAGATGGATTGGCCATTTAAGTTGCAGGCAAGGGCGAAGAAAAAAAGAATCCCGATGAATACCTTCCGTTTCATAATCAAACTGCTGCGGCTTGCCGGGCAACCTCTTCTGTAACTACCTGACCATCGAACAGGTTGATGATCCGATGAGAAAATGCAGCATCGCGCTGGGAGTGGGAAACCATGATGATGGTTGTACCCTGCTTATTCAGTTCCGTGAGGAGGTTCATAACTTCGATCCCATTTTTTGAATCAAGGTTACCTGTAGGCTCGTCTGCCAGAATGAGTTTTGGGTTTGGAACCACGGCACGGGCAATGGCTACACGTTGCTGCTGACCTCCTGATAGTTGCTGTGGAAAGTGTTTCTTCCGGTGACCGATTTTCATCCGGTCGAGAATGTCCATCACCATCTCTTTTCGTTTGCTGCTCCCGATCTTCAGGTATAGAAGTGGCAACTCCACATTTTCGTATACGTTAAGTTCATCAATCAGGTTAAAGCTCTGAAATACAAACTGGATGTTCCCTTTCCGGTACTGGGTCCGCTTGCCTTCCCGATATTTCGAGACATCTGTCCCGTCAAAGAAATAAGTTCCTTCGGTGGGATTATCGAGCATCCCGAGGATGTTAAGCAGCGTGGATTTTCCGCAGCCGGAAGGACCCATCACGGCAACAAATTCACCCGGTTTCACTTCGATGGATACACTGTTTAATGCTGTAGTCTCGATCTCATCGGTTCGAAATCGTTTGGTTAAGTTAACTGTTTTAATCATTGGAATGCATATTTAGTTGATGATAGATATAATATATCAAAGATTGTACCATTTAACCTATATTACTGATATTCTACTATTTATAAAATATTTTAAAAATTGTTTGTAAATATACATTACAGGGTGCTGTAAATTTTCTTTACATTTGTTGCCGATAGAAATAACATACTTCACCAAAGATGGAAGCAAAGCCAAAAGAGGGTCGATTACTCATCGTAGATGACAATAAAAGTGTACTGAACGCTATTCGCATGTTACTCAAATTTGAGTTTAAAGAGGTTCACACGTTATCGGGACCCAACACGTTGATCCATGAGGTTGAGCAATACGAACCCGACGTGGTATTACTGGACATGAATTTCAAGGCAGGGGAAAGTTCTGGAAATGAAGGGATTTACTGGCTCAGGGAGATCAAACGTCTACGGCCCGACACGGAGGTGGTTATGTTTACAGCCTATGGGGATGTTGAACTGGCAGTAAGAGCAACCCGGGAGGGAGCTGCTGATTTCGTTCTGAAACCATGGGAAAATGAGAAGTTGCTTGCCACATTGAGAGCAGCGTACCGGTTACGGAAATCGACAGAGGAAGTTGGGAATCTCAGGCAGCGGGAGCAGGAACTCAAGAACGAGATAAACCGGGATGAACGAATGATTATTGGAATATCTCCGGCAATGCAAAAGGTGATGGAGGTGGTAAAAAAGGTGGCCAGAACCGATGCCAACGTTCTCATTACAGGCGAAAACGGTACCGGGAAAGAGCTAATCGCTAAAGAGATTCACAGGCTTTCTGACCGCTATAACGAACTACTCGTAATGGTTGATCTCGGATCGGTTTCGGAAAGCCTGTTTGAGAGCGAGATGTTTGGTCATTCGAAAGGCTCCTTTACCGATGCCTATGAGGATCGTACCGGGAAGATCATGCTGGCAAACGAAGGAACCCTATTGCTCGACGAGATTGGAAACTTGCCCCTGAATCTTCAGTCGAAACTCCTGAACGTGTTGCAGAACCGAGTGGTGATCCCGGTTGGATCAAACAAAGAACTTCCCGTTAATATCCGGCTGGTCAGTACAACCAATAAGAACTTGCTGGAGATGGTCAAGGAGAAGGAGTTCAGACAGGATCTATTGTACAGGGTCAATACCATCCATATTGATCTTCCTCCCCTTCGTCAGCGGAGAGAGGATATTGAGATCCTGGTTAATTTCTTTACCGGGAAGTACAGTCAGAAATATAAGAAACCCAACCTGAAGATAAACCCACAGGCCATGGAGCGGCTCAAATCTTATCCATGGCCCGGGAACATCCGGGAACTCCAGCACACCATTGAAAAAGGGGTCATCTTATGTGAAAACAACCTCATCACACCCTGGGATCTCTATCTGAGTCAACCTGAAGATCCGATATACGAGAAAAAAGTCACCCTGGAAGAGATGGAACTCAGGATGATCAGGAAAGAGTTGCAAACACAGGGACAGAATCTGAGCGTCGTAGCCAGAAACCTGGGCATCTCCCGCCCTACCCTGTACAAAAAAATGAAAAAATATGGGCTATAAACAAGTAACGGTCACAATAGTGATCAACATCGCAATCATTCTCTCAGCCAGTTTTTTTGCCGGCATGCTGACAATTTATTACCAGGAGCCATGGTATTTACTGATCCTGATCCTGGTACCATTGGCTACCTTCCGGATCATATATACCTATGACCAATCGAATCGTCAGATTGCTTTCTTTTTCGAAGCGATCCGAAATGAAGATTCGGCGTTGAAATTCCCGACGGAAATAAGGCAACGGTCGCTTCGGCATCTCTATGGGAGTTTAAATGAACTCAATGAACAGATCCAGGCAATCAAGTTAAAAAATGAGTACCTGGAAAAATATTACCAGAGTTTTATCCAGCATGCTGCTATCGGACTCATCGCGATCAACGGAGATCATGAGGTGGAGATCATGAACGAGAAGGCTTTCAATTATGCGGGAATCCCCTCGTTTACACCTCTTCACCTGATTCCGATGAGAAATCCTGATCTGTTCAGAACTCTCTGCTCCGTCACTCCCGGTGAGACCATATCGTATAAGCGATTTACCAGCGATTCTCAGATGAATCTGTTGATTCTTGCCAGGGAAATCCGATACGGAGGAAAAATATCCAAATTGATTTCACTTCAGGACATCCGTCATGAATTGGATGAAAAGGAGCTTGACTCCTGGCAAAAACTGATCCGTGTATTAACACATGAGATCATGAACAGCATCGCTCCGATTGTCTCTTTAAGCGGAACACTCCGACGATTTTTCATTGCAGAAAATGTTCCGGTACGACCTGAAAATATTGATGAAGAGGTGATCGGGAATGCCATTCAGGGATTGGATACCATTGAAGAGCGAGGGAATGGATTACTGAACTTTGTGAATAGTTACAGAAGGCTCACCCGAATTCCAAAACCTGACTTCTCAGACATTGATGTTAAAGAGTGGCTCAACCAGATCCAGTTGCTTCTGAACGATCAATTTGATCAGCGCAACATTGAGGTAGAATGTTCCATAGATCTGAAAGTTAAAGAAATTTCGGGAGATGAAAAATTATTGACCCAGGTACTGATCAACATCCTGAACAATGCAATAGAAGCGTTAGATGAAAGGGAGGCGGGTAAGAGGATCAGCATCGGCGTTTCTCTCTCGAAACAAAACCGTCCTGTAATCCGCATAGCCAATAACGGCCCTTGTATCCTCCCCGATGTAGCCGAAAAGATTTTCATCCCTTTTTACACCACCAAAGAGCAGGGTTCCGGGATTGGGTTGAGCCTATCGCGACAAATCCTTCGGCTTCATCACGGGAGCATCCACCTCGAGTCGGGCGAGAATGAGACAGGGTTTATTATCACCCTCTGACGGTTGCCGGTTGCCGGTTGCCGGATGACAGAAATTAGATCCTGAGATCTGGTCTTACATTTTATCTCCTTATTCGCTGAATTTCCTGTCTGTTGCTGTCGGCAATTCACCGTGTGTTTTCCATGATTCACCGAAAAAAAACAAAATTACTGTGTTTCAATGTAACGCAAGGAGTTGTTTTCCGTCATATTGAACAGAAAACGAGAAAACAATCAACGAAAAATATAGACATCATGAAAACACTCATCATCTTCATCGCTCTTTTTGGATTTCATATCACTTCGGCATCCGGAGAGACCATTGAAGTAAAAGTCAATGTATATAAACCAGATGTGGTTACCTGCACAGATTGCCCCGAACTCATTCCTGTCATACCGATGGTAGCATCATATGAAGACCAGAAAGAGGTAAAAACGTTGCTCGACATGGAGAGTTTGTCGCCCGAGATTCCACTGAACGCTGATTTTAACGACGAACCGGTGGACATCTGCGCCGAAAACATTGAACTAGCTCCAAAAGTTCCTCTGGAGGCCGATTTTCAGGCAACCTTGTAATCCCCTATATATATCCCCTGTGTTTTGAAAAGGGCTGTCTAGAATAGTTAGACAGCCCTTTATATATCCCCTCCTGTTCCTTACCAGTCAGATACCAGTATGAGTTCAATTGGGTTCGTCTTAGATTCGTCTTAGATTCGTCTTAGATTCGTCTTTCAGTTCACATTCCTTTCAGTTTCCTTTCAGTCAGCATCCAGGGGACTTGACCCTCTCCAAACCTCTCCCCAAAAAGGGAGAGGCTTACTCCCCTTCCCTTCCTGGGGAAGGGGCCGGGGGATGGGGTAGAATCCCACCACCGTCCAAATAGTTGACACACCCTATCAAAAATATACACATTCCCAATTATATGTATTTTATATCTGCCTGATATTCCGTCATATATATTATTGGCATGAATATTGTATGGTAAAAGTTTTATTTTTTCTTTCCAGCCATATACATATTAAATGAATTTCCATACATTTACTCTCCGATTCACAGATAAAAGCCATGGAGAGTTCCTTTACAGGGTTGTTCTTTTCCTGATGTTATTTGGCCTATTTAAGGATAAACTCAATAAGATGGGAAAGTTTCTATATACAAGGAAGAACTATCATCAATTATAGTGATAGCAACAAGTTACCAGTAAGGCGTAAGAAAATATCCGCATGGAAGGTCCAAAAAAAACAATATCACCAATAGCAATTAATGCACTTTCTGAGGCATTGACTAATATTTATTGGTATAAATCGGAATTACGTAGTTTCTTAACACATGTCATTTCAGATTCGACACTACTCTCAAAGCTAAATTGGAGCGACTATAAGCGAAATATCGTTTCATCACTTATAAACTTCTTGGCGAAATACCAAGAGACATATAAAAATGACTTACTTCGCCTGATGACTGAAATATGTAGAATTAATGATTATTCACATCTAGAGAGACTTGAAGATGGTAAACAAAAAGCACTGCTTGCCAAAAAATCAGTTGAAGCACTAAGAAAACAAGTAGAGGGCCATATTAACTTAGTCGATGAACTAAAAAAGCAAGAAGAAAGAAGAAAAGTTACATACGAGAATTCTTTAAAAATAAAAGATGTTGAACAAAAGCTTGATGAAATAAAAAGAGATTTTTATCAATTAGTAAGTTCGGCTGATAAACAAGCTCGAGGATTCAAATTTGAAAAAATTGTTAAAGAATTATTCACCTTGTTTGATCTTGATCCTAAGGCATCGTTCAGAATCCAAGGAGAACAAATTGATGGAGCATTTACATTTGAGAACAATGATTATTTATTCGAAGGGAAATGGCAACAAAAACCATGTGATATTCATGATTTAGATTCATTTAGCGGAAAATTAACAAGGAAACTTGAAAATACGCTAGGCCTATTCTGCTCGATCGACGGTTTCTCCGATGATGCTGTAAAAGCCCATTCAACAGGAAGAAGGCTTATGATTTTAATGGATGGATCAGATTTAATGGGTGTTTTAGAAGGAAGGATTGATCTTATTCAATTATTATTGCGGAAAAGAAGACATGCATCACAAACTGGTAATATTTATTTAAAAATACACGAGATCTTAAAAAATAACTGATATGAACTTTAATGACCTTTTAAATGTTGGCGCAGTAATTCTCGGGACCATAGGAGGCTCCGGAGTAGTTATTCTAGGTTTTTCAAACTATATAGGTAAGCTTTTCGCAAAAAGATATGAAGAGAAAATCAAGGCAAGTCTACAAAATGAAATTAACGAATATAAAATCCAATTAGATATTTTAAAGCAAATAACCATCCGATATTCTGATAAACAGTTTGAGCAATATAGTAAACTCTGGGCGACTTTGTTCGAGTTAAAGGCTCTTGGAGACGAACTGTGGCAAAGGGCGACTCCACCAAGGTTAGAGAAATTTTCACGCCAACTTAAATCAACCAAAACAGAGATCGAAAGAGCCTCCTTATTCATCGAGGACTCGCATTATCAAGAACTGGTTGAATTAATAACTTACTTCTCAGAATATCAAATAGGAAAGTCTGATCTTATTTCCTATCGACAAAACCAATATTATGATGAATATCAGGTAAATCAAATGATTGCTAATAATGGGGATAAAAAGACACAATATGAGGGCCTCATAACAACCATAAAATCAGATTTAAAAAACCAAATTAGAGGCGATAATAATCAACGCCACTAACATTCAAAACGCCCTACTGGTAACAAGCCAGTAGCCGGCCATGCCGGCTATCGTTTTTCAAAGCAAGCAAAATACAAGTAAAAGAATCATGAACGAAAACTAACATTAAAGAGATCCAACCGTCACGGCGGCTACTGCCGAACGTTGGGCGTAATTTTATAGTGATAGAGAATACATTTACATACAATGATTCATAACTGAATAAATAGTAATCCCATGAAATGTATAAAATTATTGAAAAATCTTGCTTATACTCTTGCGATTTCATTCATTCTATTTTCATGTTCTGGAAATAGAGATCGTAACCCTGAGGAAAATACAAATTCCTCGAGTACCGTAGAAAAAATAATCGAGGTTAGAGTTACTCCAAAAGATGGTATAAATATTAGAAAAGGGCCTGGGACAAGTTATGAAATGGATGAAAGTGGCCAATTGATTAAGGGAGAAAAGATTTATGTTTTAGAAGAAAAGGACGGTTGGATCCGATTCAGAGTCACGCTTAAGGATGTCGGATGGTCTGGTTGGATTAAAAAGGACTTAACGATTTTGGAATCTCAAAAGGCTTCTTCAAAAGAAGAAGATGACATCAATACATTAACAGAATCTGGCCTTCTATTAAAGATTAATCCACAAATGAATGAGGCATACGTTAATCCTTCGATTTGGAATGCTTTAGAGTATCAAACCAAAGAAAACATAAGCAGAGTTTTAGCTTTTCATTGTGGTCGGAAAAAAGGAAATAATTTGAACTGGGTAGAAATTAAAGATTCGTATTCAGGTAAGAAACTCGCAAAGTATAGTGAAAGCTGGGGATTTAAGACATACTAAGCTTAATAATTTCCTCAGGAATCTAGCAAAATAAAACTACGCCCAATCATAGGCAGCCGGTGAGCCATACAGCCCACCGGTACACCTCTCACACCACACCGGCGTACGGGTCACGTACCGGGCGGTTCAAACACCATCAACGTTTATCAAGATAGTATTCCAGAAAAGAGACGTAGCCCCTGCTTTTCAAGTGACCGAGGGTGATCGTCGTAATGAGAA
>Ga0268280_1000854_pt1 | contig 22641 bp, 25 predicted proteins | sample saktaG_9_FD_190139 | JGI IMG/M metagenome (GOLD analysis project Ga0268280, IMG submission 190139) | Saline water microbial communities from Sakinaw Lake, British Columbia, Canada - sak_2011_5_24_40m | ecosystem: Environmental > Aquatic > Non-marine Saline and Alkaline > Saline ... | reverse complement strand
ATAGGTTTACAACGGGAATAATTCCTTTTTCAATTTGTGTTCCGTATGGGCAATAGGCCATTACGAATAATTCGACTGTTGGTTTGGCTGCTTTTGGTAAGTCTTGGGGTGTTTGAGTTTGAGTATTATCTGGAGAAGTCTGGGTGTCTTGTTCATCAGGGGTTATTTTGCTCATTTGACCAACATATTTTCCATCATTAGATAACGTAACCATTCCACTAGGAGTACCATCTACAGCAAATATCATTTGGTATATACCTGAAGTTTTATTTATGCTTGTGATTGTCACTACACCACCAACTCCTTGTTGTTGAAAATAGTTAGATAAGAATTCAGTTGTAATTTGGCCCGCTTTATTTTTACTAACTCCAGAAGGCCAGGCCAAGGTAACAATTAAAATAACTGCAAGAATAATTGCTGCAATTGCCCAATAATTACTTATAACTTTTTTAGCATGATGTTTAATTCTAGAATGTTTTTCTTGCGCTTGTTCTTCTGCCATAAATTGGTTTATTTTAACAGGTTTATAAATGTTATGAAACATTTGTTCATAATCTTTTGGAAATTAAATTATTCTATTGCTGCTGGATATCGGGCTGTGTTTTGATAATTTTAAAAACTCTCTTATTATTCTTAATATATGGACATAGAGAAGCAAGTAAAAGAAACAATTGAAAAATATAAACTTCTGGATAAAAAGGATAAGATAGCTGTTGCTTTATCTGGTGGAAAGGATTCTACAACTGTGCTTTATATTCTACATAAACTTGGGTATAATGTTTCTGGATTAATGATTGATTTATATCTTGGAGAGTGGAGTAAGATACATTTGAAAAATATGCAGAAGTTTTGCTCTTCTCTTGGTGTGAAGTTAAATGTGGTTGATATGAAAAAGGAATTTGGGCAGGGTATTTGTTTTATTAAATCAGTTGTAAAGCAAAAGAAAAATATGACTGGATGCAGTGTTTGTGGTATTGTTAAAAGATGGATATTAAATAAATATGCGAAAAAACTTGGATATAATAAATTAGTTACAGGGCATAATTTAGATGACGAAGTTCATACTGTTTTAATGAATTTTTTAAAAGGAAATCTTGGACTGGGGATTAATTCAACTCCTTTGACTGGGGGGGAGAGTGTAAAGGGTTTTGCACAAAGAGTTAAGCCTTTATTTTTTGTTCCAGAAAATGAGATTAGGAAGTATGCAAAAGAAAAGAAGTTTGATATTTTGTATGATAAATGTCCGTGTGCATTTGGAACTTATAGGGTTGAAACAAGGAAGTGGATGGAAGATTTGAATTTAGATGATAAGGAGAAATTAAAGATTGTTTCTGAGTTTCAAAAGGTTATTCCTGGGCTGAAGAAGAAGTCTGATAAAGGAATTAATTATTGTTCTGTATGTGGTGAGCCTTGTCGTGGAGATGTTTGCAATGCTTGTGGGATCTGGGCTTGTTTGAAGTGATTTGGTTGATATATAGTTTGAAGTGTAATAATGTTTATTAATTGTTTTCTGGTTAGGATGGGATGAAAATATCTATTCCAGGAACTACAAATGGAATTCAAACGTTAGAGGAAGCGAAAAGATATTGTCAAGCAATGGCTAGAGTTTGTTATGCTCCTCAAAGCATGGACGAACTTTTAAAAGAACCTTACAAACCTAATCTTACTGATAAAAGATTGATTGATTTAGGGCATCATTCTCCATTTGATCATTTTAATATTACTTTTTACTTTGATGGTTTGCCTAAGGCAATGGCTATGGTCTTTAATAATCAGAGGGTTTGTGCGACCGGTGAGAAATCAGCAAGATATACTGTTATGGAAGATGTTCCTGAAGCGCAAAAAAGATTGTATGATGGGTGGATGGGGATATTGACTCCTGCAATTGTTAGTATTCTTCCTGAAACTAAAGACAGAGATTCTAAGGCACAAAAACTAGCACAGGAAAATGCAAGATATATGACCTCGGTGTTTACTCCGACTAAAATGGCTCATACAATTAGTTTAAGACAAGCTAGTATTGAGATAAATTGGTTTAAGGGTTTTGTTGAAAAACATATGGAAGATTCTGATTTGTTTAAAAGAAGTTTAGCTCAAAGCATGCAAGAATTTTTAGAAGCTGAGCATTTTATGAGATGGTATGATGAGCGGTTGAAAATGAAAGGTGGATTGGATATGAATCTTTTTGGAAATCCGGTCCAAGAGGTTTTTTCTAAGGATATTTATGCTGTCAATGTTGAACAAAGCATGGCTAGTATTGCTCAAGCTCACAGGCACAGAACTATTGATTATCATTTTTTTGACGGATGGCAATTAGGAGCCCCTTTAGGTTTCTTTGTTCCGCCTATTGTTCAACATATTGGTAAAGAAAGAGAGTGGATTAGGGATTTAGAGTTCGTTGCGGAAACGGACTTCCCTCAAGGGCAGATACTTGGTGTTGCTGAAAGAGGCAATATTGAATATTTAGCTATGAAATCTGATGAAAGAATATGCGGTTTAGCTCAATTAGAAACTACCCTTGTTACTCGGGATATATTAGAGACTGGAGCAATGTTTGTTCCAGGACTTAAGAATTTAACAGAACCGTATTGCACAAGAGAAGGGAAAGGATGTAAGAAAGAAGGATGTAACTTTGGACCTAAACATGTTTTTGGTAGGCTAGTTTAATATAAACTCTAAAATATATGCTGAAGTATATACTTCTTTAAATAATGGGATGATGTTTTGTTTTTATGGATAATGAGAAAGAAAAGGAGATGAAGAAGGAGGGGAATAGAAGCGTGAAAAAAGGAAAGCTGATTGTTTTTGAGGGAACTGACTGTTCTGGAAAATCTACACAAATTAATCTTTTAATTGAGCGTTTGAATGGGGAAGGAAAGACCAATGCAACTCTTGATTTTCCAAATTATTCAACCCCTACGGGGAAGATTGTTAGGAGATATCTAGATAATGAATTTGGACCTGCAAACGAAATTCCAGCTAAGGTTGCTTCTTTGTTTTATGCGGAAGACAGATTTGCCTCTAAACCTATTATTGAAAAATCTTTGAATGAGAAGGATGTAACTATTTTGGATAGGTATGTGGAGTCTAATATGGGGCATCAAGGAGGTAAGATTAGAGATGGTGAGAAAAGGAAAGAATTTTTCAAATGGAATTCTGAATTAGAGTACGGAAATTTTCTACTTCCAAGACCGGATGCGGTTATTTTTTTATATATGCCTCCTTTGGTGTCAGCAGAATTGATGAAGAAGAGAGAAAGGAAATCTGAATTTCATCCAGGGGCTGAAAAATTGGACGGACATGAAGGGAATCCGGAACATTTGAGAAATGCCGCCGAATCTTATTTGCAGTTGGCTGATTTATTTGGATGGATTAAAATCGATTGTGCTCCTGATGGGACTATTAATTCATTGAAAACACCGGAACAGATCCATAATGAATTATGGGAAAAATTAGATTTTATCTTTAAGTATGAGGAGGATGAAAGAATTGTTTTGGATTATTTTTTTACTAATTCGGATAAACAGATTTTTGCTGCCAAGAATTTTCATCCGGAAGTATGGGCTTTGATGCAAGGAAGGTATAGTAGAAGCAAGGAAGGATTAAGGGAGGGATTTTTACAATTATTAAAAGAAGATAAAGAGAATTTTAAGATGCTTGTTGAGGAAATTAGAAAAACATCTGGAGGGATTGCAACAAAACATGCAACCGAGAAAGCAATTCAGTTTATGGAGAAGTGGGTTTTGGGTTATGGGCATAGTTCTATTTCGGAGGGAGCGGTTGTTAATCTCGCATTAGAAGGGGTAAGTATTCTTGCTACAAAGGTTATTGAGGATAATAGGCTGAGTAGCTTTTGTGAGAAATCAACTAGATATGTGTCTTTTAATAATAGTTCTTTTTATATCGATAAGGATTTGAAAAATTCTGAATTCTATAATGATGTAAAAGGATTAATCGATTTTTTATTTAAGACCTATGAAGAGCTGCACGCTCCTGTTTTGGAGTATGTTAAGAAAATTGTGCCATTACAAGAAGGGACGAATTTGGCTGCGTGGGAAAGGGCTTGTGCAGCAAGAAGGTTTGATGCTATTCGTTATTTATTGCCTACTTGTACAAAGACAAGTTTAGGATGGACAGTTAATGCAAGAGAGTTAGCTCATGGAATTTCTAAATTATTATCGCATCCCTTGAAGGAACTGAATGAAATTGGAGAGAGTCTTAAGAGGGAGGGTTCTGTTGTTTTACCTTCTTTATTGAAATTTGCGGATAAAAGCAATTATATTATTAAGACTGAAAATGAAATGAAGGAGATTGTGAAGCAATTTGAAATTTTTAGTGATAAACGAGATAAGGTTGAATTAGTTAAAGGGCCTTTTAATGAGGATTATATAATTGCATCGATTATTTACAAATATACAGATAATGATTTTGAAAATATTTTCAAGAAAGTTATGGCAATGGGTACTGAAGAAAAAGAAGCGGTTATTGATGGTTACTTAGGAAATATGGGCAATTTTGACAATCCTTTAAGAGAGTTAGAACATGATGATTTCACTTTTGATATTATAATGGATTACGGGGCTTTTAGGGATTTGCAGAGACATAGGATTTGTACACAGACTAATCAGTTATTTACAACTAATTTAGGGTATGATGTTCCTCAGGATATCATTAATGCTGGATGTGAAGAGAAGTATAAAAGAGCTATGGAAAAGGCGAAGGAGATTTATGAAAGAGTTGCGAGGAAATATCCGGTGCAGGCACAGTATTTATTGCCTTTAGGATTTAGAAAGAGATTTTTACTTAAAATGAATCTGAGAGAAATTTATCATCTAATTAAATTAAGAACTACTCCAATGGCTCATGATTCTTACAGAAGAATTGCATTTAAAATGTATGAAATTATGAAAGAAAGATATCCTTTGCTTTCAAAGTATATTGTATGTAATTATTCTCAGGAAGAATTAGGAAGATTAAAATCTGAGGAGAAAACAGAGGCTCGGAAGAGCTTGACTGATTGGTGATGGTAACACAAACATATCATTTGAATAAGGTGAGAAAAGAAATCGCTGTTTTGGTGCTTGAAGGGTTGCATTATGATGCAAATGATTTGCTTCTAGAAACGGTTCATACTAATCATGGAGAGGCTTATCATCTTGGAGATGCTACTATTTCGATTGTTGATGATGTAAAAAGAGGAGATTATAAGGGACAAGGATTATTACATATTACTGCCAAGACTGTTGAGCAAGTTAATAGGGCTAAAGAAGACTTATTAAAGCTTGTTTCTATATTAGGGAAGAGGATATCTTTTACGGAGGTTGGGGGTAGACATGGACGCAGATAGAATAATAAGAGCAATGGCAAGATTTCAGTTTGGAGATTTAGTTACTTTAGTTAATAACACTGCTCAGGGGGTTGAATCGAGAGAGACCGTTGCTTATGTGGGTGCAAATTTAAATCCAAGTTCAACAGGGGAGTATTTATTTGCTAATGAATCAAGAGATGCAATTGAGGATTCTAATAAGATGCATTACTTTGTTTCTATACAAATTACTAAAATTGAGCCAAGAAAAGATAAAAAAACAATAACTGGCAGATTTTGTCCTTTTTTAGCTGATGAGTATCATGATGATTATGCGAGATTAAAAGCAGCATTTGAATTAGCAAGAGCTGGTCTAATGGCTCGGGGATTTAGAGATGGAAGATAAAGAAGCTGAATTAATTATAAAGAATGAATTAGAAAGGCAGAAGGATGAGTTGAATATGATTCCTTCTGAGAATTATTGCTCTGCTGACGTATTAGAAGCATGCGGCTCGGTATTAAATAATAAATATGCAGAAGGTTATGCTAAAAAAAGATATTATCAAGGAAATAAATTTATTGATGATGCTGAATTACTTGCTATTGAAAGAGCTAAGAAATTATTTGGAGCAGAACATGTAAATGTGCAGCCGAATTCAGGAAGTCCGGCAAATATGGCTGTTTATTTTGCATTACTTGAAAAAGGTGATAAGATTTTAGGGATGGACTTAACACATGGAGGGCATTTGACTCATGGGAGCAGGGTTAATTTTTCTGGTAAAATGTATAATTTTGTGCACTATGGCGTAGATGAAAATGGATATATTGATATGGATAAAGTTAAGGAGATCGCATTAAGAGAAAAACCTAAGTTGATTGTGTGTGGGGCGACTGCTTATCCAAGGAAAATTGATTTTAAGAAGTTTCATGAAATTGCACAATTAGTTGGTGCGATTTCTATGGCTGATATTTCACACATTGCTGGGTTAGTTGCTGGGAATGCACATGAAAGCCCTTTCCCATTTTTTGATGTTGTTACGACAACAACTCATAAGACTTTAAGAGGACCAAGAAGTGCAATAATAATGTGCAAAGAGAGATTTGCAAGTGCAATTGACAAGGCTATTTTTCCTGGTCTGCAGGGTGGGCCTCATGAACATATTATTCTAGGTAAGGCTGTTTGTTTTGGAGAAGCTTTAAAACCTGAATTTAAAGTTTATAGCGAGCAGATTGTGAAAAATGCAAGAGAGCTTGCACATGTTTTAATGGAGACTAATATAAAACTTGTTTCGGACGGAACAGATAACCATTTATTGCTTATTGATTTGGAAAAAACCCTTGGTGAAATAGGCAAGGGAAAGGAAGGAGCTGAGAAGCTGGAAGAAGCCGGGATCATTACTAATGCAAATACAATTCCATTTGAAAAATCTAGCCCATTTAAGCCATCAGGAATAAGATTGGGGACGCCAATCTTGACAACAAGAGGAATGAAAGAAAAGGAGATGGAGATTATCGGAAAGTGGATTGCAGATATTTTACATAATTTGGATGATGAAGATTTGAGAAGAGATATTAAAGGGAAGGTTAAGGATTTGTGTGATAGGTTTGTGTTTTACTGATAAGTTTTAAGATATAGAAATATTTATTATCTCTCTTAATCTTTGCTTAAGATGTTATTTCCAAATGAAAAAATAATAGTTACTGAAAACTTTGATGTTCATCAGGATTGGGATGTTCCTATTCCTGGATTTTTTATTATTGCTTCTGTAAAAGGGAGAATATCTCTGCTGGACTTTAGTGAAGCTGAAAGAACGGAATTTTTTGAGTTGCTTGTTAAACTACGAAAAGGAATGAAAGATGTGCTTGGAATCACGGAGGTTTGTCTTTTTCAGGATGAAGGAACACATCACAATTTGTTTCATTTGTGGGTTTTTCCAAGATATACCTGGATGGAGAAATTTGGTGAGAAGATTCAGTCAATCAGGCCTATAATTGAGTATGCGAAGAAAGAGATGGTTAATGAAAAGAATATTGCAAAGGTGAAAGAAGGTGCTATGAAGATGAAGAGCTACTTTAATTTGAGGGATAATTTTTCAGGGGTGAAACCCCTTAAAAAAAGTAACTGTCATTTTTGAAAAATAAAAAAATATTTTTTTATAATGAGAAACTATCTATTTTAGTACAGAAATCTTTAAATAGTGCCTGAATTTTTAATATGTTATTCCCACAAGGAATTGTATTAAAAAGAGGTGCAATATACAAGATATTGTATCTACTCTAAAATTAAGAAATCAAATGTTATGCCCTTATTGCACTAGTCCAGATACAAAGGTAACTGATAAGAGAGACAGTCAGGGGATTACTCGAAGAAGGAGGGAGTGTTTGAAGTGTGAGAAGAGATTCACAACTTATGAGAGAGTTGAAGTTGAACTTAATATTATCAAGAAAGATGGAAGGCGAGAAAAGTTTGATAGAGACAAGCTATACAGAGGGGTTGAGAAAAATCTTCAGAAGAGGCCATTTACATCTGATCAGATTGATGCAATTGTGACTGATATTGAAGCGAGGATTTACAGGATTGCGAAGAATCAGGACATAAAGAGCTCTAAGGTAGGGCAGATAGTTATGGAAAAACTAAAGAAAGTGGATAAAGTTGCATACATCAGATTTGCATGTGTTTATAGAGACTTTGCGGATATTGATGACTTTAAAGAAGAGTTAAAAAACTTGAAATAAAACTAACAAAATAAAAAGAGGCAATAAAGAATATGGTGAAAAAAATAAGAAAACGTGATGGAAGTGTCGTTGCTTTTCAGAAGGAGAAGATTGCAGAGGCTATCTGGAAAGCGGTAAAGTCGGTTGGAGGGCATGATAAACAGAGAGCAGACGCACTTGCTGATTTAGTTGCAAAACATTTAGATGTTAAGTATGGTGAGAATGCAATTCCGGATGTTGAAGAAGTTCAGGACTTGGTTGAGAAGGTTTTAATTGAATCAGGACATGCTAAGACTGCTAAGGCCTATATCCTATACAGAAAGAGTAGACAGGAATTAAGGGATGTAAAGGGTTTGTTTGATACTATTGAAGCTGTTGAGGATTACATTGGATTTAATGATTGGATGGTTAAGGAAAATTCTAACATGGGTTTTTCATTACAAGGTTTGAATAATTATATTGCTACAAAGATAATTACTAATTATTGGATGAGAAGAATTTATCCTGAAGCGATTAGAAAAGCTCATGAGCAGGGAGATTTCCATATTCATGATTTGGGAACTTTGGGTGCTTATTGTGTTGGGTGGGATTTGAAGGATTTAATTACTTCGGGATTTAAGGGTGTTAAGGGAAAAGTAGAATCTAGACCTGCGAAGCATTTGAGGACTGCATTGGGGCAAGTTGTTAATTTCTTTTATACTTTACAAGGAGAAACAGCCGGAGCACAGGCATTTTCTAACTTTGATACTTTGCTTGCACCTTTTGTGAAGAAGGATAATCTGGATTATACACAAGTTAAGCAGATTTTACAAGAATTTATTTTTAATCTTGCTGTTCCTACCAGGGTCGGATTTCAATGTATGTCAGAAGACACAGAGATACTTACTCCGTCTGGGTGGAAAGGTTATGGGGAATTAGAAGAAGGAGATACGATAAAAACATTTAATATTCAGAAAAAAATTATTGAGAATAAGCCGATTAAGCACTTGTTTGCAAGGCATTATGATGGGATTATGTATAATCTAAAAAACAGGATTCAAGACCAGTTAATTTCCCCAAATCATCGGATTGTAAGAAAGAAATTTCAGACAAATGAATATGTTCTGGAAGAAGTTGAAATTGCTGAAAAGATGAAATCACCTTTTATTATTCCTATTGCTGGAGAAAGTTCAAATGAAGATATAGAGATGAATGACAATGCGATTAAGCTTCTTGCGTGGATTATTGCTGAAGGTACTGTTGAAAATTATTCTTCACATAGGCATTCAAGCAGAGTTTCAATTTATCAGTCTGCCATTAAAAATCCTTCTAAATATGAAGAGATAATTTCTTTACTTCGGGGATTTAATTTAAATTATTCTGAACAGGATTCTACTCCTGCCTTGGGACAATCTGTAAAAATGATAAGATTAAATGCCGAATCTTCAAGATTTGTACATCCTTTTTTTGGGACAAAAACAAGTGTTAATTTTATTCCTGAAAAACTTTTAAATATGAGCCAAAGACAATCGAGAATATTCTTAGAAACATACATTAAAGCAGATGGTTTTGAAAATTCTAAGATTGCGACAACAAATGTAAAGATACTTGATGGGTTACAGCAAATTGCGGTTAATGCAGGTTATGGTTTTACTGTTCTTAAGAGAAATCCTACAATTGGAACCAAACCTATTTTTGTTTTAAGATTGATAAGACATAAGGAGACCTATATTCAAAAAATCGATAAAGTTAATTATTCAGGGGTTATTTGGTGCCCTAATACCGATAATGAAACTGTTATTGCGAGAAGGAAGGGAAAAGTGTTTATTACTGGAAATACACCTTTTACAAATATCACTATGGATTTGAAAGTTCCAAGTTATATGAAGAGTGAACCTGCGATTATTGGAGGAGTTGTACAAAAAGAGACTTATGGCGAATTTCAGCACGAGATGAATATGATTAATAAGGCTTTTGCGGAAGTTATGCTTGAGGGCGACGCTTCAGGGAGGGTTTTTACATTTCCAATCCCAACATATAATATTACAAAAGATTTTGATTGGGAAAATCCGGAATATGATTTAATATGGGAGATGTCTGCTAAATATGGGATTCCTTATTTTTCAAATTTTGTTAACTCTGATATGAACCCTGAAGATGCTAGAAGTATGTGTTGCAGGTTAAGGCTAGATCAAAACGAATTAAGGAAAAGAGGCGGAGGATTGTTTGGAGCGAATCCTCAAACAGGAAGTATAGGTGTTGTTACAATAAATATGCCTAGACTAGGATTTGTTTCTATTAACGAGGCTGATTTTTTTAAGAGGCTTGAAGAATTAATGGAACTTGCAAAGGAAAGTTTGGAAATAAAAAGGAAAACAGTAGAGAATTTTACCGAAATTGGATTATATCCTTATTCTAAGTTTTATTTAAGACAGGTTAAGGCTAGATTTGGGCACTATTGGCAAAACCATTTTGCTACTATTGGTTTGCTGGGGATGAATGAGTCTATTGTTAATTTTATGCCCGGGGAGAATATTACTACTCCTGCTGGAAGAGACTTTGCGTTGCGTGTCTTAGATTTTATGAGGGAGAGACTAGAGGAGTATCAGGAAGAGACAGGGAATATTTACAATTTGGAAGCAACGCCCGGAGAGAGTACGGCCTATAGGTTTGCTAGAATTGATAAAAGGAGATTTGGAAAGATTATTGTTGCGAATGAAAAAGCAGTAGGGGAAAGAGATGCAGAGCCGTATTATACAAATTCAACCCAATTGCCTGTTAATTTTACTGAGGATTTGTTTGAGGCTTTAGAGTTACAGGACGAGTTGCAGACCAAGTATACTGGTGGATGTATTGAAAAAGGAAATGGTGTTTTGACTGATAAAGGGCTTATGAGAATAGAAGAAATTGTCAGGAACTTTAAGTCGCTTAAACCTCTCAAGGTAATTAGCTATAACCCTCTCAAGGGTGTAAGTGAGTGGGATGAGGTGACCGATGCTGTTTCTATTGATGTTCAAAAACACGACAAAATAAATATAAAAGGCGAGAAAAATCTAGATATTGTTACTTCTGATTGGCATCCCTTTTTTGTGCTTGAGAAAATGAAACATGAATCCTTCTGTCCGGTTTGTAATGGAAAAGTTAATGGTTCAAAGGCTTTTGCGGTTCATATAAAGAATAATAAACCTTGTCGTGAAAAATATAAGAAACTCAATAAATATAAGGTCATTGAGAAGAGAGCAGATGAAATACAAAAAGGGGATTATATCCTTCAGAATTCGTTTAATCTTTATGCTAATAGAAAAACTAAAGTGGATGATGATCTGATGTGGCTTATCGGATTTTTTATCGGAGATGGATGTATTTCTGAGTTTGTAGACAATAGGGGCGGAAATAACTTAAAAAAATATAAGATTCGCTTTTTTAGTAGTAGTAACAAGGCTTTGGACAATGCAAAGAGAATTTTATCTGAGAAATTTAATGCTGAAGCAAGTGTTATTCAGAATGATTCAAGGAGCAAGGCATTAAAGGAGCTTGGAACATCCAAGAAAGAGGTTTTGGACTTCTTTTTTAATGTAGGCTTTTATTCTGGTAAAAAAGTGGATAGTATTTCTATTCCGGAATTTATTAAAAATAATTTTAATTCTAAGAATGTTTATTCTTTTATTTCGGGGCTGATTGATAGTGATGGGCATATAAGTAAGAGAGATGGAGATTTAGAGTATTCTACTATTTCTCAAAAACTTGCGGAGGATATTTTAGAGACATTTACTATTGCGGGGATTAGTACGGGTAAATATTTTAAGAAGTCTGGAAGAGCAAATGAAAAGGATACTTATAAAATAAGAGTTCCGCAATATTTTCTGACATTAATAAAAGATAAACTTAAGATTAATGTTAATGCCTTGAATATTAAGGAAGAGTTATCTAATCGGGCGAAGAGATATCTTCCTGTTGTAAGGGTAAAAGAAGCTTCTAAAATAGGGGTTAAGGACCATTTATTTTATGACTTGACTACAAAAAAGAATCACAATTATCTTGCGGGAAAAGATTGTCTTGTTTTTGTTCATAATACTGTTTTCCATGCTTTTATTGGAGAGCGATTGAGTAAGGAGGCTGTTAAGTCTAGTGTTAAGAAAGTTACTGAAAATTTCAGATTACCTTATTTTACGATTACGCCAACATTTTCAGTTTGTCCTATCCATGGATATATCGCTGGGGAGCATGTTTATTGTCCTAGGTGCGATGAGGAGCATAATGTTGAGAGGGATGAAAATGGGGTAGCTATTATGGAGAAGATTAATGAAGCCATCGCGCAGGTTGATTTTTTAAAAGAGGAAAAAGGAGGTGAGAATGGTATTTGAAGGAACTAAATGTGAAGTTTATACAAGAGTTGTTGGATATTTAAGACCTGTTCAGCAATGGAATGAAGGAAAGCAGGAAGAATTTAAGGATAGAAGCACTTTCCTTGCTAGTTGATTTTATTTTTTATTTTTTATTTTTTTAAACATATTTGGAGATTAATATAAGTTGAGGGGTTTGGTATTTAATATGAAAATTAAGATAAGGTATTTAATATGAAAATTAAGGCGCTGCAAAAAACAACATTGATTGATTATCCCGGTAAGACTGCATGCACTATCTTTTTATTTGGCTGTAATTTTAGGTGTGGTTTTTGTCATAATCCTGAATTGGTTTTAAAGGAAAGTGGAAAGGATATTTCGGAGTTGGAGGTACTTGATTTTTTAGAAAAAAGAAAGAAATATCTTGATGGAATATGTATTACTGGGGGGGAGCCTTTGATGACTTTGAATGTGGATTTTTTGAAGAGGGTTAAAGAAAAAGGTTATCTGATTAAATTAGATACAAATGGAAGTTATCCAGAAAAATTGAAAAGGTTTATTGAAAAAGGATTGATTGATTTTGTTTCTATGGACATTAAGACTTCAAAAGAGAAGTATTCTGAAATTGCGGGCGTGGTGGATATAGACAAGGTTGAAGAGTCGATTAAAATGGTTTCTTTATTAAAAGATTATGAGTTTAGGACAACAATTGTTGAAGGTATTCATTCGAGCGAGGATGTTGAAAAGATGATTAAATGGGTTTATGAATTGGTTGGGGGAAAGATTAAAAGTTTTGCACTGCAAGGTTTTAAGAATCAGGGTAAGTTTATTGATGAAAGTTATAATCAGAAGAAGAATACTACTGAGGCTTATTTGAAGAAGTTGAAGTTGATTGTTAAGCCTTATTGTGAGAAGTTGGAGATTAGAGTTTAATTCGAATATATACATTATATGAGATAAATGCTTAAATAAAGAAAGAAGTTTTTTTATTGATGACCTTGAAAAGAGACATTGAATTTATTTTTGAGCTTGGATGTTTGAGACATATTGATAGAAGCTGGAAAAGATTTTTAGGGGTTGATTTTCAGAATGTTTCTGAACATATTTTGAGAGTTGTTTTTATTTCAATGATTATTGCAAAGCAGGAAAGAGCCGATGTTGATAAGGCAATTAAAATGGCCCTTGTTCATGATTTAAGTGAGAGCCGGACTGGGGATGTGGATTACCTATCAAGACAGTTTGTTAAGAGGGATGATGAAAAGGCGATTAATGAGGTTTTGGGAGATACAACCCTTATTGATTTAAAGAGGGTATGGGAAGATTATGAAAAGAGGGAGAGTATTGAGGCAAAGATTGTGAAGGATGCGGATAATCTGGATGTGGATATAGAGCTGATTGAACAAAAGGGAAAAGGTTATTCTGTTAAAGCGTGGGATGAGATAAGAGATAAGATAAAGAGGAATTATTTTACTAGAACTGCTAAACTAATTTTTGATGAAGTTCTGAAGGCCAATCCTCATGACTGGCATTTGAATGCGAGTAATAGGTTTAATGCTGGAGATTGGAAGGATGTTTAGTTAAAATTTATATAGGCTCGAAGTTGGATAGGATTATGAAGATAAAAATAAAAAAGTTAAATGAAAATGCGAAGCTTCCTGAGTATGCGCATCCTGGAGATGCGGGGATGGATTTGTTTGCATGTGAAGATCTGAGTTTAAAGCCTGGTGAAAGAGGACTTGTTGGGACTGGACTTGCTTTTGAAATTCCTTTTGGAAGCGAGTTGCAAATAAGGCCGAGGTCAGGATTAGCAATAAAAAATGGGATTTCTCTTGTTAATTCTCCTGGGACATTGGATTGTGGGTATAGGGGAGAATTAAAAATTATTTTGATTAATCACGGAGATAAAGATTTTGAGGTTAGGGGGGGGGATAAAATTGAACAGGGTGTTTTGAATAAGGTTGAGGCCGGGGAAATAGAAATTGTTGATGAGTTAAGTGAGACGTCAAGAGGAGAAGGTGGATTTGGGAGTACTGGAACAAGAAATAAAGAAAGACCTTTGGCAGTTGTTATTTCTGCATTGATTAATGATGGAAAAATCTTGTTAATAAAAAGAATAAAAGGAGATTTTGTAGGGCTTTGGGGTTTGCCTGGAGGTAAAGTTGAAAAAGAAGAGTTTTTAGAAGAGGCGGCATTAAGAGAGATAGAAGAAGAGACTGGAATAAAATCGGAATTTAAGGAACATCTTTCTGTTGTTTCTGAACATATTATTGAAGATACCGAGAAAAAACATTTTATTCTACATGTTTGCGAATTAATTCCAAAGTCAACTGAAGCAATCCAAAAAAATGAGGGCGAAGTTGAGTGGTTTGATTTTGTGAACATTCATGAAAGAAAGCATTTGATTATTCCGAGTGACTTTTTAATTATTGATAAGATAGTGAAGAATAAGGAAAAGAATTATTTTAATTCGGTTATTAAAAAGTCTGGGGATGAATATGTTCAAATGAGGTTTGACTGAATATATATTCTAGAGTAGCATAGTTTTTATAAATAGTCATAGATTGAAAAATTAGAGAAGGATGGAAAATAAGTTTATTGCAATTGTTGGAATGTGTGGTGCAGGTAAAAGTGTTATTTCTGATTTTCTTGTTTCAAAGGGGTTTGGATTTTTTAGGTTTGGACAGATTACTCTTGATGAGGTTAAGAAACAAGGGTTAGAACCAAGTGAAGAGAATGAAAAGAAGATAAGAGAGAACATAAGGAAAGAGCATGGCATGGCTGCTTTCGCTATTTTAAACAAACCTAAAATTGATGATTTGCTCTCAAGAGGAAATGTGGTTGGAGATGGACTATATTCTTGGTCTGAATATAAACATCTAAAACAAATTTATGGAGATAAAATGATTGTAATTGCTGTTTCTTCTCCTCCTTCTTTAAGGTATGAAAGGCTTGAAAATAGGAAAGAAATAGATGAGAAAATGAGGAATAGACCTATGACTGGTGAGCAGGCAAAGTCAAGAGATTATGCTGAAATTGAAAATATTGAAAAGGCCGGACCTATTGCTATGGCTGATTTTGTGGTTGTTAATGACTCAACAAAAGAGGATTTAATCAAGAAAGTAAAAGATTTTTTAGTTTTAAAAGGGGTTTTGGAAAAAGAGAATGAGGTTTATGTCCGACCGACATGGGATGAATATTTTATGGAGATTGCTCAGACGGTAGCAAAAAGAGCGACATGCGACAGAGGAAGAAGTGGATGTGTTATTGCTAGAGATAAACAGATTTTAGTTTCAGGATATGTGGGCTCTCCTAAGGGTCTGCCTCATTGTGATGAGGTTGGGCATCAGATGAAGACTATGGTTCATGAAGATGGAAGTAAGAGTCAGCATTGTGTTAGGACTGCTCATGCTGAACAAAATGCGATATGTCAGGCTGCTAAACTTGGAGTGGGGATTAATGGTTCTACTTTGTATTGCAGAATGACCCCATGTTCTACTTGTGCTAAGATGATAATTAATTCAGGGATTAAGAGGGTTGTTTGTGAGAAGAGGTATCATGCTGGAACTGAGTCTGAAGAAATGTTTTTGGCTGCAGGGGTTGAATTAAATATTATGAATGATGAGATTTTGAAGTATAGTAATCAGTAGGTTGTTGTTTTGAGGTTTATTCGCAAAATCTCCGCTCATTAAATCGCTTCCGATTTTGCTTGAGGGTTTTAGTAATGTGTAAGCTTCTTCGGGATATATTTTTATTTTGACTAGTGTCTGCTTGGGGAGGGAGCATATGTTAGGTTGTAAGACGGATATGATATTATCTTAGGATAATGTTTAATATTTTATAAATTTAATATTTCAAAACATATTCTCTATTAAAGGCTTTGCGTCAAAAGTCAATCTTCTAGCCTAGAATAATAACTTTGCTTTCGCAAATTGTGAATGATAATTCGTGCAGTTAGCTGCACAAGTTTAGAAAAATAATTAAATTTCATTAAAGGTTTATTCTTTCTCTTAAAAGATGAATGAAAACTTTCAGTATGACTTCTCTGATGATATTCTTTGAGCCAAGTTTGAGTATCATGAAATAATTCTAAGAACATTTTTTTCCAATAAATACTTCCATTTAGGTTTAAATTTTTCTTTGGAAAGATAAATGGTTTCATCCCAAGTTCATAAATTTTTCTTGTTAATTCTCTATCGACAAAACCAGCATCTAAGCATAAGGAATTTCCCTTAACTTCTTGAATTAAAGAATGCATTGAAGGGCATTCTTTATTGTTCAGGTCAAAGGCCTGAACAATTTCTCTTGAATCCACAATTGAAACAAGATAATTTTCAGTTTTCTTTTTCTCAGTTTCATAATTTTGTTTTCTTGTTGTTTCTAGTCCAGTTCCATCACCCATTAACCTTCCGTCAGAAGTTTTTGTCTTTTCAAAAATCTGCTTTAAAATTTCTAAAACCTCTAATCGATTGTAGGCTCTTCCAATTGTTCTGTCATCTAATGAGGACTTTATACCGACTTTTGACGCAAGAAGATTTACCCATCCTTGAGCTTGCCTTTCAGGCAAACCAAGCAATTCTGCGACGAGAATTGCTTTTGCTAAGTCCTTTGGATCTGTCAATGGTCTGCCAAAGAATTTTAGCTTTTTTGCGTCAAAAGTATCAACAAGAGTCCTTATTTTATCCAGGATTTTCACTTCATTAATCTGCGAGAGATTGTAATCTCTCCATTCAATCCTTCTTTTTTCCTGGCTCTTGTAAAATCCTCTTTCTCTGAGTTTAGGGACAAGTCTCCTAAACTCTCTGTTTATCACCTTCATAACTATAAAGTAGTGTTCACATAACTTATTCTTTTGTATACTATTTTATACTATATTGATATATACAAATATTTATAAGTGTAGTGTTCATAAAATATTTATGTTTATTCGCGCAAATAGAAGGAAAAATAAGGTGTACTATTATGTTGTAGAATCAGAAAGAGTTGGAAAAAAGGTCAAACAAAAAGTGCTTCTTTATTTGGGGTCTGCAGAAACTGTTTTTAAGAAGTTAAAAAAGGATAAATAGGGTTAAACTACTTTTGACGCAAAGCCTCTATTAAAACAATCTTTATAAAGAGTGTTTACTGTGAAAGTGGAGTTATGAAAAAAGGTAATTACAATGATGTTCGAAGAATTTGTGTCAGAGTTGGATGGAGAAAATCAAGACGATTTTTTAAGTAGAGATTTATCTGTTTTGCACTTTTTTTCTGATTGGCAAATGAATTGTCTTATGACTTTACCTATTCTTGAAAGTCTTGCTGAAGAGTTTAGCGATAAGATATTTTTTGGGAAAGTGAATGTTGAGGAGCAGGATGATCTTGCGGAAAAATTTAATATTAAGAAAGTTCCGACATTACTTGTTTTTAAGCATGGAAAACAGGTCGACAGGATTGAGAATTGTTCATGTGAAGAGACTTTAAGGGAGAGAATTTCTTGTTTTTTATAGAATCGATTAACTAATTAATAGTGCTGTTTCTCTAGAGTAGTGACAAAATAGCAAGGTTTATATAGTTATTTTGACTATATTTATTATGGTAAAAAGAGCAATAAAAGTTGAAAGAAGGAAGGCAGAACCTTTCTCTGGAAAGGGAAAATCTTTTTTAAGAAGAAAGGCAGAATCTGCGGTATTAAACGGAGTTGGATATGTCGGGGCTGGTGTTGGAGGGTATTTTGCAGGAGCTTATGTTGGGAATGCCCTTATGAGAAGTCTTGTTGGAAGTTTAAGGGATGAATATTCTGCGGTAAGGGCTACAAATGAGAGAACAAGTACAGCAGGAAGAGAGGCTGTAAAATATGTGAGAGAATTATTTAGATTGAGTGGATTCAGTGATTCTGAAATTGCTATTTATGAGGCTTCCGTTAGAAGTGGAGACACAGGGAGAATTCATTCTGCTGAACAGTATATGGAAAGGGCTCATCCTGGTGTTTGGAGTGCTTTGGGAGATGCTGCGAGACAGGTAGAGTATCTAGGCAAGTCTATTCCTGAAAAAACTGCTAAACTTGAAGGTAAAGTAGATCCAGTTCAAAAACCTGTAACAGGTATTTTTGGCAAATTGTATGGGGAATTTTAAAAGGAAAGGAAACTGTTGTTGGAAAGACTAAAGGCGAGACAAGTAAACAGATACAAGAGAGAAAAGATAATGTTGATTTAAGGGCAACAACACAATATGCAACAGGAAGAGACGAAGCTACAAGGGCTTTGGCGGATATTTTTTCAAGTGCTGGCGATGTAAGAGAACCAATAGAAATATTAGGGAAAGATGCTAATACTAATCTAGTAAGGATAACACCTTTACAAAATACTTATAATGGATTGATTGATCAAGCTAATCAGATTAAACAACTTCCAATAAGGGATGTTGCTGTAGCTAGTGAGCTGTATAAACAAGTGGTTAGAGAAGATGCGGACGTTAAAACTGCAAAAGCAATGCAGGATGCAAGATTTGATGCGTTTAAAGATTCAGTTATGCAAGGGATAAGCCCTTATGTAAGTATTCCAAGTGGAATTGCTGGGGCTTTGGTTGCTACTGTTGCTTTTTCAAAGGGTAAGAAGTTAGTTAGGATGTTAAGAAAAAATAAATAGATTTAAAAAATAAAGAAGATATAAAATAATATGGAATTTCACAATATAATGGTTCATGCTGTATTGACTTGCAAGGAGAAGGATAAGGCAGTTGATATTGCAAAGAAATTAAAGGAAAACAAAGAGAGAAGAATTTTTGTTGTTGATGATAATGATAAACTTAAAGGAGTTGTTACCACAACAGATTTAGTTTACAAAGCTTTTGAGAAAAAAGATGTTATTGCGAAAGATATTATGACTAAAAATGTCAAGCATGTGGATGTTAAGGAAGATATTGAAAAAGCATTGGAAATCATGAATGAAATTAAAAGTTTTGTATGCCCTTTAACAGAAGATGGAAAAGTTTTAGGTGTTGTTTCTCATCATGATATTCTGTCTCATGTTTTGGGTTCTTTAGAATAAAATGGAAATACTAAAAGGTCTTGAATCATATGTTGCGAAAGTTAGGACATCTTTTTCGGGTGATCCGGGTAAGTGGGCTGACTACTTAGCAAAATATCAGCTTTCTGATTATTTTGGTAAGGATTCTGATGGAAAGGTTGTTGAAAAAAGGCCCGGAGATAGAAGCTTGTTAGAGGAAAAAGTTAATGAGGCTGCGAAGAAGTATTCAGAAGGTTTCTCAGGAGTTATAAGAAAAGTTGCTGCTAAAGGAACAATGGGTGCTGCTTTAGCTTATCAGGTCTATGGGTTGTTTTCTAATGCTGCAATTCAAAGTATTGGTAATGCTACTTATGGCTTATTTGTATTGAAAACCCTGGCTGAGGCTCCTTATTTGGCAAAGTATTTGAAGAAATCTCATGATTGGTATGGTGCAATTTATCATAATCTATTGAAGCCGGTAAGGGCTGCAATTCCATTCATTGGTCCTGCTTTTGAAGCCGGCGCATTTGAAAGAATGGTTAGAAAGAGGATTATGTATGAGGCTAGAAATGAATTCTTAAAAGAAGTTAAGAGTTATGTGCCTTTAGAAGACCGGATTAAGGAGAGTCTTAAGAAGCCAATTGGAAGTGTTTTGAAGTTTCCTGGTCAGGAAGAGCCAAGGGAATTAAGGAAGGTTGCTTGATTTTTTCATTAATTATTTAAACATTGTTTTCTATTGTTTTGTATGAGCGGAAAAGGTGAAGGAAAAATCTTGTTGGGAAAGGCGAACGTTTATCTACATGTAAAAGGAAAAAGTGGAGCTACGGTTACACATTTGGATATTGAATTGGATAAGTTAAATGAGATAATAAAACCTAAAGAGAATTCTTATGTTGGTGCGAAGGAAGGCGGGGTTTTTATTGGGTTGAAGAAAGAGATGATTAAGAGGGCGGAGAAGATTGCTGATAAAAACAATTAAGGGCTATTTAGTAACGCCTAAGCCAAGTCGTCGTACATTTTAGGGAGTATCGAAAGTATAGTTTATTGTTATTTTATTCTACTTATGCTGATTTATTGGGAACTATTTACTTGAGAATTAATCGTCTTCACAATCATTTGCTTTGACTTTCCATAGATTCTCATAGTCTTTCTTTCTTTTTTTACTGCATTTATCACAGTATTTTCTTTTGTATCTCGCGGTTGCTTTTTGTTCAAATTCCTTGCTACAATCACTACATTTTATCATCTTGGGCTTCTTATTTTTTAGATCTATTATTATCATTATTATTGTTAAAAGGGAAGTTAGTTTAAAAGGGCTTTGGTTGGAGATTTTTTAATCTTTGGTTTTATTTGGATAAGAAAGGTGTTCTAATGATGGAGGATTCTATTCGCTTTTCACTCTTTTATAAAAAATAGAATTAGTTAAAAGAGCAAAATGCTCAAACCCCTTTTTACGGGCGTTAGAATCAATGAGGGGGGGAGGATTCGAACCCCCGTAAGCATAAAGCTACAGGATTTCTCATCGAAGTCAATTAATTGACTCCAAGTGACCTTAAGTATAGCATGTTTTGGAAAGGTGAATACCAAACCAAATCAACCTGCCCGTTTGGCCGCTCCGGAACCCCCTCAAGGGCACAATTAAAATCAATTTATTGCTTATAAAGTTTATTGTAATCCTAATATGCGCTTTCTTTGTTGAATTGTGGTTCTTGGCTGTAAGAATCCTTGTTTTTTAAAGAGTAGCCACTTGGTATTATGTTTAGGATTTTTGAAACCAATTTCTTTGACATATTCTTCAATATCCTTTTTTCTATAAATCAACACAGTATGAACAGGATTTTTGTCTTTTTTCCCTTGATAGGGTTTCTTAAGTCTTGGATTAAAGCCTAACTTTTTTAACGACTGAAATACGTCTTTAATAAGATATTGGGCAGCACTTCCTAATTTTATTACGGGAACATTATTTATGGGCTTCTTGCATGATCTATTTTTATCAAAATAAATATTCCCATCAGTATCAAAGAGACCTCTTAAAAATCTCTTTAGCATTAAATCGTCTTGGCGGATAATCTCTGGAATTTTTTGGTTTATCTTTGAACCGGAACAGATACCTAAACTCATAAAGTAATCTGTGATCTCTTTATCAAAGATGTAAAGGCCATAAACACCGGTGGATGGATATTCCTTATATCTGACTTTTTCCTTATTTAATTTTCTCATTATTTCTTTATTAAACAATTTTGAAACCCAGTTGTCATGATATTCTTTTTCTTCTTTTAAGTCTCCTCCTACATAATACATTGAATATCTTTTTGTGATGCTTATGCAGCCATCGCCGATATGAATTCCCATAAGTTCTGCTAATTCTTCACTTATCATGTATACGGGCTGTTTTTAAGATATTTAAATTTTTATTTTCACTTTAAAATAGAAAATTCAAAAGATAACACCCTAAACATAGGTTTTTATATTGATTTTTGCTTTTTTGATTATGAAAAATAGAAGCGTAGGATTTTTGGTTGTTGGAATTTCAGTGGTAATTGCGGTTATAGTCTGGATTTTTAATATTGGGCTTAAGGATATAGTTGGGCAGACATGTACACATGGGCCGACTTGTTCAATGTATGATACTATTGCTGTTCAGACTTATGTTAGTCTTGCTATCGCTGGATTGGTTTTGGTGATTGGTTTGTTTTTAATTTTTGCAAAGGAAAATGAAACAATTATTATGAAGACTAAAACATTAACAAAAGTGGAGAAAAAGAAACCGCTTGATTTATCTAAGTTGGATAAGCAGGAAAAGGAAGTTGTCAAGATTTTACAGAAAGAGAATGGAACAATTTTTCAGGCAGATTTGATGGAGAAGCTTGGAATTGGAAAAGTAGGAATGACTAGGTTGTTGGATAAGTTGGAAGCGAAACAGATTATTGAGAGGAAAAGGCGTGGGATGAATAATGTTATTGTTCTAAAAGATTAATTTGCCATTGAAACTAGTTTCTCCAAAGTGATTATAATAAACCTTTTTCTTGGATTGTTAATTAAACTGGAGGAATAAAATGAAAACATGGATAATTGTTGCTGTTGTTGCAATGCTTGTCATTGCAGGACTTGTAGCTGTGAATGCTCTTACAAATGATTCAAGCTCAGGATCAGAAGCGGAACAGATTAAATGTTCATCCTGCGGAAGTTCTTGTACTGCTGAAAAGAACTGTGGGCTTGCAAGTTGTAGTGCTGTAAATGGTGCAAGTTGTGGTTGCGGTAAGTAGTTTGTTTACTAGTTAAAATTTAAATTATTTTTTAATTTTTTATTAAAATTTTT
>Ga0268280_1000852_pt1 | contig 22766 bp, 9 predicted proteins | sample saktaG_9_FD_190139 | JGI IMG/M metagenome (GOLD analysis project Ga0268280, IMG submission 190139) | Saline water microbial communities from Sakinaw Lake, British Columbia, Canada - sak_2011_5_24_40m | ecosystem: Environmental > Aquatic > Non-marine Saline and Alkaline > Saline ... | reverse complement strand
CGTGGCGGGTGCCAGCACCTACAAAGTCTATCGCAATACGGTCAACAACTCCAGCACGGCGTCGCTGCTGATCAGCGTCAGCGGCACCAGTTACAATGACGCGAGCGCCGCCCACGGCACGGTCTACTACTATTGGGTGAAAGCGGTCTCGAGTTTAAGTGACAGCAGTTTCAGCGCCAGCAACAGTGGCTTTCTCGAACCCGTCGCGCCGGCCGGTCTCGCCGCCAGTGACGGCGGCTATCTCAACCAGATCGAGCTGGCCTGGAACGCGGTTGCCGGCGCGAGCAGTTACACCGTGTATCGCAGTCAGAATGCCGCGCCGGGCACGAGCGTGTTGATGGGCAGCAGCGCGACGGCAACGTATGTCGACGGCGCCGTTACGCCCGGCACTACTTACTGGTACTGGGTGAAAACCGTGCAGAGCGGCGTCAGCAGTTATTATAGCAGTGGCAATGACGGCTATGCCTTGTTGACCGTGACGTGCCCGCTCTGGAAGGCACGCCAAGCCAGGAAGACCAGCACGATCAGGGGCAAGGAAACGACGCCGGCACTCGAGGCCCTGCTCGAGCAGGGCTGGCAGGTGGGCATCGCGGCCATCAGCGGCAACGCGGCCACGTGGCACGCCGGCCCGTATCCATTGACGCCCAACAAGAAGCACAAGATCTGGAAGTTCAAGGCCAAGAAAGACGCGACCGTGAATTATACGGTGCGCAAGCATGTCTTCAAAGCCACGGTCTGGACGAATCTGCCGCCGACGTGGGTCATCTATGCCCGGCCGTAGCCGGCGCTGCTCGCCGTGGCAAGCGCGCCGTTAGTTGCGCGCGCACCAAGCCCACAACCTTAGAGCGCCATGTCAGATGGTCAGCACGGCACATTTGACAATGACGGGCCGCCGCACTATAATACGAGGTATACGGTGGAGCGCGGCCCAGTGCACTACCGCCTGTTTTCATCGGCGACTCACGGAGGATGTCATGACGATTGTCACGCTTCAACACCATATCTGGAGTATTGCCTGTGTTGTTGTTCTCTGTTGTCTGTCGCGCGCGCAGGCCGGCGTGACCAACAGCACCAGCGGCGGCGCGGTGGTTGCCACGATTCAGGCAGCGGTCAACGCGGCCAACAACGGCGACACCTTGCTGGTCTCGACCGGCCTCTATGTCGAGAACGTTCGTATCGTGGAGAAAAGTCTTTCGTTGCAGGGCGGCTACTCGCCGAACTTTTCCGCGCAGATCAGCAATGCCATGGCCACTGTCATCGTGCCGGCTGCGGGCATATCCATCATGACGCTCTTGTCGAACGAATCCGTTGTGCTGGAATATCTGGCGCTGACCAACGGCGCGGCGTTTGGTGGCGGCGCTGTCTTCTGCGACGTGGGCGTCACCGTGACGGCCCGCCAGTGCGCTATCCGGCACAGCGCGGCGCTGGGCGGCGGCGGCGCGTTTCTCGGCACCAACTGCACGCTGGTCCTGCAGAATACGCCCGTCGCGTACAACAGCGCGGCGTTCGGCGGCGGCATCTATGCCTACACGCGGACGGCCCACGTCATTTTGGAAGGACCTGACACGGATGTGCGTGACAATGTTGCCACCTACGGCGGCGGTGTCTGCGCCAGTGGCGCACGCGTTGATGTGCGGGCCAACGCGGACGTGTACGGCAACGTTGCCGTCGCGCGCGGCGGCGGCCTGTATCTTGAAAGAAGCGCCCAAGGGCGCATCAGCGATAGTGGCAGCACCGTCGGCACAAGCAATCCCAACCGCGCCACCAATACGGTGGCCGAGGGCGGCGGCGTGTATGTGGATGGCGCTTCCTTGGTGGTCGAGAACAGCGCCGCATTATGGGCCAATCACGCCACCCTGCGCGGCGGCGGCATTTATGTCACGAACGGCAGTGTGGTCGTGCGCAATAATGCTGCCATTGGCTACGATGCGGGCGTGGTCAGCAACTATGCCGGCTTCATCGGTGGCGGCATCTGCGCGGTGGATTCGCTGGTCGTCGTCAGCAACGATGCGCGCATCGTCTATGGTATGGCTGGGTTCGGCGGTGGCGTGCTACTCTGGAACTCAACGGGGATTTTTGAGCGCGCGGTGCTGCGCAACAACATCGCCGCTAGTGGCGGCGGCGGTATGTATGCGTATCTGACCTGCGCGGTGTCATTGGCGGCGTGCGTGCTGGAAGGCAATCGGGTGATTGTCGGCCAAGGTGGCGGCGCGATGTTTGATCAAAGTCCGAGCGCGATGCTGATCAGCAACACGGTCTTCAGCAGCAACACCGCCAACATTGCGGGTGCACTCGCGGCCCAAGGTTGTTCCCAAGTGGCGCTACGGCACGGCTGCCGCATGGCGAACAACAGCGCGATGTACATTGGTGCAGCGCATCTAGTCGTGTGCAATGGGTTGCGGATGGACGACGTGCAGGTGATCTCCAATGTTGCCCTGCAATATGCCGGGATGACGGTCTTCAACTGTGCCGATGTTGACCTGGTCGATTGCGATCTACGGGACAACACCGCGACCAACAGCGTCTTTGGCGCATTGACCATGATGCAAAGCACCGGCCGCCTGCGCACGCGCGCGCGCCCCGCCGAGGTGCGCGGCAACCGCGCGCTGAGCGGCGCCGGCATCACCCTGGCCTCCTTGAGCCAGCTTGCGTTCGAGGCGCCCACATACCCCTTTACCATCAGCGCCAATACGGCACCCGGCTACGGCGGCGGCATGTGGTGCATGGACAATAGCACCGTCACCATGATGGGCGCGGTGTATATGCTGAGCAATACCGCCGCCTTTGGCGGCGCGATTGCCGCCACCAATGGGGCTGTCCTGACGATGCTGCCGACCAACGGCGTGGCGCCGGTCTTTCTGGGCAATGCGGCGCTGGGCAATGGCGGCGCGCTCCACCTGGCGGAGAGTTCGCAGGCCACCGCCGTCAATTGTGGCTTCTATGGCAATACCGCCCTGAACTTCGGCGGCGCACTCTACAGCGATAGTAGCATCCTGCTGGTCCGTGGCGACTTTAGTGACGCACCCGGCGCGCCCCCATGCACATTCGTCGGCAACAGCGCGAGTTTCGGCGGCGCGGTGTACAGCTCGTCCGCGCGCATGACCTGCATGGATGCGCTCGTGGCCAGCAACACGGCGGCGAGTTTCGGCGGCGGCCTGCGCATTGCCAATGGCGGCGAGGCCGCGCTGGTGAACTGCGTCATTGTCCGCAACAATGCTCCCGCCGGCGCGGGTGTCGGCAGTGGCGCAACATCCCTGTTGCAACTGCGGCACTGTACCGTCAGCCAGAATCAAAGCGATGGCGTCACCTCGGCCGGCGGCCTCGCGGCACTGACTAATTGCATTGTCCTGGGCAATAGTGGCGTTGCGGTCGGCGCCGGGAACACGGTCAACTACTCTGATGTGGAGGGCGGCTATCCTGGCGCGGGCAACCTAGATGTGAATCCGCTGTTCGCCAATCCCGCCGCGCTCGACTATGCGCTCACGCGCGGCTCGCCTTGCGTTGACACGGGCATTCCGGCCGGCGTGACCTGGGACTGCATCGGCGCACCGCGCCCGATGGGCATTACCTATGACATGGGCGCCTACGAGCTTGACCCCGCACCGGTGATCTTCGCCGCGCCGACCCTGCTCGATTTTGGCGAGATCGTCATTGGTGATGCGGCCAGTCTCCCGGTGGGCGTCAAGAACATCGGCAACAGCACGTTGAGCGGCACCGTCAACTTTGTGCCCGCACCCATCTTCAGCGCCGCGCCCGCCAGCTACTCATTGCCGGTCAGTGACGGCACGAATGTGCTCATCACCTTCACCCCGCCGATCATGTACGCGTGGACACAAACGATCGTCTTCGCCAGCAACGGCGGCAGCGTTGACGTGACGTTGATCGGCGCCGGCATTCCCGAGCCGCTGGCGTGCGCGGCAGCGGTGGTGTTGTTCATCGCCATCGCGCGGAGACTGTATTTTTAGTTGCACCGTTACATCATTGCATAACCACTCATGCCAAGGAGCCCCCATGCTTGCATTGCCGTTCATCAAACGCCTGTATCTTCCGCTCGCGACCATGGCCGTCATCACCCTCGCTGCGTGGCCTTGCCACGGCATTGACTGGAGCAGCCCGCTGAACCGCGTCATCCGCAAAACCGTTGACGAAGTCGGCAAGGCCGTCACCGCACCGACGGTCGCCACAAACATACCGGCGGCCCGGTCTGCGGCGCCGGCCGCATCCACGGCGTCCTCGCCCGCCACGCGCGCCACGACCGCCGCGCCCGCCCGGCAAGGCGGCGGCACGGTTGTCTTTTCGTCCACGCCGATCAATCCCGCCGCGCCGCCCGCCAGCCAGGCCCATTTTAAAGCCGGCGACCATATCTACGCCCTGATTGCCATGGACAAGCCCTGGCGCGCCGCGTTCGACAACGCCACCGATTCTTCCGTGCAAATTCCGGTCAAGTTCACCATCGGCACCAAGGAGCTGTTTCAATACATCACGGTCAATAAACCTGACCTGATCAAGGGCAGCACATTCGTGCTGGACATCGCGCCCGCCGTGGACAAGATGACGGCCTATCGCGATCCAGAGATCAGCTATCCGCTCTGCTCCAGCCGCACGTTCGGCCCGTTCCTTTTCACCGATTTGCTGGGCAGTCTCCCGGCCGGTACGCATCCGATTGTGTTCAGCGTTGCCTACTATGGTCAGACCTATGCGTCCGGCGCGTGCGACATTCAGGGCGCCGATTTTTCCTCGTATGCCGCGTTGAATAAAGCCATCAAAGACGTCATCGAAGGCACGCGCGGCATGCCTGCCCCCGGCATGGTCAATCACACGCTCGAAGCCGAGATCAAGAAACTGTGCGAAAACGCCGGCTGGAAGGATATCGAGCGCATTGTCATTGTGGACAAGGATTGGTGGATTGACTACTATGAGGGCTCGGGCAGCCCGGAGAAATCGCGGCATCTCGCCGCCGCCGTGGCCGCCAAGGACAGCGATGGCAGTTACTACTATTGCACCGTGACGTTCCATCAGCCAAAACTGATCAGCGGCGGGTTTGGCGCGCTGGCGCTGACGCACACCGGCATGAAGAACACGATCGCCAAAGAGAACATCGGCAAGTAGGGTGATGCCGCGCGGTCCAATGCTTCCTTTCACACCAACGGAGAAGGCCATGAACGCAGGGCGGATTATCTCTTTGGCGTTATGCTTCTCGCTGTCGGGGCTGGCCAACATCACGAACATCACCAGCGGTGGCTTTGCCTACACGACCCTCGGCGCGGCCATTGACATGGCAAACTACGGCGACACGTTGTTGATTACGGTGGGCACCTATGACGAGCATATGCACATCTACCAGAAATCGTTGAAATTTCTGGGCGGCTACGCGGCGGATTTTCACAGTCGCACGAACGACGCGCGCCTGACGGTGGTGAATGCCGGCGCGGCGGCCAGCGTGCTCAGCGTGGTCAGTCACTGCGATGTGGTGGTTGATTGCATGACGCTGACCAACGGGGCGGCAGCGGCCGGCGGCGGCATTTTCCTCGAACGATGGGTGACGGTGCTGGCGCAGACCAGTGTCATTGCGTGCAGCAGCGCCATCCGGGGCGGCGGCATCGCCGTGGGTAGCAACAGCACCCTTACCTTGATCGACACGCCGGTGTTCGGCAGCAGTGCCGAACAGGGCGGCGGCATTTATGCCACGGGCGACAACACGGCCGTCGTGCTCAAGGGCGCCCGGACCGAGATTTACGGCAACAGCGCCACGGACGGCGGCGGCATCTGGGCTGATGACGCCACCGTCAGCATCCTGTCGAACGCCAGTGTGTTCGGCAACGTTGCCACGGCACGCGGCGGCGGGCTGTACCTTGGCAACGGCGCGCACGCAACGGTCAACGGCGCCGGCAGTGGCGTGGGAACCGCCGCGCCGAATCAGGCCACCAATGCGGTGGCGGAGGGCGGTGGCGCGTACGTGCGGGAATCGTCGCTGGTGGTTGAAGACGGCGCCGGCTTCTGGGCTAACAGCGCCACGGTGCGCGGCGGCGCCGTGCTGGTTACCAATGGCAGCGTGGTCGTGCGCAACGATGCTGCCATCGGGCATGCGGGCGGCACGCTCAGCAATAGCGCCTTTGGCGGCGGCGGCGGCATCTGCGCCATTGATGCGCTGGTCGTTGTCAGCAACAATGCGCGGATTGTCCACGGTGCTGCGGGCGTGGGCGGCGGCGTGCTGCTGTGGAATGCCACCGGCATCTTTGATCATGCCGTCGTGGCCGGCAACAGCGCCTACCACGACGGCGGCGGTCTGTTTGCATATCTGACGAGTGTGGTTGCCATGACCGCCTGCCGTTTCGAGAACAACCATGCGGATGAGTACGGCGGTGCCATCTACCTGCAGCGCCTGCCGCGCACGGCCTGCATCAGCGCGACTGATATGACCAATAACACCGCCGGCATCGCGGCGGGCGCCGTGTATGCCAACGACTGTGGCGACGTGGTGTTGCAGGGCGGCGGCGGCATGGCGCACAACCGCGCGGTTGTCGCAGGGGCCGCTTTTTTCGAGGGATGTCAGCTGGTGGTCATGGACGCTGTCCGGGTCGCCTCGAATACCGCATCGGACTGTGGCGGGGTGGTCTTGTCGTCGTGTCCGGACTTTGACCTGGCCGACTGCGATTTTCTGGACAATGTGGCGCTCAGCAATGCCGGCGCGGTGCAGATCGAGCGCAGCGCCGGGCGGCTGCGCACGGTCGCGCGCGCCAGCCACATCGGCGGCAACCGCACCAGCGGTGGCGGCGGCATTCGTCTGGTGGATCACTCGCTGCTTGCCATCGCCGCGCCGGTGCATGCGCTGCAGATCATCAGCAATGCCGTCACGAGCTATGGCGGCGGGCTCTGGTGTACGGATAGCAGCACCGTGACGGTCATGGGTGCGGTGGCATTCATGGGCAACAGCGCCAAGAACGGTGGCGCGTTGCACGCCGACAATGAGAGCGTGGTCGCGTTGCTGCCCACCAACGGCGCGGCGCCGCAGTTTCTCGGCAATGCGGCCGAGGATAGCGGCGGGGCGGTCAATCTGATGCTCGACGCACGGCTGCTGGCGATGAACTGCCGGTTCAGCGGCAATAGTGCCGTCGCCTGCGGCGGCGCGCTGCATGCCGACTGGTGCCAGGTGCGCGTGCAGGGCGATTTCAGCGTGCCGGTGAGCGGGCCGCCGTGCGTCTTTTTCGACAACACGGCGCACGTCGGCGGCGCCTGCTACATTGAAGACGAGTCCACGTTTCACCTGCAGGATGCGCTGATCGTCAGCAATCGCGTGACGCACATCGGCGGCGGCGTGCGCGTGGAAACCGGCAGCCACGCCAGCATGATCAACTGTGTCGTCGCGCGGAATACGGCGCCAACCGCCGGCGGTATCAGTGTCGGGTTGAGCGTGCGCGCGGCGCTGTGGTATTGCACGGTCGCGGATAACGATGCCGACGGCGTGTATTGCTACGGTGGCGTTATCGGCCTGACCAATTGCGTTGTCTGGGGCAACACGAGCACGCAGATCAACGCCGGCTTTACCGTGGATTCTAGCGACGTGCAGGGCGGCTACGTCGGCGTCGACAATCTGGATGTCGACCCGCTATTCAAGGCCCCGGCGGCGCTCAATTGGGCCCTCGCGCTCGGCTCGCCCTGCGTGGATACAGCCATCAACTGCGGCGTGACACTGGATTGCCGTGGCGCGCCGCGGCCGATGGGCTATGGCTTTGATATGGGCGCCTACGAACTTGATCCCGCGCCCGTGCTTGCCGTGACGCCCACCCAGCTTGATTTCGGCGTCTTGACCCTCAACACGTCGTCAAATCTGACCGCGCTGGTCGAGAGCAGTGGCAACGGCTGGCTGACCGGCGCGATCTACAATGTGCCGGTGCCAATTTTCACCGCGGCGCCCGTCAGCTACATCATCCCGCCCAACAGCGCGACCGACGTCATCTTTACCTTCACGCCGCCGATCAGCTATGCCTGGACGCAGACCATCACCTTCGCCAGCAACGGCGGCAGCCTTGACCTGCAGCTTATTGGTCGGGGCATCCCCGAGCCGCTGATGCTGTGCTGGCTGGCGGCGGCCGTCTGCGCGTGGCGGCGCTGCGCGGCACAACAGCGGCACGGGTGCGCGCCGCATGGCAGCGTGGTCAAAGTTCCGTATGCCGGTCATGGCATGAGGTAGTGTGCCATGTTCCGGATCCGGCGCGTCTATGATATGGTGCTGCCAACCGACCGCGTGGCGGTAACGCAGATGCAGGAAATTCTACGGACGCAATTCCCCGCGCTGCCGGTCGGCGACATTGCGCGGATACCCGATGTGCTGCGCAATCCGCTCAAGCATCGTTTTCGCTCGATTCTCTTCGTCGCCGAAACGACGCCCGGCCACGTCTGCGGCTTCGCCCTGCTCAATCATGAGCCCAACCTGCGCTTCTGCTACCTGGATTACATGGCGGCAGCGGTGCGCATGACGGGCCGCGGCTTGGGCGGCGCCCTGTACGCGCGCATTCGCCGCGAAGCGCGGGCCCTGGACGTGAGCGGTGTCTTCTTCGAGTGCCTGCCGGATGATCCCGCGCTGTGTCACAATGCGGCAATGCTGAAAGAGAACATCGCGCGCCTGCGTTTCTATGAACGCTTTGGCGCGCGGCCGATTGCGAACACGCGCTACGAGACGCCGCTGAAACCCGACAAGGACAATCCGCCGTACCTGGTCTACGACGATCTCGGCGCGGGGCGGACGCTGTGGCGTGGCGAGACGCAGCTGATCGTCCAGGCCGTTCTGGAACGCAAGTATGGCGCGCGCTGCCCGCCGGGGTACATCAGCGACGTGCTGGCCTCCTTTCACGACGATCCGGTCGTGTTGCGCGCGCCGCGCTACATCACGTCGCCGCCGGCCCGCACCGTGCCGATGCTTGTGCCGGCCGACCAGCAGATTGCCTTGGTGGTGACGGATCAGCACGCCATTCATCACGTGCGCGAACGCGGCTACGTCGAGTCACCCGTGCGCATCGCCACGATCCTGAAGGAGCTTGCGCCGCTGGACCTGTGTGCGCGCGTGGCGCCGCGGCACCACGCGGGCCGGCACATCATGGCCGTGCACGATCCCGGCTTTGCCACCTACCTGCGCCGCGTCTGTCAGGAAATTGGGTCGCGCCAATCGGTCTATCCATATGTGTTTCCCGTCCGCAATGCGGCGCGCCCGCCGCGCGATCTGCCGGTGCGCGCCGGCTACTACTGCATCGACACGTTTACGCCGCTGAATCGGAACGCCTACCGCGCCGCGCGGCGCGCGGTCGACTGTAGCCTGACGGCCGCAGACGAGCTACTGCGCGGACAGCGCCTGGCCTACGCGCTGGTGCGGCCGCCCGGCCATCACGCCGAACGCTGCGCCTTCGGCGGCTTCTGCTACTTCAACAATGCCGCGGTCGCGGCGCATTACCTCGCGGCGTATGGCCGTATCGCCATGCTCGATCTCGACTACCATCACGGCAACGGGCAACAGAACATCTTCTATGAACGCGCCGACGTGTTCACCGTCTCAATCCACTGCCATCCACGCTTCGCGTATCCGTACTTCTCGGGCTTCAAGGACGAGAAAGGCGCCGGTCCCGGGCTTGGGCTGAATCTCAACATCCCGCTGGCCGAGGCGATGGACGGCCAACGGTATCGCCGGGTTCTGGCGGCGGCCCTGCAGCGGATCGCCCGCTTCAAGCCGGCGTTCCTGGTCGTGCCGCTCGGCCTCGACACCGCCAAGAACGATCCGACCGGCAGCTGGAGCCTGCACGCCGAGGATTTCGAACAGAACGGCCGGATGGTGGGCGCCCTGAACGTGCCAACGCTGGTGACGCAGGAAGGCGGTTATGACAACCATGTGTTGGGCGTCAACGCGCGCCGGTTCCTCAACGGTCTCTGGCACGGTGCGTTTGCGACCTAGGCACGCCGGGCGTCCTCGCGCGGTGCCCACGCCCTACCGTGCCGCTACCTTTGCAGCCATGCCCGCCCTCGCACTGCTCATGGTGTTGTTGCGCGCACTGATCGGCGTTGTGCGCGGCCGAACGCGCGCCGCTGCTATCGCGTCGCGCTTGCGCTCGCAAGCCGAACGTGGTATACTGACAAATCAGACGTTGCAGTTCCGCGGTGGCTTGTGCCCGCGGGCGCTGCACGCAAATCAAGCATTGTGGCATTTCCTGGAGCGGTGTCGAGTCGTTCCGTGGCGTCCCTTCGCCCTCCAGACCCTAATGATACCAGGAGATGGCCCCATGAAACTGTTGCTTCCCCTGTTTATCGGTTGCTTGCTCGCGCTGCATGTCTTTGCTGCCAGTGCGGCGACGCGTTATGTCAATGGCGCGAATCCAGCGCCGGTCGCGCCGTATGGCACGTGGGCAACGGCTGCCACAAACATCCAGGATGCGCTCGACGTGGCGATTGACGGCGACCTAGTGCTGGTCACGAACGGCGTCTATCAGTATGGCGGCGCGGTGACCGCGGGCAACACACTTCTGTCGCGCGTCTGCGTGACAAACGCGGTGAGCGTGCAGAGCGTCAACGGACCGGCGGCGACGATCATCGTCGGCGCGCTTGATCCGGCGACCGGCGGCCATGGTTCGAATGCGGTCCGCTGCGCCCTGCTCACGTCCGGCGCATCGCTCACCGGCTTCTCGCTCACCGGCGGCTGGACGTATGCGACCGGGAACGCAGCGGTTGAACGCGCGGGCGCCGGGGTCTACTTCCAGGAAGGCGGCATGGTGTCCAACTGCGTGCTCGCCAACAACAGCGCGGCGGGCAACGGCGGCGCCGGTTACATCTATATGGACGGCCTCCTGGCGTCCTGCCTGGTTGTGAGCAATGCTGCCAACAAGGGCGGCGGGCTGTTCATGCGCAACGGGCTGGTGACCGGCTGCACGTTTGAGAGGAATACGTCCGAGACCACGGGCGGCGGCATTCACTGCCGCAACAGTGGCGTGATCGAGTACTGCTCGTTCCTGCGCAACACGACGGTTGACGATGGCGCCGGCGTGCTCTGCACCGAAAACGGTCTCCTGCGGCACAGCATCATTGATCGCAATCGTGCCGATGGCGAGTATGGCACGGGCGGCGGCGTGATCCTGTACTACGGCGGCAGCATGGATCATTGCATCATCGTCAGCAACTACTCGCGCTACACCGGCGGCGGCGTGGCCATCTATGCCGGCAACGGCTCGATGAACAACTGCCTGGTCTACCGCAACATCTGCCAAAACTATGGCGGTGGCGTGTACTGCTATGCCGGTGGCGGCCCGATCGCCAATTGCACGATCGTGGAGAATCGCAGCATTTACTACTACGGCGGGGTCAACTGCAACTACACCGGCATCTTCTACAACTGCATCATCTACTATAACACCGCGAACGGCGGCGCCAGTGAGATCGGCGGCAATCACGGCGTGGCCTACAACTGCTGCATTTCCACCAATGGCGGATTGGTGACTGTGGTGAACTGGTTTACTAATGCGCCCGCGTTCGCGAATCGTGCCGCCGACGACTTCCGGTTGCAGCCCGCATCGTCCTGCATCAGTGCGGGCGCCGACAATCTGGCGGTCAGCGCGACTGATCTTGATGGCGTCGGCCGCATCGTCGGTCCGCATGTCGACGTCGGCTGCTACGAGTTTCACTATGACGCGCCCGCGCTGGCGCCGCCGGCCGTCACCCAGCCACGGGCCGTGCCGGCCGGCACGGCCGGCATTCTAACCCTCACCAACACGCTCGGCGCCACGATCACTGGCACCAAGGCCGCCGGTCTGTTTGCCGGCGGGGCCTGGGTCACAAATCTGATTCTGCAGAACCTGGCAGGCACGGTCTGGACGCAGCGTGTCGCCGCGCTCGCGATCGCTACGAACGGCGCGTGGAGCACGTTCGCCTATCGCACGCTCAGCAACGACCTGTATACGGTGTCCACCAATCAGACGGTGCTGCAGATTGTCAACTATCGCCTGCTGCCCGCAGTTGACGTCACTAACGAGGACTATTGGGTCACTTTCGACGTGAGCACCGGGACGATCGGCGGCACGAACAACGCGTTCGTCGGCGGCGGCATGCTCTGGACCAACCGGCAAACGCATGCCAGCGGCACATTCCCCGCACAGCCCGCCTGGGTTGTCAGCAATATCGGGTTGCAGGTCGGCAATAACGTCATTGTGATCCGCGGCACGAACAGTCTCGGCGACATCAGCGAGGACAGCGTGACGATCACGCGCTACCAGGAAGGCACGGGCACGCCCTGCGTCACGATCACCTCAGGACCGGTCTGGGTCTATTACGATGTCGGCAACAGCCAGGTGCGCGGCACGAACTGTAACATTGTCGGCCCGTTGTATTGGGTCAATGATCGCCACGCCGACCAGACCGGTTCTTTCGCGCAGGGCTTCACCTGCAACGCCAACAACCTCGAACCTGGCGAGAATCTGGTCACCATTGGCGGCACGAACGTGTTTGGCGCGGTGGCCGCCGACCGCGTGACGCTGCACCGCCAGACGATGGACGAGCGCATCGCGTTCACGAACTATGTCCGGCTGGGCAACGTGACACCCGTACCGCCCTACGATTCGTGGAGTACCGCGGCCACCAACATTCAAGATGCCATCAATGCCGGGCCGGGCGGGCTGACGGGCGCGGTTGTGATCGTCAGCAACGGCGTCTATGCCCTCGCCGCATCCGTCTCGCTCACGACGCCCGTGATGGTCTCGAGCCTCAACGGCCCGGACGTCACGATCCTCGACGGCAATGCGCCGGCAAACACGAATCGCTGTCTGCTGCTCAACAACAGCCTGGCGGTCGCCACGGGGTTCACGGTGAGCAACGCTTACTGGACGCTGAACGGCGGCGGCGCGTTCATCGGGGCGAACGGCGGCCTGCTGATCAGGTGCGTCTTTGTCAACTGCACGGCGGGCGAGAAGGGCGGCGGCCTCTACCTCAACCGGGCCGGCAAGGCTGAGTGGTGCCGCTTCAGCGGATGCAGCGCAGACACATGGGGCGGCGGCGCGCACCTCGAACAGGGCGGCGAGATCTACAATTCGACGTTCAGCGGCTGCTATGCCGTCACCTTCGGCGGCGGCGTCAGTATGTACGGCGGCGGGCGCTTGTACACCTGCCTGGTCACGCACAACAGCGCCAACCGGGGCGGTGGGGTGTATACCCGCTATTACCCCTCGCGGCTGGACAACTGCTCCATCGTGTCAAACACTGCCGGGACCGAGGGCGGCGGCCTGTACATCCGCGAAGGGGCCGACCTGCGCGGCTCGATCGTGTACTACAATGCCGCCCCGACCAACGAGAACTTCTACCGCTACGGAACCATCGCTGCGCAGGACTCGTGCGTCTATCCCAAGTTGGGCAATCCATGTATCACGAATGAACCGCAGTTTGTGAATGTGGACGGCGACTACCACCTGCAGGCCAGTTCGCCCTGCATCAACGCAGCGCCGGTCTACAATTGGATGAATGGCGCAGAAGATCTCGACGGCAACCCGCGCGTCAGTGGCGGCTACGTGGACATGGGCGTGTACGAGGTGGACACTGATCCGGTTGTCACGATCACAAACCCCGCCGGTATCGTTGCCTACCAGACGGCCCAGACCGGCCTGGGCGGTTCCAATAGCCAATGGGTTGCCGGCATGCTCTGGTGGAGCAATGCGGCAACCGAGACCGAAGCCGTGCTCGGGCCGTACAGCGGCGCCACCAATTGGACGATTGCCGCCATCGGCGTGACCAATGGCGACAACCTGATCATTGTCAGCGGCTCGAACCTGTGGGGCTATGTCACCAACGACAGCGTCACCATCCATCGTGAAACCTACGAGGAAGGCTTGCCGCGCATCGCTACGAACGCGCTGATCTTCCCCGCGGCGGGCAGCGTGCTCGATGCGGGCTACCGCACGAATATCGTCTGGAACCCGCTACTCATCGACGATGCGATCGACGGCGCGAATGTCCTGCTCAGCACGATCAGCATCCACGTGGCAGTAACGTCGAACCAAGCGGCCACCGTCAGCAATGACGTCGCCAATCTCGCGAGCGCGTGCGCGTGGTTCGTGCCGCCCAGCCTGATCGCCGGGCCGGCTGCATACGTCGTGCGATTTGAGGTTGTTGACAGTAGCGCCTTGACCAACAGCCGTGTCTTTGCCGACAACGCCTTTCTGATTGTGCCGGAACCGGCGGCACTGTGGTTGCTGCTGGCGGCCGGCCTTGTCGGCCGTCGCCGCCGTAACTCTGCCTGCGAGGTCTCATGAACACCATGCCAACCCGCATGTGGTGGGCCATTGTACTGCTGTATGGCAGTCTGTATTGCCGGCCGGTCGCCGCCGCGGTAACAATGTCTGCCCCCACGACAGCCCGCGTCATCCTGCGGCTCGACCCACGCACCAACATGTTCCGGATTCAGCCGGAGTATTGCGTCACGGCCGCCGCGCGCCAGCACGCCGCAGCTGATATCTTCATTCGCTTCCTGCGCAATGGCCAAACCGGCTATTGGGGTGATGTGGCCCTCGACTGGCCAGTGTCCGCCAGCAATGCGGTCGTGTACGCCGTCGCGCTCTGGGCCGCGTATCTCAATTCGCCGGTGCAGCTCACCCTCGAAGCTTGCTGGACCGGCAGCCTCAGCCCCGGCGTGCTCGGCCACAGCGGCGCGATGAACTATGAGCGCAACTTTTCCGGCGCACCCCAGACAAACACCTGGTACCAGATCGCCCTCGCCAACGCCCTGCATGGTTCCGACCTCGATCCCGTCAAGGATGACTTCGCCATGGCCTTCAGCAGCAGCTTCTCCTGGTACTATGGCACGGATGGGAATCCCCCGCCTGGTCAAGTGGATTTGGTCAGCGTGGTCTTGCACGAAATCTGCCATGGCCTTGGCTTCGCCGGCTCGATGAACGTCACCGTCGGGATTGGCTCGTGGGGTGGCGGCACCGCCTATCCGTTCATCTACGACCGCTTCACCGAAAACGGCGCCAGCAATGCCCTGCTGGACACCGCCCTCTTTCCGAATCCGTCGGTCGCCCTGCGCAACCAGCTCGTCAGCGGCAATATCTTCTTCGATGGCACGGCCGCCAATGCAGCCAATGGCGGCTCGCGCCCCAGACTCTATTGCCCCGCCACTTGGTCTGGCGGCTCAAGTTATTCGCATCTCAACAATGCCACCTATGATGGCACCTCCAACGCCCTGATGACGTCCTCAATCGCCTATGGCGAGGCCATCCACATTCCCGGCCCAGTCACCCTCGGCCTGCTCAATGACGAGGGCTGGGTGGTCGTGCCCGAGCCGACCCTAGTCGCAGGCATGCTGGGATTTGGCATGTGGCGCTGGAAAAGAAGCATGACTAAGAACCGCCAACTGAAAACCGAAAGCTGAATGCCATAGACTGAAGCACCCTAATCACCCCTCTCATGGCCGTTCGTATGAAACCGGGGTTCCTGCTCTTGCTCATTTTGTGCGTGACCGTGGCACGCGGCGCGACGTTTACGGTCACCAATGCTGCCGCGTTTCAGACCGCGCTCACGGCCGCGCAAACCAACGGCCAGCAGAACGTCATCCAGGTGGCCGCAGGCACCTACCCCATCTCCACAAGCCTGATCTACAGCAGCGCGGAGCCTTATTCGCTCAGCATCCTCGGTGCGAATACGGCCACCACCGTGCTGGATGGCCGCGCCAGCGTGCAGCCCATGCAGCTTGCCAGCAGCGCTGGCGGCAGTGTCAGTGTGGCAGGTCTGACCTTCCGTAATGGCCGCAACACGGCCGGCGATGGCATTGGCGGCGGCTTGTCCATCATCTGTGACGGTGGCGGAGTGCCGACCGTGGCGACCTGTGTTTTCTCAAACAACTTCGCGCAGCGCACCGCCGGCGGCATCTATGTTGCCACCGGCACGGGCAATGCCACGATCACCAACTGTGTTGCGGCACGCAATACCACGGCCATTGATGACGGCGGTGGCATCTATGTCTACAAAGCCAGCGGCGGCGGCACGATCCTCGTGGCCGACAATCTGTTGTTTGGCAATCATCTGCATTCGCATCCCAGCGCTGTGGGCGGGGTGGAAGGCAGCGCACTGTTCATCTACTATCTGGGCAGCTACTGCACGATTATTGTCAGCAATAACGTGATGCGTAACAACACGCTCGAGTCCGGCAGTGGTGCGATGTACCTGCGCGCCACGCGAGGCGCGGCACTCCATCTCTGCGACAATGTCTTCAGCGGCAATGTCTCGGCGGACGATTCGGAAGTGCGCGGCGGCGGCGCCCACCTCGAGCTGGAAACCGGCATTCTGCGCGTGATTGGCAATCAGTTCATCACCAACCGCGTCAGCGGCACGCCCAATCAGGGCGATGGCGGCGGGCTGGCGCTGACCTTCAACACCGCCGGCGCTTTTGAAATGCGCAACAATGTTTTTGTGCGCAATCAGGCCAACCGGCATGGCGGCGGCGCCAATGTCAATCTGGGCAACGCAGTCACCCAGGCCCTGATCGTGCAGAATCTGTTCGTCGGCAATCATGCGAGCGCGGAAGGTGTGGGCGGGGGCTTGCAAGTGAATGCAGCCTGCGATGTGACGCTGATAAACAACACCATGGTCGGCAACACGGCGGGCGACGCCGGTGCGTTTGGTTTTTACGCGGAGGCGGCCGCCGATGCCGCCACACTCTGCAATGAACTCTATTGGAACAACGCGCCCAATGCGCTGGCGGTTGTGGGCGCCGGGCCGATTGCGGCCCGGTATTCAGACCTGGAAAACGGCGCGGGCCAGAGTTGGTTCGGCGCGGGCTGCATTACCGCGCAGCCGCACTTTGTCAACGCTGGTCTCGACGACTATCACCTGCAGGGCAACTCGCCCTGCATCAACAGCGGCACGAATCTACCGTGGCTGGTCGGCGCACATGATCTCGACGGCAATCCGCGCCTGCACGACGGCCGCGTCGACATGGGGTGCTATGAGCTCATTCCCGAGCCGGCGGCGTTGGCCTTGCTGGCCGGGTATCTTGAATGTGTCCATCGCCGCTCGGTACGTTTCTGTAGATCAATCCTCCATGTCCCATAACGCGCATAATGCTCATTCACCCTTGCGGAGAACCCGATGACCGCCCGCATTTTCATCAGTCTGTTGGCCCTGGCCCTGCCGGCCCTGGCCGGTGTCACCAACATCACCCACCCAGCCTACTACAGCACGGTGCATGATGCCGTCAGCGTCGCCGTCGATGGCGATACGCTGTTGGTCTCGACCGGCCGTTATGCGCCCGATTGGATTTCAATCGGCAGTAAGAATCTGTGCATTCTGGGCGGCTATCGCATGGATTTTTCAGCGCAACTGGCGGAGAGTTCCGTGCTGGATGGCGGCTCGTATGTGGCCAGCGTGAGCCAAAGCACGAGTCTGTTCAGCCGTCTGACGCTAACCGGCGCCATGAATGGCCACGGCCTGCAGGCCAACAGCAGCGCACTGGTCACCTGCCAGTACTGCACCGTCAGCGGTAATACCAATGGCAGCTTTGGGGCCGGCATTCGCGTCATCAGCAGCGCGCGGGTCGTGCTGGAGAATACTACGGTCGAGAATAACGCGACGACCAATGCAAGTGACGGCGATGGCGCGGGCATCTATGTCAGCAGCGCTAGTCTTGTTATTGGCGATGGGTGCACGCTGCAGCACAATGCCTCGGCAACGCGCGGCGGCGGCCTGTGCGTAAACATCGGCTCGGCCGATATTTTCGGCGCGACCGCCATCAATGACAATTATGCGCCGCAGGGCGGCGGCATCTATGCCCGCAGCGGCGCGCTGGTGGAAATCCATGACAATGCCGATGTGCGCGGCAACGTGGCCGGCACGGACGGCGGCGGCGCCTATGTCTCGAACGCCACGCTGCTTGCCTATGACAGCAGCACTTTCGTCGGCTATCCCTACGCCGCGAACGGCGGCAATAGCGCCACCAATGACGGCGGCAATGTCTACGCCATCAATGCGACGGTCATCGTCTCGAACGGCGCGGCGGTCGCCAATGGCCGGGCGCTCAACCGAGGCGGCGGCGTGTTTCTCACCAACAGCACCTTGCTGCTGGTGACGGGCGGCGATCTCGGCACCTACAATGGCAATTATGGGACCAATCAGGCCACGTTTGGCGGTGGCGCTTACCTGCTCGATGCCACGCTGACGGCCGCCGCCGGTTCCGACATCGTGCTGGGCCGCGCCAGCACGGATGGCGGAGCCCTCTATGCGCGCAATGCCCGGATCTCGCTGGCCGGCGCACGCGTGCGGGACAATATTGCCACGGTGTGGTATGGCGGCGCAGTCTACTTGAGCGATGCCAGTGTCATGGATGCCACTTCGGTTGTCTTCGCCGGCAACACGGCCGGGGAACTAGGCGGCGCGCTCTACAGCTACGGCACGAACCCCGCGCTCCGGGTGACCCTGACCGGCTGTACCATTACCAACAACAGCGCGGGCAATCACGGCGGCGCCATCCGCTGGTATACCGCCGGCACACTGACGGCGATCAACTGCACTGTTGCCTACAACGCCAGTGGTGGTAACGGCGGCGCTCTTGCCATGGCCAGTTATCCGGGGGTGGTGTACCTGAGCGAGTGCGACGTCATGCGTAATCGCGCCAACGGTGATGGCGGCGCGTGCCACCTCGCGTCCGGCACGTTGATCGTCACGGAAAGCACTGCCGTGAGAAGGAACATTGCTGATGCCGACGGCGATGCCGACGGTAACGGTGGCGCGGTCTGGCTCTCCGGGCCTGCGCAGTTGTACGTCCGCCCAACCTTCGCCCAGCAAATCAGTTATAACCACGCGGTCGACGGCGGCGCTATCTTCGCCAGGAATGCCGCCACCGTTACGGTTGAATTTACCGGCATGTACCCCGTGTCAATTAATGACAATGAAGCCAGTGGCGTGGGCGGCGGCATTGGCGCGGATCGCGCCGTGGTCATCATTGACAAGCGCACCAGCGTCACGGGCAACACGGCGCAGTACGGCGGCGGCATGTTCGCCACCAATGCCGCCGTGATTGAGTGCAAAGGGACAAACGGGTTGCCGGTCGAAATCTGTTTCAACCAGGCGATGGCGAGCGGCGGCGGCATCTACGCCGTGGGTTCGGGCACCGTCGTGCGCGCCGACAACACCTGGTTTGGCGCGAGCCTGTTCATCGACAATCTGCCAAACATCGCCCACGGTGGCAGTGGCTGTGGCGGCGGCGCCGTGGCGCTGGCCGATAATGCCCGGCTTGATGCGGTCAATTGTCGCTTCATGAACAACGTCAGTTCAAATGCCGGGGGCGGATTGTATGTCATCGGCGCCAGTGCGGACGTGCGCTGTGCGTTTCCCGCCACACCCGTCGCGCAACCGCTGACGCGCTTCTGGAACAACACGGCCAAGAACGGTGGCGCGGCCTTCGTGGCGGGCGGCGCGCTGACCGTGCTCGATGCGGGCATTGTCAGCAACCGCGCGACGGCCACCGTGGGCGGCATCGCGTGTTTCTTGGGCGCGCGTGGCGATGTGGTGAATTGCGTCTTCGCGCACAACACCGCCAGCAACGGGGCGGCCCTGGCGTCCGTGTTCGTCAGTGCGGTTTCCCTTGTGCAGTGTACAATTGCGCAAAATGCCACCAATGCGGTCGGCACAGAACTCGGCGGCGTGTGCGCGCTGACCAACTGCATCGTGTGGGACAACGCCGGCGAGCAGGTCAGCGCCGGCAACATCGTGCGCTTTAGCGACATTCAGGACGGCTACCTCGGCGCGGGCAACTTCAGCGCAGACCCGCTGTTCGCCGCGCCAGGCGCGCTCGACTTCCAGTTGACGCTTGGCTCGCCCTGCCTTGACACGGGCACGCCGGCGGGCGTGACGCACGACATTCTCGGCGTGCCGCGGCCCTATGGCGCGGCGCCCGATCCCGGCGCCTATGAATTCATGCCCGAACCGGGCCTGCTTGTTCTGCTACTTGGTGCCGGACTATTCGCGAACGTCCGACGCGTCGGACACGTCCGCCATGTCTGCTAACTTTCACTGGAGCCCCGCATGAAACTCAGCATTCTGCTTGCAACACTCTGCCTGAGCGTGCCGGCGTTCGCCGGCGTCACGAATGTCACGCACGCGGGCTACTTCGCTACGCTCACCCAGGCCGTCGCCGCGGCCACCAGCGGCGACCGCTTGCTGGTCTCCACCGGCGCCTACTTTGGCAATCTGTTGATTGCCGCTAAAGATCTGACGATCGCAGGCGGGTACCTGCTGCCCGATTTCAGCACTCGCGTCTGGATCGCCGACGACACGGTCATCAGCACCAACACCGTCGCGCCCGTCGTGTTTGTGGATCAAAGCGCACGCGTGAACCTCGAGAACCTGCGCATCACCGGCGGCGGCATTTTTCTGTTGTGGGGTGGCGGGATTTTTGTCGGCGACAACTGCGTGGTGAGCGCCTATTTCTGCCGGATCGACCACAACACCAGCCTGTTCGGCGGCGGCGGCGCGGTCTGGTCAAACGCCCACTTTGCCGCGACCGACGTGTGGATTGACCATAACACGGCACTGCTCGAAGGCGGCGGCCTGTATGGCTACCTGGATGCGCGCCTGGTGCTGAACGGCCCGGGCGGCAAATGTTTTGACAACTTTGCTCCGCGCGGCGGCGCGGTGACCTTGTTTGGCAGCATGCTCACGGTCGCCGAAACGTACAGTTTTGATGGCAATGTCGCCGCCGAGCGCGGCGGCGCCCTGTATCTGTTTGGCGGCGCGCGCGCGGAGATCGCGCCCAATACCACCTTTGGCTGGAGTACGCCCAACAACGTCACCAACGGCGACGGCGGCTGCGTCTACGCCGAATCGTCCACCTTTGTCATGCACGGCGATGAAGCCGCCTTGACTATCATGGATGGCTTCAGCGCCACGCGCAATGGCGGCGCGATCTATCTGAGCAACAGCACCTGCACGCTGGCCGATTATGTGCAACTCATCGGCCTGGGGATCACCAGCACGCCGTGCGTGTTCGGCGGCGGGATTTGTGCGCTTGATTCCACGCTGACGCTCAGCAACAATGTCAGCATTAGTGGCTGTGCCGCCGCGGCCGGTGGTGGCATTGCCAGCGAGCGTTCGACGCTTACACTGCTGGATGACATCAGCATTGGCGACGCCAATTTCTTGATGGCGAATACCGCGCTCACCGCCGGCGGCGGCGTGTACGCGCGGGCGTGCACCACCACCGTCGTGCGGTCACGCATCCTCGGCAACATGGCGCAGCAAATGGGCGGGGGCATCGCGTTGGGCGACACGGGCGCATGCATCCTGGTTGACAGCGTCGTCGCCGGCAATGCCACTGTCGGCACTGGACTGGGCGGCGGTCTCTGCGGGCTGCTGGCGGTTGGGCCGTGTGTCTTTGACCACACGGCCGTGGTTAGCAACGGCGCGTTCAACGCGGGCGGCGGCATCTATTGGTTCGGCGCGGGTGCGTTGACGCTGAGCAACGGCACGCAGCTCTGCGACAATGCCGCGCGCTTTGGCGCCGGTGGCGGCGCGTATGTCGACCTGCACGGGACGCTCTCGCTCCACGACCTGCAGATGGCGCGCAATTGCAGCGGCTCGTCCGGCGGCGGCCTGTTTGTGCAAACCGGCATGGTCACATGCACGGCCTGCACGTTCGACGCTAATTGCGCCAACCTCATGCCGACCAACAGCACCGCAATCCTAACCACGGGCGGCGGCGGCGCGGCGCTCATGTCCGGCAGCGCGCTGACGGCGATCAACTGCACCTGGCGTGACAATCATGTGAGCAATGCGTATGGTTCGGGCGGCGCGATTCTTGCGCACGGCGCACGGCTGGGCGTTGACAGCACTTTTGGTGGCGGCCCTGCCGGTATGCTGCCGCCGACGCAATTCATCGGAAATCGCGCCGGCGTGTCGAACAGTGCCGGGGGCGCCATCGCTGTGTTTGAGGGCGCAGTGGCCACGATCGCGCATGCCATCCTGGTGAGCAACACGGCCATGAATGGCGGCGCGATTGCGGTCGAGAATGCCGCCGTCACGCTCGAGAATCTCGTCATCGCGCAGAACCATGCCGACAACAGCGCGGGCGGTCTGATTATCATGTTCCCACGCCAGCCGCCGACCGTCCGCCAGTGTACCATCGCGCAGAACGACCACTATGGGTTCGACGGCAGCGGCGGCACCACGACTTTCCAGAACTGCGTCTTTTGGGGTAACCAATTTTCCCAGATCGCGCCAGAGGCGCTGACCGCGATCGTCACGTATTGCGATATCGAGACCGGCTACAGCGGCACCGGCAATATCGACTCGAATCCGTTCTTTGTGGCAGCCGCAGCGTTGAATTACGACCTTGGCGCCGGCTCGCCTTGTCGCGATGCCGGCATGAGTCTGCCAACCGTCACCAATGATTGCATCGGCACGCCGCGGCCGTACAGCAGCGGCTGGGACATGGGGGCGTATGAATTCGTGCCCGAGCCGGGCGGCGTGCTGCTGCTTGCCGTGCTGGGCGTGGTCCGCGCGACCAGGCGCACGCGTGCGCAACGCCACAAACGACATTTTTTGTCGTCTGCAATCGACCCGCACTGCCGCTTGTACCATGCCCGCTGCCATAAGGGGAGCTACTAATGAGAGCGCTTTCTACGTTGCAGCATCCTTGTAGATACGGTCTTAAAAGTCAAGCGGCAAGTAGTGGTTGTTCGCGGTCGATGCGTTTGACAATACCGAAGGCGATGTGGACGATTCTGCGCATGACGGCACAGGCAGCTTGTTTCGGCGTT
>Ga0268280_1000851_pt1 | contig 22782 bp, 18 predicted proteins | sample saktaG_9_FD_190139 | JGI IMG/M metagenome (GOLD analysis project Ga0268280, IMG submission 190139) | Saline water microbial communities from Sakinaw Lake, British Columbia, Canada - sak_2011_5_24_40m | ecosystem: Environmental > Aquatic > Non-marine Saline and Alkaline > Saline ... | reverse complement strand
TGGGAGAGCAAAATCAAAAAGACTTTATCAAATTATACGGAGCAATTTTGCGTGTTAAAAATATTTTGACAACCTTTGATGAATTTTCAGGAAATGAAATTTTAACAGATCGTGATGTGCAGGATTATCACAGTATGTACATTGATTTGTTCAACGAGTTTCGCAAGGGTGCAGAAGAGAATAAAGAAAATGTTAATGATGATGTGGTTTTTGAAATGGAGTTAATCAAACAAGTTGAGATTAATATTGATTTTGTATTAAATCTTATTAAGAGATATCACGAGGATCACACAAAAAATAAAGAATTACTAATTGATATTAATAAGGCAATTGATTCCAGCATGGAATTACGTAATAAAAAGGACTTGATAAACCAATTTATTACATCTCTTGATGTTCATTCGGTTGTCGACGAAGATTGGCAGAAATTCGTTGAGGAGAAGAAAATTGAGGAGTTGGAGCAAATTATTGATAACGAAAGCCTTGATCGAGATGCAACATATACATTTATAAGAAATGCTTTTAGGGATGGTAGTGTTGCTGTAACTGGTACCGCTATTTCAAAGATATTACCTCCTGTATCTAGATTTTCTCCAACAGGTGAACGAACCCACAAAAAAGAAAGTGTACTGAATAAGCTCACTAGTTTCTTTGAGAGATTTTTTGATATTTCTGGTGGTAAGTTTATTGAATAAATTATGGGATTATCTGAGATTCTAGAAAAATTAAATACAGAGATTAATAAAGATATTACTGAAGAAAGTCAGGTTGTATATATATTGTCTAGAATACGTAAATATTTAGAGATTAAAAATCTAAAAAGTCAGTACAAATATTTGAATTTTTATTGTAATTGGATACTACACTCAAAAATAGACAGGACAGAACCAGTAATAGATATTTTACGAGAATTTGATAACGGAACTGATGAGGGTAAGTTTTTAGAGTTTAATTATTTTTATAATGATTTTAAGTCCTTTTTAGATAGTGAAGGTTTAGATTCGGAAAAAATTCTTGGAAAAGTAAATTATTTAAAATTTATTAATTTACTTTTAGATATACTTTCTGATACACCAGTTGAATTCTATCCAGATAATAAAAAGATATTAATAATAAAGAAGCCAAGGAAACCAATTAAGGACTCTGTCTTTAGTATTGAATATGAGATGAGGTAGCCACGTCTAATTAATCCTAGATTTGATTTAAGATACGTTCCTCGTGCAAAAATAACCTAGCTCGACTTGGCGGAGGGTAAGAGATTCGAACTCTTGAAGAGGTTTCCCCCTTACCACCTTTCCAAGGTGGCGCACTCGACCGCTATGCGAACCCTCCGTGCTTAAAGAATACTACACTAAAAATAGAATTTTTCAAACTTTATATTTTAGTTCCTAACAATGCCTTTACCCTCTCTGCCACGGGGGGATGGGTACTGAAAAGGCCAGAGAGTTTTCTGGCCCCGCCAAATTGTTTTTGTATTTGACTGGAGTTACCTGTATCACCAAATGGACTAGCAATAAAAAGATGAGCGGTGGCATTATTGGGATTATGCATTGGAATATTTGTGCCAGAAATTTTCTGCAAAGCGGAAGCTAGACCTTCCGGATATCTAGTCAACAAAGCCCCAGAAGCATCAGCCAAAAATTCCCTCTTCCTAGAAATCGCCAATTGAATCAATTTAGTAAAAATTGGCGATAAAATAATAAGAACAATACCCACAATCATCAAAATCCCCCCACCTTTATTATTATCCTGTTTTCCACCACCCAGTCCCCCGCGCATAAAGATATTGGCTAAAATTGATACAAAACCTACCAACACCACAATCACCGTCTGTAATAAAATATCCCGATTGCCAATATGAGAAAGCTCATGGGCAATCACTCCCTCTAATTCCGTCTTATTCAATATTTCCAACAAACCAGTAGTCACCGCTACCACGGCATGTTCTTTATTTCGCCCAGTAGCAAAAGCATTAGGTGATGGCTCAGTCATAATATAGACCTTAGGCATAGGTAAACCAGCGGTGATAGAGAGATTCTCTACTATATGGTATAGATCGGTATAGTCATCATGTTTAGCTTCCTTGGCCCCGGCCATAGACAAGACGATTTTATCGGAATACCAATAACTCAATACATTCATAAATAAACTAAAAATAATCGCAAAGTATAAAATCCCCGGGCTATTATAATAATAGGAAATAAAATAGCCCAAACCAATAACAATCACCAAAAAAATGGTCATCAAAAACCAGGTCTTGCGAACATTTTTATCCTGTTGGGTGTAAATCGTAGCCATAGTTTATACTTAGACCTATACTTTAAATTATTTATTAATAATTCTATCTACCATTTCTATTTCCTCCCAAATTCCATCAATTAAATCGTAATCTTTGGCCTCAATAAGACTGACCCATTTATAATCACAACTGTCCTCATCAAGTTTAACTTCCCCACTCTTATATTCAGCATAATAACTTAGAACAAGGCAGGGTTGACCTTGCTCGGAAATAAAAGCTAAATCCAAAAGATATTGTGGTTTTTCTATTTCTAAATTTACTTCTTCTTTCACCTCCCGCCTCAAAGTTTTTTCAATGGCATAATACCACTGACCAGCCGTCGTACTCGGTTTATCGTGCATATAGTCATCCACCTCCAAGCCCCCACCAGGCACGGTCCATTTATTGGGAAATCTTTTTTTAGTAGGAGATCTTTTGGCAATCAAATATTTACCATCTTTATAGATGATTGCTGTAACGGCAACTCTATGCGATTCTCTATCTTTTATTTCCATAGATTTAAAACTTCACTTCCACTGGTTTTTTGGCGGCTTCGTCATCAAGGGTAAAGAGTTCCATTTTAGCAAAGTGGAAAAGGCCGGCAATAATATTTCCGGGAAAAGCCTCAACGGCGATATTTAAGTCCCGAACATTACCATTATAGAATCGGCGAGATGATTGAATTTTATTTTCCGTATCAGATAATTCAGTCTGCAAACTTAGAAAATTTTGATTGGCTTTCAAATCTGGATAGGCCTCGGCTAAAGCAAAAACGGATTTCAAAGCCCCAGATAACATATTCTCCGCCTGACCTTTTTCCGCAATATTTCCAGCATTCATGGCTGCCGTTCTAGCTTGGGTCACCTTATCAAAAGTAGAACTTTCGTGAGTCGCATAACCCTTAACCGTATTAACCAAATTAGGAATCAAGTCATAACGTCTCTTTAGCTGAACATCAATATCTGACCAAGCCTCTTTGGCGCGATTCACAAAGACCACAAAGCGATTATAAGCAAAAATTACCCAAATGGCGATAATAACGATAATACCCACTAAAATATAAATAATTGACATAAGTTTAAATTAGCTGAATAATAAAATTTTCCGACTGCAGAATAGTATACCACACCACTGCGCTAAAAGCTACGCAATGCAAAGTAGTTGCAATTAAAAAACACTATGCTATAATCTCTCAAATGACTAGTTTAATGGCAATATTGCCCTATATTCAGATCGTCCTGTCCGTCGTCTTGGTGGTGGTTATTTTAATCCAGAAATCGGAAGCAGGCGTCGGTGGCGCCTTTGGTGGCAATGATAATTTTAACGCTGGTTTCCATACCCGAAGAGGTTTTGAACAAAAACTCTTCTATTTTACAGTTATTATCGCTGTCCTTTTTGCCGTTTCCGCCATCTTACCTCTTCTTTAATCTTCGTAATTAGATTATAATATAAATTCATTTATAAGTGTCTCTCTTCATCCGGTAAAGCGACTATCTTTGTTTATGTCAAATATAAAAAATATCTATAGAACAAAATTGGACTATTTAGAAAGAATTATCAAATCTTTCGGCTTAACTGAAAAGACAATCTTTATAATTCTTTCTGGTCTCTTGATATTATCCAGTCTGTCATTATTATGGAAAATTAATTCCAGTTTTATGACAGCCGTACCGGCCCGTGGTGGTTCTTTTAGTGAAGGTTTAATTGGCTCACCCCGATTCATAAATCCCCTTTTGGAATTATCCGACGCTGATCGAGATTTGACCTATTTAGTCTACTCTGGATTAATGCGCGCCACCGCCGAGGGAGATCTCATACCAGATTTAGCCGAAAGTTATACTGTCTCTGATGATGATTTAATTTACACTTTTAAAATCAAAGATGATATTTCCTTTCAGGATGGTGAAAAAATAACCACCGACGATATTGAATATACTGTAAAGATGGCTCAGGATTCCAATCTCCGCAGTCCAAAAAGAAATAATTGGCTAGGAGTGGAAGTAGAAAAAATAAGTGCAACAGAAATAGCTTTTAAATTAAAACAGCCCTATTCACCTTTCCTCGAAAATACCACTATCGGTATTCTACCAAAACATATTTGGAATAATGCCACCGCAGACGAATTCCCTTTTAGTCTTTATAATATGGAACCGATCGGCTCAGGACCATATGAGATCAAGGACATCAAAAGGAACAGTTCCGGTATTCCCACCTATTATGAATTAAAGGCTTTTAATAATTATGCCCTGAATGAACCTTTTATTACCACCCTAAGATTCAATTTTTACCCAAATGAAAAGGCCCTGACTGATGCCTTCCTGGCGGGAGAAATTGACAGCACTAGCGCTATTACACCGCAAAATCTTAATGCCTTAACGGGAAAGAAAGCGATTAATACAGAAAATATTTCTCTACCTAGGGTGTTTGGTCTTTTCTTTAATCAAAACCAGGCCCCAGTCTTCTTAAATAAAGAAGTGCGAACAGCCTTAAATATGACCGTAGACAAAGATCGAATCGTATCAGAGGTCTTAAGTGGTTACGGCAAAAAAATTGATGGGCCCCTACCTAATGGAATTCTACCCGAATCATCCGATAATTCAGAAACAATTTATAATCGGGAGGAGGCCATCGCCCAGGCCAAGGAAGTCTTAATCAAGGCTGGCTGGACATTTAATGAAACAGAAAACCTTTGGGAGAAAAAAGTGCCTAAAAAAGAAACTCAAAATTTAACTTTTTCTATTTCCACCTCTAATACCACTGATCTAAAAAATATGGCTAATATTCTAAAAGAAGATTGGGCTCTGCTGGGTGTGCCAGTAGAAATAATGACTTTTGAACCAAGCGATTTGAATCAGAGTATCATCAGCCAAAGAAAATATGATAGCCTTCTGTTTGGAGAGACTATAAATAGAAGTTTGGATTTGTTTGCTTTCTGGCACTCTTCACAAAGAAATACTGGTTATAATGTAGCCATGTATACCAATAATAAAGCTGATAAATTATTGGAAGAGGCTCGACAAATTTCCGATAAAGATGAAAGGTTAAAAAAATATATAGCCTTTGCCGCCGAAATTAAAAATGATATCCCCGCCATTTTTATCTATTCACCAGAATTCATCTATCTTTTACCAACCAAAGTCCAAGGGTTTAACTCTGGATTAATTAATAATCGTTCCGAACGATTTGAGGAAATATACCGTTGGTATATTGAAACAGATCAAATTTGGAATTTCTTAGTCCCAGTAGTAGAGAAATAAAAATTCTCACTACGGGATAAATAAAATAATATGATAATAAACGCCAGTAATAATAATTCTTCGGGCGAAAGGAGACGCTCCGCTCCTTTTCATGCGGATAGTTCAATTTTAAGAAATATCCCTAAAAATAATAATCAGAATAGTGGCCAATTACTATCCATGCCTGGCCTGCAACATAATGCCAAAAGGCATTTAAAAAATACCCGCCGGCCATCGCCACCTAAAAGACAAAACGGTCCGAGTATGCATAAAAAGTTTGAGGATATTGTGCCCAGCCTAAAAGAGAATACTTTGAGAATTATTCCTTTGGGCGGAGTGGAAGAAGTCGGTAAAAATATGACGGCCATTGAGTATAAAAATGACATTATTGTTATTGATGCTGGCATTCAATTCAAGACCGAAGAGACTCCGGGTATTGATTATATTCTACCTAATACAAAATATTTAGAGGAAAGACGTGGTAAAATCCGGGCTTTAGTTATCACTCATGGCCACTTGGATCATATTGGTGGTATCCCCTATTTAATTGAAAAACTGGGAAATCCACCAATCTATACTCGTGAATTTGGCGCTTTACTTATTAAAAAAAGACAAACTGAATTCCCTCATTTGCCAGAATTAAATATTAAAATTGCTGGTAAAAATGATGGCTTCTTACCAATGACTCCAGAATTAAAAGTAAAATTCTTTGGTTTAACTCATTCAATTCCCGATTCAACGGGTATCGTCATCGAAACTCCCTTTGGTGATATCGTAAATACCGGCGATGTTCGAGTGGAAAATGAAAATGGTGTAGTTTCAGAAAAGGAATATGAACAATATAAATTTTTCCAAGACCGAAAAGTATTGCTCTTAACCATGGACTCCACTGGGGTGGAAAAACCTGGCTGGACCATATCGGAAAATCAAGTCATAAAAACTATAGACAAAATTGTCGGTGAAGTCACTGGCCGAATTATCATCGCTACTTTTGCCTCTCAAGTGGAACGAATTATCCACTTCATTAATATGGCCAAAAAATATGGCAAAAAACTGGTAATTGAAGGACGGAGCATGAAAAATAATGTGGAAGTTATAAAATTCCTAAAACTAGCTGATGTTGAACATATTATTTCTGTAGAGGATATTGCTGATTATCCGCCCCATAAGTTAATGATCTTAGCTACCGGTGCCCAAGGCGAAGAATTCGCTGCCCTCATGAGAATGGCCAATGGCAATCATAAGCAAATCAAATTGAATAAAACTGATACAATTATTCTGTCTTCGTCAGTCATTCCTGGCAATGAGCGCGCCATCACCGGATTAAAAGATAATCTTTTTCGCCATGATGCCAAAATTATTACCTATTCCGATACGGATGTTCATGCTGGTGGACACGGTAAACGTGAAGAATTAGCCTGGATTCAAAAACAAATTCCTCACAAGTTCTTTATGCCGGTTCATGGTCATCATTATATGTTAAAAATGAATGCCGAATTAGCTGTTTCTCTTGGCACAACACGGGAAAATATTATTGTGCCAGATAATGGTAGTATCATAGAAATAATCAGTGGTGAAAAAATTCAAGTCCTAAAAGAGAAAGCCCCGTCCGGTTTAGTGATGGTGGATGGTTTTTCCATTGGCGATGTTCAGGAAGTGGTCATTCGCGACCGACAAATGTTAGCCCAAGACGGTATGTTTGTAATTATTGCCAGCATTAATACCACCACTTGTAAATTAAAAAAATCTCCTGATATTATTTCCCGTGGTTTTGTTTATTTAAGAGAATCTCAAGAATTATTAACCGAAACCCGACATATAATTAAAAAGACTATTGAAAATACCGCCTCGGGAATGAAACCAATTGATTTTGATTATATTAAGAATGCCGTGACTGATGCCATCAGCAAATATCTCTTCCAAAAGACGGCCAAAAAGCCGATGGTCATTCCTGTAATTATTGGAGTGTAAATAATTCCTAATAAAAATAAGAATTAATTAAATACTTGGGTTAAAAATAGTAATATAATTACTGCTTTGACTACAATCTTGACCCTCACAAATTCTTAAGAAATACAGCCCGGCTGGAATCTGTTCTGCCAATCCAGTATTCGGATAAACGGCTGGCGTGCCTTGGATTCCAACTGTCCAATGGTAACTTCCGGTATTATTTGCCCCAAACTTAATTTGATATGTTTTAGATTGACAACCTAATGTCATACAAATTCTAGCATCTATCAAGGATATATTCACTGTTGGCTGGGGGTGATTTGAAAACCAACGAATTTCTTGAATTGAAGTTAGTGGCCACCTTTCTCCTCCGGCCGGATAAATAAGTGTGATAGGACGTAAAGGAATTATAGGGGTGGAGGTGGAAATAATTCCATTATCAATATCAATAGGTGTAGAAGTAGAAATTATACCGTTATTTTCATCCACATAAGTAATAACTGTCGAACTAGCTCCTGCTATTGGGACAGAAATTGGTGTACCCTGTGTGCCTAATATTATTGAGCTAGTAGATGTTACAGATATTGGTGTAGTATTAATGCCATTCATAATTGATAAATAAACATTAACTGCTGGTATTTTTTCTGGTCCAATCACACCAATAAAAACTAAAAGTTGAATAAAATCTCTAATTGATATATCAGAAGCCGACGCCTTTGGTACAATAAACGGTGTGCCAATTAAAAACATTGAGGTGATTAAAATAGATACTATATATTTTTTCATTAAATTAAATAATAAATTAATTGATAATTCTCGACATTTTTAGAATACCATATGCAAAAAAAAAGCAACCTCCTAGTTCGGAAACTAGGAGGTTGCAGAAATTGATGGGCAAATGTTAAGGTTCAACCTTAAGATTTTAATGCGCTAATCGAGTGGCGTATTAAGTAAAATAAAGCTAATTTGGTATTTGGGAAGGAAAATTTTAAAATCGGACTTGACAGATAATAGAGGTCTGATATACTTATAATACAAAGTGCCGTAAGGCTCCGAGAAACCCCGCGAAAGCGGGGTTTCGAGTTTCTACATAAAATCTCTAAGTCTGGCCTTTATTTCTTTTAATTGATCAGCTTGTAAATCATAGAGCTTTCTATTTAATCTCTTAATACTAATTAATTTTAATTGAGCTAATATAACAGAAACTTTATTCTTATTGGGATCTGTAAAATTGTAATAAAAATCGAATTTTTTCTGTTTTGTAGAAAGTGGTACAGCCCAAAACATATGATTATTAAACTTCTTAATAATTAGAATCGGTCTAGAAAAATTATCACCACTGCCATTTTGTTCAAAACCAATGTTTTTACCAACTGAGGACATCCAGACCTCACCTTCTTTAGGAAAACGATCTGGTTCAATTATTTTAATATCAGCATCTATTTTTTTCTTTAACTCATTCCAGATATCAAAATCATTCATTATTAGAAAATATATTATAAATTGCTAAATAATTTTAATTTTTCTTCAATGACTACTTCCACCGCTTTGACGCAATCCTTCATATATTTATAGGGGGCAACTTCGTCAGGATTGTCTTGTAGCGATTTTACTAAAGCTTTTCTAAAGGCGACGCGGATTTCTGTATTGACATGAACTACCGACATACCAGCCTTAATGGCTTCCTTAATGTCCTCTGGTGAATTACCAGAAGCACCATGTAGAACCAATGGAATACCAACAGCTTCTTTAATTTCCTTTATTCTCTTAATATTCAGAGCGGGGTTTAATCCACCCTTTAACATACCATGAATATTACCAATGGCTGGTGCCAACATATCTACCCCAGTTTCATCAATAAACTTTTTTGCCTCTTCTGGTTTTGTTAAAAATTCTTCGGTAATTTTAACGCCCTCAGGAATACCTTCTAAGACTTGTGAGGACTTACCGATGAATCCCAACTCCGCTTCCACAATAATATCCGGATTTACGCTTCTAGCATATTCTACGCACTGTTTAGTAATCTTAATATTTTCATCATAGGATAAATCGGTGGCATCAAAGATCACGGCATCATAGCCGGCATCAATAGCTTCTTTTACTTTATCTAAGGAATAGGTATGATCGGAATTCAAAAAGATTGGATAATCGTATTCCTCCCGTAAACTTCTCACCAAAGCTACGGCTTGTTTGGTACCAATGAAATTTCGCTCTCCTTCCGCCGTCCCAATAATTACTGGCAAATCTAGCTTTTTAGCTGCTTCAAATATACCCCGCAAAGTTTCCAAATTAGAAATATTAAAATGCCCAATGGCTATACCTTTTTCCGCCGCTTCACTTATGTATTGTTTTAATGTTTTCATACTTATATTTTAACAAAATCATAAGTAAAAAGCGAGACTTCTCGCTTTTTACTCGCCGGAATTGGCTAAATCATGAAGCGCTTTGGTTATATCCCCACTGTCAAAAACAGCCGAACCAGAAATCAATCGAGTGGCGCCAGCCGAAATCAAATCAGCGGCATTATCAAAACCGACACCACCGTCCACACTGATAGCTATATTAGGGTAAGTATTACGCAAATCACTGATTTTCTCCAAAACTTGTTCATTAAATTCCTGCCCTTGAAAACCAACATTATCAATTCCCATAAACTGAACAAAATCAATAATTGAATCGCCATTCTCGTCAATCATATCTAAAATCTCATAAACTTCTTCATTCGGTGTTTTAATATCCAAAGCGACACCAATCTCCAAACCAAAAGCTTCGTCTTTGGCTGTGCCATATTCAGTTCTTAACTTTTCAATAATTTCCAAAATATTCGGCGCCGATTCAATATGCAAGACCAATCTTTTCGCCCCGGCCATCACCCAATCATCCACCACTTCTTCCGGATGTTTAATCATCAAATCCACTTCAAAATCTAAAGAATCCCAAAAAGGGAAACCTTCCTCCTCGGCCTTAATATTTGTAAATTCATCCATGCCACCCCGAACATAGGGCCAACTGCGACTCGGCACAAATTTTCCATCACAAACATCAATCTGCACTAAAGGTGCCTGACCACTGACTTGGGCCATTTTATCTCTCAAATCATCCAAATCTGTCGGCAATATCGCTGGTATTATTTCTACCATATGAGTATTATAACATAAAAACTAGAATTGTTTGATTTTAAAAATGTTTCTTAAGACGCACTTCCCGTAGAATCTTTTCAATTTTTTTAATTCGCCTAATATACTTATAATCCCCTAAAAATGAGGTTTTTAGCCACACCCGCACCGCATCCTTTGCTTCCCCTAGACTAATGAACCTAGCTCCTAAAGATAAAACATTGGCATCATTATGCTGGCGGGATAATTTAACGATATCAGAATTCTGAAAAGCTTTATTACCATAAAATACTACAGCCCGCACATTAGGAAATTGATTAGCCGCCATGGCCTCACCCTGACCGGACCCACCAATCACAATTCCTTTCACGCTACTCGGATGATCAGATACCGCTTTTCCAACTGGGACCACAAAATCTGGATAATCATCAAATTCATCATAAAAGTGCGCACCGTGATCCACCACTTCATAACCTAACTTCTGTAAATAAGCCACCAAATTTTCCTTGAGTTTAAAACCGGCATGATCCGCCCCAATATGCACTGTTATTTTTTCTTTTTTAATAATCATAATTAATAAAGCTCTGATTATTTAATTTTAAAAGTCCTCGGGTTTCCTTGTTGCACAAGCCAGACATTTTAAAATCAAATAATCCTCGCTTTATATTATACCTTACTTACTTAATAACTTCAAAAAAACTTCCTTCAATACCTGGGGATTCGCGGAACCTTTGGTGGCTTTCATACCCTGGCCCACCAGAGACATTAGGGCCACTTCCTTACCCGCTAGATAATCCACCACCACCTTAGGATTATCCGTAATAATTTGTTTAGCAATCTTTTCTAATTCTCCAAAATCACTTTTTTGTAATAGATTTTCCTTTTCCACAATCGCCTCCGGACTACCACCCTGCTCAAACATTATCTTTAAAATATCCTTGGCCCCGCGAGAAGAGATTTTAGATTCAGCCAACATTTTTATTAGACTAGAAAAATCCTTATCAGTAATTTTACCCATATTTTCACTACCATTCATCAGGCCTAATAAATCAGAAATAATATAATTAGAAGCTAGTTTAATTAGATTTTCCCGCCCGGATGACTCAGTCGGACGGGTATCACCCTCAAAATCCTCACAGACCTTCTCAAAAAAATTACTGATAATGCCTGGACGAACAAAGATTTCCACATCCACAACTTTGATACCGTAATCTTTTTCATATCTGGCTCTTTTTTGCCATGGCAATTCTGGTATTTCTTTTTTTAAATTTTCCTCTGAAAATTCCGCTATCTCTGATATTTTAAATTTTGGCAAATCCGGATCAGGAAAATACCGATAATCATGTGAATCCTCTTTTAAGCGTTGGGAGAAAGTAATTTGTTTATCCTCATCCCAGCCTCTAGTTTCCTGCACTATTTTACCCCCACCCTCAATAACTTGAATATGTCGTCCAATTTCAAAAGCGACAGCTTTTTCCACCGCTTTAAAAGAATTAATATTTTTTACTTCCACCTTGGTTCCTAATTTATCATTATCACTGACGGAAATATTAGCTTCAATCCGCATCTCACCTTTTTCCATATTAGCCTCGCCCGCTCTTAAATACTGTAAAAGTAATTGCAACTCTCTAGCAAAATCGGCTGTTTCTTTTCCACTGTGCAATTCTGGCTCGGTCACCAACTCCATCAACGGGACGCCAGCTCGGTTAAAATCCACCAATGAGAATTCTCCCTGATCATGACTAGATTTAGCCGTATCTTCTTCTAAATGAATTCTAGTAATATTTATACCGTTTAATTTACCACCAGTAATTAATGGATATTTATATTGGCTAATCTGATAACCTTTAGGAATATCTGGATAAAAATAATTCTTTCTATCCCACTCCGTAAAATCAGCAATCTTAGCACCAATGGCCACCCCCACTTCCAATACCTTTTTCACCGCTTCCTTATTTATCACCGGCAATGTCCCCGGTTGACCAGTGCAAATCGGACAAATATTTTCATTCGGTTTCTCCTCTTCTGGATCATTCTGACAATTACAAAACATCTTAGACTTTGTCGCCAATTCCGCATGTATCTCTAATCCAATTGTCGCTTGGTATTTATTATTCTCCATAACAATATAATATCACAAAAAATACTCTTTATTCACCCTTAGAACGTAAAATCTTAATCAAATTATCTTTCAATTCCTTAAGGGAGGCGTCGTCCAGAATAGAAACAGTTAAAATATTTTTACAATATTTTAACAATTTTTTCTTAGCTGCTACGACTCCCTTCTTATCCAATATATCGGTTTTAGTTAATATTAGCACTTCATCCTTCCCTGCCAATTCTGGACTATATTTTTCCAATTCTTTCCTGATTGTTTTATAATCCGTAATTAATTTCATACTCTCTAAAGACAGACAATGAAGAAGCATCTTTGTCCTTTTAATATGACGCAGAAATTTATAACCCAAACCTTTTCCGACTGACGCTCCCTCAATTAAACCTGGTAAATCAGCTAAAATATAACCGTACATATCACCCAAAGCTGGTTCCAAAGTAGTAAATTGATAGGCCCCAACTTTTGATTTAGCATTGGTTAATTCATTAATCAAACTAGACTTACCGGCATTAGGTAAACCAATTAAACCAGCGTCAGCAATCAGCTCTAATTCAATCAGAAAATCAAATTCCTCGCCCGGCTTACCACCACTAAACTGCTCCGGCCTTTGATTAGTAGAGGATTTAAAAAATTCATTTCCCAATCCACCCTTACCACCTTTAGCTAAAAGTTTAATCTCACCATCCTTATCCAAGAAAACTTTTCCGCCAGTTTCTAAATTAGTGATAACCGAACCGATGGGAAAATCCAAATATGAATCTGCTCCATCTTTCCCATGCTGACTTTTATTTCCACCGTCTCCACCTTTTGGCGCATCAATTTCTTTTAAGTTTTTATAATTTTGTAAGACACCAATATCCCTAACCGCTCGAGCATAAATATCAGCCCCCCGGCCACCATTACCCCCAACCGGCCCTAAAAATTCCTTGCCTTTTTCATGCAACCAGCGCACCACGCCATTTCCACCCTGACCCGCCTTTATATGTAATCTTAATTCATCAATAAATGCCATATTAATTACTTATCTCGAGCTTCGTCGAGAGATTTAAAGCTAACTGCGCTAATTCGATCGCTCCTTCTTTAGATTTAGCAATGGCCATATACCGCTGATGATGACAGTAAACAGCATCATCAACTCCAGTTATTCTGGCTAATTCCTGATCCTTTTTACTAGCCCAACTCTTTGGTAAATCTACCCTATTTTTAAATTTCTCTCCCTTAATTTTTACCGCATATATCTTCCAAGCTTTTATTTTTAAATCTGGTTTAATAACAAAAAGTGGTTCTGGATGATCTGATAAAATCCCGTTCCAATCATAATCCTGATCCAAAAGAATTAACCTTTTATCCTCTGTGGCTAAATATATTGCTTCTACTTTTTTATGATCCTCTACAAAACCCTGTGCAATTTCAATTTCCATTATTATTATCTCTCTGGCTAAATCCACTAATTTTCTAAATACCTTCTTTTGCTTTTTTTCGGCACAATTAAAATTATTATAAATAACAAAATCAGAAATAGTATATGGTCGAGCATCACAGACAAAATTACCACAAGCTTCCATAGCATTGTCATCGGCATCAATGGCTGTCACTAATTTTTTCTCAATTATTTCAGCGACTTCTTTTGATCCAGTGATTTTCTCCCCTAATTCTTTCCAAATTAAACCAAAAGTAGCATATGGTATTCCGTTTAACCTTTCTCCAGCCCCACCAACTTGATGATGATCAAAACGATTTTTTAAAGGATCATAAATACAACCAACATCTAAGATATAATCCGCTTTTTGAATTTTTTCTGTCTCTCTGGTTCTAATTATCTTTGGTATATAACCTAAATATAGAGATAGAGTGGCCACTGAAAAAACATCATCCGCATGAAAGTTCCCCGAATGCACCGCTACTGTTTTCCTTTTTTTCCAAAAATTAAGCTCCATGACATTTTTTATATTTCTTCCCTGAACCACAAGGGCAAGGATCGTTACGCCCGACTTTTACCCCGTCAAATTGTTTTTTTATTTGACCGGAATTATTAGCATCTTTCTTGGGATCTCCGCCTCCGGCCAAAACCATATGCTTTTGCGTATCTTTTAATTCCTGTTCCTGTCTCTGATAAGCGCCAGCCCCAATATTTGGTAGAATTTTCAAAATTTGATCATTGACCGCTTCATTCATTTCCCTAAATAAACGCAAACCCTCCTTTTTATATTCTACTAATGGATCCCGCTGGCCATAAGCCCGCAAATTTACTGAGGAACGAGTATAATCCATAATTTCCAAATGATCCACCCAGAACATATCAATGGATTGGAGTAGAAGAATCTTAGCTATTCGATAAAATTCCTCTTCGCCGATAATCTTGATCTTATCTTCCACTGTTTTTATTACAGACTCATCATCGGCGATTACTTCATCTAATTTTGCCCTAACCGTAATTTTATCACCCAAAAGTACGGTTCGTCTTCTGTCATAAACCAATCTTCTCTGATAATTCAAAACATCGTCGTATTCCAAGACATGCTTTCGAGAGTCAAAATTAAAACCTTCAATTTTAGTTTGAGCTGTTTCTAATGATCGAGTAATTAAGGAATTCTCAATAGCCTGATCCTCGGTCATACCAAAACGTCCCATTAATTTTTTAATAGTATCCGAAGCAAAAATACGCATTAAGGAGTCCTCTAAGGAAACATAAAACTGAGTGATGCCGGGATCTCCCTGACGACCAGCTCGCCCTCTTAGCTGATTATCAATTCGTCTGGCCTCATGACGTTCAGTTCCAATAACACATAGACCACCTAAACTTTTTACTTCTTCATACTTTTCCTTATCAAAGGGCACGCCACCAAGTTTAATGTCCACTCCTCGTCCGGCCATATTAGTAGCCACGGTCACTCCCCCTTTATGACCAGCCTGAGCCACAATCTCCCCTTCTCTCTCATGATTTTTAGCATTTAAGACATTATGCTTAACTCCAGCTTTCGATAAATAAACAGATAATATTTCATTTTTCTCAATGGAAACTGTACCAATTAAAACTGGCTGTCCTTTCTCCTGTAAGTCTTTTACATATTTGGCAACGGCTAAAAACTTACCATTTTCTGTTTGAAATATCAGATCATTTTTATCCTCTCTTTTTATTTCCTTATTAGTCGGAATAGAGAAGGTTTCGATGTGATAAACTTTATAAAATTCCTCCTCAGAAGTCAGGGCTGTTCCAGTCATACCCGATAATTTTTCATACAAACGAAAATAATTCTGAAAAGTAATAGAAGCAAAAGTTCGAGATTCTTTTTGAATCTTCACTCCTTCCTTAGCCTCAATGGCTTGATGTAAACCTTCGGACCAGCGCCGACCAGGTTGTAGTCGACCAGTAAATTCATCGACAATAATTATCTCATCATTTTTGACCACGTAATCAGTGTCCTTTTCAAATAAAGCCTTAGCCCGAGCCGCCGTTTCTAAATGATGAACATATTTAATCCCCGCATCGGTATAAATATTTTCCAGACCGAGAGCTTTTTCGGCCTTCGAAATACCATTATCTGTGAGTTGAATGGCCTTTAATTTTTCATCTACCGTAAAATCCTCATCTTTTTTAAATGATTTAACAATATCAGCAAATTTAACATATAAATCTCCCGAATCCGCCGTGGGAGCGGAAATAATTAGGGGGGTTCTAGCCTCATCAATCAAAATGGAGTCCACCTCATCCACAATGGCAAAATTATATTCTCTCTGCCTTAAATCTTTTTCAGCATATTCAATATTATCTCTTAAATAATCAAAACCAAATTCATTATTCGTTCCATAGGTGATATCGGCAGCATAAGCCTCCCGTCTAGCACAAGGTTTCAGGAAATCATAGACCACTTTAAAAGAACCAAGTTCATCTCTCTCTTTATCCTCTTTTTCTGCCACTTCTTTATCAGAAATATGTTTAGCATCATATAAAAATGAACTTTCATGATTAATTACGCCGACTGACAGACCAAGAAAATCATAAACTTGTCCCATCCAGACAGCATCTCTTCTCGATAAATAATCATTGACAGTCACAATGTGTACCCCATGACCAGATAGACCATTTAAATAGGCTGGCAAAGTGGCCACTAAAGTTTTTCCTTCTCCCGTACGCATCTCGGCGATTCCTCCCTTATTTAAAATCATGCCACCAATAAGTTGCACGTCAAAATGTCTCTCCCCTAAAGTACGCCGAGCCGCTTCTCGCACGACAGCAAAAGCCTCCGGTAAAATCTGTTCTAAAGTCTCTCCAGCTTTTAATCTTTTCTTAAAATCTTGAGTTTTGGCCTTTAGATCCATATCCGATAAAGCCTTTATTTGCCCCTCTAGACCGTTTATTTGCAATACAATTGGCCAAAAAGGCTTAATGGCCTTCGTATATTTATCCCCAAAAATGGTCTTCAAAAACGACATAATATGAGCATCTTAACATATTTTGACACAAAAAAACATCCCGAGTTTCGGGATGTTTTTAAGTAAGTTATCGCTTGCTCTTCTTCTTACCTTTCTTTGCAGCTTTCTTCTTCTTGGTTGCTTTCTTCTTCTTTGCCATAATAGTTTATAAATTCAAAAATTATATATTAGTATTATTTTTAAATTTATTTAAATTAATTTTTTCCTAACGAGCCCATGATTTTCTTCGACCCGTGTTTTAAAAAAATCATTGAACTACTTACAATTTTATACTAAATAAAAATTAATACAAGAGTTTTTTAACAAATTAAAAATTTAACTGTGGATAACCCAAAAGTAAAAAATTAAGAAATTTTTTACTTTTGGGCAAGCTTTTTTCCTAATGAATTATTTCAACCTCATACTCAATCTCAATACCAGTTTTTTCTTTAACAATATTTTTAATTTTAGAGGCAAAATTAATTATCTCAGAGGCGGTGGCGCCACCAGAATTCACTAAAATAATTGGCTGTTTTTCATATAAATTAACCTTCCCTTCCTGATAGCCCTTCAAATGACAAATATTATCCAAAATCCAAGCCAAAGGCACCTTGACTTTCTCGCCAATATCAGAGAAACCAGGAATATTTTCATACTTTTCCTTCAATTCTGCATACTTCTCCGCACCAATGACTGGATTCTTAAAAAATGACCCCGCCGTACCTATTTTATGCCAATCCGGCAATTTCTCGGCTCGAATTTGAAGCACCGCGTCCCTAATTTTAGCAGGATTAATTTCGGCTACATTTACAAATTTATTCTTAAGACCAGCATAGTCTAAATTAAATAGCGGTTTTTTACTAAGTTCAAAATTAATCGTAGTAATAATGAACTTCTTATTTTTTTTAAAAAGACTACTACGATAACTAAATTGGCAATCCTTTTTTTTAAAAATAAATTCCTTACCATTAGTTAAATTGAAACCGGCCACTGAAACTAAATGATCTTTTATCTCCATTCCATAGGCCCCGGCATTTTGCACCACCGCCCCGCCTACAGTTCCCGGCACACCGGATAAATTCTCCAGACCAGCTAATTTCCTAATGACTGACAGCCCCATCACTTCATCCAATATTTCTCCAGCTCCCACCTCTAAAATTACCTGATCATTTTCCTGGTCTATAAACTTAATCCCTTTAATTTCATTTTTTAAAATTAATCCAACAAAACCATGATCAGATATTAAAAGATTAGATCCACCACCTAAAATAAATAAGGGGAGTTTTCTGGTTCTAGAAAAGGCCAAAGCTTCCATTAAATCCTCATCACTTTTTACCACAGCAAAATACCGGGCTGGTCCGCCAATTTTAAAGGTGTTAAAATCTTTTAATAATATGTTTTCCTGAATCTTGAGCATAATGTAAAAAAACCATCACCTTCAGCATATATTTTCTGGAGCATAGGTTTTTTTTGGAAAAAATCCTTCACACTCAGGCCGTCGCCTTCCGTGAGCCTCCTGAAAACACATGCTTCGGTTCAGGTTTTTTAATTTCCTCGCATTGATCATTTCCAATCAACGCCGGCGGAGCTAACTCCAAAACTAATGTCTTATATGAGTGCAACCGCCGGCTGTGATTAGAAACCATCAGAGGCACTTATATATAGTAGCACAGAACCACCTCGTCTCGCAAAGCCTCGCCACTTCTCCTTAGAAAAGGAGGAGATGCTGCCCAGAAATTCAGACACGCAAATCCCCACCGAAGTGGGGGCTTACGCAGACATTTGTTTGAGCTAGCATTGCTAGCACTCACTAAGACAGTATAGCATACTCTGATTAAAAAAGCAAGTTTTTTATTATTTACCAGTTTCCTTTAATAGAGTATCGTAAATAGATTTAGCCTGCTCATACCTGGTATCCAGTTCATAGGCGCTTTTAGCCTCGGCCAAAGCTTCTTCCTTCCTCCCTAAGGAATACAAGGCCTGAATCAATTCAAATCTCATAGCCTGCTTTTGTGGAGAAAGTTCAATGGCTTTTTGAATATAAGGTATAGCTATTTCTGAATTTCCAGTACTATTTAATAATGAACCTAGTAAAATATAATATCTAGCATCATCTGGTACTAATTCAATTTGCTTTTTTACTTCATCTACAGCCAGTGCCATAAAATCTTGCTTAATTTTTTGATCAACTTCTTTAGTCTTAATAACAGATGGGGTATAGCCAATCAATTGCTCGCGAATTTCCGAATCCCCCATTGATTTGTATGATAAAGCAGTCTTGAATGATTCCATACCGAGAGCAACTTGACCACCTTGCGTTAGTCTCAAAGCTCGAATTAAACTTTGATTAGCTTTAATTCCAGGAATATTCACAAAATAAACAGCAGCCCCAGTAAGAATTACAATCAGAGGAATTAAAATATAATTCTGATATTCTTCATTCGAAATGAAATCCGAAAAATAATTAAAAGACTTACCTCCCTCCTTATCCTCTACCAAACGTGAATGGATATAGGCTAAAATAGTAAAGAACATCAAATAACTTACCAAATTATCGAAGACGAAAATCGTCTGAAATAAATACCCAAGCAAAAGTCCAGAAATTAAACTTTTTTCAGTAATACTTAGATTATCCTTTCTAAACCACATTAAATATATGGCCAATCCAAACAATCCCAAATATGACAAAAAACCTAAAATTCCACCGGCCACCAAAAAGTCCAGTGGCGCATTATGAGCGCGATCAAACCAGGTCTCTTGACCATACAGACCAGGATCATAATACTTGTTGAAGACATAATTAAAACCCTCTTGACCCCAACCTAAAATTGGCTTTTCTTGAAATCCTTTCAAGGCTATTGGCCAAATTAATTGCCGAGCCTGACCGTTTAAATTACTCCAGGAAATTTCAGCCAATCTGGATAAAGTCGGATTATTTTTTACATATTCGGTATTCCTAGCCCCCATAAAAGCGATAATTGCAATCAGCACAGCAACAATTCCACCCAAAGCAATTTGCCTAATTACTTTTTTCTCCCCACCTGCCGATTCGTGGCGGGCAGGCTTTTCAAAAATGACAATCAATATAGCTCCGATAAAGATACCGCCAACCGCTCCGAGCAAAGCTCCACGTGAAGTACGATAAACGACATAAATAGAAAGAATAGAGACGGCTAAATAAATATAAAATAGAACATTAGCAAAAACCTTCTTAAAAATATGCCAATCAGTTAGATTTTTAACTAATATATCTTTATATAAAAGAATAAGGGTAAAAAAGAAAATAAACAGAAAATAAACAGCAATATAAATAGGATTACCAAGGGGACCAGAGAATCTGGCTTCGGTTGCTTTATCAAGACTGGTTACAGCCATCACTGCCCCAGCGGCCACATTGGCACGTAAAAACCATAACCATAATTTCTCCGTATTTAACATAGAGGAAAAAACTAAAAAATAAGCAAAAAGATGAGCAAAAGTGACCCAACCTTCCATTCGTTCATAATTGCTCCAAAAAGCCTTAAACGGAGCCACGGCATTAATATCAGCCATCAATAAAATAAAAACAAAAAGCCCAATTATTCCTAAAATCCAGGACCATTTCGGCCGGAACTGTTTATCCTTAATAATCAAAATTAGCCAAAGACCAAAAATAATTTCAACTAATATTCTAAAGACAAAAGCCTTGCCAGTAATGTAAGGAAAAAACGTACCATTGACCACAATAAAAGGAATAATTAATGTGCCATAAATACCCGCCCAAATACTGTATTTTAAAATATCTTTCATTTTACTTATCTATATTAAGCATTTGCTTTAATTTATCCTCGGGAATTTCCTTGCCCGAAAAAGTTTCTGCTTCAGAAATTTCAGCGGGTTTTGGCGATCCACCCTTTTTATCCTTGTTTAAATTCTGCAAAACTGCTCGAAGTTCAGCTAGACTTTTTTCATTGACCACTTTCTTCCCACTACCGTTCATATTATTAGGCTGATTATTATTCATTGGAGCTGGCTTAGCTTTCAACTCCTGTAGGGGTACAAAGTCATCGTCATTTGGTAAATCTGGTTTAGGCAAAACTGCCGGTCGTGGCTCTTCCCGCTTAAAAAATTTCGGTCTAGTCACTGGCACTGGTAATGTTTCCCTGCCCCGAGTCTGCTCAAGGGGTTTTTTCTCTATTATTTTATCATTCTTTCTATCATCCCTGATTGGGGTCTGGCCATTATTATGCCAATCAATAACTTCCTGTTCCACCCTGGCTCTATCTATGGCAAATTGCTTTCGCGACATATCTACCACATTTTGATAAAAAGAAGTTCCTGGTTCCTTGATTGGTGGCATAGTGGTGGCCGAAAAAGGCATAGAACTTACCCCATCAATCATTAATTTCAGATAAATTTGAGCAAAACCTAAATTTACCAAATCCTCGGCCGTAAATTGTGGAGCAAATTCCTTTTCTAACACCTCAGCATCAAAAGCCCCCACTCGAAAAGTAATCATAGTTCCGACGTTACCAAAAACCGCCGCCCGCACCTCCTCAGACATCTGCTCAATATACTGATGAGCAATGGTTAGATTTAATTTATATTTTCTGGCCTCGGATAAAATATCAGCAAAACTTTCATTAGCAAAAGATTGAAATTCATCCACGTAGAGATAAAAGTTGGGTAATTTTTGTAATTCTTTCTCTGATACATCAGCCCTAGACATAGCCGCTAGGTAAATTTTAGTGATAAACATGGAGCCGAGCAAATTAGCATTGGCTTCACCCACCCGGCCTTTGGATAAGTTAATAATAATAATTTTATTTTCATCCATCATCTTCCTTAAATCAAAAGAAGATTTAGGCTGGCCAATAATATTCCTAATCAAAGGATTAGAAGTAAATTGCCCGATTTTATTTTGAATAGCCGGTGTCGCTTCCGCGGCAAATTTATCGGTATATTTAGCAAATTCGTCCACCCAAAAAGATTTAACGGCCGGGTCTTTGATATTATCAACGATCTTTTTCCGATATTCCTTGTCGGCTAACATTCTATTTACCCCCAATAGAGTTGACCCAGGATATTCCAACAGGGCCAATAAGGTATTGGTTAAAATATATTCCATTCGGGCTGACCAGGCATCCACCCAAATCTTTTTAAAAGTAGACATTAATCCCGATACCACTAAATGCCTTTTATCATAACCAACGTCTTCTAAAACATTAAAAGAAATTGGGTTTTCCAAGTCAAAGGGAGCAAAATAAAGCACATCTTTAACTCGATGCTCCGGCACATAATTAAGCATCAATTCTGCCGTTTTGCCATGAGGATCAATAAAGGCCATACCCTCACCGTTGGCAATATCCTGGGCCGCCATATTTTCTAGCAGACAAGATTTACCCATACCCGTCTTTCCAATAACATAGACATGACGAGTTCGATCCTTGGCTTTAATACCAAATTCCACATTCTTATTTCGAGCATCCGCAAAGGCAAAAGTTGTGATTCTCTCTGGATCGTACATTTGATAATAGTATATCATACCACCTCGGCTATCGGAATAGCTGCACTGGCCTATGATACAGTTGACACTAGATTGAACATTGAAAACAATGAATACGTTGAAAATTACAGCCAATAATGCTTGGCTAGATGATATCAGAAATAATCATCTAAATAGCATGAAAAACA
>Ga0268280_1000846_pt1 | contig 22849 bp, 16 predicted proteins | sample saktaG_9_FD_190139 | JGI IMG/M metagenome (GOLD analysis project Ga0268280, IMG submission 190139) | Saline water microbial communities from Sakinaw Lake, British Columbia, Canada - sak_2011_5_24_40m | ecosystem: Environmental > Aquatic > Non-marine Saline and Alkaline > Saline ... | reverse complement strand
GCTTACTTCACGCATCGCTTCTATGGTTGAGCTTGTGCGCGATGTCGATTATATTCCGACCTCTACCGAGGCCGAAGCGCTTATATACGAAAATGGCCTGATAAAGCATCTGGAGCCAAAATATAATGTCGCTCTGAAGGACGGTAAGAGCTACCCGATGCTGAAATTGACGGCAAATGAACGATTCCCCCGACTATTTATAACCCGCCAGAAAAAAGATGACGGCGGGCTTTACTATGGGCCGTATTCCAACGCGAAGCTTCTCCGGCAGGCGGTCATATTTTTAAGACAGATATTTCCGCTTAGAAGTTGCGGCAAGATAGGGAAAAAGATATGTCTCGATTATCATATAAAACAGTGCCTGGGACCATGCGAAGGAAGGGTGGATGACCGGATATACGGAGAGATAGTTTCGGAACTAAAATTGTTTCTTCAGGGCCGGCGCCGGGAGCTTGTAGATACTATCGCCTCGAGAATGAGGGAGGCCGCCAAGGCGGAAAATTTTGAGCTTGCCTCAAAATACAAGACAAGATTAGAGACTCTGTCTACGGTCAGAGGTGGCGCTGTTGCGTATACTCCTTCCGGAGAATTGGATGAATTGAAAAATATCCTCATATTGTCAAAGCCCCCCGAGACGATAGAGGCGTTCGACGTATCGAACATAATGGCCGAAGCCGCGGTCGGGTCTATGATATATTTTTACAAGGGGCTTCCGAAAAAGAGCGAGTATCGCAAATTCAGGATAAAGACGGTCTCCGGGGTGGACGATTACGCTATGATGAGGGAGATCGTTCGCAGGCGTTATTCCAGGATATTGAAGGAGAGCGGAAAGCTGCCGGACCTTATTTTGATAGACGGAGGCAGGGGCCATCTATCGGCGGCCTGTGATGAACTCGAGATGCTCGGCCTTTTCAGATTGCCGGTCGTGAGCATAGCAAAAGAGTTTGAGAAGCTTTACATGAAGGGCAGAAAAGACCCCATAATCCTGCCTCCGGAGTCCAAGGCGCTCCATCTTCTCCAGAGAATAAGGGATGAGGCTCACCGCTTCGCGATATCGTACCATAAGCGCCTGCTGTCCAAGAGGTATAAGTAGGGGGTTTTCCTCTGAAAAGTCTCTTGCGGACAGAGGAATTGACTGCTATAATTCATTAAAAGGATATTTTTGTGATAGATGAACTTAAAGCTGAATTAAAATCTCTCCAGGGGCTCGCGGATAGCCTCAGGGTGTATCTTTGACGTTCCTGCCAAGGCGAAGAGAATAGCCGAACTCGAAACTCAAATAGAAGATCCGGATTTTTGGAAGAACGAAGAAGCCTCAAGAGCTGTATTGAAAGAGCTGAAAGAACTGAGGTCGAACGTGGTTGGCTATAACGCTCTGGAGACGGAGCTTAAAGATCTCAAGGATATTATCGAGATAGCCGGCCCGGATGACGCATCGAGCCTGGAACATTTTAAAAATGATATCGCGCGCCTTAAAAAGAAGATGGAGGCGCTGGAATTTAAGACTCTTTTGAGCGGTGACGCAGATAAGTCAAACGCTATTCTTAGCATAAATGCCGGGGCGGGAGGCACAGAATCATGCGATTGGGCCGCGGTGCTCCTGAGGATGTATACCAGATGGGCCGAAGATAAAGGCTACGCGATCACTGTAATCGATACGATGGCCGGCGAAGAGGCCGGCATAAAGAATACCACTATAATAATAAAAGGGGAGTATGCGTACGGCTACCTTAAATCCGAATCGGGGGTTCACAGACTGGTCAGGATATCCCCGTTCGATTCGAATTCCCGCCGGCACACGTCCTTCGCTTCGGTCGATGTCATACCCGAAGTGGCCGATGACATACAGATAGATATTAAAGAGGATGATCTCAGGATAGATACATATAGGGCCGGAGGCAAGGGCGGCCAGCATGTCAATAAGACGGATTCGGCGGTAAGGATAACGCACATCCCTTCCGGGATAGTAGTCCAGTGCCAGAGCGAGAGATCCCAATTTAAAAATAAATCGACATCCATGAAGATATTGAAAGCCAAGCTTTATGAGGTCGAAAGGATGAAAAAATCAAAAGTGATCGAAAACGCGTATGACTCCAAAAAGGAGATAGCTTGGGGCAGCCAGATAAGGTCGTACGTGCTTCATCCTTATTCGATGGTAAAGGACCACAGGACGCTCCATGAGACCGGGAAGTCCGATGCCGTCCTAAACGGAGAGATAGACGGTTTTATAGAAGCCTACCTTAAAGAGACGCAGAAACTAAAAGCGCAGGGCAAGAGATAATGATAAATTTTATACTTAAAAAGATAATGGGCACGCAGAACGAGCGGCTGGTGAAACGTCTCAGGCCTTTGGTTGACCAGATAAACGCTTTTGAGCCGGCGATATCGAAGCTGACGGACGTCGAGCTTAAGGCGAAGACGGGAGAGTTTCGCTCCAGAATATCCGCTTCGCGCAAGGATCACGCGGACGAAATGGCCCAGATGGATCTTGCTTATAAAGATTCCACCTCTCCGGATGAGAAAGAGAAGATAAAGAGGCGCCTGCGCGATCTTAAGAACAAAATATTTGAAGGCGTTCTGCCGGAAGCCTTTGCCGTAGTTCGAGAGGCCTCCAAACGAACAATAAAGCTGCGCCATTTTGATGTCCAGCTCATGGGCGGTATAGTGCTGCACGAAGGCAAGATAGCGGAGATGACTACGGGTGAAGGAAAGACGCTTGTGGCTACGCTTCCCGTATACCTTAACGCCCTCACCGGCGAAGGAGTGCATGTAATAACGGTGAATGACTATCTGGCAAAACGCGACAGGGAGTGGATGGGGCCGATCTATGAATTTCTCGGGCTGACCATAGGCGTAATACAGCACGATATGAATCACAAGGATAGACAGGCCGCATACGCCTCGGACATAACATACGGAACAAATAACGAATTCGGATTTGATTATCTGCGCGATAATATGGTAGTGCGCAAAGAGGATATGGTCCAGAGGCAGCTTAATTACGCGATAGTCGACGAAGTGGACTCCATACTGATAGACGAATCGAGGACCCCGCTCATAATATCCGGCCCGGCGGAAGAATCGACCGATAAATATTACACGATAAACAAGATCATTCCCCGCCTTAAAGGAAAAATAATAACCGATAAAGACGAGATGGACGCAAAGTACAAAGGAAAAGATATAGAAAAAGGGATCGACTATATAGTTAACGAAAAAAATCATACCGCGAACCTGACTGAAGAAGGGGTCGTGAGGTGCCAGGAGCTTATAGGCGTTAATAATCTGTACGACGATTTACAATCGGAGTGGGAGCATCACATAAGGCAGGCTATAAGGGCTCATAGGCTTTACGCAAATGACGTAGATTATGTTGTAAAGGACGGCGAAGTTATAATAGTCGATGAATTTACGGGCCGCCTTATGCCGGGCAGGCGTTGGTCTGACGGGCTCCATCAGGCCGTAGAGGCAAAAGAGGGCGTGAAGATAGAGCGCGAGAACCAGACGCTGGCCACGATAACGTTCCAGAATTATTTTCGCATGTACAAAAAACTGGCGGGCATGACCGGTACGGCTGAAACTGAGGCCGGAGAGTTCCTGAAGATCTACGGGTTGGATGTAATGGTGATGCCTACGAATAAATCGATGTCCAGGACTAACCACCCCGATGTCATATACAAGACTGAACGAGAAAAGTTCAATGCCGTCTGTACTGAGATAACTGAACTTAATAAGATAGGCCGCCCGGTCCTCGTAGGGACTATATCCATAGCGAAGTCGGAGAAAGTTAGCGATCTTTTGAAGCGCATGGGCGTGATACATCACGTATTAAATGCCAAGTATCACGAGATGGAGGCCGAGATAATAAAGAAGGCCGGCCAAAAATACGCGGTAACTATCGCGACGAATATGGCGGGCCGAGGAACGGATATAGTCTTAGGCGAAGGCGTAGCCGGCCTGGGCGGGCTGCATGTTCTCGGGACAGAGCGGCATGAGGCGCGCCGTATCGATAACCAGCTGCGCGGACGTTCCGGCAGGCAAGGCGACCCGGGCTCGAGCAGGTTCTTTCTTTCGCTGGAAGACGATCTGATGCGAATATTCGGCTCCGACCGGATAATGGGTATAATGAATAAGCTTGGGATGGAAGAAGGGCAGGATATACAGCATCCGTTCATAACCAAGGCCATAGCGACGGCGCAGAAGAGAGTCGAGGATCATAACTTTGAAATAAGAAAACACCTTCTCGAATATGACAACGTTATGAACAGACAGCGAGAGGTTATATATGAAGAGAGGCGCAGAATACTTTTTGGTGAGGATATAAAATCTTATATACGCGAGATAATGGATGAAGTATTGGAATACGCCCTTGATACTTATCTGGATGAAAAATCTAGGGTCGACGAGTGGGATTTTGAAGGATTGAGGCAATATCTCGAATCCAGATTATCGGTAAAGATCGGCGATATGAATATTGAAGAGTCCGGGCGTGTCGATATCCGTAACGCGGTGCTGGAGCGTATCGAAAAGGCCTATGACGAAAAAGAGGCCGCGATCGGAGTGGATATGGCGCGGTATATGGAGCGCATGATACTTCTGCAGGTCGTAGATTCGAGATGGAAAGACCATCTATATTCCATGGATAGTCTCAGAGAAGGCATAGGTTTAAGGGCTTATGGTCAGAGGGATCCGCTCATCGAATACCAGCACGAGGCCTACGCGATGTTTTCTGATATGATAGACCGTATTAAGGAAGAGACTTTGGAATATCTCTTCAAGATAAAAGCTGTAAATAAAGACGAAGAAAAACCTGTCTTCAATGCCGCCAGGCAGAGCCTTGTGCATGAGGAGAAGACCCAGTTCGCGGATATTCCCACAACTGAATCCAATGAGGCCGTTTCTTACAAGGGGCAGCTTCCTGAAGGCCGCGTCGAGACCTACCACAGGGGAGATCCTAAGGTAGGCCGGAACGATCCATGCCCATGCGGCAGCGGAAAGAAATATAAAAAGTGCTGCGGAGTATGACCTATCAGATAATACTCGCCATCGCGTCCTCGTTTCTTCTTATTCTGTCTTTTCCCAATTTCAATCTCACATATCTTGCCTGGATAGCGGTATTGCCGCTCTTATTCGCTCTCGATGGAAAGGCCCTGCGAAGAGCTTTCGGTATATCATATCTGGCCGGCGTCTTATTCTTTCTGGGGGTTGGCTATTGGCTTATTCATGTAACCTTGCCAGGCATGATCGGCGTCGTATTATTTATGGGGCTGTATTTTGGACTTTTCGCCGCGATACTGAATTATGCATTGCCGGTTCCGGGTTATCGCGCCATGTTCTTTATTCCGGCAGCCTGGGTTACGATGGAATGGCTCCGATCCACGCTGTTGGGCGGATTCGGTTGGTCGCTTCTGGCTCATTCCCAGTCCCGTAATCTGCCCATCATACAGATTGCCGATATTACCGGAGCCTACGGGGTAAGCTTTATGATATTGCTTGTGAACGCGGCGATATTTTTGACCTTTAAGGATATTCGCGCTAAAAAGTTTAAAAAAATACCGTATCTTTTAGTAACGGTATTTATTCTTTATGTATCCGTTGCGTACGGTATATTGAGGGTAAAGAATATATTTACCGGGCAGAGCATCCGCGTGGCGGTCGTCCAGGGAAATATCCCGCAGGACAAGAAATGGGACGCCGAATTCGCCGCTGAGATATTATCTAAATACGAGCGTCTTACCAAAGATTCGTCCAAAGAAAAGCCGGATCTCATAATATGGCCAGAGACGTCGGTGCCGGGATATCTAGGCAAGGAGAAGGTCCTATCTGAGCGCATGAGAGCCCTGGCAGAATCGGTTGAAACCCAGATACTTGCAGGCGCGCCCACTGAAAAGGGGGCGAAAGCGGCCTACTATAACAGCGCGATACTGTTTTCCGCTGACGGGAGGGTGATCGATCAGTATGACAAGATCCATCTGGTTCCGTTCGGGGAGTATCTGCCGCTTAAGGCCATCTTCTCTTTTGTGGAGAATTTCGCGCCTTCGCCCATAGGAGATTTCTCACCCGGCAGGGATTATAAAGTATTTAAGTTCATGATCGAGAGGGGCTCCGCGGAAAAAGATATAGGCTGGAAACTTATAAAGAAGGTGAAGTTTTCGTGCCTCATATGTTTCGAGGACATATTCCCGGACATGGCCAGAAAATTCGTTAAGAATGGCGCGGCCTTTCTTGTTAATATAACAAATGACGCGTGGTTTGGTCGTTCGAGCGCGCCGTACCAGCACGCCCAATGTTCAATATTCAGGGCTGTGGAGAACAGGGTCAATGTCGTAAGAGCGGCGAATACCGGGTTGTCTTGTTTTATCGATCAGAAGGGTAAGATTACCGACGCCGTTTCATCAGGCAATAAAGAGTTGTTTATTGAAGGTTACCGTTCTCGCGATATCATATTGACCCCAACGAGGACGTTCTATACATCGTACGGCGATATATTCGCGTACGCCTGCATTCTTTACACGCTATATTTTATTATGAATCGCAAACGCCGCTCGAGAAAAGGCTAAGGGGTATGGGTATTAAATTATCATTTCCTCGTTACGGTAAATATACGGATTTGCTCTCCGAACTTTGTACGAATCTGGGTGTGGATATCATAGCACCTCCTCCGATAACAAAGCGCACAGTAGAATTAGGCACTAAATACGCGCCTGGGGATATCTGCTATCCATTTAAGATCACGCTCGGCACCATGATAGAGGCTGTTGAGCAGGGCGCAGATACGATTGTCATGGCCAATTCGGACGGATGGTGTATTTTGCGATGCTACGCCGCGGTGCAGGAAGAGATAATGAAGAGCAGGGGGTACAAATTTTCGATGCGCGCAATCAATATCCGCAAGCCCATAAAGTTTTTCCTGGATATCAGGCGGATAGTTCCCGGTCTTTCCCCGCTTACCCTTATAATTGAGATGGTAAGATTTTTCAGGAGGGCAAAGGAATTAGATGATGCTGAGAAAGACGTAAATAAGGACTCCGACATCAGGATAGGAATCATAGGCGAAGTATTTGTCTGTAACGAGAATACGGTCAATATGGATATAGTAAAAAAATTACAGCATATGGGGATCTTCGTCGACAGGTGGCTCTGCCTGTCCAATAACGTAGTGATGCTTTTTAAGGATATGTTCGGGTTGAGCGGAGCGAATAAATACAGCAGGATCGCAAAAAAATATTTTCCGATTAGAATCGGTGGCCACGCCAATGAGAACCTGGTTAGGTTGATAAAATATGTAAAAGAGGGCTACGATGGCGCGATAATGCTCAGGCCTTTTGCCTGTAGCCCCGAAACGGTTATAGAACCGATAGTGGAGCGTATAAGCAGAGATCATAATATGCCGGTATTGAACTTAAGTATCGACGAATCGACGCTCGAGACGCATTTTCAGACGCGGGTGGAATCATTCGTCGATATGCTCAGGATGAGAAAGGCTGCCAGGTGAGGTCCTTCTTAGGCATAGATGTAGGGTCAGTATCCGTTAAGATGGCGGTTTTGGATGAAGAGAAGAATGTTCTGGCCAGCGTTTACCTGGATACGGCCGGTTCGCCGATCAAGGCATTGAAACAGGCCCTGGACCAGATAAGAGAAGACTCGGGAAGACTTGGATTTCAGGTAAAAGGCGTAGGCATTACGGGCAGCGGGAGAAAAATAGCGTCGTTTCTTATAGGGGCCGATGTCGTCAAAAACGAAGTAACTGCTCAGACGATAGCAGCTTTGCACTATGATCCGAAAGTCTCATCCATAATCGAGATCGGAGGGCAGGATTCAAAGGTGATACTTTTGGAAAGCGGAGTGCCCGTCTGGTTCAATATGAATACATTGTGCGCGGCCGGTACCGGATCATTTTTGGCATCACAGGCAAGCCGGCTTAAGATACCGGTCGAGGAATTCGGCGAATACGCGTCCCGTTCCGGATTAAAGGTGAATATCGCCGCGAAGTGCACGGTATTTTCGGAAAGCGATATGATACATAAGGCCGCGCTGGGATGTAAGAAGGAAGATATAATAAACGGATTGTGCGAGGGGCTTGTTAGGAACTTTATAAGCAATGTCGCGAAAAACCGGCCGCTCGGAGATCCGGTGATTTTTGTGGGAGGAGTGGCGTCAAACCGCGGGGTCGTAGAGGCTTTTGAGCGCGAGCTTGGGCGAAAAGTCACGGTGCCTAAAGATCACAAGATCACAGGATGCGTGGGGGTCGCTATTTTAGCTATGAGAGAGAATACGGATCACACTAAGTTTAAAGGATTTGGATTGGCCAAGGACGACATAAAAACAGATTTTTTCGTTTGCCCGGATTGCCAGAACAGGTGCGACATCACCAGTATCTTAGTTAATGACGCCGCGGCCGGCCATCTCGGATCCAGGTGCGAAAAATACAATGAGAAAAAATGGTAAATTAAATAGAGTGCCTGATCCTGTTTTTAAGGAGCCATGAAGATAAAGTTTATCGAACCATCCACATATACTGAATATAATAAGCTCTATAAAACAGAGAAGGTACTCATGCCTTCTCTCACTTTCCCTCTTCTTGCCGCCTTAACCCCCGCTGATATTGACATATCGATAATAAGTGAACATCTTGAGGATATCGATTTTGACGAGAAAGTCGATCTGGTCGGTATAACAGCATATACACCGCAAATATTAAGAGCTTATGAAATAGCTGACGAATATAAAAGGCGGGGCGTGCCTGTTGTCATGGGCGGCATACATGTTTCCATGGAGCCTGAGGAAGCGGCGGAGCATGCAAATACAGTAATTGTCGGAGAAGCCGAAGATACGTGGCCGGAATTTATAGATGATTTTAGAAGAGGCTCAGGGAAAAAATTATATGTGGCGAAGAAAAAACCCTCATTAGCCCATACCCCAATTCCGCGATTTTCATTGCTGAATAAAGATAGATACCTCCTAATGGATAATACCTGGGTAAATAGATTTCTCCCTCTCCCGATGCTCCCGATCCAAACTGCCCGAGGATGTCCACATTCCTGTGATTTTTGCTCTGTCTCTATTTTCTGCGGGACAACCTACAGGCCAAGACCAATTAGCGAGGTTGTTAATGAAATAGTAACGCTTGGTTCAAAAGGTTGGTGTTTTGTTGATGACAATATTTTTGCTAATCCTGAGCGCGCAAAAGAATTGTTTAACAAACTGATTCCTTTGAAAATTACCTGGATCGGCTTCGCTAATGTAAACGCTTCTGATGACAGGGAGTTAATCCGGCTTGCTCGGAAAAGCGGATGCATAAGTATTATTATAGGCTTAGAAAGCTTAGACAGTAGAAGTATTAAATCGGTGAGTAAAACCATGAACAAAATTGATCACTATGAGAAAAATATAAAGGCGTATCATAGAGAAGGTATTGCCTTAACGGTAAGCATGATATTTGGATTTGATGGCGAGGATGAAATAGCTATTAAAGAGGCGTATGATTTTTTAACCAAAAATCATGTTTCCTGCGCATTTTGGTGGCCCCTGACACCTTTTCCCGGGACACCTTTAATAAAGCGGTTAAAGGAGGCCGGTAGATTAAAATGCGATAAATGGTGGCTCAATCCTGAGCTGGTAGTGAAAAATAGTTTATTTAAGTTTGACGGCAAAGAACTTCCGGAGGAGCGAACTGTTAAAAATAATATCAATTATTATTATAAAAAATTTACTTCATTGAAAGACATGTTTAATAGATGCCTATTCTTCCCCCCACAACGTTTTCTGCTAAGCATCTATCTAAACTTGACGCTAAGGAAAGGCTTTATCCCATACGATGAAATAGGCCCGGGCAAATTATCTTAACTATTGTAATGTATGAGGATAATTTTAATCACTATGCGCATGGAAACCGATGCGCCGCTTCGGTTTTTCAGGTGGCGTTAAAAGCTCTCTTATCGCGTCAAAGACGATCTTGAATTGACTATCATATTTTTCTTCCATGGCAATAATCTTTCTTTTTAAGTCCTCGTGGGACATTAATAATTTTCTTAATTTGGTAAATGTTCTTATGATCTGTATATTGACCAGTATAGCCCGTTTACTATTAAGTACGCTCGAAAGCATTGCAATGCCTTGTTCGGAGAAGGCATAGGGGAGATATTTAGCATGTCGACCTCTTTTTAAGGTGCCAGTTTGGCACCTTAAAACCTTATATTCTTCCCTGCTAAGCTTAAACATAAAATCGCCTGGAAACCGCTCAAGGTTTCTATTGACAGCGCGCTTAAGTTGTTTTGTTTCGACGTTGTATAGCAGGGCAAGATCATTATCTAACATGATTTTCTCGTTGCGAAGAAAAAATATCTTACTTTCTACGGTTTCCTGAGGAATCAAAAATGTCACGAGTGTTCTTTTATTTTTATTCATAATTTAATCCTTCCCTGGGATTGGAGGTGCCAAATTGGCACCTCCAATCTTTTTAACCTGTCACAAAATTGACCGGTCGTCGCTATCCCCACAAATTCCTGTCCAGGCTTCGGTATGAGATTGCTTCAGAAATGTGATGCGCCTCTATAATATCCTTGCCATCCATGTCGGCGATGGTGCGCGAGACTTTAAGGATCTTGTCGTAGGCCCTGGCCGATATACCGAGTTCCAGTATCGCGAGTTTTAACAACTCTTCGGCTTCTTTATCCAGCACGCAATATTTGTCCAACCCTTTCGATTCCAGATGAGAGTTAAAATATATGCCATCATTCTTATATCTGTCACCCTGAACGTTTCGGGCCAGATCTACGCGTTTTCTTATCTCTTCCGAAGGTTCTCCACATCTTTTATCGGTAAGGCTCTCGAATTTTAATCTCGGCGCCTCCAGGTGTATGTCGATCCTGTCCAACATGGGGCCGGATACCTTAGACAGATATCTCTGTATCTGATAAGGCGTGCAATTACACGGTTTTTTCGGATCCGTAAAGTATCCGCACGGGCAGGGGTTCATCGCGGCTACGAGCATGAATTTGCACGGATACGTAAGAGTGCTCGCGACCCTGGCGATAGTTATGGAGCCCTCCTCGAGAGGCTGCCTCAGCACCTCGAGCACACTTTTTTTGAATTCCGGGAATTCGTCCAGGAAGAGTACTCCGTTATGCGCCAGGCTTATTTCTCCGGGTGATGGATTGGTCCCGCCGCCGACTAAAGCGGCGTCGGATATAGTGTGGTGCGGCGAGCGGAATGGCCTGGTTCCGACCAGTCCTTTATTATGCCCCAAAAGACCCGCTACGCTATGGATCTTTGACGTCTCGAGGCTCTCCTCGATGGTCATGCCGGATAGTATGGTCGGCAGACGCTTAGCCAGCATGCTCTTTCCAGACCCCGGCGGGCCGATGAGGATCACATTATGGCCTCCGGATGCGGCGACCTCGAGGCCGCGCTTCACATGCTCCTGCCCCTTTACATCGGAGAAGTCCGTTCTATATTTGGAGTTTCGTTTTAATAAGACCTCTCCGACATGTTCTTCTTTCTTTATTTCGAGTTTTTTGTTTATAAAATCAACGACGTCTTTTAAGTCTCCGATCGCATACGCCTCTATGTCTTTTACGGTAGCCGCTTCCTTAGAGTTCTCCTTAGGAAGGATGTACTTCTTTTTTTTAAGCCTGTTCATCGCCATGGCTATAGGAAGCGCGCCTCTTATAGGTTTTAATTTTCCATCTAAGGATAGTTCACCGCAAAAAATCGTGTCTTCTATTAACGTATGGTCGATCGCGCCTTCGGAGGCGAGTATCGAAAGGGCTATCGGCAGATCGAAAGATGTTCCCTCTTTTTTTATGTTCGCCGGAGCCAGATTTATGACTATACGTTTAGAGGGAAATATAAAACCCGAGTTTTTTATAGCGTGCTTTATCCGGTCGCGGGATTCCCTCACCGCGGTATCGGGAAGCCCTACGATGTCGAGGCCCGGCAATCCTCCGCCGGTGCCCGTCTCGACTATGATCTCGTGCGCATCGACCCCCATAACGCACGCCGAATATATTTTAGCTATCATTCAGGCCTCCTTAATAGGATGCATTTTCCACGGCGCTCTCGATAAGCTCTATCGATTCCAGTCTATATTTGCGATCGAGCCTCACCGAGACCACATCTATTCTCCAACTACAATCCAATAGTCGCTTCATTTTCAGGAATATGAGAGCGTTCTTTATTATGTGCCTCTGCTTTAACCCGGTCACCGCCAGATACGGGGGGCCGAGAGAATCCGTCGTTCGGGTTTTTATCTCGATAAAGACTATATGGTTTCCAATTTTAGCGATAGCGTCCAATTCGCCAAAGATAGTTCGAAAGTTCGTATGCATGATACGATAACCTTTCTTTTTAAGGAAACCTATAGCGGCTTTCTCGCCGATCTTCCCGACAACCTGATTCTCCCGGCCCATGTGGTATTAACCTCCGTACGCCTCAAGGACGAGTCTTTCGATCTCGTCCTTGATCTCCCTTTTAAGCGGTATTATCGTGTTATACCACTTGCCGTCTTTGCCCTCCTCTCGCGGCATGCTGACGAAGAGCCCTTTTTCGCCCTCGACTACTCTTAAGCCCTTAATCACTAGGCTGTCGAGCACCGAAAGATCGCAGAAGGCCTTAGTCGAGCCTGTCCCTTCAAGCTTATGCAGGCGGCTTACTTCCAGTTTCAGGTTCTTATCTGCCATTTTTCTCACCTCCTCTCCGAGGGCGATAACTCCCCTCATATATAAAGACGTAAGAAATGGCAAGAAAGTTGCAAATATTTTAAAATATATTTTATTTTCCGACGGAGGAGAGTTGCCGCGAAGAAATTAAAATCGCGCCTTTCGATCCTCTTTTTTGAAGCCGGACAGGATCCGCGAGACTTCCTTATCTTCGCCCCGTTTCCAGGCTTCGTGTATCATGACCAGCGTCTTTGTGGTCCTTGAGTCCGCTATCCATTTCATGCCAAAGAGGAGAGTAGCCACGAGAGACTGAATAAAAAATCGCGGTATGGCGAAAGATATTGCGAACGAGACTACCGCGATGACTAAATATATATTTGGCATCTTAAAAAAACCCCTCCTGTTTTTGCGACTCCGGTCCTTGCGGAACTTCTCCACGGCTTCATCGGCCGCTAACGCCGCGGCCAGGCATTCATCGCACGAAGATAAATGGGCTTCGATACGACTTCGTTCCGTTTCCGGGATCGAGGCGTCAAGAAAGCCTGCCAGCGCCGCTTCGTTTGGATGCATAAACCCTCCTCATATATAAAGACGTAAAAAAATACCAAATAGTTGCAATTATTTTAAAATTCTTTTTAATTTCGCCCTGGCTCGCTTTATGTGGCTTGCCACGGTTCCTCTGGGCATATTAAGTATCCGTGCTATTTCATTGTATTTTTTGTTATGAAATATCAGGAGCTTCATTATAAGTTTCTCTTTTTTCAAAAGACATCCAAGGGCGCTCTTTACTTCATCCGCGATCTTATCTTCCGACGGATCCCTGGGGCCGGGCTCCGCAGCCCGCCCGATGCCGCTATCTTCCGATTCCTCGTCCATAGCGTCTCCCAGCGGCTCGAGCTTATCCATGCCGGAAGCCTTTATCGCGCGCAGATATTCCACAGCCGTATTGCCTGAGACTATCGCAAGCCAGTAGGATATGTCGGCCCGGTTTTTGATCTCGGACAATTTTTGCCCCACCCAGACAGAGGTTAATACATTCTGGTATATGTCTTCTATATCCTGACTTGGCAGACCGATCCCGTAGCGTCGTATTCTGCAGGATATGGCCGTGTGTATAAGGGGGGAGTACTTTAGAACCAGGCTTTTCCAGGCCGATACGTCTCCCGCGATGCAGGCTTCGACCATCCCTGAATCGTCCGCCCCGTTAGATATGCCCATGGAAAGCATAGTAACATATTATTGAACAAATATCAAATATAATTTGATGTTTAATCAAATATAGGGTCCGACGTCCGGAAGAGGCGAATTTGGCATATCCCGGGGCCGGGATTTGACATATATTGGTTATAAGGGTATACTCTAATATACTATAATACATATAATGATGGTGGTATGTGTGAAATTGTTGCGGGGCCGGCTCCTCTTAAGTGCAAATACAGGCGGAATAAGTGGATAAGAACTATCTGGTAGATGATAAATATTCGATCAAAGACCTGGTCGACCTGGAAAAGCTTCGTATTATATTTGAGAAATTTACCCAGGTTACCGGATTTACGGTCGGCTTTCTGGATCATCCGGGCCTCAATGTGCTTATCGCCACAGGGTGGAAGGATATCTGCACGAAATTTCACAGATCTTGTCCCGTGTCTTTTGAAAACTGCAGGAAGAGCAATTCGCATCTTCTAGATCAATTAAATACACCCGGACAGCTGGTGATAGAATCCTGCGAGAACGGCCTTGTGGATTGCGCTACGCCCATCATAGTTAATGGCAAGCATATCGCGAGCCTCGCGACGGGGCAGCTTTTACTAAAAGAGCCGGATATTGAATTTTTCAAAAAACAGGCAAAGGCCTTCGGTTTTGATGAGCGCGAGTATCTCAAAGCTCTCAAGGAGATTCCTGTTGTATCCGAAGAAAAATTAAAGATCGTGACATCTCTTCTGGGAGAGATAGCTACCATGATATCGGATATGGGGCATATCAATCTTATATCGAAGGAGGAGGCGGCCCAATTACAGAATGAAATATCCGAACGAATTAAAACGGAAGAGGAACTGAAGAATACGGAATTCAGCTATCATACGATATTCGAGGCGGTTAACGACGCTATATTTGTAAACGCCATCGATACCGGCGCGATACTTGACTTAAATAACAGGGCCTGCGAGATGTTTTGCTATTCTCGGGAAGAGATGATGTCCTTAACCGTCAATGATATAAGCGCCGGATACCCCCCTTACTCCCAGAAAGAGGTTTTTGAGTTCATGAAGAAAGCGGACGAGGGCGAGCCTCAGATGTTCGAATGGCTATGTAAGGATAAAGCCGAGAGATTGTTCTGGACTGAGATTAATTTAAAACGCGCAGTGGTAGGGGGTAAATACATACTGCTTGCCATAGTCAGGGATATCAGCGAACGGAAAGAGGCTATCCATAAACTTAACAGGATAAATGATGTATTTTTGAATTTCGGATCGGATCCTCTTGAGAATATAAATCGCCTTACCGCGCTTTGCGGAGAGCTTTTGAAGGCAGACTGCGCTCTCTATAATCGTGTTGAGGCCGGGATGATGACATCGTGCGGCCAATGGAACGTCCCTCAGGGGTTTAAATCCGTTGACAAGCCCGAAGGGCACATATGTTACGACGTGATAAAAGGCGGCGTCGGGCAGGTCGTTGTAATACAAGACCTTCAGAATACCGGGTACGCCGTTACGGACCCTAATGTCGGCCAATACAAACTGAAGACATATATAGGCTGCCCCGTTCAGTTCGGAGGAGAATATGTGGGTTCTTTATGCGTCGTCTACCAGCACGATTTCACGCCTACTGAAGACGATAAGAACGTCGTCGGCATAATAGCATCGGCCATAGGCGTGGAGGAGGAACGCAGGAGTTCCGAAGAAGTATCGCGCCTGTCCCACTTCGCGATGGATCGCGCTTCCGACCCGGTTTTCTGGGTCGATAACGAGTCCAGGATACTTTACGCCAATGAATCCGCCAGCGCTTTATTCGGCTACTCCACGGAAGAGCTGAAAGCCATGACGGTCGGAGATATAGCGCCCGATTTTAAACAACCACGGTGGACGGTCAGTTGGGATAGGGCTAAAAATAATCCATCGCTTAAAGTGGAAGCGGTATCCCGCAATAAGGACGGTAAGTTATTCCCCGTAGAAGTGACCATAAACTACATAAAATATGACGGGGACGAATATATCTGCGCTTTCGTAAGAAATATAACAGAGAGGAAACTCGCGGAAGCAAAATTGCTGGATGAAGATAAATTTTTGACCAATATATTTTCGAGCATACAGGACGGACTTAGCGTGCTCGATAAGGACATGAATATATTGCGCGTGAATTCGACGATGGAAAAGTGGTATGGGCACGAGATGCCTCTTATCGGGAAAAAATGCTACGAAGCGTATCACAAGAGAAGCGAGCGCTGCAAGATCTGCCCCACAGAAAGAGCCATACAGAGCGGGCAAACGGCCTATGAGATCGTCCCCAGGATCGGGATGCACGGAGAGACGATCGGCTGGCTTGATCTGTATAGTTTTCCGATGTTGGATTCGGCGACGGGCGAGCTTAAGGGCGTAATCGAATACGTCAGAGATATCACCGAAAAAAAGAACGCCGAGGAGTCGATAGTAAAACGCGATTATCAGCTCGAGATCCTCTCGCGCACCAGCCAGCACATAAACGTCGTCCTCGAAGTGTCGGTTATTTTAAGGACGGTCGTGGCCGCGGCGATGGAACTCGTAGATGCCACTGTCGGTGGAGGCGGGCTTCTTTCCGGGGATAAGATCGAATTTAAAGAGTTCAATAATATGGGGAAGGTTGAGCATGTAAATTACGCTTTTACGGTCGGAGAGGGAGCGCCGGGATGGAATTCCGGATCGATCAAGCCGTATCTATCCAATGATCCGGGGCACTTGCGAACGATAGCCCGGCCTATTAATGAGATCGCGGAGATCTACAATATCATCATAGTCCCGATAATAAGCGCGAAAGGCGCCCTTCTGGGATGTTTTGAGATAGCCAATAAAAGCGATCGTGCGCCGTTCGACAGCCAGGACGTCTTTATGTTACAGGGTCTCGCCGCCGCCGCTTCGGTATCGCTTGAGAACGCGAGGATGCTGGAATCGGAAAAGAATTCATCGCTTGCCCTGCGGCACGAGAGGGACCTGGCCAACACTTATCTTAATGTAGCCGGAGTTATAATAGTTGCTATAGGGAAAGATAAAAAAGTCATATTGATCAACAACAAGGGCTGTGAGATATTGGGCTATAGCAGGGAAGACATCATCGGCAAAGACTGGTTTGAGAACTTCGTGCCGAAGAGAATACGGGAAGAGGTCGCGGAAGCGTTTTGCAAAATAATATCCGGAAAGTCCAAATTCGGGGAGTATGCCGAGAACCCCGTCCTGGGCAAAGGCGGAGGGGAGAGGATGATCGCCTGGCGCAATACTCTCTTGAGGGACGCCGATGGAAAAATAATCGCGACTCTATCTTCGGGCGGTGACATAACGGACAAGAAGAAGGCCGAAGAGGCGCGAATTTATCTGAATAAGGAACTGGAAAAGTCAAACAGGAGGTTAAAACAGCTCGCGCTTAAAGATTTTGAGACCGGGCTTTATAATCATCATTACTTAAGCGAAGTGATAGAGTCGGAATATTACCGGGCGAAACGTTACGCCAATCCCTTATCCATAATAATGCTGGACATAGATTATTTCAAATCGATAAACGACGCGTACGGGCATGGTTTTGGAGATGTGGTGCTGAAGCAATTAGCAAAGCGCCTGAAGAGCATGGTCAGAAAATACGATACCGTGGTTCGTTTCGGCGGCGAGGAGTTCGTCATAGTCTCTTCTGTATCGGACCGGTCAAAGGCTGTCATGCAGGCCAACAGGATATTGGAAGCCATCAATCTTAATAATTTCGGCGATTCGAAGCATGAGGTAAAACTTAAGCTCAGCATCGGCGTAGCGTCTTATATTGAGGATAACGCGATAAGCGGACGCGACCTTATAAATATCGCCGAGAAGATACTTACGAAAGCCAAGGAAGAGGGCGGAAACCGGGTATATTCTTCTTTGGATGTTAAAGAAGCCGCCAAGAAGGGCTATAAGTATTCCGATATGGCCAATGTGAAATTCCTGAAAGACAAGATAGGCGAGCTTACGAAAAAAGGGAATCAAAATCTTATAGAGTCAATATTTGCATTCGCCAAGACGCTTGAATTAAGGGACCACTACACCGGTAAGCATACCGAAAACACAGTCCATTATTCTACGGAGATAGCTAAGGAACTTAACCTTTCGGATAAAGATATCGACAGCATAAGAAAAGCATCCATCCTCCATGATCTTGGAAAAGTTGGAATAAGCGATAAGGTACTTCATAAGAAGACAAAGCTCACCGAAAAAGAATTCGACGAAATAAAGAGACACCCTCAGATAGCCGCTGATATAATAAGGCCGGTCCATCTCCTGCGGGATATAGTGCCGTTCGTTCTATATCACCATGAGAGGTGGGATGGTAAGGGCTATCCCAGCGGACTCATAGGCCCGGAGATACCTATGGGGGCAAGGATAATATCTGTCGCCGACGTATATCAGGCGCTTACATCGAACAGGCCTTATCGGAAGGCATTTTCGCATGAAGCCGCCATTGGAATCATCAAGGAAGGCTATGGATCGCAATTCGACCCGAAGGTAGTGGACGCGTTCTTTAAGATATTGAAAAAAGAAAAGAAAGGCAAGAAGAAATGATCCTCGAAGGCGAAGATAACGAACTTATACGGCAGAGAAAAGCCAAGCTGGAGGCGATGACAAAAGACGGCATCCCGGCTTACGGCGGAAGATATGATACTTCCTCGACGATAAAAGCGCTTAAGGATTCGTTTGTTGAGGGGCAGGAAGTTTGCGTGGCCGGGCGCATCATGGCCGCGCGGCAGCACGGAAAGAGCGCGTTCTATGATGTGAAGGATTCGACCGGCAAGATACAGGCCTACATTAAGCAGGATATCGCCGGCGAGAAGACCTTTGAATTTTTAAAGCTTCTCGATATCGGGGATTTTATCGGAGTCAAAGGCGAAACATTTAAGACCAGGACCGGAGAACCCACCATCATAGTTAAAGAGCTCAAGATCCTGTCCAAATCCTTAAGGCCTCTTCCCGAAAAATGGCATGGTCTGAAGGATGTGGAGACCAGATTAAGGCAAAGATACGTCGATCTTATCATGAGCGATGAGTCCAGGGATGTATTTATCTCCCGCTCCCGCATAGTGTCTTATATAAGAAAATTTCTCGACGAAAAAGGGTTTATGGAAGTAGAGACTCCTATGATGCAGTCGATCCCGGGAGGCGCCGCCGGAAAGCCTTTCAAGACTCACCATGAAGCGTTGGACATGGATCTTTATCTTCGTATAGCGCCGGAGCTTTATTTGAAGAGGCTTCTTGTGGGCGGGCTGGACAGGGTATATGAGATAAACAGGAATTTTCGCAACGAAGGCATATCCGTACGGCATAATCCGGAGTTCACGATGCTGGAGGTATATCAGGCATATTCCGACTGCGAGGGCATGATGCGCCTGACGGAGGATATGGTAAAAGGCCTGGCGCGCGACGTGATGGGAAAGACGGAACTTGAATATCAGGGAAAGGTGATAGATCTGTCGAAGTGGGAGAGAGTGTCGTTCGCCCAGCTCATGAAAGAAAAGTTCGATATATCTCCTTCCGAATCCCAGGAAGAGTGGGTTAGAAAACTTAAAGCGAAAGGCATAAAGCTCGAGGGTAAGGACATATCCAGGACCCAGCTTATAAATATAGTCGGGGAGCTCATAGAGCCTGTCGCGGGAAACCATCCGGTCTTTGTCGTCGATATGTTCACGGAGATGTGTCCGCTCGCCAAAAAGAAGGCCGATGATCCGTTATTATCCGACAGATTCGAGCTGTATATGGGCGGCATGGAGATAGCCAACGCCTACTCGGAGCTTAATGATCCTATAGAGCAGCGAAAAAGATTCGAGGATGATCTGGGCGGCGCCGAAGCCGGTAAGGGCGCAAAATCCGGAGAAAAAAATATTGACGATGATTTTGTTCGCGCCCTCGAATACGGCATGCCGCCGGCAGGCGGGCTCGGCATAGGCATCGACAGGCTCGTTATGATATTGACGAATTCTTCCACTATACGCGACGTGATATTATTCCCCCAGCTGAAAGCCGAAGGATGATCTGGCGACTTTTTATTTCACTCCGGTATCTCGCCTCTAAGCGCAAAGAGCGTTTCATATCTATCATAAGCGTTATATCTATATTGGGCGTCGCCGTGGGCGTCGGAGCCCTCATCATAGTCATATCGGTGATGAGCGGTTTCGACGAGGAATTGAAGGCTAAGATCATAGGCACGTATTCTCATATTGAGATATTGTCCGATTACGGAATAAAGAGTTCACCCGCGTTAGAGAAGGCCATAGCGACGACCGCTCATGTTAAGGATTTTGCGTATTTCTTAAACGGCCAGGCTTTAGTGCGTAAGGCCGATACGGTCACCGGTGTCGTCATGAAAGGCGTCGATCCGGAGCGCGAGCGCAATGTGAAAGACATAAGCCGGTATATGACGTCCGGTAATATGGAGCTGAAGGAAAACGGCATAGTGCTCGGCTCGGAGCTCGCCTCAAGGCTTAACGCGAAGACCGGCGATAAGGTCTATCTCATACTTCCTGCAAACCTTAAATTCAAGGATGCGGTTTCCGCGATATCGAAAGGATATGCCGAGGGGGCCGAGTTTGAGGTGGCCGGGATATTCACCTCCGGGATGTACGAATACGACATGAATCTCGTGTATATAGGTTTGAATAAGGCCCGCGAGCTTATGAAGACGGATATAACGGCAAGCGGAATAGCGGTAAAGATCGACGACCCCGTTAACGCCGACATAGTTAAAAAAGAACTCCAGGGTAAGCTCGGATTCCCGTATGGGGTGAGGACCTGGATCGATTCCAATAAAAATTTTATAGACGCGCTTAAACTGGAAAAGACGGTGATGTTTATAATATTGACGCTGATAGTCATAGTGGCGTGTTTTAATATAGTAAGTGCGCTAATAATGACGGTGCTGGAGAAGACGAAAGATATCGGGATACTCAAGGCCATAGGAGCGTCCAATACCGACGTGATGGTGATATTCGCCACGCAAGGCGCGTTTATCGGCATCCTCGGAACGGCTCTCGGCAGCGCCATTGGAGTAGGGATGTGCTGGGCGCTAAAGACGTATAATTTTATAAAGTTGCCGAAAGACATATATTACATCGATAAACTTCCGGTAAAAGTCGACCCGGCCGACATATCGGTAATTATCATCGCGAGTCTTTTTATAAGCTTCGTTGCCACCATTTATCCGGCCCTCAAAGCCGCGATGCTCGATCCGGTGGACGCGTTGAGGTACGAGTAAACTATGCTCATAGCTAAAGATATAAAAAAGATCTACACGACCGGCTCCGGGGAAGTGAGGGCTGTCGACGGGATAAGTCTGCACATACGGAAGGGCGAATCGGTAGCGATAGTCGGTCCATCCGGTGCCGGCAAGTCCACGCTTCTGCATATACTGGGCGGCCTCGACCGGCCGGACTCGGGTTCGGTGGCCATCGGCGGCGAGGAAATATATTCGATCTCTGATTCCCGCAGAGCGAGGGCCAGGAACAGAAAGATAGGCTTCATATTTCAGTTCTATCACCTCTTGCCGGAGTTCACGGCTCTTGAGAATGTCATGATGCCGGCGCTTATAGGAAATATCCCGAACGCGAAGAAGAGGGCGAAAGAACTTCTCGAAACGGTTGGGCTTGGCGATAGGGTCGACCATAAACCCGGCGAATTGTCGGGAGGAGAGTCGCAGAGAGTGGCTATAGCGCGCGCTCTCATAAACGCGCCCGACGTTCTTTTGTGCGATGAGCCCACAGGCAATCTCGATTCTAAGAATAGCGGTTCGATATATGAACTTCTCCTCGGAATAAAAGTCAAATACGGGACTGCCATTGCTATAGTCACGCATGATGAGACCGTCTGTACTCGAACCGACCGCTCCATCCGCCTCAAAGACGGCCGCGTAGTTTGACCTTCGCCCAACCAGGGCGGTTGGGTTGATGGTGGGGGTTGATAAGTCAGAGATCTTTCAATATGAAGAAGATACGATACGAAATAGACCCGCATAACAGGCTCGTCATTAACTCATCCAGTAGAAAAACCAGCCTTCCTAAGTTCCGCAAAGTAATAGACGGCCGTTTCAAGATAAGCGAATTTAACGAACTCTCCTACCATGTCAAAGCCCCATGTCCGACAGAAGAAAAGATTCCCAGACAGATAAAGCTTAAAGGCGCGTGGTCACTGACCGACGAACATATGCTACGCCTGACACTGGATACGCTCGGCAGGGAGACTTTCGGCGACCAGGTGACTCTGCAAGGGGAGATATTGGATGTAAATAAAAATTCTCTTCTCTTTGCCGTTACCACGAGCGAGAAGGATAACATCCGCTCCACATATGTTTTAAATCTCGAAGGAATATGGAAAGCCGATGAGTTTAACCGTCTGTCTTTCCATGTAAAGAAAGAGGGCGGAAAATACGACATCCTGTCTTTAAAAGGCGCCTGGGAGATTAATAAAGATCATCAGATCATATACCGCTATGAGAAATCCCGTCTTATACGGAAAAAGAAAGAGTATCAAACCCTGACATTCCAGGGATACTGGGATATAAAAGACGCGTTCCGTATCTCTTATCTTTTAGGCGCCGGCACGGACTCTTCGTTTGATTTCCAGGCGAGCGCCGGCATATTCAGGGATAAGTATATTAAATACGAAGTTGGCATACGAGCGTCCGGCCATCCCGACTCTGTAAGGCGGGCTGTTACGCTATTCGGTATATGGAACCTGAAGAAAGACGTCGGCCTCGTATTCGAGATAGAATACGGCGATGACGGGACGAAGCGGATAGTCTTCGGCGCGGACGCAAAACTTACGGACAAAGATGCGGTATCCTTCAGGCTTAGGAACGATCCGGATAATAGAGATATGGGCGTCAGCCTGGAATTATCCCGCAAGATATTGAAAGGCGACGGAGAAGCTTTTATACGGCTACTAAAGTCCAATAAAGAATCGGCCGTCTACGCCGGCGCGGCATGGCGATGG